>Ga0307982_1000782_pt1 | contig 25262 bp, 15 predicted proteins | sample OrgLakmetagen989_FD_201847 | JGI IMG/M metagenome (GOLD analysis project Ga0307982, IMG submission 201847) | Saline water microbial communities from Organic Lake, Antarctica - #989 | ecosystem: Environmental > Aquatic > Non-marine Saline and Alkaline > Saline | place: Antarctica: Organic Lake...
GCTTTTCCGAAATGGGCTGACGAGTGCCCCACCCCCCCCGCTGCTCCCCCCGTGTGCTGTTTGGATGCGCTGGCGCCGGCTTCGTCGCTGCTGCACGAGCCATTACTCTCACTGAAATGCGAAGTGTCACTATCGCTGTCGTCTTGCCCGTCAAGAGACTGCGTCAACTCGGCGTCTGTTCCACTTGCATGTGTTCCTGCACAGTCAAGTTCAACACCAAGGGATGAAAACGGCTGCGTGGTGACTGACTCCCCGCGGCACGAATCACACACAATAACGGTGCAGGTGCGGCCGATGGTGCTGTCCTGGATGAATGTACTGGGGGGATACCTGGGAAACGCCGGTGACTCGTCGTCGCTGTCACCCCCCTTGTTGCCCCCCTTGTTGCCCCCCTTTTTGGTGCTTTTCGGCTTTGAGGCGCTTTTTGGCTGCGATGCAGCCCGCTTGGGCGCCTTGGGGGGTCGGGGACCCTGAGCCTTCGCCTTGTCCTGTGTTGGGGCAGTGTCGCCTGCCAGTGTTGCTGCACTACGCTTCTTGCTGACGCGTGTTCCGGCGGCGGAATTGACTGTTCGGGAGGGAGGGGCCACTGTGGTTGCAGCCGCATCTGCAGGGCGCTGATGTGTGTCAGCACCGTCCGCCGCTACAGTCGCTGCTCCAGTCGCTGCTCCAGTCGCTGCTCCCGTTGCTGCAGCTGCAGCTGCTGCTGCAGCTGCTATAGCACGAGGGGGTTTGAAGGGGGCTGCTGCCCTGCCAGACCGTCGGGGGCCCCCTGCACCTCGGAGTTTTGCACCCCCCTTGAGTCCCAATGGACCCCCCCCCACCGATTTCCTGGAGGCTGCGGATGTAAGGACCGGCAAAGGACGAACACCTGGCTCTTGTGCTCCGGGTGCACATGCTGGAGCGAGGACTGTGGAGCCAGGAACGTTGAAGGGGCCCCCCTTTGCAGATCTTGGGGCCCCTCCCCTCAACAGCTCTTCGTTCAGCTCATCCAATAAGGCAGTGAAGAATTCCTGCGCATCTTGCTGAGCGTAGGAGCGAAAATTGGGCAGGACTTGCCACAATGCACGCACCAGTGACCCCGGTGTCACCATTGCCCAACGTCCTGACCAAATCAAACGCGTGATTGCGGAGAACAGAACAGCCAGTGACGGAACATCAACATGGAACAAATATAGTGTACTCAAAGCTGCACTGCTTGCACCAGCAGTAGTGTTCTGAGTTGAAGCTCGTCCGGGTGTTCGCCCTGGGGCAGGGGACGGTTCATCGTCAAGAAGCAAGGAGGGCATGCCAATACCGCCACCCCCATGCACCCCCCCTGCTCCCACTGTAGCAGCCTTGGGGCCTAGTGATGGAGTGCCGTGTGCCATTTGGGCGATGGTTGTGCTGTGCGTTGGCTCAGCCGCGCTGCTGCCAGCCAGAACAGACACCCCCGTGCCGTCCAGGGCCTGCACGGATGAGCCCCCCTTGACAGCCTTACGTTGCATGTCGTCAAACACTTCAGAGGTGGCTTGTCGCACAAGGCGAGGCGGAGCCGACAGGACAAACAATTCGGGTGTCACCCCCCCTAATGCAGCAGCAGCACCCCCCCCCACAGCACTTGGACCCGCAGGCATCTCAGCTGATAGGGATACCAAGTTCTGTAGCGCTGACTGCGGTGCCTGTGGTGCCCCTTCGTTGCCCGTGTCAGCATCCCCCCGTAACATGCTGAGTAGGGCGCGGGTGCTGGGCTGGCCTGTGCTGTTGATCCCCCCTGCACCCCCCTTGGAAACACGTTGCACATGTGTATCCCCATCAAATGCGAACTGCTGGAAATTCATAAAGAATCGTTTCCAACGCCTGGTGTGAACTAGCACTTGTGTCACCGCGTTGATATAGCACGTGTTGCCAAGGTTCTTCATTCCTGTACGGCCTTTGGGCAGCATTTTGTGCCGCTGCAGTGCAGCACTGACGGCAGATGATGGCGTGGCTGCACGTCTGGCTGGTGTGTGTAGGGGCGTGCCACACACACTTCGCCTCCGCACCCGTCCCCCCCCGGATTGTACCGCGGGGGTTGCACTTACCTGGGACAGCAGAACATTGCTGGGGGCCCAGAAGTGTTCCGCAACACTCCATCCGCCCCAGTCACTGTGTGCGTCCGCACCATCTTCCCGTATACTGAAGGCTCCTCCGTCTGTGGCGGGGGAGCCCAGTGTGTCTGTGCCTGAGAAGGTGATGCTGCTGGAGGGGGGGGGGTGCGCAGCAACCGGAGGGGGGGCTGCATAGTTGCGCGGGGTACCCACAAAGGATACATCGCCATCGCTATCGGTGTTCTGTGAGACCCCCCCCAACCCCCACTGTCCATCCAGGGGGGGGGGGTGCTGTGCCGATGGCGTGACCCCCCTCCACGCAATGACGACTTTTGCGAGCAAGAGCCTGCGGTGCCACAGCTCAGCAGTGGCAATTTGATCATCGCGCATTTCGTGCTCCAGCGCTGCGGCATCCAGGCCAGGGAGGCCCCCCTCGGCTGGGAGGGGGGTGTGGGACACAGCATTCACTCGCGTCCCCTTGCGTGTTGTTGTGGCTGGGACGCCCCCCCCTGTGAGCAGCTGCAGCTGCTGCCGCAGCAGACGAATGTCCCCACGGGGGTCGGCACCGCTGGCTTCGATGATGAGCCACTCATTGCAGTGGTAGCAAAACACCTTTCCATCTGGAATGTGCATAGCCAGGCAGTGCCCGGGGTGCCGCTTGAAATGGCGCAATGCATGCTGAGATTGCTGCTCACGGCCACAACCGACGTGACCGCAGGTGAGACACACCACAACATCTGAGCGAGTGTGGCAGCGGCGGCCGTTGCACTCCCATCGGACGGGCCGATTCAATACGGGCCAAACGGCATCACGAGCAACAACCGCGGCATGGCTGCATGCATGGAACTCATCACCCGTTGTTAAATTGGAATCAATGGCTGTTGAAGGAGGTGCTTTGACCGATGGCGGTGGATTTACATGGGCTTGCGACGCGGTTTGATCAGCATTGGAAGCTGGCCCTGCGGAATTTAAATTCACGGAGCCTGATGCAATGGTGGGTGGCAGCGGGTCCGCCGTCTTTGACTCAGCAGAACCACCCACAGACACTCGTCTGCGCCGTCGCAATGTAACTGGCATGTGCTTGTGTGTTCAAATTGCTCTTCGTGCAAAGCGCTTCAGTGCCCTACAGCGCTACCGTTGGGGAATTGTCTCGGGCATTTAGGATGTCACTCTCCTGACTGTTTCGTACAGGTGGACATGCCTGTAGTTCTAGTGGACTGAAATGTCAAACGCAATTGTGTCATCCAACGGGCTCAGCCAGTCAGCGACAATATCACTTACATGCCCGATGCGCAAGACTCCCAGCAAAAGCTCAGCGGAGGGGCTTTCATCATGTCAGGGCACCTCGGTTCACAATCCCACAGCTGCGCATCCAATGCATTCAATTTTGTTTCACACAGCTGCACACCAGACAGCTCAACACACTTGCCGCGAGCAACCTGTTTACTCGCTGTCTGAGTCACTGCCACTGCCGTCGCTGCCACTGCCACTGCCCTCCTCGCTGTCAGATTCGCTGTCACTGTCACTGCCGCCAGTGGCCTTGATGCGGGCAACGTACGCCTGCGCGAGACGTGTCACGTGGGCGACACCCTCTGCAGTGCCCTGCTCTTTCTCGAAACGCATATAACGGTTCAGGGCAGACTTCATCTTGTGTTGCCCCAGCACGCCCCCCGCAAGGCGCTCCAGCAGTCCCCGTGCACGGTCCACTTCCCCGTTCTTGACCTCGGCATCCACGTACACGAACCACAGGTCCAGGCGCTTGGGGTAAGCTGCCAGCAGCCCCTCAAACAGAGTGCGTCCCCTCTCGGTGGAGCCAGCTGTGGAGCGGAACTCAAGCAGGGCGAAGCGCTGGGTGAGTGCCACGTGGTGGCTCTTGTGTGCCCCCCGCAGCGCCCGCTGCAGCAGAGTGCGCCCCTTGGCAGCGTCGCCTGATGAAAAGCGTGCCTCTGCCCATTGGGTCCACACCTTGGGGTTGTCAGAGAACTTCTTGGCGGCGGCTGAGTACTCCGCCTCAGACCGGGCCAAGCGCCCAGCAGAAGCATGCAAAGCCGCGACCTTTAATCGCACGATCTCTTCGTTGTTGGCCACCAGGGCTCGCTTGTACACTACCTCAAACGCGCCCACGTCGCCGTGTGCTGCCTCCAAGTTCAGGTACGCCAGCCACACCGCCTGCTTCTCGCTCTCGTCGCGGAACTGCAGTGTCTTCACTGCACGCTCAGCAACCACGCGAGCTGCCTCCAGGTCGGTCATGCTCACGTGCCAAGCCATAAAGCGGATCCAGGTGAGCGCTGCGCCTGGGTTGCTGGCGATCAAGCGCTCAAAGTCATCCACGCTCTCGGGGGCAGCTCCGTCATCTGCCAGGCGGTCCTCTGCGGCAGAAATGCCCTTGCGGCCACTTCCGCCCTTGCGCTTCTTGCTTCCAGCAGTGGCAGCCACTCCCATGTCTTCGTCGTCACTGTCGCTGTCGGAGTCGCCGGCGACAGCCACCGCTTTGCCGGTGGCCCAGTCGAAGCCCCCAGCAGCCCCTGCGCCATCGCCGTCGCTATCACTGTCAGAGTCAACGCCATCGCTGTCGCTGCCAGCTCCAGCGCCAGCAGCGGCGTCTTCCTCCTCACTGTCGCTGTCTGCAACTGCAGCCTTGGCGCCACCCCCCAGCATGCCAGCCATGGCTGAGCGGAGGTCGTCGCTGACGACCACTTGTGCCACCTCCCTGTCTGAGTCGCTGTCTTCGGCAGCGAACCGCGCAAGAGCGGCCTCCACGTCCTCCTCGGCCTCGTCGCCGCTGTCGGAATCGTCGGAACTGCCGTCCTCGCCGGCGCTGTCTGCAGAGTCAGCCAGGTCGGCGCCAGTGACAGCTGCTCCGCCATCCTGGGCGTTGGCGATCTTCTCAGGGTGCATGGACACCGAGACCTTGCCGCTGTCGGCACTCACGCTCAGCACCAGCACCTGCACCATGTCGCCTGAAGAGTACAGGGTGGGCAGTGCGTCGCTGGACGCAGTGGCACCGTTCTCATCTGTCACCTCAGACACGTGACACAGCGCACGGCATGTGGTCACTTGACCAGATCCGGGCATGCACAGGTTCACAAACACGCCAAACTCCGCCACGTTGCGCACCTTGGCAGTCCACACCTGCCCATCGGACACAGAAGAAAGCGGAAGTGGCACTTCCGCTGCCTTTCCGCCTGCAGTGCTGGACGCTGCCCCACCTGTACCAGACGCGGCAGCGGCAGCCGCAGGGGCGCCCTTGCCAGACACGGCGCTGGGGCGCAGGGAAAGATCCAAGCGCCCAAAGCCGTCGTCCTTGGACTTGGGGGGCGCAAAGGCCTTCACACGTGCAGTGACCAGCTTGCCTGGGGGGAACTTGGCGTTGACATTCTTCACAAATGTGTCCGCCAGGTCGCTCAGGAGCACGCGCCCAGTGACGTCAGGCGTGACGCGGATGAAACAACCCTTGGGCGTGGTGCTGGCAATGAAACCGCCCACCAAACTGCCTGGCACAAGTGCTGCCTTGCTCTCTTCGTCCAGCAGCTGTTTGATGGTGGTGGCCGACAGCTGGTTCTTGATTGCTCGCGCCAGCAGCGAAGGTCGCATGGAGGCGGAGACAGTCGCGTCGCGACCAGCCTTGCCACCATCAGTGGCCAGCACCACCACCTGCAGCATGGTGCCCTCTTGCACACCGTCAAAGGGGAAATTGGCCCACTGCTCTTTCTCCGAGCTGTGTGTGATGTCCACGGCGCCGGTGGTGGTGCGCACCTGGCCGCCCATGGCATGTCGCGGCGCGACCACGACGCCCCCGGGGAGAGACAGCCGCAAGCGGGGCTGCGCGTGCTCCTCTGGGGGCACGATGTTGCTGCTTCCCTTTTTCTTTTTGTCTTCCGCTGCGGCTGCTCGCACAAGGTCTGACTGGCTGGGCACGCCTGAGATGCCGCGGGGGAGCACCACGCGGGCCACAACCGCCTCACCCACAGCGGGCGTGCCGGCCTTGCGCATCCACTTGCGCACCGCAGTCAGGGCAGCGGCGGCCGCCTCAGCAGTGGCGCTGCCCGCGGCTCCAGGGGTCATGATGTCATCGGCCAGCTGGTGGTGCGCAAGCACGCCGAGACGCACACTACCAGACGCAGCAGTGACGCCTGTGATGCCGCTGGCAGCGGCGTCGACGGCACTGCTTCTGCGCTGAGACTTGTCCTTTTTGCCAGCCTTCTTGTCCTTCTTGCTGGCCTTCTTGCCCGAGGCGGCGCCGGCGCTGGCGACACGGGGCACCGTGGGAGACACGCCTGTCACCAACACAGGCACCAGGGCACCCACACCAGATGGGGCCAGCAGCTGCTGACACTGCTTCAAGCTGACACCGCACTCCAGCGCAGGTACGGTCAGCACGCCGCCGCCCCCGATGCCCACCAGCACCCCAGTGGGAAGGGGGGCAGCTGGAGGGGCCCCTCCCTTTGCTGCAGGGGGGGCATCCTTGGGGTACACATGTCCAAGGACAACACCCCATCCAAGTGATCCCAGAGACAGCCCCACACCGAATCGCAGCCACGACACCAGAGGGGCGTTCTGCAGGAACGCAGCCATGGTTGCATCCACATCCGAGCCTGCTACAGCCACGCCAGCAGAGTGCAGCACGGGGGCGGCGAGGGAGACACTGCCGTCCAGTGGCTGCGCTGGGGCGCCCAGCAGCTGGGGTGCCCACACCGTGAGGCCTCCTGAGGCAAGCGTGCCGCCGACAGCGGCAGGTGCAGACTTCTTGTTCTTCTTGCTGGGGGTGGCAGCGGCACCCCCCTGCACAGCGGCAAGGGGGGCTGCCCCGCTGGCCAACACCGGGCGGTGAGCCGCCATGTGGCCTGCCAAGCAGTCCACGTCAGTGTGCCGGGAGGTGACAGTCACATGCACGTGGGCAGCGACCAGCGCGGCAGCGTCCGCCTCGGCGTCGCCAGTGGGCGTCGGCACGTCGCAGCGAACAGAGAGCACCTTCACCAGCATGCGCTGGCCCTTTTGCACAACTGGGGCGCCTCCACTCTTGAACTGCGCAGTGAGGGATGGAAGGGTGCGCCCTGCACCGACAGCAGCTGCGCCAGTGTAAGGGTCAACTGACACAACTTCGTCAAGTGGCAGTGCTGCGGTGTAGTGCCCAGTGACTCCTGACAGGTGCACTGCAGCAGCGCACTGCACTGCAGAGGTGGGGAGACCCTCCTCGGGGCCGGCGCTGCGCACAGTCGCACGCACCAGCATGCCTGGTCGCAGGGTGGTCGCAGACACGGCAGCTGCCTGCACAGGGGCAGCCTCTGCCTCCTCCCCAGCGTGCTTTCGGCGCTTGCCTGTGCCCTTGGGCCCCCCCTGCACCCCCCCTGGGGCAGCATAAGGCGCCGACAGGAGCAGGGGTGCGGCCAAGGCGTCCTCGCCCACAGCCCCTGCGGCCTGCACTGCTGTCACCATGGCAGTGATTTCGCAGCCCACCTGCATGCCCTCTGGGAGAGATGCTGCCACAGACGGGATGGCGTACTCCACAAGAGAAACCACGCCGAGGCTGAAGACACCATCAGACACGGGCACTGCGCCAATGGCGTAGCGGGCGTCGCGGCCCAGGTGAAGAAGGGTGACCTTGTGCAGGTCGCCGTGCGACACACCAGTGGGCGCCTGCACCAGCTTCGGCAGTCCGCTTGGGGCAGCAGCAGCAGCGTCACCCCCCTTTGACTTGCGTGCCTTCTTGGCAGACTTCTTCCCGGAGGCAGCGCGGCTGGGCGCAGCCTCGGCAGTTTCGAAACGCATGGTGCCAATGACAGTGGCGTTGAAGACATTCAAATCCAGGGCATGGAATGCCACAGAGTCGCCTGCAGCCGGCACGGCTGCGCCCTCAGGCAGCTGTTGCGCTGGAATAAAGCCCTCAAACGCCACCTTGGCGGCCCGTGTTGCGCCTGGGGCCTGCACTGACGTCACACGCACAGCGAGGCCAGTGCCCGCAGCGTACTGCACAGAGCCGTGGCACAGGGCGCCAACAGGCACCACCTCACGAGTCAGCACCTGAGCGGAACCGCGCTCCGCTTCCGCTTCCGCCTCGCGCTCCGCTTCTTCTTCGCTGTCAGATGCATCCCCAGCAGCATCGCCCCCATCTGATGCAGCCTGCAGGAAATGCATCAACTCGTTCTCGGAACGCAAGGTGTCCCGCAGGAGCCCCCCCCAAATCTGAGCAGGGACCCCCTCGTCGCTGCCCCCAGCAAGGGGGGCAACAGCGGCAGCACGAGCGGCCACAACTGAGCCACGCAGGTCTACCTGCAGCTTTCCAGTGTCGCGCTCCACGGATGAAATCACTCCCAGGACACTTTGGCCTTGAGTAAACAGGTCGCTGGGGGCATCAATCACACCATCACTGAGAGACCCAGCAGAGGCGAGGGCAGTGAGCCCTCCCAGGAAACGCACAAACACGCCAAAGGCAGTGACGTCAGCCACATACCCTGCCACCAGTGCGCCCTGCTTCACAGACTCAACTGTTGAGGGGCAACTCAGCACGGCGTCGGCGTTGCTGGCCGTCACCCCCAGCACGCCTCGTTGACTCAGCACGGCAGTGTGCAGAAGAGGCTTGCGGGTGAGAATGGGCACTTGCAGCGCCACACCCATGGTGCGGGCGGCGATGAAGGCGTCTCCCAGGGCAAGCTTCAAATGCGGGTGCGCCTCAAGAGTGCTGCGGCCCACCTTGCGGGTGGCCAGCACAAGTGCTGAGTCCAGCAAGTCACCAGGGGCCAGTGTGCGGGCCAGCGCCGGCGCGAGGGTTGCGTCATCACTGGTGTGTGTCACTGGCAGCAGCGCCGGGGCGCCGTCGGCTAGCTGCACAAGCACCAGGTCATTCAAGGCATCCCCAGCCACGGCGTCCTCAGCATCGGAGTCGGCGTCAGAGGAGTCAACAGACTCGTCATCGCGCCACGCCTGAGGCACAGCCACGACGGTTGCGCCACTGACGGCAGTGCCTACGCTGACAGCAGCCAGCTTGGCCATGACAGCCTTCCCAGCCACCACCTCAGTGCTGTCAGCGGTGTCGTCGTCGCCATCCAGCTGCAGTGACAGCAGCATGCGACCTGAGATCGCATCTGCCGACACGATGCGCACCTTGACGGCCTTGCCTGGGGGATATGAGGCCCGAATGCTGTCAGCAGATGAGACGTCCACTCCCACAGCCTGCAGGTCTGACTTGGGCACCAGCCCGTGTACGTTGCCAAACATGGTCACGATGAGGCCAATGGGGCGGGCGGCCGACGCAAAGCCGTGCACCACAGCACGGTCCTCCTCACTGGAGGCTGCAGCCATGGCAGCAGCCTGGGCATAAGAGGTCAGCACGGGGAGGGGAGACTGCACCAGCGAAGGCTTCAGCGTGACCAGGGCTAGACGCCGAGGGCGGTCCACAGTCAGCACGCGGCACTTGACCTCTGTCTCGGGGGCCAACTGGGACATGACGCGAGCCGACACTGAGCCGTCAGCAGACACGACATCGGACAGGTGCAGCTTCGTGGCAAGCGCCTTGACGCCGCCGCCAAGTGCAAGCAGAACAGATCCGCCCTTGGTGTGCAACATGACTGTTCCGGTCAGCAGCGAGCCAGGTTTCGCGTCTTCAATGCGTAGCACAGATGCAGCCAGGGTGCTGGGCTTGCTTGTGGCAAGGGGGGTGCCATCAGCTGGCGCGAAGCCAGTGATGCGCACAGGGAGGGTGGAGCCGACCAGGTATCGCTTCTGTGGGCTGGCCACCTTCTCGTCAGCCAAGCGGGACACGTGCACGTATGCGATATACCCCCACTGCCCTGCCGTCTCCAGGCGCTTTGTGAGGGCATCTGCCTTGTCGGTGGTCTCCTCTTCATCGCTGTCTGCATCAGCGGCAGGCTTCCCCCATCCCACCAGCACGCCCAGCTTTCGGTCCACACGCAGCACCACGGCATCCTGATGGATGTCGCCGTACCGCACTGCATCCACACCGCGGATGGTGGGGGGGGCGGCGCCTTCCACAGCGCACACCTCCCCCATGCCGGCTGCTGTGTCCAGCCCCATCACATGGGGGGTGGCAGAAAGGCCCACAGTTTTCCCCAGGGCATCCACAAATGTAACGCGCGCTGCGATCTTCTGTCCCACGGCGTGGTGTTTGTGCCACTTGGCGTGGGCAGGCACTTGTAGGTGCTGCAGGGCGATGGTGCCTGTGAAGAACCCAAGGAACTTCACGACCAGCCCAGTGGGGATGGTGTCCACCACAGTGGCAGTGACGGCGGCCCCGGCCTTCAGGGCCCGTAGGGTCATGGCTTTGCTGCGGGTCATCACCTCACACACCTTCTTGGGCTTCTTCTGGGGGGCGTCTTCGCTGGGAGGCTGCTGCGTGTGCTTCTTGGGCTTGCCGCTGTAGTCAGCGGACAAGCACGACAGCGTGAGGGCGCCGTCTGCACCCTCGGCGCCAGCGCGCACTGAGGCCACAGAGGCCATGATGGGCCCACCCACCGCAATGCTGTGGCCCAGGCCGTTCGAGCCGTCGTGGGCAGCAAAGGGCAGAAACGCCCTGCCGTCCAGCCCTGCCCCGCACTGCACCGTGTAGCCGTGGTCTTCGCTTGAGCGCACCATGCCCCAAACCAGGCCACCGCTGCCCAGGTGCTGCCGGTCAAAACCAGCATTTACGCGACTGGGAAGAAGAGACAGGTGCACACGCTTGGCAAGCGCGTCCACTGCAATGACGACAGCGCACACGTGCATGCCCTTATGGTATGCCTCCTCCAAATTTGTCGTGCCCTCCAGGGCATCGTTCAGCAGTGCCTCTGAGGCATGCACTTTTCCCGTCAACCCAAAAGGTAATGATAGGGTCAAGTCTGATGCCTGAACTCCTCGCACGACTGCCAAGATGGACATACCAACTTTCACTCTCTGCGGAAATAGTCGATGCGGAAATTGCGTGGGAGCAAAGCTGATTGGCAAGGCTTTCTTACCTTGAAAGTAAGCACATCAGCAACTGTACTGGCTTCACCAGAATATGGTGTATCGATTCCAACTTTGGATTTGCTGTGGCCGGCCTCTGCTGCGCCTCGTGCCCGCTTCTTGCCCCGTGCAGCAGATGCTGCTGGAGCAGTGGAAGCGACACGAAACAAATCATCAGATGCTTTCTTGGGAGCAGAAGGGCGGATCAAAGAGCCACCAATGCTCTTGACATCAAAAGAACCACGTGGGAAGGACTCTTCTGCTGCCATCTTGCAAAATCTGGTGCTGGTGCTGTGAGCCACTGAATTGTGACGCTCCTGTTCCAGTGGTCCAAATTCCGCAGACTATGAGCTGAGCGACAGCTCAAATCGAAGCTGCAATGCAAATGGCGCTGCACAACGATTGTGGGTTTGTGCTGATGAAAAGCGTATTTGTTCAACCCAGCGCAATCAACCCCACCTCGCCTTGAAACCGTGCTTCATTGAGGTGGCCCCCTTGGAGCACCCTCGACATATTTGCAAGCACCTTGTGTACCGTGAGACGCCAGCCACGGAGCAGAGTGCCCTATGGAAATCCACAAAATAAGTTGGTCCTCAATAGTGGCCATTTTTATTGCTGGCTTTGCTTGGCTGTTCTGCATTGAGCTGCTGTGTATGTGCCAACAGGTGCACCGGCCTCGTGCAAAGTCTATGTGTGAATTATACAGGATACAAACCACCACAGCCCGGCTAGAGTAGCATCCTTGTGCGGCTGCATGGGCCAGCGCACTCAGCACTAGTGCCAAACTTACGGGGGACAGCCCCCCCCCCCTGGCACGGGCAGTGCACTGGCTCCCCATCCCCTGTTGCGTCGCCCTAATGCAGTACAGCCCCCGTTCCCACCCTTGGGAGCTTGGCACTGGTCCAGCAGCCAGTACCAAACATGGTTGGCTGCCGGTTGGAATGTGACCCCCCTGCACATGGCTAGCATGTGTGTTTGCGGGGCTGCACCTGCCGCCCGACGCAACGGAGCGCTGGATCTACACACTAACCAGCCCCAGGAGCACATACTCGATCCAAGTATTGCGCCAAGGCTCGCTTCATGGCGCCGCCTGGCCTGCAGCAGCGGCGCTGCCCTGCCCAGGCGTCAAGGTGTCGAACTGCACCGCAGCTGAATCTTGCTGCTGCGTTTCAAGACCGTCCTCCTTTAAGCGGCGCTCCCACTCATCTGCGTCCGCCCACACAGCCTTGCTGGATCCCAGCTTGCCGCTGAGGGCACGAGCCACGTTCACTGTGATCACGCGGCCGTATAACTCTGAGTCTGCGAGCAGTGTAAAGCATGGTGGCTGTCCTGGGCTTGCTTGTAGGCAGAATCACTCAAACGTACGGTGCATGTTGTCAAGTGCAGACTCAGAGTCCTCGACATCCTCGAAGCGGACGAAGCCAAAGCCTCTGTGTTTTTCTGCAAAGCGTGGGCTGCTGCAGGCGAGAGCGTCAAGCAACTGAAGCAAGGTCACGAACGGGTGGTTGGGTCAAGTGGCATGTTCACCTCTGCCAAATCTCCGAAAGGGATAAACGCTGCGTGCAATAATTTCTCGTTGACCTCCTCAGCGAGTCCTCCAACATAAAGGATGCGCTTGTTTTTTGACATGCTGGACACTCCTGCGGAATTTGCTTGCACACGATGGGCTCGCCCCAAAACAGGCTTCGGTTGCACAACTGAGGAGATGTCGGTGCACAGTAAACTCAAACACAACTGGTTTTACCAATTCTCTGACTTCTTCTTTTCTCAAGGTGGCTCGAGTGACTTGGGGCCGGTTCGAGCCAAGGGAAGCGAGAGGGGGCATCCCTATTGCCATTTCGTGTCGCGCACTCGAATTATTCAGAACGAATGTCTGGCATTTCGATCAGCTGTAGAAATGGATATTTCCTGTTCCTTCCCGGTGCATTGACTGTAGGCCCTCGACGGCAGCACACAAAACGCACTGCTACAATCGCCTGAGCTAGCACAAGTCACGTGCTCCCAGCACAGGACACAATGCATACCACTTGGCGACGGAATGGAAAATCCTTTGTTCAGTTTCCACGCAGGAATGGCTTCGCTTGTGTCGGTGGGTTGGTGCATTGGTGCTTTTGCACTCGTGCCTGACATTTTAGCTTCACAAGCTGGGCCGCTTGCCTATGCAGACAGCGCTTCCAACGGAGACACCTGGTGGGTGGAAGGGCACCATGTATTCTATCTGAAGAATGGAGCCGACCCTAATTTCGCCCAGTTCATTCGTGCGGGCTCAAAGTGCGTCGCATGCCATGCATTGTTGTGTTTGTCCAAGAACTCTCTCCACCTTCAGGCCACTACTCGGGGTTCGCTGCGAAGCCGACGGCTTCAAGCATGAAGACACCATGCTTGTTTGTTGGAGTGCTGTATTTGTGCACATTTTGAAGTGCACCGCAAATGGCCTCACCCTGCAATGCACCGTGCCCTCCCGGCGCTTGAGCGGCGGCAGCAGGGATGAGCGGCCAGGCTCAGGCATGCACACGAGGCAGGAAGCACCCGTTATACGCAGTGCCTCCCTTGCGCGCATGCAGTCTCCTACCCAGCTCCGTCTGGTGGTGCGGACGCCCCGGTCTGTTCTGGGTTGTGTTCTCAGTACAAGCCTTGTGGACGGCACTGACATCGGGGGGGGGCCTTCTGCACTTTGGAGCACCCCTTCGCTGCCGAAATCGGACGCTGTGCGTGTTGCACTCATGCACTCCATTGCAGATGACAGCTGCGTGGTGCAGTGCTTTTCTGACCGGCAAGCTTGCTTGGTCACTTGGCCCAGCGAGGCCCCCTGCAAGCCCCCAGCGTGGACTGCCTTCAATGGCCAGAGCTGCACTGCAGTTCCTCCAAAACAAAGTGTTGCGCTCGGTGCGACAGTACCAGCCACCGCATCCATGCCACAGCTCACAGCCCTGCTGATGCTGCCCCCCCTTACAGCCCCCAGAGGGGGGGTGGCCTTTCCCCCGCAAGCATCCAGCACTGCAACAATTGCCTTATCACATCAATTGATCAGTGCATTTTCGTTATCTGCGGCTGTTGGAGCCCCCCTGAACCCCTTTGCAGCGCTGCAAAACGAAAGGGTGCGCCATCCAATCACAGTCCCCGACGCTGCTGCCCAGGCACTGCAAACACCCATGCAGAGTGCGACCGTGGACAGCTCCATAGTTGTAGACCTCACAGCATTGAGTGCACGGCCGTCTGGAACAAACCTTGGTGTGCTTGAGCGGCTACAAAGCATATCTGCCCAGGAGCCTGCCATTGGTGCTGCTGACATGACCAGCCGGCAGCCGCACAGTGATCACAGCGGCAGCAGTCCGATGCTGCTACTGTACTCTGGTACATGGGGTGCGGTTGGGGGAGGTGATCTCCTTGTGTGTGTCCCCGTGCCGTCCACTGTGGGTCTCCCAAGCAGCATACACGCCACCCAGCAAGCCGAGTCACAAGGGCGGCGGCCCCGTGTCCACATACTGCTGACAAGCCCAGCTGGTGCTTGGCTGTGTACAGTGGTGGGCGATGGGGGGGAAACTGGTGCTGTAACCCCCCCCCGAGACTCCGAGACGGGTCAGTGGAGCGGCAACCTGCTGCAGCGGACACTGCCACAGGACGCCACCGTGCGTGTGAGGGGGGGGTCAATTGTGGCGTGCATCAACAGCGACACCCAGCCATCAATTCGTGTGACACTGCAGTTGAGCTCTGCACCGGAAGCTGCCCCCCCCTCGCAGATACAAGGGGGGGGCAGCCGCAAAGGCGGACCACCCAGCGTAGACAAGCCAGCGACTGCAGGCGACATCGTGCAGCAAGATGCAGCTGCAGGTAGGTCGGTGCAGGACTCGTTGTTTCACGGCTCGCGGGATTTTGCCGAAGGGTGTGTGCATCTGCTGGGGGGGGTGCTGGAGGAGCACTTGCCCGGTGCCGCTGGAGGAGGGGGGGTGCATACCGCCAGCAGTGAAGTGGACACAGGTGTTGAAGGAGGGCTAGATGAGACCGCTGTTGCACGTTTGAAGGCCCTGGGCGTGTCCTTTGGCAGCGAACTGGTGGGGCGTGTCGCCGCCGGCGCCGCCGCTGCCGGCTCATCCCACGATGAGACATTTGACCAAGATGACGATGGTGCTGCAGCTGCAGATGTCATGGCGCAGGTGTATGCTCGTCTTGCACAACTCAAGCCTGAGGCCAGCAGCCCCCCCCCAGCCCCTGTCCAAGCCCCCTCAGCCGCAGCCAGCGGTCCCAACAGCCCTGAACAAGACGGGCGGCAGCTGGCAGCCCTGGAGGCGCACGCACAGGCGCTGCACATGCAGGCCACTGCAGCTGTGCATCTGGCAGCGGTGCGCCTGGCCTCCACGCAGCACGCCCAGGGACAGTCTGTGGGCGCCCCGGTCTGGGAGCTCACAGGCGCAGCCCAGCAGCTGCAGCGCGCACTGGGGCAGGCATGATGGTGGCGAATGACTGCAGCACGTGTGTGTCTATAGGCTGCCAGGTGTTACCAGGTGGCCGATCGCCACCTGCATATGGTGCGTTGCTGCCCCCCTGACACAGGACAGCTTGGCGGCGGCAGGCGCCTTCAGCCCCATTTTGCCAAACACAATAGTTGGGGCAAGGCAGTTGGCGATGCAATCTTCCTCCCAGTTAGCTTGTCTGTGTTATATGCTGTGTCAAATGCATTCTGTTGCACCAGGCTGGGCCCGACGAACGCTGCCTTTGGTGGGAAGCGCTGTGCGGGAGTTGGTCAGACGAAGTATCAACAGCCATGCGCGACAGGTGGCCGAGTTCAAGAATGTGAATTTCCAGACAGGATTTGGTGAAAGTATCCAAGATATTTCAGTTACGTGGGAGACCTGGGGTGACCCAACTCTTGGCCCTGACCGTACGGTATGCAGACCAGCCCCTCGAATACCTGAGGTGATGCAGATTGCAAGAATTCTCTCTCAACCTCTCAAGCTGCAGGTTGTCATCTTCCCTTCGTTCAGCCACGGGCCGCATGCAGCCAGCAACTATGCCGACCCTTCCCCTGGTGAGTGAAGACCGCCGCTAGCATGGGTCGGTTTCAGCAAGTGGCAGACTTCTGCCACACATTGAGTGTGCTATTGGCACCGTTTCATGCGCGGCAGGCTGGATAATCACGTGCTCATGCAGGATGGTGGGATGCTATGGTCGGCCCGAGAAAAGCAATAGACACAAAGTATGTATTTACTGCACTTTTTGCCTTTTTCGGTGGCCCTTACCCGGTGTGCGCACTGCAGTCATTGGCGGGTTGTGTGCCCAGCTGTGCTGGGCTCGCCTTATGGCGCCACCAGCCCCGCGTCCATTGACCCCGCCACGGGCCAGCAGTACGGCAGCAGCTTTCCGCAGATCACCCCCCTGGACCAGGCTCGCATGCACGCCCTACTGCTGCAGCATGTGCTGAAGCTGCCCTCCGTGCATGCCGTGGTGGGGGCTTCTATGGGGGGTATGCAGGCCCTCCACTTCGCTGCCCTATTTCCGCAGGCCGCAAAGCGCGTCGTGTGCATTGCAGCCACACCCCGCACGTCCCCCATGACGGTTGCCATGCGACATGCCCAGCGCACCGCCATCATGCTGGACCCAGAGTTCCGCGGCGGCCGGTACTGGGATGTGACCAGTGGGGGGGACGGCAGTGGGCCCATCGCCGGCCTCCGCGTCGCCCGTCAAATGGGTATGATGGCATACCGCAGCCGAGAGGAGTTCGACGCCCGCTTTAGCTGGGCCGTGACAGGGAAGCCCTCGCTTCCTCATGCTGCGTTTGAAGTGGAGAGCTACCTGACGTACCAAGGGAAGAAATTCGCAGGGCAATTCGACGCCAATTGCTACCTATTACTATCACGGTGCATGGATTTGATGAACATTGCGCAGACACTGCCCCGCACAGTGGCAGGGCCCCAATCACACAGCGCAGCCCCCCCTGGCGTGAGCTCAGGGGGGGGGGTGCAACCCATCAATGATACTCCTGCCGTCGCAGGCGACTCTGTCCTGGAGGCCAACTACAGCTTGCAAAGCCGCCCTGCACGGTGTTCATACGAGGAGGCGGTTGGTCGCGTGAAGGCAGACTCACTGCTCATCGGGGTGCGGCAAGACGCGCTGTGCCCCCAGGATGAGCTGAAACGCATGGCGGAAGTGGCAAACGCATATGCAGCTCCCGGCGCACAGCCCCACGTGCACTTCCACAGCATCAATAGTGTGTTCGGGCACGACAGCTTCCTGCACGACTTTGGGGTGCTAGGGGGGCTAATCAAGTCCCACCTCACAGCAGGCCTGGAGGCACAGCTGGCAGCCGAGGAGGCACACACCACGGGACTGTCGGCGCCGTGAGCTCAGCACGCTGCCGCCATGCATTATGGTTGGCTCTGGGCCCCCACTGCCCCAGCTCGTATTCACAATTCATTACCACCTCGCCAGCGGGCGACACCATCACTGCTTTAGCCATCCCATGCGCAGTCGGCGGACTTGCATGGCGTGAGCAACCTCCTCCTGCACTGCCTCTGTGTCCCGCAGGGCTGCTTCGCGGGGGGGCACTTGCAATGCCGAGCCTGCGCAACGGTGTAGGCTGCGGCCAGACGCCGCCCGCTGCGAGCGCACCCATGCGGCGGCAGCGGCGGCGTCAAACTCGGCCGCCTGCACGCGCTGTATCTCCGCATCAAGCGCTGCCAGAGAACACAGGCTGGGCGCTGCAAGCGGGTGTGCCGGCTGCCCAGAGAACTGCACGGGTTGCGTATCTCCCACCCCTGGGTTCAGAAGTGGGCCCACTGTGTGCACCACAGCCGGCATCTTTGCTGTGCTGGGGTGCACACCAGATGGATGCTGGCCAAGCCCCCGTTGCACACTTGCTATGCGTGGCTGGTTATCGTGTTCTTGTGACTTGTGTTCCGCTGCACCCTGAAGTGCGCTGACTCGGCGCCCGAAACGAGAGCGCACTCGCCGCAGTCGCTGCTTGGCTGTTCTCAGTGAATGCAGCCGACCTCGCACTGCAGATGCATTGGAAGTGCCACTGGCAGCCTCACCCCTCGTGTTCAGATCTGCACGCCTGCAAGGCTCCTGCACAGGCTCCACTGAATGTGGGGGGTCTCGAGGAGCAACGGCGGGGGGCTGTGCTGCCCCCCCCAATTTTAGAGCGAGGGGGTGGTCACTTGGCTGCGGAGCAGGCGAGCTTTCAGGCAGGGGCTCTGACTCCAAACCATCGCCTGTCTCGGTGGGCGAGAAAGAGGTGTCAGGGGGGGTCCCACCGTCACTGGAGGACACCGAGGTATTCGGTGAAAGTGGCGTGTGTAATGGGGGGTCCCTTGCATCTGAGGGGGGCTCTACGCAGAACAGCATCTCTTGTGCTGCCCCATTGCCTTGGGCGGGCATCTCGATCTGCCCATCGCTCACCGCTGACCCCCCCTGACCCAGTCTAGGGGGGGTGGCTGTTGTATCCGTCGGCGCCTGGCTGTGCAGCATGACTTCACCACCGTGCAGCAGGGGTGCCCCGCTCAGTGTGAAGCGCCTGCTAAAGATGAACTGCACCCCCCCATGCACCACTTCGAAGGGGCCCCCTGCTTTTTCCTGCAGGGCATCCAGGCCCCCCCCCTGAATGTGCCAAGCCCAACTACTGGGGGCAAAGCTGCCATCGCTGCGCTGCACTGGAGTTCCAGTGCATGTCATCTGCAAGTGGTGCAGGCGGGTGTTGCTCCTGCCCCCGCCCCTGCCCTGCGCCAGTGCGTGCACCACCACCACATCCCCTGGGGCGGCGCAGGGGGGGGCAACCTTCAGCTGCGCCACTGCCGCGCTGGGGATGGATGCTTGGCCTGCTACCGCCAGCATTGTGCGCGATATGGGGCACCACAGGGAGAAGCCGGTGCAGCCCCCCCCTGCAATCCCCTCGGCCAGCAACACTCCAGAAACGAGGGATGCACAGGGCACTGCTGCGGCAGCTGACAAGCGGGCGCCAGACAGAGGCCACGCAGGGCCCAACATGCTGCCAGCTTCCCCTTTGGCAGTGTGGTGGATTTCTTGCTCCACCAGCCACGGCCTGTGCTGGGCGTGGGCCCCGTGGATGGAGGGGGGGCAAGGTGGAACGCACACAGTGTGCACTGCTGTTTCCAGCTGAGCCCCTGCACCAGATGCACAAGGAAACATCACTGCAAACAGCGAGCTTTCGTCCGAACCCTCACCACAGAACACTATGGCGGTGTTCTTGCGTGCGGTTGCGCTGCCAGACTTGGCCTGCGGCAACGGCAGCTGTGCGATGCACTCGGCACGAGGCGTGACTGGGCGCACCTGGCGCAATTGTGGGACGCCGTCGCGAGGATGCCACACACGAAATACATGGCACACCATGTTGGAATCCAGAATCACGAGGGCAGAGCCATCGGCACTACTTTGCGCATGCAGAATGGCGGCGCTCGCGGAGCTGCCCGGCGCTGTCAAGTCAACCAAAACATCACATTGAGCAGCTGCACCCCATCTTATGTCAATTCCGTTGGTATGGCGTGCATTTTGCATGTCGGAGCAGGGGGCGGGGGCTGCAGAGGCAGCGTTGCTGGGCCTCGCCCAGGATTTTGAAACGTCCCCTGCCTCGTGCGAATCGGCGTTACGATGCTGGGCAAGAGCTACAGGAGGCACAAAATCTTGGAGACTTGGAGCTTGAGCAAACAAATCTTCCACTCGAACAGTCAGCAGCCGCGGACTTCCACTTGAACAAAAGCAAACCAGCCCAGAAGCATCCAGTGCCGTTACCGCGGTGAGCGGCAGGGGCGAAGCTCGCCCAGGAAGTGTTTGCAGCTGGAAAGCAAGCACCCTGTTTATTGGGTCGTCCATGTCTTGAACACTGCGCAGAGATTGCTGAAAAATATGCTGCATTGGTGTGTGTGTGTGTGTGCATCGCACTCACAGCAGCTGCCCCGACTTGGTAACGCCAAGCCAAACTGATGAGCCCAGAATACACGAGGACGAGATCGTCTGCAAGCAGGCTGCGCTGTCGCCATCCCACAACACCGCTCTTAGACCAGTGGATGCCATTTTTGTGCAGCTTGCTGTGTTGTGCACGTTGGTAGTGGCAAACTCGTGATGCTGAGTAGGTGGAGGTGTGTCTGGCGACACAAGGCAACAATATAGATGCCCTTCTGAGAAAAATAAGCGCTCAAGTCAGATAATCGTCTACTTTGCATCGAAATAATGTGAGCAGCATGAGCTCTGACGACAGTTATGAGTATGAGCAATTCACTTGACCTCCTTCTCGATATCAATGCCCCCATGCTGCTCGGGCTCGGCACAATAATGTTGCCACATGCTGGCCTCGAAAATGGGCAACGGGACAAACACATCATCAAATAGAAGTTTTTGCTGTGCCTGAATTCAGCTGCTTGCGTCTGTAGTCAGCTGGAAGCCCAGTTGACCGCTCCATTGCACTGAGGAATCCTCCTGGCGTGTTTACAGCAGATAGACTGAGCTTGCTCATCAGTGTAAGAGATCAGGGAGACTGTACCACACTCAATTATGGCAGATTCGATGCGATCGCGACAGTCCATGCTGGATGATTTGACTGTACGTGCCAGGGACAATCAAGCAGCGTGTTGAACTGCAGCAGCGACCAATTCCGCATATTTGCATACCTCGTGCTGAACCACCGACACACATAGCGCACAGAATGCACGCAAAATGTATGCAGGCATCTGAAGTGAAATATGTGCGCTCCTTGCGCTTGGTGGTAAATGTCTTCATGGAGCCGCTGAGGCAGCAGGCTGCAGTGTCGCAGCCTGAGCTGCACCTCATCTTTCGCACGTGGCAGTCCATCCGCGACATCCACACAGAAATGCAACAAACGTTCACTGCTGCAAGTGGCGAAGACAGTGTGAATTCCGCGCTGGAGATGGTGGCCTCTGAGATTGTCAAGTGCGTGCAGTGCTGCAGTGCCTTCGGCCGACGCCATGCAGCAGGCCATGACACTGTCCGCTGAATCGCCAACCTCACACATGCTCCATGCACAGAATGTCTCGCCGTATGGGAGACGATTACCTCGCATACTGCAAAGGCCACGAATTGGCCATGAAGGTAAGCCCGCCTCGTGCAATTGCGCGGCGAGGTCGCTGCGACCGCATGCATTCCCGCGAAATCCGCAAGCGCTGAGGCCATGCTCCCTCGCAATTCCCACAATATGTATTCACAGACCCTCCGTTCTGCCATGGACCGCCCCGCGTTCCGATCTGCTGTTCTGGCTGCCGAGGCTGATGAGCGAGTGGGCGGACTTCCCTTGGCGCAGCTGCTGGAGTCGCCAGTGGCCCGCCTGGCAGTGTACCGCGCACATCTGGACGAGCTGGTAGCAGCCAGCACTCCCGGCACCGGCCCCTTCGCCGCCTTGACTGATGCACGGGACAATATCGGCGCCATTGTGCATGCCGCAGGCGGCATCCCCGCCCGCATCCAGCTAGCCCTGGCAAGGGGGGGGACCCCAGGCACAGCCCCAGATGGCTCGCGTGCCCCCCCTCCCCCCACAGGTGCCCCCCCCACACTTGGCGCCCCTGGCACTGCTGGTTTCCTCAGCGTCTCCTCGTCCCCTGTTGTTCCGGAACACGTCTCAGCCGATGACGTGAAGGGCCTCCAGACACAGGTGGCGTCTTTGCAAGGCGTCGCCAAGGAGCTGGAAGAGACGGTGGCGGAACACGACAGACAGCTGGCGGCGGCACACGCATCCGCTGCAGCTGCCGAGGGCGCCACCCACGCTGCCAATGCCGCTTGGACCGGACGTGCCGCCCCCGCCCCCGGCGCCTCCTCTGCAATGGTCCCCGGCACCAAGCCCCCTGCAGGCAGTGCCGACGAGACTGCCCTGTCTGAGGCACTGTCAAGGCTGGACAGCGAGGAGCGCCAGCTGTACAATCGCCTGGCTGCAAGTGGGAACAGAGGCGTGTTCGAGGCGTTTTTGGCCCGAAAGCGGGAATTGGACGATGAGGATGAGCGCCTCACAGCTGCACTGGAGGAGCACGAGCAAGTGCTGGCGGAGATCCGAGGGCGCCTTGCTAACCCCCCGCCTGCAGTGCTGCCCTCAGACGCCACCCGCGCCAGCCTGTACACAGCCTGGAAGCGGGCATTGGCAGATCGGGAGGAGCTACTGCGCCAGGCCCGTGCCCGAAAGCGAGAGCTCATGCGCGATCTCAAAGCACGCCACGAAACGCAGATCGTGCTCCTGGAAATGGAGCGACGCAACGCGCTGGACTCTCTGCGTAACGCTGTGACTGCGGAAAAAGAGAAAGCGGAAGAGCTGCGTTCCGAGCTGGAGGGATTGAACTCAAACATTACCACCGCCCGAGACGCCATGGGCGAATTCCGCAAGGAGTTTGAGCAGCTGCGCGTGGCGCTGCTTATTGACCGCATGGCAAAGAGCTCTCAAGTTGCCAACCTGTCGCAGCGCCGTCGCCGCCTACTGCAGGAGGCAGAGGCGTTCCGTGCGGAAGTTGAAGAGGCCAAGGCTCGAGTCACCGAGGAAGAAACGGCCAAGTGGGAAGCCAAGCTGAAGGCGGAGAAAGCAGCCGCTGATAAGCGCATTGCGGATGAGCGTGCCGCCATTGATGCCCGTCTGGCCGCTGTGCGCACTGCTCTGGCGCAGAAGTATGAAGCGGGCTTTGCGCCGCTGCTGGAGGAAGCCGAGGCTAAGCATGCCACAGAGCTGCAGCGTGTGGTGGAGCTGCAGAAGGACCTCTCTGAGAAGGAGCGCAGTCTCAAGGAGGCGCATGCGGAGGCCAGGCAGCTCTCCAGCAAGCTTTCCTCGGAGATGCGCACCTCCCTTGGGTTGGATCAGCCGTGGGACGCCAACCTGCCCTCCCTACACGGCGCCCCAGGCAGCGCCACTGCTGGCGCCGCACACACCGATGCGGCAGCTGATGCGGCTGGGGCGCCCGACCACGTGCCTGACAGCAAGATGCGGGAGTTCGAAGAGCTGAAGCACGCCGTCACCAGCATGTGGGAGACGATGGACATTGCCCCGGAAGATGTCACGGCGTTTCTGTCTGAGGCTGATCTGGCGGCCCCCTACCACCCCAGTGTGCTGGACCTGTACAGAGAGATGCACCGCAAGCTGACGGAGACTCTGGAGCCCCCCACCGACACAGGCAATGTTGCGGACTCCCCCCTTGCACGGGGGGGGTCCCCTGGGAGCTCCGTGGGGGGCCGCGCCCTGCCCAAGGACGCCGTGGACTCCAAGGCGGAACATGTGGCGGAACGCGGTCTGGGCCAAGAGACGTGGGCGCAGCACCCCCGTTCCACCCGCGGTGCACCCGTTCCAACTGCGGCGTCCCCTTTCCCCTCAACTCGCCCCATGCCCGGAACAACCTCGCAGCCACGCAGAACAGAGGGTGCCCCAGCGAGCACTGCCCGCAGCCTGGGCAGCTCTGCTTCTGCACCACGGGAGGCAGGGTCTTCCTTCCGTGGGGGGGCAGCACAGCGCTCAAACCGCCGAGCAGCCCCCACAAGCAGTGCTGGCCAGGTGCTCAGTGGCGACCTCACAAAGCACTACCAGCAAGAGATGACGCGCCGGGCACTGGCGAACCTGCCACCATCCAGTGGTGGTGCCGGCAGCCGTCGGCAGCAGCCCATTCCAGCCGGCTACAACGTGGCTCGTCGCGACAGCCAGCCCGGCATGCCTGGGCGTCTGAACTGGTACGGGAAGGACTAAGGGACAAAGCGAACGAGGGGGGGTGCAAGGGGGCTGTGTGAGTGTGTTTTCTGGTTATGTGCATCGTCATTAATCCACAGCCTGCTTTCGTCTTCGCCCTGGGGGTCATTTGGCGCCCCCAGCCTGTGCCGCCGTCGCTGCCACGGGCGCTACAGGGGGCACAGCGCCGCCGCTGCTGCTGCCTGCAGCACTGGACTGAGGCGTGCCTAGGCGAGGGCCCATGCCTGTCACCATGCGCAGACAGGCGATGCCGTACATCCACGCCTGACCTGGTGCAGGGGGCTTCCCGGCTCTGAAGGCTTCCTTGGTGGCCGCCACCTCGCCCTCGTACTTGGCGACATGAGCAGCGCCCCGCGCGCAGTGGAAAGCCCACACCAGGCCTGCTGCTGCGCGGGTGCTGCGTTCGAAAGCAGTTTGCTCTGCCTCAGCGGGACCAGCGGACCACAGCCACTGTGCCACCAGTGAGTCAGCCTGCGCAGATGCAGAGCTGTCCCCAGGGCTGTCCGCTCCCACTTCGGGCCCTGTGGAGACCTCTTGTAAGCTGGCACCAGCCAGTGCCAGCACTGCATCATCGCCATCCATGGCCTCTGCTGTGGACACATCAATTGCGTTGTCACAGGGGGGTGTGGGCAGCGCCGGAGGGGCCCCCTTCACAGCTTGATAGTGCAGCTGCCCATCTGTGGGCTGTATGCCCCCCCGATGCTCAACAGCTGTGCTCAAATCCACACCTCGACCTTGAACACGCCAGTGGGAAGGCTTGGTGGTGGGCATGACAGCTGCAAAGGCGAGGGGGCTCAACGCAAGCTGGCAGGGGGGGGGCACGGGGCGACACCGGGCAGCGCCGTGCTTCGGGCAGTCCTCGCCAAACGCCCCGCGCAGCACACCTGACAGAAGGCGCCCTGCCCCTTGGATGCCCCAGCGGTCCGTCAGGCGGTGCAGTATGTCCTTGGCGACATTCTTGGGGCAGGGGCGGGCTGGCAGGGGCGGCAGCGCCACGCGGCGCAGCTGGGCAAAGCTGCTCTGTGCTGCAGCAGGCGCAGCTGCCCCAGCCTGCTCGGTGGCCCACACTGGCGGCTGCTGCAGCTGCCAGTTTGCAGGCAGTGGCCACCCTGCCTGCTGCGCTGGGGGGGGGCTGGCGCTGCGAGGGGGGGGGTCCCGCGATCGCTTGGTGCCCCCAACCCGGCCGTTGCGCAACGCAACTGAGCGGCTGCGGCTTGGCCTGGAGGACGCCACTGATGCAGCAGAAGGCGTATCCACTGACGCATCATCGCCATACGCATCACCTGCAGGGGTGTCAGCACCCCCCCCCTCATACCCCCCAGGGGAGGGGCGTGTCTGTCCGTCCACCAGGCGGTTGGATGGGCGGTACAGCTCCATGCCTGGCAGCACAGAAGCGTAGAACTGCGGCACCAGGTGCACAGGGCAGGGAGGGATGCAGGGCACATCCCCCCGGCCCAGACACTCCTTCCAACGGGCCAGGCGGAAGCCGATGTTTGTGGCCACTGCCTGCAGCATAGCATCCGTAATGAACACTTCAGGCACCGTGGACAGCCCCAGGAGCAGTGTCTCTGCCAGGGTGGCAGGGTGTC
>Ga0307982_1000784_pt1 | contig 25252 bp, 20 predicted proteins | sample OrgLakmetagen989_FD_201847 | JGI IMG/M metagenome (GOLD analysis project Ga0307982, IMG submission 201847) | Saline water microbial communities from Organic Lake, Antarctica - #989 | ecosystem: Environmental > Aquatic > Non-marine Saline and Alkaline > Saline | place: Antarctica: Organic Lake...
TCACCATCGCGGTCGCCGTCACGGTCTCCAGCTGCCTCCAGCAGCAGCAGCAGCACCGCCAGTGCTACGGTGTCGCCATCGCGGTCGCCGTCACGGTCTCCAGCTGCCTCCAGCAGCAGCAGCAGCAGCACCGCCAGTGCTACGGTGTCGCCATCGCGGTCGCCGTCGCGGTCTCCAGCTGCCTCCAGCAGCAGCAGCAGCACCCATTCATCCGCCGTGACCCAAGCTGCAGGAGCGTCGCCTGCATCAACAAGTACTGCTGCTTCGATACCGTCGTCATCGCACACAGCAGCGCCCACTGGCACGTCGACCTCCGTGGCTTCAGCAAGTGGCAGTGCTGTGCCCAATGTGTCGCCATCACAGGGCGCGACACGCTCTCCTGCGTCGTCCAGCAGTGCTGCTGCGGTGCCCTCTCCTGCGTCGTCCAGCAGTGCTGCTGCGGTGCCCTCTCCTGCGTCGTCCAGCAGTGCACCCTCTGCTTCTCCTAGCTCTGCTGCCGGCAGTAAGTGTGCCAACGTGGACTGTGGAGCACATGGGACCTGCACTGTGTCCAGTCGTGCAGCCATTGCCCTACTGCATCCAGGCCGGATGGCAGCAGTGGGCGCTGGGAATGCTGGCGATGCCTTCACGCACTGTGTGTGCGATGCTGGCTGGTACGGGGTAGCATGCAGCGTGGGTGATGCGAAGGCCACCTGCGAGAATAACAAGCGGGACGGGCAAGAGTCTGGGGTGGACTGCGGCGGCGGTGTATGTGATGCTTGCCAAGGCGGGTACACCTGTGGCAGCAGTGGTGACTGCGGCGAGGATGGGTCTGGCGCGCGCTTGGTGTGCTACACGATGGCGGGCTCCACTGGTGGAGGTGTGTGTCTGGCGCCTGCTGTGGCGTCGCTGGGCCGTGTGGTGCGTAGCTCCTTTGGTCTGTGGGGTGTGTCCAGCAGCGCCTTCGCGCACGGGGGCGTGTGGGTGGCGGTGCGGGCTGCCCTGATGCGTCTGCTGGGTGATGGCACGCTGTCGATCCACATGGTGGGTGTGAGCAGTCTCAGCTGGGAGTCCCGCATGCGGGCTGCGCAGTCAGGCTCGGGGGGCGACAGCAGCTTGCCGGCTGGCGTGGAGGTGACAGTGCTGATCAGTGGGGGCGAGTCTGGGGACCTGCAGGGGACAGCGCAAGATGTGGATGCGATGGTGCAGGATGGCAGGCTGATGGCCAGTGTGTCTGATGAGATGGAGGGGGGTGTGCCGCTGCTGGCGATCAGCAGTGGCGGTGCCAGCGCTGTGGAGGCGGCGCCGCAGGTGGCCCTGGCGTCTCCCGCGGGTGAAGGCGACACAGCTGGCAGTGGATCCGAGCCGCTGGTGTCATCTGGGGTGCTGGTGGGCATTGTGGTGGCGGCTGTGGCATTGGTGGCAGTCGCAGCTGGCGTGTATGTGCATCGGCGTCGGCAGGCGGCAGGCAGTGCTCGCGGGCACGCTCAGAGGGAGTCTCATGCTGGCATTGTAATGACTGATCAGAGCGTCATGAGTCCGCTGGGCGGCGCGCAGGCATCATCTCCCCGGGCTAGTGTAGTGGGTGGGAGCAACCCAGTGCAGTCGTCTGCGGCTCGCATGAAGCGCATCCGGCACTTGCAGCAGCAGTCGCAGGCGTGATGTGCGAGGTGAATATGTGTGTGTGTGTGATATACTGTCTTTGCTGTGTGATGTGTTGCTTGTCAGGCAATGCACACTTCTCTGTCTCACACGTCTGGGGGGCGGCACAACTGTCTGTGCTCGGCCTTCGCGAACCGCTTCGTGCATGGATACACCGACACACCGACACATGCTGTTCTGTCGCTGGGTTGAGGCTAGTGATGTGAATGTCTGGCCAAGCTCAGTCCTCATCAGCACAGCGTCCCTCAGCTCGCCAGGCTCGTGGCTGCGGTAGCGGCAAAGCATGAACAGAGCACTCCGAGCACCAGAAATACGTGCCAATATAGAACGCTTAATTGACAAGCATTTCAGCAGCTGCGCTAGGTGCGTGAAAACCGGCTTCGCACAGGTCGCTGAGGAGATGTGTGTGTGGGGGCCTCTCTGTGTGACGCTTGGCTGACCCTGTCCGCCGCCGTATCCGAGGTGCGCATCTGACTGCAAACAAAATGTGCAGCACAGTTTATTGCCATGCAGTCTGGCATTTGGAAGCAAATCTTCCGCGTTGCAAGCATTAGCTGGTCACTGCAGTCCGTGATGCGGGCCACTTAGCGATTTTTCACAACTGGGGCAGAAAAGTGTGCTGGTGTCAGTGAACTGCAGCTTATCAAATTTGTATATACTCCTGGTTGGGATTTGGTGGCCACTTTGCTTGTGGCGCAGGCGCTCGTGCTATTCTTGCTGCAGAAGCTGCAAAGAATTTGGCGTGGTCGATTTGCGTCAAATTTGCATCAGACCATGGTGCTGCTTGGAAAAGTTGCAATTGTGATCTCAGCATTTTCACTTGTCACTGCATGGCTTATATTTGAATTATGGCAAATCAGGCCTGATTTGCATTCTGTTTCCTTTGCCCAATCTGTGACACCATGGATCAGTGCTGAGCGCAGCGTGGAACTGAAGTCATGCGATAACTCGTGGGCTTCGGGCACCCAGTTCACTACACCAGCAGGTGCAGCGTTTGCCATCGACAGTACAGGTGTGCTGTGTGATGTGGAAGCTCTGTCCCCTTTGACAAGCTGCTGCCGTTTGGCCAATGCACTGCTCGGTGGACCGTGCGCTTCACAGCAAGAATGCGAATGCTTGCACAGCTGCATCAAGCCGGGCACAGCAGCGCCGAGTGCTTTGGAGCGCCTGCCAATACTCATGCTGGATGACCAGCCGGGCTCCATTTCTGCATTTGAGAACTGCTTGCTGCAGTGCCGACTGCTGTCCCCTTCAGAGCGGTAGCAAGGTCCGAGCACGAGCTGATTTGTTGGCCTCAATGCGGCCGATTGACTGGAGAGCATCTGCACTGCATAATTTATTGCCCGGAACAGCGTATACGCATTCACTCTTGGTTGCTGGAGTCGAGGATTTAGTTTCGGGCCCCTGCGCTCTTCAGCTGACTGGGGTGTACCTACTGCTGCCAGTAGGCCGGGCAGGGTGGCACTGCCAAAAGTTAACTTTCGAGCGCGTGATTGTAGTTACTATTCATTATTTTGTGGCCAGCTCAGCTGCCACAGCTTGTAGGCTCTGTTGTAAACGAGGCAGCTCCGTTGCAGACGACGACTGATTGGTCCAGCTGCTCAGAACCTTGGCCTTGCCGAGAAGACCTTGGTCACCTGTTGAGGCCACATCACCATTCACGCCAAAGATCATGATTGTTGAACGCACCCAAGTTGCCCAATCCGTTCGAGGGCAAGTGCCCAGCCCAGAGGACGGTGGGAGTGCGGTATTTGCGTCTTCTGCATCTCATAGCCAGGTTGACGAGGCACAGGACAAGGAGCTCAGCAGTGCAGTAGATCAGGCAATGTCAGGTTCAGCTATAGTGAATGCGCTTGATGATTATTCCTTCAGACTGTGGTGCTCTTCCAAAACCTATGTTGTGCTGCCGTGCATTTCACTGGCCTCCAGGCTGCGATTGCAAGCCTTCCTGGACAGCACTTGGACAACCCTTTTCTTCCTATTGCTCACCATCTATTCTTTGTTCATTATCGATACCATGCAATTGGCAATGGATGCTGACGCAGAGAAGCCAATATTTTGGTCGCTGCTGGCAGTAGTTGTTGCTTTTTCAGCTGAACTGGTGGGTAATGCTCGCAGAAATTGCCTCCCTCCCTTTTCACTTTGTTGACTCACAGGTTTGGGCAAGTGTGGCACGGCCGAGCTTCTTCTTGTCCTTCTTTTGGTGGTGCGTTTTCTTCGAATGGGCCTGTTCATTTGGCATAATCTGATTTGTCTTTCGCAGGTTGGACACCCTCGCAACAGTTTCCATCGCCATGTCCATTCCTTTCAGCCAACTGCTGGAACGAAACTGTGCTGAATTGGATAGTACATCTTTGGCATTTGCACAGGCTGGGCGCACTGTCCGTTTGGTGCGCCAGGGTGGCCGGGCGTTGCGTGTGCTGCGCGTTTTGAGGATAGTGCAGCTGTTTCGTTTCTTTCGCTGGATCGCGGTGAGTTGAAAAAGTTGCCGAGTCTTACCAAATACCATCACACCTGTGCAATGCAGAACACCGTCTCCGGCCGCCGCGAAAAACGTATCACAAGCAGCAAGGTGCTGGAGGCTTCCCGGCTTGGAGAGCAGTTGGCGTATGTCTCGGCCAGAAAAGTTGTGATGATCATCATCATCCTGTCAGCAGTGCTGCCTTTTTATGTTGACGAAGAAAGCCACGTACTTGCACAGCGTGTGGGCATGCTACAGCTCTCCCTGCAGGGTTCAAGGGGTGCCTCCCAAAGCGAGCTCAGTCGCTCATTAGTGGCTCTGAATCAGCCTGAGGAGTTTGAAGTGCTGTTTTTACGCATCAATGGAACTGTTCTCGTGGACAATCCAGCGGAACGGGATAGGCTGCGCTGCGAAGAGCTCTCCCAAGTGTCTGTTGCAACGGAGTTTGGATATGAGGACGTGGGTATTTTTGGGAACGAAAACGTCCTAGACGCGCGCTCTGTGTTTAATGTGGTCTATATCTGCTTAGTCCTGCTAGTTCTCATGGTATCCACTGTGCTATTTAACCGGGACACTCGCAAGTATGTGGTGAAGCCAATGATGCGTGTGATCAAGGTCATCAACGAGCTGCGTACGCGGGTGGCGGAGACCGTCCTCAGCTTCGACGAGACGGGGTGGGACCCAGTGCATGTGGAGCGCACCGTGTACGACATGGCACTATGGATCGAGACGCAGCAGGCCCGCAACTTGTTGCCCACGTCTGAGGAGAAACGGCTGGAGGCCCTGCAGCGGGCACAGCGCCGGGCGGAGGAGCGGCAGTCGGAGGCAGCCCTTGCAGCTGCTGCCCGGGCAAACACACCAATCAAGGCGGGCTCCATGTCAAGATCCCCTACTAGCATGCGTGGCAGCTCGGCGTATGCGCACGCGCCAGCGCGACCTAGCGTTGTTTCCCCCGCAGTCCCCGCTCGGGGAGGGGGCAGTCTGGTCATATTTGGCGCCCGCAAGCCCAAGGACGACAGCAGCATTCGCCGACAGCAGTCAGAGCAGCAGCCCCGCAGAGCCGCATATACAGGGGGTGGCAGCACTATCTTCACCACAGCTCGGGAAGGCTTCCGACGCCTGTGGCGTGAGGCCCGTGGCGTGGATAGCGATGACGAGGACGAATTGGAACGACAGCCATCAGCGGAGGACAACCCCCTGCCATCCCCACGGCACTCATCAGCGGCACCTGTGGCTGGGGTGGCGGTCATGTCAGCGCCAGCGGGGGGGGGTAGCTTTACCCTCCGCAGGCGGCGCAGCATGTCAGCAGGCACCGCCGCCGACGCTCGGCGCCTGGCTACAAAGCGGTCGAAGAGGCACATTGTGGAAGAGATCCCCCTTCCCCTGGTGCAACAAGGCAACATGGAGGGCGGCAGCGGGCTGCATGGCTCCGGGGTGCGCTCTGCAGGGGGGGGCTCCTTGATCCTCACCTCCAAACCCAGCGTGCGCAGCATGATAAGCAAGCAGAAAAGCACCACACCAGGTACACGGGGATCATCAACCATGCCAACCATGGCATCACCGAGTGACGTAGTGCTGAATCCCACGGGTGATCAGGCGTACACGCCAGTGACACCATTGGAGGGGGGGGCTGGGTTTTCGCCCACCCTTGCACCTGCTGTACCTGGCGGCGGGTCCATCATTCTGTACTCTGACGGATCGTATGCTCTCAAGTCGCCTGATGTACACACGCACAACAGTACTTTCGAGCTTGGGCCAGCGGCTGGCGACTCGTCGGCTGGTGACCAAGCTCGCGGCGGCACAGCTGAGGGCACCCCCGTGCAAGGACAGCGCCCAGCTGGCGATGCAGGCTCCGTGGCCTCTTCTTCACACGGCGGTAGCCGCAGCGGCACCACCATCCTTCAAGTGGCTCTTGCAGGGGGGCGTATGGGCGATGCTCGCACGGAGCGCGCCCTCGCCAGTCCGTCCCAGGGCGCCGTGGCGCATGGGCGATACGGCCGGCGGGCCAGCATCGACCACAAGCTGCTGAACCAGTTCTACTCTCAGCGCTTGGCTGAAATGCAGGGCGGCCGCATGGTCTCCCCCTCTAGTGCTGCGGCTGCTGGCGACGGGGGCAGCAGTGTCGTGAGCAAGCGCAGTGCTGGGGCCCACACCGCCAGCAGCTCCCGCTCACGAGCTGGAGGCCGTCCTCCCCGCCCTGGGGCACAGACACAGCCCACTGGTGGCAGCTTGATTTTGGAGCCCTCACGGCTGCATGACTTGTCCAGCGAATCCGGAGCAAGCTCCAGGTCTCGCCGCAGCAAGCAGAGCGGGTCTCAAGGGGGGGATGCCGATGATGCTAGCCCTCACGACGGTGCCTCAGATGCTACGCACATTACTCCACTCTCTGACGAAGAGTCCTCCCCTGACAGGCACACGGCTGGGGACAGCAAGGCGGTGCCTGCAGGAACCTCGTCGTTGGTTCTGTTCTCGGAACGACAGCTGCAGGCCCCAGGGAGGCCTGCGGTAGGAAGCCCGGCCCACAACAAGCTGGCCAGCTCCAAGGCTCGTAGTGGGCGTAGGCGCGCTGGGAGCAGTAATGTGTCTGACGATGAGGACATTGCGAAGTACTACAGGGCATCCGGCCTGGGCGTGGACGGCCGACGCTCCAGCGAAATCGAGCATGGCGACAGCTATGGCAGCATGACTGGGTATCTACAAGAAGAAAGAAGCACACATGCCGACAGCAACGCCGCTGGGGGAGTGGGGCTTGTGGGCCAAGGGGACGATTTGGACGCCTACCTGCATGCTGAGGGGGTGCATTCAGTGGGCAGCGATGGGCAGTTGTCCGACGACGAGGAGGTGCATATCACGCTGGACGATGATGATGTGCTGGCAGTGCAAGGACAGCATGGGTATGCTGCAGAGCGGCCGCATGCGCATAATACAAGCGGTGTAGGGCTCACAGTTGCCACTGGCGCCCCAGCAGCTGCGGCTGCAGCAGCGGCTGAGTGGCGCTCCCCCTGGAGCCTAACTGCAGACGAGTCTGCTGCAGTAGAAGCTGTGCAAACAGCCAGGTACCGTGAGGCCTTGAAGGAAGTCATGAAAAGCGCTGCGCGCCGTGGTGAGGACTTGGGCTCGGCCATAAATCGCAAGCAGCACAGGTAGAGAATGCATTTCCTGCACATGCGCAGAGGAGCTATGGCAGTTTCCGCAGGTGTGATGCGGATTCCTCTGCAAGGTGGGCGTAGAAAGCGGCTCGAGCTGGTCCTGTGAGCTGCACACCTACTTGCACTCCTGTGCTGGGCTGCCAGGGGGCACTGCAGGAGCCCCCTTGCGTTGCCGCGAAGCGCTCAGCTGCAGAGTCGGCAGTAGCCCCTGGGACGGAGCCGGTAATCGAAGCATCAACGAGTTCGATTGAAACAGGACCTGCTGGCATGGCCAGCCTGTGCGACTCACGCAAAAGAATGCTTTTTGCCTCGGTCCGCAGCCTGGCAATTTTGTTGCCATACGCAAAGTCATATTGGTATGCCCACAGTGTGCCTGCATTTGTCAGATGTTGACCTAAAAATCTGCCAGCAGGAAGATAGCTTACCTCATGGAAGTATAGGCACAAGAATGCCGGGCCTTTTGCTCTTGATAAAGCTGCACATTTGTTTGAGTTATGTGCAGGCTTGCGGAAAACAATTCTTGTGGGGGCATCCGGCCCCCGCAAGGCAACTCAAACACGTGCACACACCCAGCCACCAGCCCTGTACAAGTCAGTCCAAAAAATAACGAATAGAACGAAAAGATGTCACGCGCAGATGCAATTTGCATGGCCATTTGGCGTTCTCGCATCATGAACTGCATCTCAAACTGCACAAGCAGCAGGGCGACACAGTAGAGCAGGTTTCATCACAAGCTGGGACCGCATCGAACCTGCCGCTTCATCATAGCTGTCTGACTTTCTGCCATAAATGTCTGGCTTTTTTTCATGTTTTCATCCATCATTGAGCTGACGGCTGAGCCCATTGCTGCTGCTTTGGTTTGAGGTACGATGCCAATAAAATCACACAACACACAGTGCCGAGCAGCTACTTGTCGCGAGTCAACCAGAAGAGGCTTGCCTTGCGGGGACAAAGTATTTCACTTGCATTTTCTTCGATTGAAATGTCACGAGCAGGGCTTTTTTATGACAACATAAACTGATGCCTGCAGGCCAGCACTTCGTTTGGGCTCATCTCGGGGGGGTTCCAAACCTCACAAAGCGCAGCGCTCAAGATTTACTCGGTTTGTGAAACCAAATGAAGCAGCTCTCAGCAGCTTGGTCTGATGCAGCTTGCTCCACATTTGCCCCTGGCGGTGACAAATTTTTGCTGCAGAGCTACTGTTGGTTGCAGGCGTCAGCTACCTGCACTCGTGCAAAATGCAATCTTCTCGATCTTTCCGGGGCGACGAAACTGTTTCAGGTCTCCTTGGCAGTATTCGAAGAGGTAGCTTTAAGAGTAGCCGTGCTGATGCTGTTGCTGGCCGAGAGAGTGCAGAGCAGGCACTGCTGCGGTCGACAGCGACACGCCATGGAAGTACCAGTATCGACGACTCACTGCGAGTGCCTCAGAGTCAGGAACTCAACGGTTCTCATCATTCTCATCATTCTCATCAATCTCAACCATTCGCTTCTCATGCTTTACTATCAACTCAGCATGTGCAGCACTTTTCCGGTGGTCAAAGCTTGCAAGGGCAATTTCAAGCAGCAGCCGCGTCGTCAGCAAGTTCAGCTCACTTGGGAAACTCTGATGACAGCTCACACCATCAAGGAGTTGCTGCTCGACAATCATCAACTGCAACTCCCCGGCGAGCACCTCCTTCAGTGCCCGCGGCTTTGGCAGCCTCTGGCAGTACAGCTCATGCACAAGGTGCGGCTTTTGCGACTGTGAATCCTGACAAACCTCAATCTGCCCCAGCATCTAGGCTACGGCAACCAAAAGCTGCAGCTATCTCACATTCCATACCAGCCTCTCAAAGTATTGGCTCCCAGCGACAGCGAAAGGCGGCATCCTCGAGCGGCCAACGTGGCCGAACTGGACTGCAGCAGCCCAAGAAGTCATCACGGCAGAAGCCCCCCCAGGACGAAGAGGCTGAACCGACTCCTGAAGATGCTGCGCTTCAGCCTTCCTCTTGGTCTTCCTTCCGACAGCGCCACAGCAAGAAGGCAGCGCAGCCAACTAGCAGGGTGGCCAGCAACGCCACTGGTGGTGAGCGCAGTAGCGTGCGCTCCTCTCGGCAGATTCGGGTGCCCAGCGCCAACAAAGGCTCCAGTAGGGGTGACATCAGAGAGCGTTTGCGTGGGCGCCGGCCTGCTGCCCGTAGTGGGGTGCCTACCTCGCGGTCCTCCAGCGTGGGCCGCCACCCAGCACAGTCCGCGGAGGAGAGACTAGCTGCGGGGTCGCGCAGCTCAAGTGTCCCCCGCCAGCCTGTCCAGCAGCGTCCTACCACAAGCAACAGCTTGCACGTGCAGCCAACCAAGCACTTAGGCCCTGCCCGGCGCGCCGCTGCCCAGGCCGCCCAGCACCAGCAGCAAGAGGAGGCGGTCGCGGCGGCTCAGCGAAATGCCGCTGACGACGAGTCAGATGGTGGGGAGAGCTGGGCAGGGGTGGGGCCCTGTGTAGCTGACGTCACGCGCTCTGCACGGGACGCAACTGTAGCAGCCGCTCGCAGCTCAGCAGATGCAGAGGGGGACTTGCTGGCTCAGCTGGACGCTGCACACGCCACTTTTGACGCCAGCTCAACATACGTCACCAGGCAGGTGGCCAGAGGGAAGGAGAAGAAAACAGATGCGCAGAAAGCTCAGCAGCAGTTCAATGCGCTGCCTCTGGCTCGCGGGCGGCGCAGTAGCATGCTGCCTGGTGGTGGTCAGTCCCAGCAGGCTGAGGCGACAGCGAGCTGGCTGCGCCAAGGGTCATCCAGTGCCAGCGCCCGCTCAGCTGTGAAGGATGCCATGGCAATGTCCTCAGGCGCCAAGGACCGCGAAAGCACCGCCATTGCACGCGTCATCGGAAGCAGCATGCTGGGGCAGCATGGGCTCTCGCCCACTGGCCTGCACCTGTCTTCCTCCACTTCACCGCAGCGGAGGTCCCCCCCCCCCCCCAGTGGAGACAGCGATGATGATACCGAGTCGCGTGTCAAGAGCCTCACTGCCAAGCTGTCCCGCACGGTGACACGGGCTGGCAGCTCAAAGGTCACCACAGCACTGCAGTGCGTGCAAGTGTCGGACACAGAGGCTCCGCTGTTTGTGCGCAGCCAGCAGGCCTCGCCAGGTCAGACCATGCCTGCGCAAGGGCCAGCAGCTGTGTCGTCGCGACTGCTGGATCACGTGGCACCTTTGCCACCCTCTGGGCAGACCGCTGTATCCGACAAACCGAGCACTGCATCCATATACGCAGGCCTGTCCATGTCGCTTTCAGCACCGCAGTCAGCACCTCAGACGGGAAAGAGCAGTGCTTCAGCGCTAGCTGCCCGCATGGTGGCTGCAGATAGTGCTGCAGGCCCTGCGCGAGTGCAAACGCTCACTGCTCGCGGGGCACTGGACGGCGCGTCCGACGCCAATTGGAGCTGGGAGACACAGTTGCGCTCTGCCCACTCCAGCTCCAGTATGACTGTGGGCACCAATGCAGGTGCACCCTCCTCCAGCTCCTTGCGGCTACTAGCGTCTGCCGCCCGGAAGGATTCTCAGGCCAAGGCTGAAGCAGATAGCGAGGACGTCGGGGGCATCGATGTGGATGCACTCATTAATATGACCATGGCTCTTGGCAAGGACACAGATGCAAGCAGCCCGGTGGCTGATACCAGTTTACCGCGAGCCCCATCGCCCCCCAGGTTTGTGGCACCCACTGCCGCTCCCGTGCAGCTGGTTGGGGGCAAAGGCAGGGGAATGCGAGCTTCCAAGGGTCTGCTGGGGAGCAGGCGCGAAGCGAATAGCCCAGATGATACACACATGGACCTCACAGGCTACGGTGTGGACCTGTCGTTTGCAGGCAGCTTCAGTGCCCAAGGCCCACCATGCCAGACAACTGCGGCAAAGGACGACCCGATGGCAGCTGTGGCGCTGCGTGAGCAACTCTACAGCAAGTACGGCATTGCCGATTTGACCTCTGCAGTGAAGTCACACCGTGCAGAAACCACGGGTCTGTCAGCTGACGAGCGCACGGTGCAGCTGTACACACAGCAGTACCGAAAGCAAGTCCAGACTGCGTTCTCAGGAGATATTACCAGCCACTTACGTGCGTCACCCTCGGGAAGGGAACTTGGCCCAAGCGAGGACGCCGGCCTCAGTACAGCCCACGCCCTCCAGCCGGCACCTGCTGGGGGCGACCGTCCTTCGCACCGCAGTAAGCCTGGCCGCAAGGGGACAGGGGCCTTGGAAGGCATTTCCCGCCAAGCTGCTGTGTCCACTGCTGCCCCTGTGCGGCCGTCACTGAACCAGACGGGCAGCATGCCCCCCCTAAACCCAGCCCGCCCCTTTGCCTCCAGCTCCCAGGGGGGGGCGTCAGGGGGGGGGGCTGCCTCCCCCGGGTCCTGGATTGCACGTCACTTGCCTCAGACTACACCCGCTGCCCCACCTCAAGCCCCTGCAGCCGCAGCAACACCAGAGAAACAAACTGCCCGCCGCGTCCCTCAGTCCACGCAGCCCACAGTCACGCTTCCGACGTCGCAGCCTGCTCCACCGCCTGCCAGCCCAGCTGGGCAGCAAACAGCTGTGCGCAGCAAGCCAACCAGGAAAGGGACGCAGCCGTTGGGCGGAGTTGTGGCTGCCGCGCCCAGCCCCGTTGGCTCGGCGGCGCTGAAGCCATCAGCGCCGCCCGTATCTGGCGCCGCCCAAAGCCAGCTCCCAGCAGCACATACAGACTCTTCGTCCAGGTACACGGATGGGGATGAGTTGTTCCCGTCATATGACACCGATGAGTCATACACCATGGCATCTCCACTGGCGCAGCGGCCGGCGCCTCCCAAGCAAAGGCGACCCACCGCCGCTCAGCGCAGCCCCTCCCCAAAGCTGCGACAGCATAAGGATGACACCACCACAAAAGACCTGTCCCCTGGGGCCATGCGGCGAGCGTGGGCAAAGAAGCGGGCGCTTGAGCGCGGACAGCGGGCACTTGCAGGCAGCAAGAGCCTTGTTGCTGCAGCTCCCCCGAAGCCTGTCAAGGGGGGTGATGACTTGGATGCTGAGTACGATAGCTTGGTGGCCCAGATGCAGGTTGGTGTGACTGCGCGTTGGGCTGAAGCCGAGGCTGCTCAGGCGGAGCACGACCAGGCGATGGCGACTCTCAAGCGCACAGCCGTGGCTGCTGGTGCCGCTGTGCTACCCGCGGGAGCCACCAGGAAGGCTCAGGCTGCCGAAGCGGCGCCCCCACCCCCTCGCCGCAGCTTGCTACCGCAAGAGGCCAAGGTCAGTCTGGATATGCGCTCCAAGTCAGCGGGCAGGCGCCGAGGGGGTCTGGTGCCTGTGAGTGCAAGCATCCCGGAAGGGCCCCCAGAGCTGGAGCAGGCAGCGCCAGCTGGGCCAGCAGCAGCCAGCAAGTCAGTGGATGTTTTCCGCGTCACATCTGCCCGTGAGTCACAGGGGCAGGGCGAGCAAGATGAGATCGTGGAGGCGCTGCGGTCGTCGGCTGCACCACACATGGGCATTCGAGGAAGCGTCTTCATTCCAAAGCAGATTCAACCAGAGGATTTGTTGACCCGTGCCCAGCGACGAGAGGCGGATACAAAGGCTTCGCACCCATCTGCGCGACCAGATCTCCTGGCAGATGCACAGGGCGCTGCCACACCCGAGGCCCGTCGAGGGGGGCTGTCTGGGACATCCCCGCCCTCAGCCGGACGAGTGGCGCCAGCCCCGCTGCGCAGCACCCGCCGGGGGTCGGGAGTTTCCACCAGTCCAGCGGCTTCTCGTCGGGTGGCGTACTCATCTCCTGAGTACATCCACAGCAACAAGGACATGGCCGGCGCCAACATCAGCATCGTGGGCGGCTCTGGGTTGCAGTCCAAACCAGCGTCGCACCGGGCAGGAGCTGGACCCAGCCGCGGCAGCCTGCTGATGCAAGCCTCGGCCTCTGCTCACAACCACTGGGCGTCGCAGCAGCTATCCGCGCCTGGTGATGATGATGATGGCAGCTCCACCACCACCCTGAGTGGTTCTGACAGCGACAGCAGCGACGGCATACCTCCAGCACCGGGCCCACCGGGCTCAAGCGCTAGAAACAGCCCGAACAGAGCAGAGCCTGCATCCGCAGAGGCGCTGCACGCACAGCCAGCGCTTGGTGGTGATGATACCCCTTTGTTGCGCCTCCGTGCCAAGGCATCGCAGCGGGTGGCTGCTGCACGGCCAGTGCAGCCAGTTGCTGCTGCCCGGGCCAAGTCTGCCGGCCGTGGCAGTAATCTGGTGGCTCAGGCCGCCAGCTTCATGGCTGAGGAGGTGTGATGTGCTGGGAACTTCCAATCAATTTGTTTACTCGACTTGTAAGCACACATGCAATCACAGTGGCAGATACTGCTGCAGGAGGGGTGCATGGGTTCTGGGGATTACGGTTTATTCAGTCGGCTCCGCCATTTGCGTGAAGAAGTAAAACTTCATCGCTGCGCCGAATCCCAGCATTAACACTACGAAGCCAGCTGCCGTGTAGTTGGCGAGCTTGGCTGCCTCGGCTTCATCGTACCGAGCGATGAGCAGTGCTCGGAAAGTTGGAACAGCTGCTCGAATGAGGAAGACTGAGGACAGGGCTGCTGCCAGCACAACTGCGGTCCACTGCAGCCAGCTGAACGGCAGGGCGCACAGGATGGTGGCGGGGCAAAAGGGGAGAATAGAGTACCCAAACATGCACAGCAGCTTCATGAATGCAAATGGGATGCCCTGGTACCTCAGAGTTGCCCACGCTGCCAAGGCAGACACCCCCAGGAACCCGAAGATGAAAGCTGCTGCGGAAGTCACCAATGAGAAATCGTAGTGCCAAATACTGTCTGTTGCCTCATGTGCTGCCCAAGATGCGAAGTTGCCCATGATGCCCATCAAGAAGACAAGTGTGGTCGCCCCCCAAAATGGCACATACAAGTCAGGCTTGTCTTCAATTAGCTCAAAAAAGGAGGGGAAGAGGAATGGGACAAACGGCACTCGGGCTCGCTGCAGAACTTCTAATGTGTCAACATTGAAAAGTGGGCGGTAAAATTCGACGCTGAAGCATGTACAAAGCGCAGCAAAGCCCGAGGGGGCGGCACGAATGGCATCGTCTGCTGAAGGCGCAGTGGCACCGCCTGGCTTGCCAGACCGTGCCGTTTGAGAGGAGGCGGGACTGGGGGCGATCAGGGGAGCCTCATCATCTGCGAATAAAAATTCTATTCGTGGTCTATTCTCTGTGGTGGATCCCACTCACTGTGGCCGACATCAATATCTGTAGAAGACGAAAGGGTGATGGCGTTTCGCTGCGAAACCCTTGCACGGAAAGCAACTCACCTGCCCAAGACATGTCGCTGGACCCATCCTCATTTGGGGCCTGTAAGTGGATCAATAGACGTGCTTTAGATGTCACCAGCAAAAGGCTTTATGACTCACGGAATGGCCGTCAATCATAGCGCAGAGTTTGGGACACTGCCCGTAAATGCCCGGTAAGTGGTTGGTTTTACACAGTGTCTGGACCGACGTGCAGACACAGAAGGCGAGTTTGCAGCAGCGTTTGCGAAGTCATTTGTATTTTTGCGTCTGCTGAGACGTAGCCGATGTGCTTATGCTGATTGGGTTCAAACCATGTGAGGGGACACAAAATACTGAAGACATGTACCCAGTGCGAGCGCAAAAAGTGTCGAGTTTGGATTCATTCGATTAATTTGCACACCGAACGGCCTGACGATTACAGTGCAAAATACTGCTCTCTCATCATGGTCACATACTCCACAATGACCTCGTGCTGGCCAATCATTGCGGGCCATGGGGTGGTGAATGCTGAGTCATTTAGCATGGAGTCCATGAACGCAAAAACGACAGCATCCAGCCAAGAAGGCAGCGGCCCCAGAGCAAACCACATGCGCGGGTGCTTCTCCTCATGCTCGCTCGAGAGCCAGGCCTGCTTGCCGCTGCTCAGCAAGGAGGCCACAGCTGCAAGGTCGTCCTTCACCAGCTCACATTGGTCGCCCTGAGAATGGCGCAGGAAGCCTTTCGCCCAGAACTGCTTCAGCACATTTGCCCGGATGAATGCTGACAAGGGGGCGCTGAGGAGGCCCGGGAGATCGCTCAAGAACTCGCGTTTGACGACGGGGAAGTTGACGTCCAGTGCCCAGCGCGATGTGGCCATAGCTTGGTCCAAGCTGCCCTCAATGCAGTGCTTCATAGCAACACTGGTGCCTCGATCAACGTCGCCCAGCTGTGCAAAAGGCACCAGCATGGGCAGGGACGTGTTGTCGCTGCCGGACAGGAGCTGCTTGCCGCTCTTGGGGTGTGTCCAGGAGGCTGCCGGCTCAGCTGAAGGGGCACCATCTTGCGCCACCTGCATGAGGCATGCGTTACCTCGCACAATGGGGCCGCGGCGGTTGCCATGCTTGTCGAAGAAGGTTCGCTCCAGGTACTTCACGATAAAAGTCGAATCTCCGAACTGCATACATGTGCCCAAAATTTGCCAAGCATGCAACCAAACGTCACACCAAGCATACCTTATTACCACTGTGCTCGATATAAGGCATCTTCCCTTTGGGCGCAGTGCGTAGATCAACTGAGTGCACCAACAGAAGTGGAGTGGGTGGTTTGCAAGCACCGGCATCAGACACGGAGCTCACCGTTGTGGCGAGTGTAAGGAATCCCAGCCAGACGGCAAAAGGTCTCCACCTTGCCACAAAAGCCAGAGCCACTGCTTGCTAGGTTCATTGATCTGGAACATGGGCTGTACACCTTTAGGTGGTCTGCACACAAAAGCTGAGGATGTAAACAAGTTGTCCATTCTTTAGCATGCAGCAGGCGCACCAGTGGGATCCCCTTCCACCGGACAATCAGGTTCTGTGCCGACAGGGAAGTCAAATAGACTTTTAATGTTCATGACTGCAAAACCAGCCGCAACAGCCCACCCGGATGCGGCCACCAATGTCGACACGCCGCAGTCCTCGGCTGCCATTGTACTGGGATTAGTTACTACGTTTGTGTGTTGTGGTTGACTGCTCCAAAGAAAAGAGGGCTTGAACGAGGCTTTTAAGAAAATACGCATAAAATACCAAATGAGCTGCATGGAGTCGACCGACTGCTCTTCTGGTCCGAAGATTGAGATGTACTGGGGCCGACGAAAAATCGCAGCTTGCTGGACTCGCTGGCGTATGTCGGATTTACCGCAAACGTCAGATGTTTTGTGGATAATCTGGCGACTTTCAGTCGTCAGCTCATTGTTTCCCCGCAATTTGGGCTGCTGCTTGGAGTTTTCACCATGTCCGCCGCACTTGCAAAAAACATGAAGCGAATTGTCTTGACTGGTGGTCCTTGCTCGGGGAAGACTAGTGTGAGGGTGACGACAGCATCTGCTGCAAACATACAAATCAAATTATTTTACAGGTGTTGACTGCTGTGGCTGATGCTCTCGAATCTCGTGGTGTGAAGGTTGGTAGTTGAGCTCTTGATGCGCAGCGATTTCTCCATCAAGCTCTGGCCATCACGCAGGCGTACTGTGCACCGGAGGTGCCGTCCATCATTCAAATTGGCGGGGCAAAGTACCCAGGATTGGAGAATCCCAGGCAGCTGCATGCATTTGAAAGTGCTTTGTTGGATTTGCAGCAGCAGATTGAGAGCAGCTTCGAGAAGGTCAGCTGCCAACATCAGTGAGCCCTGATGCACCCAAATGACTTTCAATTTCCTACTATGCAGATTGCCATGGCATCAGATGGCGAAAGCGTTTTATTGTGTGACCGAGGCTTGCTCGACATTTCTGCGTACATTCCCCAGGACCTGTGGCTGGCCTTGCTGGAGGAGCGCGCGATGGACAACGCCCAGGCGTTGGGAAGCTACGACGCCGTTGTACACCTGGTCACAGCAGCAGATGGCGCAGAGGAATTCTACACCACAGCAAACAACGGTGCCCGTACAGAAACTGCAGAGCAGGCGCGGCACTTGGACGCGCTCGTCCACAAGGCCTGGAGCTCCCACAAGGCGCACTTCACAATCGACAACTCTGGCCAGGGTGGCTTCCCAGAGAAACAACAGCGTGTCATTGATACCATCATGCAGGTTGTTGGGCGCTAAACTGGACCATGCGTGCCTATGGGCCAAGGCGGCCTTCACAGCTTCAATCGCGGGGCTTGTGAGCTTACTGCAAGATGAAGCACGTTCAGAGCACTAGGGCCCGTGGTACTCCCTCATTCGATTATTTCGTTGTGGGGGGGCATGGAGAAGGTCTCTCATCAAATCGCATCGCGTTTTTGCCTGGCACCGGTGAGCTGGATGGCAGCACCTGCACCTGTGCAAGCGGGCCCTGCGGCCACCTTGCTTGGCACGACGGCCAAGTATTGGGGCTAAGTGTGGCCTCGGGAAGTATCTACCATGCAGATTTGGGAGGGCCCCTGCACTACAGCGGGGGTTAGAGGGGTGCCGGTCTGCGCACGAGGACAGAAGGGCCACCCTTGCTTTCGGGCCAAATGCAGAAAGCAGGACAGAATAGTGACCGACTCTTCGGGCTGAGTTAAGCAACCATTTTTGGGGTGGTATCCTAGACTTCTATCCCAGCCTGTTCCTGCCTGCTTTGCTGCGCACTCCCCGAAGGTGCCCCTGCCCATGCGATACGGGGGCCATGCCTGCAGGGATACACCTGTACTGCACTGCGCTGTACCACGAAAATGCAATATAAATGCACTTTTATTGCAAAGGGGTGTGATTCTATGCAGACAAGTGCAAAATCGCTTGGCGGTGTCAGCGCGCTGCCCTTGCCAAAATATTTCTTTTCGAATACAGTTCTCTCCATCATTCAACAAGTGCACATTGACAAAGCCAAGTGCACTCATGAGCTCAATTTCAGGTGGTTCACTTGGGTTTTCGCCACTTCGGGCAAGCCTTCGTGAACGATATGGGCTTTCTCCTGCATCACCCGAGGCGCCGTCGGTCACCACTAAACACTACGGCTTGAGCCACGATTCCGACACACTCACGCCGTGCTCTGAGACAATTATGTTGGATTTGCGTGCTCGTCAAGTATCGAGATCAGAATTACTTGCTGTTGCGACTAAACTCCCCCAGTGCAAGAAACTAGAAAGGTTTGTTAGCTGCCATGCAGCTGGTCGCGTGCGACCACAAAATCCGCACGTGCAGTGTAAACCTTGAGTGGAACTCACTTGGACAACAGCCCGAAGCTCTGTCCACTTTCCTCGTGGCTATTTCAGAATCGACAAGTGTTAAGTCACTTGACTTGCGTAACACAAGCCTGGGACGAGAGTGTGGGGCTGCCGTTGGGAATCTAATTGCTCGCAACAGGTCGATTCAGCACCTGGACTTGAGGTGGAACAGCCTTGGATCCGACGCTGAGCAACACATTCTCACAGGCCTTCAGCAAAATCCTGTGATTCGGACCATAGAGCTTGCCGGCAATGAGCTTTCCCCTGAGTGCTTGTCTGCGGCAGGTGCGTGTCCATCCTGTCGTGCCCTTCAGCGTGCAATGCACTGCGCCTGTTTTCCACAGAAAGAATATGCCAGCGAAACAGAGAGTCTGCCCATGGTTTCAACTTGCCTTCCTTCGATCCAGATGCGGAAGCTAAGCTGCGTGTGACCCGGCATGAGCTGCTTGAAACGGCCCAGGAGGCGGAGAAAAACAAGCAGACAGCCACACAGCTACGCGGCTCCCTGCTGAATGCAGACAGCCGCATTGGGCAGCTACAGGCATCTAACAATGCGTATGAACTGTCTTTGTCCAAGCTCACCCGTGAGTTAGCCTTCATGCGGCAGGAGGTGGACCAGACCCGGGATGCTGCCGCGGCCAGGGAGGAGGCCCTGAAACACGCCCTGGCGCACGCACACAGCGAGGCACAGCGGCACGCCCAAGCAAAGGAAGATGCAGAGCTAGCTGCACAGCGCACCGAGCACGCCCTGCGGCGAGACATGGCGTCGCTGCACCATAGGGTGCGCGCCCTGCAGGCTGACTGCAAGGAGGCCCAGTTGGCGCAGCAGGCAGCGGAGACAGAGGCGCAGGAGGAGCGCCAGCGGGCAGAGGACGCCCTCACTAGCAAGGCAGATCTGGAGGAGCGTCTACGGGGGGAGATGGAGGCTGCTCGCCGCGCAGCAGCTAAGCGGGCCGAGCAAGCCCAGGCCATGCATGAGAAGCACTTGAGCCAGCTGCGGGAGGCACTGGCCAAGGAGGCAGACAGGATGGCGGCGCTGCAGTCAGACAACGACGACTTGCGCCAGCAGTTGGATGCGGCAGCCAAGGCCAAGGCGGCCGCTGTTGCCAACGAGCACCGTCGTGTCTCCCTGGAGTGGCAGCGCAAGCTGGAGGCGGACACCTCCCAGCTGCGCGCTGAGCTGAGCGACGCGAATGCAGAGACAGATCTAGCACAAGAAGCACTGCGCAGCGCCAATGAGATGCACACAGCGGAGCGGGAGCGGCTGCAGGCGTCGGCGCACACTTACCAGCAGCGGGCCCAGGCGGCAGACAGGGAGGCTGAGGAGCTCCGGGGGGAGGCTGCTGCACTGCAGGCACAAATGCAGAGCCTGAAGCGAGAGGAAGCCAGCTTGCGCTCCAGTGTCAAGCGCCTGCACGCAATCAAGGAGGAGTTGTCTACCGAGTGCATCAAGTTGAGACAGCAGGTCGCAGATGCCGAGGCTGACAAGCAAGCGGCTCTGCTGCGCCAGCGCCAGCAGCTGGAGAAGTATCTCACTGACAGGGAAGCCCGTATTGTGGCCCTCAAGCAAGAAATCATGGGCAACAAGGCCAGAGTGGGTAGCATCGCCGCCAGTCCCTCACGCCGAACACAACACACGCTTCTCTTTTCACGCAGATGGACAAACTGCTGTCTGACACCGGGCGGCAAATGCAGAGCCTGTACGCAGCCAACATTGCGTCGTTCAAGCGCCAGGTATGGGAGTACGACCGCTTGGAGGTGCCCAACCTGGAGCAAAGTGGCGCAGCCTTCCCCCCCATGAGCCCCGACGTCATGGGGGCCCTCATGTCAGATGAAGTGGTGCAGGAACAGCAGCAGACACACCCAAGTGCACAAGAGATTGCTGAAGAGCAGTGGATGTACAGCAATGCACTACACGAGGCAGAGCGGCACACAGGGTTGCCCCCCCCCCACACGGCAGGTGCAGCAGGCAGCACATCGCGGCCTACCTTGTGGACAGAGACGCCCCCACGGGTGCGTGTGGGCTCCACCACATCAGCATACAAGCAAGCACTTCCCCAAAACTCACCAGCTAGCACCAGCAGCTTCGCGTCGCCAGGCACGCAGTCACAAGGCCGCACCCCTCTGCACCAGCCAGCCCTGCAGAAGCAGAGCTCCAATCAGCCGCTCATGACCCTGCAGATGCTGCAGCACGACCAAAGCCATGAAGAAGTACTTGCAGGCAGAAATTTTGGGTCCAACATCCGCTTGTCCTTGAGTGGCAGTGCCCACAGTGAGGAGGAGGAGGAGGAGGAGGAGGAGGAGGAGGAGGAGGAGGGGGAGGGTGACGAGGGGCACCAGCACTCCGGTGATGGGCTTCAGCAGTCTGAAGATTCTTCTGGACAGCAGGAGACTACACCCTACTCAGATGGGGACAGCCTTGATATTGAAGATGAAGAGGTGTGAGCGTGAAATGAAGTGAATTGCAATGCTGCAGGTTTGGGCGGCGTGATGCAGCTGCCCCCCCGACCAACTAAGTTTCATGTCTCAAGTGCAATTGTCGGGCCGCTGAAGAGCTGCCCCCCGCAATGAGCAGCTTTCCACTGCAAGCGGATTCGTGCATGCATGCCGAGCAGTTTCATATTTTGAACGTCTTTGGGCCAAGCAATCTCCTGGCACAGTCCTCGCACAGCCTTTTTGCTGTCTTGAAATTGGACTGCAGAAGCCCAGCTGAGGGTCAAGGAAGCACAAACCGCATAATGAGTTCATACAGCGTTGCTGTGAAGCAAGGCCGCAACGATGGTAGTGGCGCTTCTCTTGGTATGTACGCCAGCGAACATGATGCGGATTTTGTGTCAATTTCCGCACTTCTACAGTGACATTCGCAAATGGACAAGCACCAGCTCGCAGCATCAGCAGTAATGAAGAAGCCGATATTGTTTTTACTTTGCATCAGCAAGCTGGCCGCAGCTCCAAGCGCCGGAGGCACATCATGCTGGCTGAGCCATCTGCAGGACTGTCAGGAGATGTCCCCGGTATCAAGTATGCAGGCAAGAACTACGGCGAGGGTGGCGCACGGAACCTTGTCAAGTACGCCGTAGGTGTTATTGATGACAGTTCATCCACTGTGGAACTATTCCCTGTTGATACTCTCTTCTGCATGCGACCGGACCTGCGGGTTGCTGCCGAAGCAGGCACCACGGACGCACTCGCATCGGCCTCTGCGCAGTACATCCAGGCGTCAACTGCTGGTGCAGAAACAGTGGTTGACCAACGCGCTGCTACAGCTACTCGCAAGCTACTCGTGAACGAGTTTGGCAGCAAGCTGAAGCAGAAACAGTACCGCAGCCGAGACGCCAACGTCATCGACGCCGCAGCTGTTGCCGGCGGCGAAGTGGTTAAGGGGGCGCTTGCAGACAGCGCCGCTGCAGCCACTGCTGCATCTGACGAAGGTGCAGACCAAGAGGTCACTGAAAAGTGGATGTTGCCCCCCTACGACAAGGCCGCCAAGGCCCCCGCAGATGTGTACCCTGTGCACTCACTCATCCCCCTGGACCTGGGCCAAGCGCTGGCTGCGCAAGTGGGTGCACTGGTGAAGGTAATGAAGACACCAGATGCTACAGATGCGTGGCTGAAGGCTAACCGTGTGCCGGGCTTGGTGACGTTTTTCATCAACAAGGCCAAGGCAGACACCGGCATGGACCGCAAGTCCCTCAAGCATGTGGCCCGGGTGTCGTTGTTCCTATCTCATCTGCTGGTGCTGAATGAAGCCCCCACACGCATGAGTGCATCCGCCAAGCTGCTTGAGCTCTCGAAAGAGGCCGCAGCCCCCCCCGCCGATGAGGGGGAGGACGCCTCGGAAGATGCTGACGTGGAGCTGAGTGAAAGCGGCGCCACTGCTGCTACATCAACAGCAGAGGCAGTTGGTGCTGCAGCATATCAGGAGGATGGGCACGCTGGTGGCGCGGAAGGCGCAGCTGCAGGCGCTGGCGAGGCAGGTGACGCCCTGGAAGAGGACAAACCGAAGAAGCCCACCTTCATGCCCGCGCCTGGGCTGACAGAGAACAACGCAACTGCCATTAGTAGTTTGAAGTTCATGGAGGAGGGTGCCGCAGCTGCCCTGCTCGCGAACTTTGCAGAGAAGCACCCCCCCTCTGGCCCAGGGCGCGGCCCCACATTCCAGCGCACCAAGCAGCTGCGTGACAAGCTGCTGCTGTACATTTGTGCTTGCATGTTGCACCTGGAAGGCTTTTCCATGCCACTCACAACGCTGTCTCGACGCCTGCGCATCGTGCAGAAGAGCCTGCTGAAATACTTCCAGCAGCTGGGGTGCAGCTACAAGAGCAGTCGTAAAGAAAAGCGAAAGCGAGGAGAGGACCCGCAGAGCTCTAACCCAGAGATGTTCACGGAATACTCTGTGAAGCTGGATGTGCCCTTGACCTTCCCTTCTGTGCGCAAGGGACGCAAGTGAGCTCAGGAGCACGGGCACAGCTGCCTCAGTCAATGCGGGCACATCGCGTCTTGGATCAATTCATTGTCAACACCAGCCCCACACACAAAAAGTAAATCATCCTTACTCGGTCTTGACAGCCTCGTAAATGCGGCGGACAAACTCGAAGGTGCTGTGGTACCCCACCACGCCAAGGGTGAGCCCAATTGCGCATGAGATGATGCCCATGTACCCGAAGTATAAAAGAGTGGGCACGAAGCCGTGCATGTTCAGCGAGGTGGCGAAGTAGTACATGGAGTACAGGAACACGTAAACGCCTGTTGCGGCGGGGATGCGCCAGCTGCGCCACCACCACTGGTAGTCCTCAGAGCACAGCGAGAAGTACGTGAGGACGATGGAGATCTCAGCAGATGCCACAGCCGCCAGCACCACCACAATCAGCAAGAATCCGAACACGTAGTAGTACATGTCTTGCCAGATGCTGCCAAGGATGAACAGCAGCTCCACGTAAATGGTGCCAAATGGCAGCAGGCCGCCAAGTGCAGCGGTGGCAAAGTCCGTCAGGTACCAGGGCTGGGGAGGGATCTGTCGTGGCACACCACGCACCTTCTTGGGCAGTTCCGTTGCCTCTGCCTTGAAGCCCAGGTAGGCGCCGCCAAACACAAGAGGCACGGACACCAGCAGCCACAGGCCCAGCACGCCCAGCATGGACACGAACGGTACCGCATTCACGGAGTGCTCTGCCCACACAAACAGGTTCAGCGTGAACAACACAGTGAAGAGCACACCTGGGATGAGCAGGGCAGTCCAGATGGTGGTGCGCTGCCAGGACTTGCCGTCAAACATCTTGTGCACGCGAGCAGCCACGTAGCCGCCCAGCACACCCAGCAGCATAAAAGTGACCACCAAGGCGCTCATCAAAGAACCACGGTTGGAAGGGTTCAGGAACCCCACTGCAGAGAAGAATGTGGTGGCCAGCACCATGGCAGCTAGCTGGGAGCCCGTGCCGATGGTCACAGCGAACAGCACGGGGTTCTTGGCGGGGGGGCGGAACACGTCGCCGTGCACCAGCTTCCAGCCAGTCTCCTCGCGGTCTTCTGCGCGCTCCTCGTCTGTTGCGACGCGGTTGTACCTGGAGATGTCGCGGTACAAGGCGCGCACCAGGATGAGAGCGACCATGGCAGTCAACAAGGCGACGATGGCGATGGAGTTGAAGATGTTCACCCAGTGAATCATGGGCGAGAAGCGAGCGCCATTGCTCAAGTAGATGTCCCAGCGGGAAGCCCACTTCACGTCTGAGGGCACCCAGAAGACATCGTAGGAGTACGTCACGAATGTGCTCTGCCCTGCACGATCCCCGAAAATGATCTGCATTGGCAGGTTGGCAGCCTCTTGGACACCGATGCCCCCAGCAGCAGAGCAGCCTGGCAGCTTGATGTCTGAGATCTTCACGTTGCCAGCATCGTCCTTGGGCAGCGTCTCAGGATGCACGTTGTGGTTGACAGACAGCGGCAGCACCTGGAAGCCCACGACGCGAGCACCGGAGTACTCGGCGGACTCGTGGTATAACACGGTGATTTGCACGTGGTTGTTGATGAAGTACTCCTGTGTGTCCAGCAGCTGGCCGCCCACAGGGAAGCCCTGTGAGTAGAGCGGTAAGCCGTCCACGGAGATACCCACAGCAGCTGCCGGCAAGTTGTCCACGATCCAATGAGCGTGGTACTCATCATCAATTCGAGACACAAAATTCGTCACATCCCCTTCAGCTAGGCGGGAAGGGGCACATAGAACTTTACAAGTCTCATTTACTTGCATGAACAACTCGTATGCACTGCTCATGATGGTTTCACCCTCCAAATGCTCGCCAAAGGCCTCAGCTTGGGGTTTGGCACCGCCAGCCGGCTGCAAGCAAAACCGTGGAAAAGGGGAAAGTGCAGCTCAAATGTTCAAATTACCTGACAGTAGGGAAGATCATAGTACTTGTAGCCCAAATGGGTGCGACTGGAAGTGAGTTTGTTCACTTTCAGCTTGACCTGCGTTTGCGGAAATTCGGTGCAGCGACGCTCTCATGACCGGCAGATCGACATACCTGGTCGCCTTGCTGGTACTCAGAGGGTTGCACGCCAGGTAGGTAGAGCGCATTTGATGCCGTCAGCAGGCCTGCAAGCAAAGTCAGCTGTCCAGCAAAGCTTTTCATGTTTGCCACTTTTGCTTGAGGTCTGGAATTGCGACAACACTTCTGCTGAACCAGGAATGCCGGACCGTGCCATAAAAGCATTGGTGCATAAATACTGTGACTGTTATGCATTTCAGCGTCTCCTTGCAAGCAAGGTCCGCAGCCCATTGACCCCACACGGGGGGGTATGCAGGACGGTGAACTACCGCAGTGAGCGTTGCCGCCGCACTCAAAGCGTCAA
>Ga0307982_1000785_pt1 | contig 25250 bp, 30 predicted proteins | sample OrgLakmetagen989_FD_201847 | JGI IMG/M metagenome (GOLD analysis project Ga0307982, IMG submission 201847) | Saline water microbial communities from Organic Lake, Antarctica - #989 | ecosystem: Environmental > Aquatic > Non-marine Saline and Alkaline > Saline | place: Antarctica: Organic Lake...
CGGCAGCATCCGCTTCAGCACTGCCAATTTTCGTTCCGGTGAATATCCCACGTCATCATCCTATCCCGCCCACCTGAGAAATAGAGGAAAAACAGAGCGGCGGACAACTACGCTGACACAGGGGGCTCCCGATCAGGAAAGTCTCGACCCCGCCGGCGACCGCGCAGAGATGGGCGTAGTGCAACACCATGCGGCGCAGGCCCCAATCGTCGGCCGCGCCGGTCCAGCTGACACGGCGAAGTCGGAGGGACTGGCCCCGGCAAAGAAGGCGGCGACCTGCGAGGCCGCGCCGTCGGTCTTGTCCGCGGTCCCGGCATAGCCCGCCGCCGGAGAACAGGTGATCTGTCCGCGCCAGGGAAAGACCGGCTGACCGGCGTTCCCCGCATTGTCGGAATACGGGTCCGGCAGGGTATTGCCGGGCGACACATCCATCAGCAGGAGGGGTGAGAGCGTGACCCGCAGCCCGCGCGCCCTGGCCTCCCGGATTGCCTGCACCACCGCGAAATCCGCCGGCGTGCCGCCATAGACGGGCTGACCGTCCGCGTTCTGGCTCACGAGATTGGCGCTCGCGCGGCCAACGCCGTTGACTGACCACGTTTGCGGGCTGGTCACTTTGGCGGTCACCTCAACCCCCGGCTTGATCTGACAGTTCCCGGCGCGCAAATCATCCCCGAACCAGGCCACGGGAAGGGTCACGCTTTCCAGGTTCGGCGCGCTGGCCTGAAGCTGATCGAGCGCCACCACCATGTCTGCGGTGTCTGTGAGCGCGGCCAGGTTCTCCGCCGTCTGCGCGCCACCGCTGCCCTTGCGGATGCCGGTCGTGGCATAGGCAAACTCGCCGGTTCCCGGCAGCATGGCGATGGCGCGGGTCAGCCCTTCGGCGGTGTCGGCATCGGCGAGTGGCCGGAAAACCTCGAAGCTGAGCTGGGGCAGACGATTGCCGTAATCGGCAAGAGCCAGCTCCTCGAAAATGACATAGGCGGTGCCGCGATAGGCAGGCGTGTGCGCCGCGCCCGTCTTCGCCGCGATGAAGGGATCGGCGATCTGCGCCTCGTCACCCGGATACCAGCGCCAGGTGATGCCGGCGGTATCCAGCAGCTTGCCATCGGCCCAGATGCGCCCGATCCCCGTAATCGGCCCCTCGCACAACGCGACCGCAAAACTGGCGAAGTAGAGATACTCGGTCGTCTTGACCTTGCCGCCGCCCCCGCCCTTGCCGCCGCCTTGCCTGGTGGTGCGGGTCTCCTCGCGGAAATCCGTCGCCCAGATCACGTTGCCACCCATCCGCATGCGGCCATGGACGCGCGGGATCACGGCCCCTTCGGTCGAGGACGTGATGCGCAAAGAATCGAGACGCGGGCCCTCGATGCGCTGGCTGGGGGCCAGCGAGGACACGATCCAGCTGTCGACAGCGGAGCCGATCGTGGAGCCGTCAAAGCCGCCGATGGTGGCGGCGCTGACGCCAAGGAGGGTGCCGCCGATCGAGCCGCCAATGGCGGTGCCGACGGCCCCGAGAACAAGCGTGGCCATGGTCGGATCTCAGCGTTGCGGAAACAGGAAGGCGAAGGCGATGCGCCGCCGCCAGGACAGCGTGAGCGGCTCCTCGATCACGCCGAGCCGCTCACAGGCGTGCAGGAGGGTGCCGGGACCGGTGAGGATTCCGACATGTTTGGCGATGGCGCGGGGCCGCATGCGAAAGAGGACCAGCGCGCTGGGCCCGGCTTTGACGGGGGCCAGCTCGATCATCATGGCGCGCGCACCCTCGGCCAGCACTTCGCATGGCCCGGTCTCGCCCCAATCCCTGGAATAGGGCGGGATCGGGAACGGCTCAGGCCCCACCACCTCGCGCCAGACGCCGCGGGCAAGCCCGAGGCAATCGCAGCCGACGCCCCGGAGGCTGGCCTGGTCGTGATAGGGCGTGCCGAGCCAGGACCGCGCGACGGCGACCACGCGCTCGGGGTCGGCAACAGCGCGGTGACGGCTCTTACTCAAGCTGCTCACAGCACCCCTCCCTCATGCCCACCGTCGCGGGTCGCATAGCGCAGGATCGTGTCCTGGCCCGGGATATGCGGAAAGCCGCGGAAATTGACGCCGTTGGCGAACTTCGCCGCGCAGGTCTCGATCCGCTTGTTGCAGCCTGCGCTGGCGGTGAAGGTATCACCCGTCCCGATCGGCCAGACGGGCGCCTCGAGCAGGGTCAGGATGGCAATGCCGTTCTCCGTTTCATGCGAAAGAACTTCCGTGCGCCGTCCCGCATTCGCACCGCTGGTCCAGTCCAGTATGCCGAAGGCGAACCAGCCGGGATCGAACCCGCCAAGCGCCGTCGCCCGGAACACCCTGTCGCGCAGGGGCTCCAGAACGGCACCGCTGCCCGTGAAGGCCGGGTCCGCGAGATCGACCCGGCAACGCGCATCACCGAGATCGGCATCGCAGCTGCCCTGGAACATCCGCCCGACAGTCTGACCGAGGATGTGGGCGAGCGACCGGACCTCCGCCACGAACGCCGTGCGCCCGCGCCGGATCTCGCCGATTGCCCCGCGCCGCATCAGCACGCGCTGGTCGGGATCGGCCCAGTTCACCCGCCAGACATCGACGTGCGCCGCGTCCCAGAGCCCGGCCAGAATATCGGCCTCGGTGATGCGATCGGAGGTGAGCGCGCCTTCGGCATCCTGCGCGTCGACCGAGAGATCCGAGCCCGTGCGGATCTCTGACGCGGTCAAGCCGCTTTCTGGCTCGAACCCCGTGCCGTCGAACGTGAGCACCCGATCATGATCGGTGAACCCGAACATCACCCCATCGGCGCGCGTGAGCCGCCAGCACCAGGCCAGCGTGGTTGTGCCGCTGTCGAGATGGTCCTGCAGCGCGGGCGAAAGGCTCTTCATGGCCGGGACCCCCATGGCTCTGATGTGCTGGCATCGCGCGCCATGATCTCGTCCATCACGGCGGTGAGCGCGGCAAACGCGCGTCGGGCGCCGGGGGCGAGCTCCGGGGTCTCGCGCAGCTGCCGCACGAAGGCTTCGGCCGCCGGACCATCGTCGAAGCCGGTATGGCGTGACGGCAGATCACGCCCCGCCGCGCGCAGGGCCTTCTCGATCACCCGCCCGCCGCGACGATGCGCACCGATGGTGAGATAGGCCGCGCCGAAGATCGCCACCGGATCGGTGAGCGTGGCCGCGAACTCCGCCGCCGCCGGGCTCGACCGGCCCTCGATGGGCAACAGCGCCAGAAGATCGAGCGCCAGCGCGTCAGCGCGGCGCACCGCCAGTGGCAAATGCGGGTCGAGCGCCAGCTGGATCGTCCAATGGGCGTGCAGCCAGTCGGCCCAGGCCTGCGGCGTGATGGTGGCCTCGATCATGGCACAGGCCAGCGGATGGGTCTCGGCGTCGTGGTGCAGGTCGCGCGTGGCCTGCCAGAGCGGTCCGGGCATGGGGGTCTCCAGATGCAAAGACGCCCCTGGCGGAACCGGAGGCGCGTGAAAGTGTGATGGGGGATGAAGGGTCGCGCCGGGGGCGTGGATCGGTGCCGTCAGCCAGGTATCGGCATGCAGACGATCAGCCTGCCACCTCCGCGTCATAGGCGGCCTGAAACAACCCGGCGACATCGGCATTTTTGAGCTCGTCCATGGCCTCCAGCTGGACGGACACGGCCCGCTCGGCCCGAAAGCAGGCCTTCACATGGCCGCCAACCGCCTGCGCGACGGCCGTCACCTGTGCCGTGCTCAAATCGGCCCATCCGCTGTCGAGCTTGTAGGCCACCGGCCCGGATATGAGGCCCATCTGCAGGGAATTGACCACCGCGGTGATCTGCGCCTGGCTTTCGCGGGTCGTCTGGATGCGCTGCCCGCCCGGAAGATCGAGACCCGCGGTCTCGTGACGCCAGCGCAACCAGGCCAGCCGGGCCAAGGGCTCTGTCGGAGCGCCGGAGCGTCGTGCCGCCTCGGGGTCCGCTTCGATCTCGCGCAGCCGGGTCCGGAACGTCTGCTGGTCGGTGAATGTCTCGAAGAACGCGGCCCCCGTGGTGACAGACGCGCCAGGGGCAAGGTGGCCGTGGCTCACGCCGTCGCCATGCGCGATCCACCAGGTGGGGTCCGTCGCCCTGTACTCCATCAGACAAGCCCTCCGTCGGTGATCGTCCAGCCCATCCCGTCGAGATCGACGGAGGCCGCCGACAGCACCCCGTCCCATGTGGCGACCTTGTAGGGCTGGTCCGGCATGATCGCGTCCTGCGCCGTCGCCTGAACGGCGTCGGTGCCGTCGCGCAGCTCCCAGGCGGTGCCGGTGTCGAGGAAATGCCAGCCAGTCGTCTTCTCGAACTGCTGCTGTGCCCCGTTCCAGAGAAACGCGCCATCAGCGTCCGCGGTGCTGGCCGATGCGACCAGCACCCGGCGCGAGCGCGCAAGAAACGCCCGCGCCGACACGGCGTCCCCGAACCGGCTGCCGGGGGCGTAGACCGTGGCGGTGTAGGTCGGAGGGCTGTGGTTTCCGGTCAGAGGGACGCTGAACGGCCCGTCCTGATTGTATGCGGTGTTCGCCCAGCCGATCAGGGTTCTGGAATACGGCTCTCCGTGAATGGGGGTGGTGTCCCAAATCAACGACATGGACACCCCGGTCTTCGACAGCGGCCACGCACCGAGAGAGAAGCTGAAATCCCTCGCATCGAAAAACATGCCGTCGAAGGTGCTGACGTTCGAGACGTCCCAGCCGGAGATGTCGCGGTTGAACGCGGTAAAACCCCTGAACATGTCTTTCATGTTCGTGACCTTCGAGACATTCCAGCCCGAGATGTCCTGGTTGAACGCTATGGCGCCCTGAAACAGCCCTTCCATGTTGGTGACACCGGACACATCCCAGGTCAGGACCGAGGCATGGTTGAAATCCCGCGCGCTGTTCATCATGGCTTTCGCATTGGAGGGCAGCACCCAGTTCGTCGTGTCGGAATTGAACGGTGACAGATGGAGCATGTGCTCCACGCTGGTGGCAGATGACAGGTTCCAGCCCGCCAGACTGGCGTTGAAAGCCGACCGGGAGAACATCCGCGTGAAATTCTCGACATGGCTCACGTCCCAGGTGTCGAGGGGCTGACTGAACGTCCCGCCCTCGAACATGTTGTTCATGAACCGCGCGGCGGACACGTCCCATCCGTCCAGGGGCTGGTTGAAGGCGTGCGGCACCGCATCATCGTCCGGCGTGGCGAACATGTAGGAAAAGTCGGTGACGGTCGACACGGTCCAGTTCCGGATGCTGTCGGACCCGCCGTTGTTGAAGGCGTTGGTGCCCAGATTGCCCTGGCTGGTAAAGGCCGCGGCGAACATGTAGCTCATGTCCGTGGCCGACCGCGTATCCCAGCCGCCGATGTTCTGGTTGAAAACCTGCGTCGACCGCCCGGACCCGCCACCGAACATGTTCCTGAACGTCTGGACCTTCGAGACGTCCCATGACCCGATGGGCTGGTTGAAGCTCATCGTGGCGTTGGCCACGAAGAACATCTTCTCCATGGTCGTGACATTCGACGTGTCGAGCCCGGAGATGTCGTCGTTGAAGGTCACGGCATCCATGAACATCTCGCTCATATCCGTGATGTTCGACGTATTCAGCGTGCCTGCGTCGAAGCCGGGATCGCCCTCGCGGAACATGCCGCGTGCGGTCGTGACCTGCGGCGGCAGCGCCGGGTTCACATGGGTCGTGTTGTTCGTCACGTTGCGGAAGGCTTCCCGCAGCGAGGTCAGCCCCAGCTTGAAGCCGATATTCTCGACACGGACCAGCCCCTGGAGGTTGGCGTTGCCGCCATACTGTTCAAGCTGTCCGCTCACCGTGACCGTGACGAGGCCGGTCACGCCGACATCGTAGACATGGCTGACGATCCCGCCGGACTGCACGGTCTGGCCGATCCCGTCGCCCCAGTCTATCGCCACATCGACGAGACCGCCGTAAACCCCCAGCGGCAGATAGACCGTGCGATTGAGCGCGAGACCGGGATCGAAGACCAGCTGCATGGAGGCCGCCCCGTTGAGAATGTTCCGGGGCACGGTCCAGCCCGTGTGGGTGACGGGGCCGCTGCCGCCGGCCCGGCCGCCATAGCGCCCCCGCCAGATATAGGCGGCGCCGTCCAGAAGCGTTTCGGGAAGCGTCACTTGCGCGCCGCCCACAGCCGTGACCGTCTCGTCGGGGATGTCCACCTCCGGATCCGAGCCGGCCAGCCAGAACTCGATCCGGGTTTCGACATAGGTGAGGCCAAACTCCGAGTTGAACGGCGTCAGCTCCACCGCGCCGCTCGTGGCCCCGTCCGGGGTCACGGCGTCCGGGGTGTCGATCAGCTCAGGGTACACCTGCCGGACGGGCACCGAGAACTCGGACTGGCCGCCTTCGGTCCCTTTATAAAGGCCGCGCCACCAGAACGCCTGACCCGGGCTCAGCCCGTCGCCCGGATAGATCGTCTGATATGCGCTGGCCGTGGCGCTGGTGATGTCGCGCGTGAAGACAGGGGTGTCGAAGCCGTCCTGCGATCCCGCGACCTCGAAATACACCCCTGTCTGGCTCAGCCCGCGCGGGCTGAAGAACTGCGTCAGGCGCAGTCTTGCGGCCTCTTCGCTGTTGGTCGGCGGCAGCGCCCCCGGGCGCGCGATATCCACGGCGCCGGTGGGGATGCGCCACTGAACGCCATCGGAATAGTAGAACTGGCCGTCGCTGCCATAGATCGCGGCCCCCTCGTATAGCGCGGGGTCAAGGGCCGCGCCAACCGGCGAGGGAACCGCGCGCCCGCGCCCGATGAAGACCGGCTCGCCCAGAAACCGGGTGCCGTGGTTGAGATAGCGGCTCATCAGCTTGTCTCCGGATCGTGTTGCTCGGCCGCCCCTTCCGAGGCGGTGCTGGTGAGTTGGACGGCATTGGCGGCAGAGGCCTTCACCTGCATGCGGTCGCCATGCGCGCTGGCGGGGTCGCGCTTGAGCATCCGCTGGCCCGGGGCGGGGTGCAGATAGGTCTCTCCGGCAATGATCCCGATCACCGCCTGCTGCACGCGGGGGCCGTCCTCGTGCAGGATACTCACCTCGAGCGTCACGGTGCTGGTGCCGCCGTTGAAGAACATCAGCGGCGCTTCGATCAGCGCAAAGCCCGGCTGGATGCGGCGCTCGTCGTCGGCCGGATCGCGGGCGTCGGGAAAGCGGCGCTGCGGGTCGGGCACGGAGAAGTCCGGGGCTTCCAGCACCGTCAGCCAGTCGGTGCCGAGGCTCTCGACGAGGATGCGGACGGGAACGGCGGCGCCGGCCTGGCGGACGGTCTGTCTCATTGCTGGCCTCCTGCGATGATGGCCGCGCGGCGGGCGCGGGGAAGGATGGTGCGATCGATGGGCGGCCCCTCGAGTTGCCCGGTAAGCGGGTTGACCAGCGCGCCGCCGGTGAAGAACTGCTTGCCGTTGCCGTCGATGCCGGAAAACACCACGCGCCCGAGATTCTTCTCGACGATGCTCTGGGGCACCTCCTGCGCGGGGCGGGAGAAGGCGCGGCCATTGACCCCGGTCAGGGTCTCGTTCCACTGGTGGCCGACGGCGGTGATGGTGCTGGGCGCGCGCTCGGTGGGGACGGGATCGGCATTGGTGGTGGCGATGAGCACGTCGTCGATCAGCGCCGCGACCATGGCCTGCGCGCCCGGCGAGACCAGCGCGCCGATCTCGTCGCGGATGCGCTGCCAGCCAAGCGTAAACCAGTAGAGCTGGCCCGGCGCGCCGATGAAGACGGCGTTCCAGTCATACATGCCGCGGGTGAAGAGCTGCGTCGATTGCTGCTGACCGGCGGTCAGATCATAGCGCAGAGACAGCAGCAGGAAGCGCGCGTCGCGCCGGGTCGGCTCCTCGCGCGAGGCCGCCGAGGCGGTGGAGAACCCGTCGATATAGCCCTGCGCCACCAGGTGCGCCCACATCGCGTCGGTGATGGCCGCCTCATTGGCTTCGATGGCCGCGGCATCGGCGGGGTATGCGCCGAGCGCCTGTGGCGGCGCAGTGAGCGGGACGACGACATTGCGGTAGCCTTCGGACCACAGCGTCCAGTCGCCGGCCTGCGAGGCGCAATTGGACAGGATCATCTCGCCGCCATCGAGGCACATGTACTGCTTGTGCGAGAAGATCGCGATGGCGTTGATCCCGTTGATGAAGGCGCCGTTCCGGGCAAGATAGCCGATGCCGTTGGGGTTGCTCGGGGTGGCGCCCCAGAGCATGATCTGCGGGAAGACCGAATACGGGCTCACCACGGCGCGATCGGCGAGCGCGACACCGCCGCCACGCCCCACGAGCGGGTTCTGGTTGGCCCGGTCCAGCGGTGGCGGGATGAGCACCGGCTCGCCGGTGCGATACATCACGATGTTATGGGCATAGACGGTGCGGTTGATGACCGCGCCGGGGCGGAAGGACACGGCAAAGCCCTCGGTCGGGTCGTCGAGGCTGTCGACGCGCCAGCCGCCCTCGAAGCTGAAGCCCTGGACATAGCCGCCATTGCCCATCCGGAAGACGTTGCGCTCCTCAAAGCCCGGGGCGGGGACGATCTTCGTGGCCCGGGCCGCGGTGGCGGAGATGACGCCAGTGCAGTGATCGGGAAAATCGATATGGCCCTGTGTCGGGTAGGTGCCGGGATGGACATGGATGACGGCCGGGTCGTCCGAGCCCGCAAGAAGGTCGCGGGCCGCCTCGATGTCGCGGACCGCGCGATCGCGGCCCTCGCCATTGCCGCTGTTATGCCCGTCCTGGGCCACGTAAAAGATGCGCTCTTCGGGGTATCCGTTCGCCAGCGAGGGCGAGACGAGCGCCAGGGTCGAGCGCTCGATGGCGCAGATCTCGATATCGGTGGCGTGCTGCGAGCCGTAGGTCTCGACGAAGGGCCGGGCGTAGCGTGCAGCAGCAGGCGCCGCGATCGCACCCGGTCCGGGCGCGGCGCCGACATCCACGGCCATGGCGATCGTGCGGCGGCCGTCGGTGACGCGCGGGGCGAGGTCCGTGTGCGCGACGCTCTGTGACAGCACCGCCTTGTCGGCATCGAGCCAGATCACGCCTATGGTGACCGCGTCGGAGGCCGGGTCGGGGCTGTCGATCACGCGCCGCCAGGCGGCGCGCAGGACATGTGCGACGCCGGGCTCGAGCGGCACCGGGGTGAGGCCGACCAGCTTCTGCAGCCCGGTCAGGCGGGCGATCTTGCCATCCGCGCCCACGGCGATGGCACCGCCATCGATCTCGTAGAGCGTCGGCGTGTCGCCGGGGCGATGCTCGAGGGGGGTATAGGTTTGCATGAAGGGCCTCAGCGCAATCGCAGTTCCAGAAGCGGGATCGAGGTGATCGAGCCGAGCCGCTCGATATCGAGGGTGATGTCCATCAGATCGCTGTCGAACCGGACGGGCACGTCGAAGGCAAAACCGGCGGTGAGGACCACGCCGGGCTCGGGCGCGGTCTCGAAGGTTACGCGCCCGGTGGTGGTATCGACGGACCAGCCGGTGAACTGCTCCGCGCCGCCCAGCGCGATGCGCGTGCTGCCCGCCACCGGCTTGTCGATACGCCGGATCTGGCCGTGCGGGGCGGTGCCGTAGGTCTTGGTGAGCGGAAACACCGTGGTCTCGCCGTCGCCAACACCGATCTCCTGGTCGAGCTCGGAGACGGCGCGCGAGGGCAGGCTCGACGTGTAATCGGCCCAATCCTTGAACCGGAACCCGTAGAGGCGACCAAGGCGCGCCTCGAAGAAGGCCACGACACGGGCGAGATCGTCGGCGCGGCGAATGCCGTAGCTGACATCATAGCGGCGGCGCGACGCGGACCACGAGGCGTTGCGCTCTTCATGGCCGGAGGCCAGTTCGACCACCTGCGTGCGGCGTTCCGGCCCGCCGCGCGCCCCGCGGCTGATATCGTCGGGAAAGCGCTCTTCGTGAAAGGCCATCGAGAAAGGCTCCTGAGTTATAGTCCACGCCGCCCAAGCGCGACCGCGCGGGAGATGTCGGCGGCGACTTGGGTGCGCGATTGCCGGAAGCTTTCGGCGTCGCGGGTCATGATGTTGACGGTGACGTTCGGGTCGCGGCGACCCGACCCGTCGTAGTCGCGCGCCTCGCGGCGCGAGAGCACCCGCTCGCCGCGCTGCAGGATCGCGGGCACTTCGTCAGGCCTGAGCCCGGCCATGCCGCCGGTGTGCATCCTTGGCGCGTCCGCGAAGGCCATGGCCGGAACCATGCGCGCGGGGCCAGCCGACCCGACCACGCCCCCGGCATGCAGGACGTCCGCAAAGATCCCGCCCGCGCCTCCGAGCGCGCCCGAGAGCGCATTGGCGATCGGCCCGAGAATGAACCGGCGCGCCGCGAGCTTGGCGAGATCGCCGAGCAGCGAGGTGACCAGGTCCCGGAAATCCAGCTTGCCGGTCTTCACGAAATTCCCCACCGCGGTCTCGGCGGACCGGAAGGCTCCGACCAGCGCCTTGCCGATATCTCCGCCGATGCTGCGGGCCTTGGCGGCATAGTCCGACAGGGCGGATGTGACCGCCTGCCAGCCGGTGACCGCGGCCTCGGTGTCGGGCGCGGCGGCCGCTGCCGCGGCTCCGGCAGCGGTGCCGGCCTTGCCTGCCGCCTGTCCGGCATCGCCGAGCGCGGTCTCAAACCGCTCGGCGGCGTCGCTGGCCTCGGACAGCGCATCCGCCCCGTCCGTGTCGCTGCCCCGCACCGCGTCGCGCAGCGCCTGCCAGCTGTCCAGCGGCGCGCGGGCGCTCTCGGCCAGATCGCGCGCCACGCCGCGATAGGTGTTGGCGGACCCGAGCGCCTCTGTGGCCGCACGCGTCAGGCCCAGATCGGGGGCGGTGAGCGGATTGTCCTCGAAGGCGCGGTCGAACGCGTCGCGCGCAGCAGACGAGGCCGCCGTTGCGGCGCCCTCAAACCGGTTCTCGATCTCGCCCAGCTCCAGATCGGGGATGACCGACAGCCGCCGCTCCGAGCCGAGCGCCTCCAGCCCGGAATTGATGCCGCCGATGAAGCCGTTGATGCGCGAGACCACGCCGTTGAGCATCGCCTCGACCCCGTCGACCAGGCTGTTCGCCGCCTGAAACGCCAGATCGCCGATGGCCGCGGGCAGTCGGCCCCAGATCGCCCTGATCGCCGCGTAAGCCCCCTCATAGGTGTTCGCGGCGGTGTTGCCAAAGTCGACCACGCTCTCGATGGCGCTCTGCATCGCCGCAGCCGCATCGGCCTTGAGATCGAAAAACGTGGCCGTGGCGGCCGCGCCCGCCGCCGCAGCCCCGGTCCTGATCCGGTCCCAGACCTCGAGGGCCACGCCCCGCAAAAGCCCCATCGCCGCGCCAAAGCTGCCCGCGCCCGACACGAGCCGCCCGAGCTGGTAGATCAGCTCGCCTGCGCCCACGATCAGCGCGCCGATCCCCGTGCGGATGAGCGCCCCGCGCAGGACCACCAGCGCCGTGGCCAGCCCGCGCACCGACAACGCCGCTGCGGCCAGCCCCGCCACCCAGCGCCCGGCGAGAAACCCCGCAAAGGCCGCCGCCGTGCCGGCCAGCCGACCGAGATTGCCAAAGAGCCGCTGGATCGCCTGGCCGAGCGGGCCGGTGGTGCGGGCCACCGCCGCCATTGCGTCGGCGACAGCCTCCAGCGCCGGGGCCGCGGCCACCGCGAGCTGGTTCGACAGCCCCCGCCAGACCAGCCCGAGGCGCGAGATGGCATCGTTCGTGCGCTCGATCTGTGCTGCGTCCTGATCGGAAACGATCGCCCCGAAATCGCGCAAATCCTGATTGGCCTGCGCAAGCGTGGCGGTATCAAGGCGCTGGAAGGCGACGAAAGCCCGGTCGCTGAAAAGCTGGCTGAACAGCGCCGCCTGCTCGGACGCGTTCGCATTCTCGCGAATGCTGCGCGTGACCGCGTCGATCCGCTGGTCGAGCGGCAGGCGCAACAGCGCCTCGGCATTCAGGCCAAGCTGCTCGATCGCCTTTGCCGCCGGACCCCCGCCATCGCTGGCAAAGAGCGACAGCCGCCGCGTCAGCCGCGACGCACCGCCCTCGATCTCGGAAAACCGCGCGCCGGAAAGCTCCGCCGCCCGCTCCAGCACCTGGATGCTGGCCACGGTCGTGTCGAGCGAGGCGGCGAGCTTGGCCTGCGCATCCACCGTCTGCAGCCCCGAGCGCACCATGGCAACACCGGCCGCGGTGGCGGCGGCCACGGCAGCGGCAGAGGCCACCCGCACGCGCCGTGCAAACCCCGCGAGCCGCCGGTTGGCCGCCTCCATCTCCTGGCTCAGACGCCCGAACCCGCGCTTGCCGGCCTCGCCCACGCCTTCGAGCTCGGCGCGCACCTGTCGGCCACCGACGGCCGCGAGGCGGACGCTAACGCGTTTCTCGGCCATCGGTCAGACTCCTTGCTTTCGCCGCATCGGCGTCTTACGTTCTTGTCATCGATACATTGAGAGTATGACCATGGCCGAGACCGCGACCCTGTCCTCGAAGTTCCAGATCTCGATCCCCAAGGCGATCCGGGCTGCCCAGCATTGGGAAGCCGGGCTGACGTTTGCCTTCATCCCGAAAGGCACGGGCGTGTTGCTGGTGCCGGTGCCGAAGAAGAATGATCTGAAGGGGCTCGCGAAAGGCGCCAGACCGGATGATTACCGCGATCGTGCAGACCGCGTCTGATGATCCTCGTCGATACCTCGGCCTGGATCGAATGGCTGATCGACTCGGCAACCGGCGCCAAGGTCGCCGCGCGTATTCCCGAGCAGGCCGACTGGCTGGTGCCGACGATGGTCCAGCTCGAGCTCGCCAAGTGGCTCACGCGCGAGGCCGATGAGGACAAGGTAGATCAGGTGATCGCCTTCACGCAGGTCTGCAATGTGGTCCCGCTCGACACCGAGATCGCGCTGGCAGCGGCCGAGGCCTGCCGCACTCACAAGCTCGCGACCGCGGATGCCATCATCTTTGCGACGGCCCGCGCCCATGGCGCAACAGTGCTGACCTGCGACGCGCATTTCGAGGGGCTGCCGGACATCATGCTGATCGAGAAGATCAAGGCCTGACGCCGGCATCTGTATCGGCCGCCAATGCCTCGTTCGCCTTGCGCACCATCACCGCCTCGAGGGCGGGGAGCAGTTCGGCCATGGCGCAGGCCGGGATGCCCAGCGCATGGCCCAGCGAGAGGCCCGCCGACATGTCCCAGCCGATCACGGCACCGGGCGTCACGCGCAGCTGGCCACCGAGGCGGCCCACCAGGTCCCAGACCTGCCAGCCCTCGAGGGTCAGCGGCTGGTTTTGCCGCGCCGGGCAGTCCTGGCACGCCGCTTGGCAGGCGTCGCAGTAGCGCGCGCCCCCGCCGAATTCCCACTCGGCGAGGGCGCGGAGGCGTTTTTTTCCTGTTCCAGCAGCAGACCCTTCGAGACGTAGACCAGCTGGAAGGCTTCGAAGATCGGCCAGATATCGAGGAGCGCGTCGATGGCCTCAGGGCTCGGCTCTATGGGGGTGCCGGCCGCGTCGCCCACGCCCTCCCAGGCCAGCACCGCGCGGCGCGCGAGCGCCTTGGCAAAACCATGGCGCGCTCCTCATCGGAGATCACCGCCGGATCTGCATCGGGGGTCTGGTCGGAGTCTTCCTCCGGGGTATCGTCGGGCACCGCCTCGACGGTCGGATCGCTGCGGGTCGCCACCATCAGCGCGGTGGTGAGCGGGCGCAGCTGGACCCGGACGCCGGGGGCGAGGTCATGCCAGCGCGGCGCGTTCGTCAGATCGAGGGTAAGCATCAGGCGTAGGTCTCCATGTCGTTCACGAGGGTGGCGGTGCACATGCCGTTAGCAGTGGCGTCGCGCGCGGCCTGCCAGTCGAAACTCGCCTGCACGCCCTGCGGCCCGGAAATTTCGATGCGGGGGCGCGGCAGGTAGACGGCGTGCACGGTGAAGGTGAAGCTTTGGCCCGAGGGAAGGACATAGGCGAATTCCATCTCGCAGGCCTCTCCGTTGATCGCCTGGTCCACCAGTACCTGATCGGCGAAACGCACCTCGATCCGTCCACTCAGCGCAGCGATGGACGGGTCCGCGCCGTCGATGCGCCCGTCCGAGCGGATGGTCTCGATCCGGTCGAGGTTGTTGGCATAGGTGATCTCGGCGGAAACCACGTTGCCGAGCGCCGTGCCGTTGCGGGTGATCGCGCCGTTGAAATGCCCGAAGCGCTTCAGTTCCAGCGCTGCGGGTGTTCCGGCGCTGGTGGTCGTGCCCACCGTCTCGCCCTGCGCCACCAGTCGCGCGGTCGCGGTCAGCAGCCCCGAGCGCTGCATCTGCCAACTGATCTGGTCGAGCACGCATCCGGAATACATCGCATAGCGCGGCACTTCGGGCATGCCGGTCTCGATCGACAGGCTGGGCAGCGTCCACGACCCCGACTTGAACGCATGCGTCCAGGGTCCGGTGCCGGTCGTGGTCGGATCACCAAAGGCCGCCTTCAGCCAGAACCCGAACGCCTGCGCATCGATCGGCACGACCACCTCGCCGTCGGCCGTGACCGCATCCTTGATCGGCGCCAGCGGGTCGCGGCCGTAGCCGAGAAGCTCCGAGGTCAGCAGCGGCTGCTCGGCCCCCAGCGAGGTGCTGGCGAAGGGCATCTTCGTGAAACCGCCCACCGGCGGCGTTCCATAGGTCGTCTCGAACGCAAGCGCCATCTGCGCCCGCGCCCCCTGGGCTCGTGCCATGGTGGTTTCTCCTGTATGTGGAAACAGATGAGCTCCGAGAGGGCCGAAACTCGTAAAGGCAGAATTGAATGACGGACGAAAAACATCCCGTCTCCGGGTCCGGTGGCCGCTCGCATCTTGGCGCGGGCTCACGCATTACCGGCGAGCTCTCATTTCCCGGCACGGTCGAATTGCCCGGCTATGTCAAGGGGCGGGTGGAAGCGTCCTCGATCATCATCGAGGAGACGGGCGAGGTTGAGGGCGAGCTTGAGGCCGCCCGCATTGCCATCAAGGGGCAATTCAATGGTCAGATCACGGGTGGTACGGTCCAACTGCATACCAGCGCGCGTATGGTCGGCGACATCACCTATGACAGCCTGAGAATCGACAGCGGCGCGAAGCTGGAGGGGCAATGCACCCCCCGAGCCCCGAACAGGGATGCGAAATCGGCTGATCAGCCCAGCGGATCAGACGTGGAATAGTGCAGAACGACCAGGATCACCGCGGCCTTCAGGCTTGCCGCGCCCTCGACCGGCAGATCCACCGGGCGCGGCGCTTCCGCCTCGACCCAGTCGCAGAGGCCGCCCAGCGTGCGGTCGGCGGCGATCGCCGCGCCGATGCCGGCGGTCAGGGTGTCGAAGGCGGCGTCACGGTCGGCGCTCTGCACGACCGCCTCGATCTCGGCGCGGTGCTGGTAGTGGTAGCTCAGGGGCGACAGCGTCACCTCGGGCTCCCCCGGTTCGCCGTCGCGCAGGATCAGCAGGCCACTGGCCGGGATTCGCTCGGGCAGGACCTCACCGCGCAGGGCGGTGGCGGGCAGCGCCGAGAGCCGCACGTGCAGCGCGGTGAGGATGGTTTCGCGAGAGCTGGGCATTGTCTTTTTAGTTTCACATCTTCACGAAGCGGTGGGGGCACTTTTACATGTACTGGTCAGTCCATGTTCGATCGAAGGGAAACCACTATCCACGAGCGCAATATACACGAGTGGCCAACCGTAGTTCCGTCAAGTAGCCACAGCACATCAGACATGTAAAGATAGGCAAAAGAGCGCATGACATACACTGTCGAATCTTTTTCATGGGGAATCGAATTAATTGATCCGAAAATTCAGAAAATTAAGGTTGCAACGATCGACGAAGCCAAGAAAACAATGGAGCAGCAATGGGAAAATCCAAAATGCTTTCACGTGCGAGTGCTCAGTCCAATTGATCCAACTGATCCCCTCGAGCTCAAGCACCGACTTCATTGCATGAAATCTCGCCCAACAACGGATCGCGAGCTGCACCAATTCTTCGAAACTATCATTGTGCCGGAGGATATAAGAAAACCACGTCATCTCGGACAGATGAATGTGCTGCGGGTAAGTGATTTCCGCTCAGCAATTCCTGTTAAGCGCATATATTTTTCAGAAATAGAGATCCTTCATATCGTTTGGGGAACTTCCTGCATGGATCAAATTGAAACCGAAGGATCTTCAGGTGGAAGCGAGGGCTCACGACACGATAACCTTGAGACATGTATAGCGACGGCTGCGCTCACACCGAACGACATTGCTAATCTTCTTGGATTTAGTGATGATTGTCGGTTTTACCTAAGTGAAGTTGACATAAAAGGAGTGAGCGCTGAACTTTCTTTCTCTACGATGGATGCCAGCACAGATTTCATTCAATAGGCTCGTGTATTAACCACTACCATCTCCTTTCCAGCCAGTTCGCCACGATCAGCCCGGGCAAGCTGTCACGCGCCCGCTCGTTGTCCCGGTCGAGATCCAGCCGCTTCGGCAGCTTGACCTGCGGCACCAGCAGGAAGATCGGCACCGTGGTCAGGCCGCGGCCGGTTTTCGAGCGCGAGGCAACCGCACGGCCGCCCTTGTTGAGCCGCCCTTCGGCAACGAGCAGGCTGGGGCTGGATGGGCGATAGACGAAGCGGAGGCGCAGACCCGTGCGGCGTTCCCATTCGACCGGGGTGGTCCGGCCGCCGCGGCGGGATTTTCCGGCGGCTGCCGTCGGGATCGCCAGCCAGAAGCCATTGCGCGAGCGGATCAGCGGCCCGGTATCATGGGCGCTGACGATATCGGGCGCTTTCGACCACACGAGGGCTGCGGCGTTCAGGCTGGACTGCCCCTTCGGATACTGCTCGCTGCGGATCGTGCGCGCGAGCCGCTGCCCAAGCCCCGCGCCGGTGATCTGCGTGCGCCAGGCGGTCTTGAGGCTGGTCCCGGCCTCGCGCGTGGCGGCCGTCACAGCCTTCTCGCCGGCCCTGATTTCCGCAGCCATCATGGCGGCCAGATCCGGGGTGATGTCGAGTTTCAGCTTCATGGGGATCACGCAGGCCGTAGGTCGATGGTCCAGACGAGCCGCTCACGGTCACGGACCGGCTCGCCCTGGATGAGAAACGCCTCGCCATCCATCTCGACACGGTCACCGGGACGCGGGGCGGGCACTTCCGCCACGCGCAGATCGATCCGCGTGGTTTCCGACCAGATGCGCGCGTCACCGAAGCCGGAGATGTCATCCGCGCGGCGGGTGACCACGCGAACGAGTTGGGGTGCGCCGACTTCGGCGGTATAGACGGCGTCCCGCGCGATATTGCTGTCGGCGAAGAGTGCTGCAATGGCTGATGCAAACGCGCTGTTCACGGTTATACTCGCCTCATGAAACACAAAACTATTTCCGGCAGCCCGATTCGATCCCGGGCCCTGTCCGCGCTTCGCGACGCTTTTGGCCAGCAGCACCCCGACACCCCCATAGATGCCAAGGGCTACGCTGAAGACTTTCGCGACACCCTGCTGCCGCTGGTGTTGCCAGAGGATTTCGAGGCTGATCTCAGCGCGGGCGACGGCAATGAGTTGCAGACCAAATTCCGGGCCGTGCATTCCTCGTCTGCCCTCGCAGTGAACTGCTTTGCACCGTTCCGCAGCCGGATGGCCGATCTGTCCCTGCCCGTGGAAGGCCCGTTTGACCCGCTCCAGTTCGAACAGAGATGCCCGACCGGGCTGCGCGGTGGTCGCGCCCCGAACCTCGATGTCCTGCTCACCGGCCCGAGTGGCGCAATGGGAATCGAATCCAAGCTGACGGAATACCTCGCGCCGCATCGCGCCGCGTTCTCGCCCGCATACGCCGAACAGATCCGCGATGAGCGGCGCGAACAGGGCTATTTCCACGAGATGCTGCGCCTCATGGATGAACCAGACAGCTACGTGTGGCTTGATGCCGCGCAGCTCATCAAGCATGCCTTCGGGCTTGCCAGGACTTTTGGCGACCAGCCGGTAACGCTCCTCTACCTGTTCTGGGAACCTGCCAACCCGTCTGCCAGCGAGATTTATGCAGAACACCGGCAGGAGATCACGGCCTTCGCGGAAAGGGTCGCCGGATCGAAGCCCATGTTCAGGGCAATGAGCTATCCGGAACTGTGGTCATCCTGGCAGGATGCAGGGCCAGCGGACTGGCTGGCCCCGCATATCACGGCTCTGCGCGAACGCTATGAGGTGACAATTTGAACCTTTACGTCCGCCGTGCCGAGCGCAGCACTTGCGGGCGGGTGCAGATCGGCAGCGGGTTGCTCTCTATCTCGAGCCGCACCCATTCGTCGCGGTCGCGATCGGGGATCATGCGCGCGTAGAGCGGCAGGCCCACGGTGTTCACGGTCTCGAACGTGTCGGCCGGGGCGTAGTAGATCTCGAACAGCCCCTCGACCCCCTCGGGGTAGAAATACGCCTTGTCGGTGGGAACGCCGAAGCCGAGCCCGCCGCGATAGCGACGGAAGGTGATGCCGCCGAAGCTGACTTCCTCGCCCACGTGGCCACGCAGATCGGCGGCAGCGGCGGTGTTGAGATAGGTCTCGCGCACCTCCTTGTGGGCAACCAGATCGGCGAAGAAGGCCGAGCCGCATTCCGCACGCAGCTGCACCTGGCCTGCGGCCAGACCACCGAGCGTGTCCTCGACACTTTCGATCATCGCCTGGCAGCGCTTGCGCAGCGCGCCCGAGGCCGGGGAGGTGTTGTCCAGATCAAAATCGATCTCGGTGGCCGGCGTGATGCCGAACTCGGCGTGATAGTCGATCACCGTGGCCACGTCCCTGGGATCCTTCACCACGCCCTGAATGCCGTTGAAGAGGTGGAACTCGAAGGTGGCCTCGGCGTCGTTGCGGAGCCGGCCCAGCTTGCGCGCGACCTCGGCCTGCACCTGTTGCACGGCGGTTTCCGAGCCGAAGTCGCGGATCGCCTGGATTTCCGAGGCCCAGAGCACGTCCTGCTTCTTGAACTGGCGGCAGACGAAGGCGCGCATCTCGCGGCGTTCGGGGATCTGGCTCTCGTAAGCCGAGCCACGTTCGGAGAACGGGATCAGCGACAGCGTGCCGTCGCGGCTTTCGATCATCACGGTGCGTGCGCGCACGCCGCGGGCGCCGAAGAGCCCCGCGCCCGACAGGATCGCGGGCTTGAAGGGGATGTTTTCTAGCGCGCGGGTGAGCTCGATGATGGTGAAGGCATCGCCTTCGAAGATATCCATGGTGGCCATGGCAATGTCCTTTCTGTTTGAGGCTCAGCGCAGCAGGATGCCGAGCGCGGCCAGCGCGGCGGTCACCGTCGCCATCTGCCGGAGGGAACGCGACCGGGATCGGACGTTCTCCACCCTAAGCCATTGTTTTCACTTATTCTAGAATTGCGTCTTGCGCTTCTCCCATCAATCGTCGCTCGGCCTGGCCGCCGAATTCGGCGTCACGAGGGAAGCGCTCTGTCGCGAGCTGTCGCAACGCCGCGCCGCGCGGTCTGTAGGTTGAGAGTCGACCGGGAAATTTGATTTCAACCATGACGCCGCTTTCTACTCTCGCGCAGAGCAGATCGGTCGCCCGTCGATGGTTCTGAGCGGCAATAGGGTTGGTTCGACCGGCCCCTGGTGAAGATACCAGTAACATCCGTCGCGCGGCAAAAGGCGCGCCGTCGAGACATTCTGGTAAGGGGCTGCCAAGGCAGCAACCTGTTCGGGAATGGTACCGGGCTCCGTGTCCTCGGTGCCGACGACGGCGGTGCATCCGCTCAGAATGGCCGGCAACACAAAGCTGTTGAAAAATTTTCGTCCCAAGTCCGGTCCTTTCGCGCGGTGGGTTCGCCGGCTGCTCTCGGGCGCCCCGAATTCGGTACTCAACTCTGTGCGCTCACGTAGTCTTCCGGCGGATGCAGATACGCTGTCACGCCGGTTTCGACCAGCGGGTAGAGCGCGATCATATGGGCATTGACCATCCTCACACAGCCCGAACTCGCACGGCCCCCGATGGAGCGGGGCTCCGGCGAGCCGTGAATGCGCAGGTAGGTGTCCCGTTCGCCGACGTAGAGATACAAGGCCCGAGACCCAAGCGGATTTTCAGGGCCCGGCTCCATGCCGTCTTCGACATCCGCATACAGTTCCGGATCCCGCTCGATCATCGAGCGCGTCGGCGTCCAGTGCGGCCAACGGACCTTGCGCCGGATCGTGTAGGTGCCGGGCTCGTAGAGGTTGCCGCGTGCGATGGCCACGCCATAGCGCATAGCCGTCCCGCCGTCCTCGATGTGATAGAGGTAGCGCGCAATCGCATCCACATGGATGTTCCCCGGAACAAGGCCAGCACGGGCCACGACTCGTTGCGGAAGAAAACGCGGATCGAGGCCCCAGGGATTGGACGTCTCCAGGTCGAAGAAGGGCGGTGTCACCTCGGCATCCCAAGCGCTCTTCTGCGCCTCGCTCGGCCAGGTATCGGCCAGAAGCGGCCCCGCGACGGGCGGCGAGAACAGGGCGGATGCGGTCACGATGAAATGGCGCCGCGTCAGGCCCTTTTTCCCAAGCGCAATCATTGTTCCGGTTCCCGTGCATCGGAGACAAGCGTTCGCAACTGCTCCGCATCCAAGACACCGGGAACAAGGGCGTCGCCGATCACGAAAGATGGCGTGCCCGTGATGCCGAGGGCCTGCGCCAGGCGCATCGATGTCTGGATGTGCGCGTCGATCTCCTGTGCTTCCATGTCGCGACGCAATTGCGCGATGTCGAGACCGATGTCTTCCGCAATCTGGAGGACGGAGGATTCCTCCGCGCGACCGTTCATGCCCATCATCGCCCAATGGAATTCCTCGTAGAGCCCCTGTTCGCGCGCCGCCAGCGCGGCGCGGGCAGCAAACACTGACCCCTCGCCGAGGATCGGCCATTCGCGATAGACGAGCCGAACGTTCGCATCGGCCTCGAGCAGGGCTTCGATCTCGGGCTTGGCGCGACGGCAATAGGGGCAGTTGTAGTCGAAGAACTCCACCACCGTGACGTCGCCTTCCGGATTGCCCAGAACCGGCGCATTGGGATCGCGTTCCAGCGTGTCGCGTTCCCGGGCGAGCACTTCGGCCTGCGACGCAGCCTGAGCCTCGGCCTGCCGGGATTCCAAGATCGCGATGGCCTCCATCACGATCTCGGGGTTCTCCCGGATGGTTTCCAGGACCAGTTCGCGCACCCTGTCCTCTGACAGGTCCTGGGCCGCCGCCTGAAATGGCAGCGCCAGCGAAAGCGCCACCACGATCATTGAAATGATTCTTCTCATATCAGGTTCCTCCGTTGGCCATATCTGCGGCCGTGCGTTCGGCCTGCGTGGCGCGGGCGCGCTCGGGCCATGTCGACTGGATGTAGGCGAGTATGTTCCAGATCTCGCGGTCGGTCAGGACATCACCGAAGGCGGGCATGCCGCTGTCGAACTCCACCCCTTGCCGCGCCAGGGCTTCCCGTCCACCAAGCTTCGTATATTGAAACAGGACCCGGTCGGGATGGTGCCACGTGTGGCCGGTTTTATCGTGAGGCGGCGCGGGCAGACGTCCATCCGCATCGGGGGTTCGCCAATCCGGCTGCCCTTCGAGATTGGCGCCGTGGCAGGCGGCGCAGCTTTCGGCATAAAGCGTCTCTCCCTGCGCAATATCCACAGTGACCGGCATCACCGGCATAGTGGGATCGAGGGTGGCCTGCGGCGCGTCGCGCAGGGCCAACCACGCCCCCACGCCGGCAAGCAGGAGTGCCGCGGCACCGACAATGAGAGCCCTCCGCGTCATGTCACCCGCACCCATGTCATCATCCCGCTTTCCGCATGGCTGAGCATGTGGCAATGAAACAGCCAGTCGCCCGGATTGTCCGCGACAAAGCCGATCTCGCGGGTCTCCTGCGCGGCCACCAGAGCCGTGTCGCGCATGGGGCCGACGGGTCTGCCCTCGCGGATTTCTCGGAAGTGCATCCCGTGCAGATGCATGGCGTGGGGAAAGACGGTCTCGTTGACGATCTCAAGCCGCACCGGCTCACCACGGGAAAGATCGGCCAGCGGGGCCTGCGTCATCTCGGCCATCTCGTTGAAGGCCCAGAACCGTCCCCGCGCCGCGAGTTCGCGAAAGCCCATGCGCTCTCCGCCAAGAAATGCGCTGTCCATCCGGCCCATGGCGCCACCAGACATCACGAGACGCAATGGTCGGGCATCGGTCAGCGACCGGATGCCGACGCCGGGATTGGGCGGCAGAGGTGCAGGTGCCGCGCGCGGTGTCTGCGCGGAGCTGCCCGAGACGGGGAACGCAACCTGCGAGGCGGGTCGGTCGTCATTGCCGATCCGGACGAGATGCGCAGTCTCGCCCGCTTCGGCCGTCACATCGACGATCAGATCGGCGCGTTGCGCCGGGGCGAGAACAAGGACGTCCTGCAGCGGTTCGGGCGCGGCAAGCGGCATGCCGTCGAGCGCGACCGTCCAGCCCCGCAAACCGGCAAGCTGCAACGGAAAGATCCGCGCATTCGACGCGTTGATGAGCCGCAGGCGCAGGCGCATATGGCGCGCAACCGGGATTGACAGACCGAAACGCCCATTGGTGGTGATCAGGTTCCCGATCCGGCCACCATGGCTCATCATCATCGGCTGGTCGAAGCTGTCGTCGATCAGTGCCGTTTCCGGATCGAGAAGCCAGTCGTCGAGCACGAGGATTTCCTCGCGATCCACCTCGGGCGGCGTGGCCTCTTCCACGATCAGCGGTCCGTGAAGGCCGCGGGCGACCTGCACCCAGGACCTGTTATGCGCGTGATACCAGTAGGTCCCGGCATCGGGCGCCACGAAATCATAGTCGAAGGCCTCACCCGGCGCGACGGCCTCTTGCGTCAGACCCGAGACACCGTCCATCGCATTGTCGATGCGGATCCCGTGCCAGTGGACCGAGGTCGGCTCGGGCAGGTCGTTGACCAGCCGCCGCTGCACCCGCTCGCCCTGAAGCACCCGGATCGTTGGGCCAGGCGCGCGGCCTTCGTAGCCCCAGATGGATGTCGCCGGATAGCCGTCGGGGGCGAGCTGCACCGAGACCTTCCGCGCTGTCAGGGTCGCGGGCGCGTGAGAGGCGGCAGACACATGCCGACCGCTCACCGCCAGGGCCAGAACGGCGGCGGTCTGTCCGATGAAGGCGCGTCGTGTCGGCATGGCCAGGATCTCCGGAAAAGTGTCGGGGCGGGCGACGATCTCGCCCGCCACCGGTCGTTCGTGCGTCAGGAGTCGTGTCCCATCCGGAAATCGCCCTCCATGCCGGCCTCGCGGTGGCCCGGCACGTTGCAGGCGAACCCGATCTCGCCGCCTTCGGGAAACGTCCAAATGACTTCGCCCGTATCTCTCGGCGCCAGCAGGACGCTGTTGGCGTCGTCATGCATCATCCCGGCCTCCATCATCCGGTCATGATTGATGCTGCGCATCGTCATCATAGCTTCACGCATCATGGTACGCATTTCGCCAAGGTGGCCATTCCAGGTCTCGCTCGTGCCGATGTTGAACTCGTGCACGGCGCGACCAACATTCACTACTTCGAAGCGAACCGTCTCACCGGGTGCAACCTCGATCGTCTCTGGGCTGAAGTTCATCTCGTCCATTTCGACCGTGATGGTGCGGTCAACCTGTGCGGCATCGCCAGGTTCGCCGATGCCGTCTCCATGTCCAGGGCTGGCAACCGCAGTGGAAACGGCAAGGCCGGCCGCAAGGGCGGTGCCGGTCAGAAGTGTCTTGATCATATCTTGGTCTCTCATGTCTGGGGGTATTTCGGGGTATATGGTCGTGATACGGCCCAAGGTCGCGGGGGCGGAAGATCGACGGGCGCATTTCTCCCGCGTATTGTCGTTCCCGCGATCGGATGACGCGTGGCCTGGAATCCTTGTGCCTCGAATATCGGCCGGGTCATGAGAATGGCGGCAGGTGAACAAGTCGGGTCGGGGTGGCAGGAGCGGTCGACCGCGCCATCGTGCGCTGCGTGTCTGGCACCCGCGCTGTGGTTGTCCCAGACCACGGCGATGTCGAAACGCGCATCCGGTGTGTCGGCAGGGCCGGGCGCTGGATTGGCAAGGACGGCGAGCGCGATCATGAACATCGCGACAAAACATCCGCGCGCGCCGAGAAACGACCGCACCTGCATCAATTGATTCCATTCTCGCGCTGCACTTCACGGACATAGCGCACGATATACTGGACGTCGGCGCGGGTCAGACCCTCGACCGGGGGCATGTTGCCGAAGGGCCAGTGATGCGCGCGCACGCCGTTCCGAACCGCCATCTGAAAGGCTTCGTCGGAATGATGGCTCGGCTCGTATGTGCGATGGATCAGGGGCGGCGCGACGCCATTCTGACCGGCCGCGTTCGCCCCATGGCATTCAGCGCATTTGGCCTCGAAGGCGCGCTGGCCAATCGTTGCCTCGGGCGACAATTGCTCTGGAAGCCGGACCTCGACGATCGGCGCGCCCTCGGCCAGGGCGCTTAACGCAGTTGGATTCGGGTGGGCCATTGATCCTGTCTGTTCCTCGGCCCGTTGCATTGACTGCCAGATCACCACACCCAGACCGGCGGCAAGAACCCCACCGAAAAAAAGCCCGAGTTTGTCCATGTTCCCTGCCCTCAACCTGCTTGGTGCACATCACCTTGCCGCCGAATTGCGACGCACCCGGACCGCCCGATATTGAGCATTCGTTCTATCGGCTGGACCTGAACTGACAATCCGACGAGCCGCTGATTTTTGTATCCGAATGTATCCTTGACCTTTGCCCGGTAGGGGCCGCTATCGTTCGACTTGTCGATGAATAAGGCGCACATGATGACTTGGAACCCACGAAATCTGCTATCGGGTGGTGGTGGCATGAAGCTCGGCATGCTGGCCTGTTGTGCCGTGATGCTCTTGCCGCTCGGCGCGTTTCTTCTGGCAGGCGGGACGCTCGGCGGGCTTGCAAGCAATCTTGGCCTTCTGGCCCCGTTGGCGCTGTGCCTTGGCGCGCATGTCGTGATGCATCGCATGATGGGAAAATCCTGTCATGACAGCGAAGCGGACACCCGCCAGCAGGACACCGAACAGGATCGGGGCCCGACGGCGATCGGTCCTGTCGATGCCGCGCGCTGACACGGGAGCAGCGGGTTACGGACTGCGTCCGAAACTGGCCTTGGCTGCACTTCTTGCGCTGGCCGGTTGCGGAACGGCCATACAGCAATGCGCGGGTCCTGACGCAACGCTGTCCACGCGCGGTGCGGCTTTGGCACTTCCGGATGGGTGCCGCGCGGTCCGGACCGGCACCGACGGTTTCGTCACCCTCGCCTGCGAAGGC
>Ga0307982_1000786_pt1 | contig 25239 bp, 24 predicted proteins | sample OrgLakmetagen989_FD_201847 | JGI IMG/M metagenome (GOLD analysis project Ga0307982, IMG submission 201847) | Saline water microbial communities from Organic Lake, Antarctica - #989 | ecosystem: Environmental > Aquatic > Non-marine Saline and Alkaline > Saline | place: Antarctica: Organic Lake...
CTGCATTGACTTCTGCTTTCGGGTCTTCCACACGCAATGCTGTCAAATCAGTCGCTGAGCCACACTGCGATGCTGCGAAGCATTCAGAGCACGTCACTTCGCCATCGTCCCATGCATCTCTCAAGCAACCAGTGCATGCAATGTGGCTGCACGCCGGCAGTCTCCGAGGCACTAGATTCTCAGGTTCTCTTGCGTAAGATTCGAAGCATATTTGGCACGCAAGGGGTAAAACATCTTCCAAGGGGGTTTCGTCAATAGTATTATCCAGTAAAGTGGATTCGGCTTGACCACCGGACGGAACAAGTGTATCAGTCGTATTTGCGACGGGCTCGGCAATGCCTTCGGGGGGCTCTGCCAAAACTGCCGTAGAATCTGGTGCATCTATTTTAGTTGATGCAGCCGGGAATAAGTACTTTAAGAGACTATTACTACCGCTTTCCTCTATGGGAGCTGGACTAACGTTGGGGGGCGGAGTTGAATTGAGTTGTGGGCTGTGTTTGCCAGGAACGGGTGTCTGTCTATATGCACCAAATGGCCCACGTTTCAAGATTTCGCTGACTGTAGAAAACTTTGAAGGTGACTGGCTAGAGGATCCTTCAGCCGAAGGCGTGTAGGGTGCGGACTCTACTGGAGCTCCTTTTATTGCAGGCTGAACTCGAGCAGAAGCTGATTTGAGCACGACCTAACATGTTGCAAGAAAGCCAAGTAAGACAAAGAACGGATTCAGGTACAAATATGAATTCCAAGGTGTACCTTGGCAAATGGATTTCGAGGTACTGGGCTATTAGGGGTGCTTTGTACGCCTCCTGGTGACTCCAGGGTTGGGAGCTGCTGTGGCGACTTTTCTTGTAAAGGTAGGGTAGCATTACTGGGCGGCTCTGGCCCATCCGTGGATAGCGCAGAGTGAGACGTAGGAGGGGCTTCTAAACGCATCTTCTGTGCGGTGGACAGAAATTTTGCCTGATCGCCCGTTCGGCCTCCCCCGGGCGTGATTAAACCTATGCCGTTTGCTAGGGGCGTCGAAGGAGATTCTAAAGGTGGCGAGCTCATAGGTGACTCCATCGCTGCGACAGCTGCGATCTCACTTGTCTTAGATGATGGCGTTTTGTAGGCCGATGAAGGGGCATCCATCCTCATTTTGCTAGTTGTAGACAAATAGCCTACACGTCCAAAAGTAGCATCGCGAGCTGGTGTAATGAGGCCTATGCCACTTTCGCCTAATGGCGGTGAAAAGGGCGTCTGTGGGCTACTCGCTCTCTCATGCGCTCGAGGAGTGAGCTTCCCATCAGAGGCACTCATTTGGCTGCCCTGAACCCTCTACCGAGTGCCTGGAATTCGTTCAGCTACAACGTCTCAACTCAACAGATGTAAGCAATTGCCCCCTATTGGCGACAAAACCTGATACACAGCTGCGATAGAGCTAACCACAGCAGCTAAATTAGAAGCTTAGCTTGCCACACACCGTACGTACAGTAACTGAACCTGAAAAGACAGGAAAGAGGAAAGACGGAAAGATCGTCACACCAAAACTCGGACGACAGGAGAATCTTTCACAAAGAATAACCATTCGAATAATTTGATGACGGACTATAGCTAAGGCACGTTAACGTCTTTGGCATCGCTAGCTTACCCTCATAAGGGTAGAATGATGTTTCCACAATAGAGGCATGACAACTTTGTGTATATTTTTGGCAGCCGATCCACCATTTGTTCCTTTTATTAGTAAGGAGTCATGAAGTGTGTTCATACATGACGCCACTTGAATCACAAAATGGCCGACGACGAACTGAACCTGCCGAGGCCTATACCGGAATCTGTGCAGTCGACATGTCCTTCTAGTGGGCCTTTGCAATCGCATCATTGTCGCAACTTTTTTGAATTTACGGCCTGGAAAGAATTATGCAAAGGCTACGACTTTGCGGCGTCACGTTTGATTGCGGCGGTGTGGGCGTATGTAGTGCCGCTAGCAGCAAAGCCGCGCAGTGGGTGTCCTAGCGACGGCGATGAATGCTGGAATTATATATTATTCTTGTGCTCGTACATAGCCTGCATTACGGTTGCTCTCCCAGCATGCTCGGTTGCACTAATAAATCATTGCTCGAGTCGTGCACTTGAAATGGAAAAACAAGGACTCTCGATTCGGCGCCTGTATTATCAAAAAGCCCAGATGATTATTCTTGAATCACTCGGCACTACTTACGGAGTAGCTCATAGTCAATTGGCAATGCATACGATTCGTCAATTAGCGTACGCTGGCTCACACTTCGTTGCGAGTGAAGCACTCACTCCAGATGCTCACATTTTCATCAATATTACAACTGGATTCGTGATTGAAAAAAGCGATAAAGCGGCACATTCTAAAGATGTTTTGGCTTTTGAGAAGGACAGCGAAATATTTGTTGAAGAAAGAGGCACCAATGAGATGCGCTGGGGTGTGTTAGCATCGTTCTGCGTGGGTATTGGGTACTTCAGTCTCGCTGTGTTGTCCATCTCAGGTATATCTGCTGCGTGCCACAGGTCACCTTATTGGTGTCTGAAGAATTTTGGATGCAGTTGCTCTCAATCTCCGTATCTCGTAGAGCTGGCTCTCCTCTTGCAAAATTCGTGGTAAGCAATCCTCCGCTGTATATTTGATGTCTAATCAATTTTCTTAATGCCTGCTCGACTTAAATTTCTTGTCCTGTTAGGTACTATGTTTGCGGGTACACATGGGCAGTATTTTGGACGTATGTGTGGTTTGGAGGGCTACTTACAAGCGAGACAATATCGCCACAAGACATAATGATTCTCGACTTACTTCGCGCTTTAGTGCTCAGTGGATGCTTCAGTTTTGTTGCTCTCAATATCTTGCCATTTCGTGTTAGTGATAGCAATCCTGCAGCCGGAGACATGAGTGCTCGACTTCGACTTCTAACCTTTCGGAGCACAGCGATTGTAGTCGTTATTGCATTAGCAGATCTCCCAAATTGTTTAATAACAAAATATTTAGCTCACCACGATATCCTTGGGTTGTCAGCAGTCGACCAGCTTCGGTACATCTTCGCAACTGCTGCAGCTGGCCTTCTGATTTTACCAAGAGTCGATACTAGACTCTCACGAATCGACCCTCCTACTGTTGTCAGTTGCTTTTGGCGCGAAGTCGTACAATGGCTGGTCGGTTTATTATGCTTTGCACCATGGTTAACCTCCGTAAATGTACTTACAGCTAATTTGAAAGAGACGATGGATGAAAATGTAGCTGTAGTTGTTGTTTCAAACACTCTTCTCGGAATTTTGCTTACGATGACGATTGCTTTCATCAGCGGTGTACTGAATAGTGCAGGTAATTTGTCAAGTTTGAGCTGGACAGGCATCGTGAGTTCATTTGGAAGTCGTCGATATCTTGAACTCGCAAAGTTTAATGAAGTCGACTCCGCGGATTCATTAGAAAACTCAAACGGAACGAGCTGCGCAGATGAGAGTGATACAAACACGCTTGATGCCGAAGAGTATAGTGTATTTGAGGGCCTTACTCTTGATGGAAGGATCACTTATGTCTTATAGGTGACTGCGGTGCCTTACAAAGATTTTTTTCTTTTGTGGTGTATTAGGAAACTCACATATTTTAGGCTGTGACCATAACACTATTTTGCTACAGACCCCAAGAGGCCGGGATAGATTAGAAGGCCAACAGGCAGAGAAAATAAGCGAAGCGAAGCGTGAACTATTAGCGCAAATACTAGAACGAAAGCCAATCAGACACGTATGTACGGCACTATGGAGTAATCAAACCATTTCCTAGTAGTCTAGTCTAGTTAATACTCCCCAAAAATAAAGAAAGACAAGTGCAAAGTAGTCATCTAGAGGCACATAAAGCATAAAGAATTCACTTGAGCTGCATGTGCTAGCGAGTTCGCTCCAGAGGTGTTTCCTGTTTTTTTTTTGCCCCAGCGGAACGTCGCCCCAAAGTATGCCCTGAGGCGAATAACGAAGTACCGTGGATTCGTTAGAGTAATTGCGAAATGCGACAGCTTTTATCCAAAATTTCCTTGTTCATTTTACATTCATTAGTGGTACCTTCCTCAAATTCCCGAAGTCTAATCAATCTGATGTGCTAAATATTTTTTTGACTCCGAATACACCAGTCGTTCCATTGCACGGCACTTTCATGTTGTTCACATTGAAGAGAAGTTTGACGTATCTCGTGCATCAGCACGCTCATTCTCTCAAAAGGTCCCACGCTCACATTCGAAGCAGAAAAGTTTAGATACAGTATCATAATAACCGAACTAGTGTTCTGAGTTTCCATTTGAATTTGAACTTGAAAGGTCAATTCAGACATCAATCCGCATCTCAGACAGAACGAGACCCTTTGCTTAAAGCGCACGATGGCGTACGACAAAAGGATGGCTAAAATTGGGCTAAATACAGAGCTCAAGCAATTGTCCTGCACTGAACTGTGCACTCTTCTGAAAGCCGTGCATTTTGGCTCTGATGTTGTCGGTCCAATGGAGACAAATGGTGTGAATGGTCGTATGTTTGCTCTGGCCAATGACAGTGACTTGAAAAACCTCGGGGTCAGACTCCGGATCAAGCGTAGAGACGTTCTTCAACTCCGAACGGCCTGGGATCGTGATGGCATTCCAAACCATTTGTGGCGCATGCACAAACTTCGAAAGCAAGAACCAAGGCCACAGTGTCGTAGCTCAAGATATGCATATCGCGAGCGCGAAAACAAACGTGTTTCAGAACTCAAAGAGGCATCCATTGAAAAAGAAATAATTCAAAGAGAGAATGTTCGCACTGGATGTGCTGAATCTGAATCCTGCGATCTCGTTCGGAACCTAAGTGTTGAATGCGTTGACGCTGCTGATGAAGGTCATCCAGAATATTCCAAAATACGTCCAATACTAGAATTCAAATGCACCAGTCCCACCACTTTCGGTTTTGCGAAGAAGGGCACAAATGCTACGCCTCGCTACGACTGGTATAGGGTTGCCGTGTCGATCATTGATACGGATACCACGGCCAACAAAGCTTCTGAAAAGCAGGAATTAAGTTCGCTCGTGTTGAGAGCCTCGCGTGAACTCACGATATCAAAAGCGCAGGACCATGGAGCAGTGAAGCGCCAGGACAATGGTTGCAAAGCAGAAGAAGGTTCTATTGATGTTTTTATGAGCACTGGAAGTCGCTGTGAGACTATTCTCGAAGATGATTGGGAATGGGTTACTGGAGGCATCGATGAAGATTGCCAAGAAGACTTCGATGGTGTCTTGGCAGTGTCGTAGATCCAAATTGATTTAATGACGAGCTTTTACACCGAAAGAAAAGCGAACGAATGAAGCAGTACATAGAACATTGATTGAAATGCTCAATAGATGAAGGATGTACCCATCATGCCTGATGTCTTTCTTTTATAATTTCCAGCCGCGTAAAGGCGGAAAGCACCAAATTCTGGGATAGTACGTTACACTCAACTCATGGAAACCATGATACTCCTTTGTCGATTTACCTTGCCCAGAAAGGACATTAGGCGTCGTATCTAGTAGACTTCTTATGGGGGATTCATTGATACGCAGCTCCGTGTTCTGTGTTAATTAGAGACGCCCCTTTTACTCACTTACAATCCGTTTAATTTCTTCTTTTTTTTTCTTTAATTTAGGAATTTGGTATTCTGATATAGGGACACTTGCCGGCAGTGCTGGCATCTAATAAGGAATAATCGAGTTGTCTTCAAGTCAACTTATTAGGCTACAGGCTCCAGTAGCTGTTATTGATCTACGCGAATCCTTCTAAAATAAAAATAAAGAGGATATTTGGATGTTGGATGGAGGTTATTTTGATTCTCGGCAAAATTTTAAAAGTCAAATATTATATTATGACTAAATGCACTCCCAGCTGCCGTGCCAAACAAAAACAAGCATCTTTGTGAGTTTCAGCCCATTGTAACGTGCCACTGATTGCTCACACAGAAGTAGCATCGATTTGAGTAAGACGCGGCAGTTTGGCTTTCAAGGCAGCTCGGTACGCAGCGCCATTGCCAAGGGCCAGTGCGGCTGGGTTGTGCTCGAGGTATACGCACGTCAGTTCCGGAAGTGCATCCAAGTCACCGAGTCCACCGTCAACGTACAGCTCGCCCTCTCCAATCTTTGATTCTCCATCATCACCGCCAGAGGAGGCTGGGGCAACTCCCACCACGCCGAGCTCTAAATTGGTGATCGCGTTGCCTGACGCCCAAACTTCATTGAGTCCTTGGCAGGCACCGAGACCCGCGAGCGAAACGATGCGATTGGAGGAGAGGTCGACGGTGTTGAGCGCTTGCAGTTTGCCCAAGCAAGGCACTCGGCTGGCTAGTGACACAGCCGTGGCAGCGCCAACTGCTTGAGGTTGGACTGTACTCGAGGGCTCAGCCACCACTTCCACCGCAGGGGTGATCGGCGAATCTTGGTCCACGAACAGCGAAGTGAGGCCGTTGCGCGCGAGGTACAATTCTTCGAGGCTGCTTGCTTGAGCCTCCCCCAAGCCGTCGATGAACACCAGACGATTCGACTGCACGTCAAGCCGCTTGAGAGCAGTCAGCCCTTCGAGGGCGCTGCCGATGGCCTCTACCTACAGAAATGAAAAGTCAAACGAGAGGAAAAAAAAAAACCGTGACAAGCATGCGTCAAGAGTATTTTTTTTTGCGTTTTCCATTCAGCTGCAAAAGGTAACAGCCAGGTGAGCGAATTGCCGTGCCTACACCTACTTCTCGCAGAGCATGACCAAATACCTTATTTTTGCCAGCCCAAAGCTCTACGAGGGCCGTGCATTGAGCGACAGGTTGAAGGCTCCGAATGCGATTCCCACCCACATCCAACTTCTGCAAAGACGAGAGGTTCTCGAGGCCGCTCAATTCCCGAAGCTTGTTTTGGGCCAAGTAAAGCTCTTGCAACTTGGGGCAGTGCGCAACCGGCGCCATGGATCGAATGGAGTTGTAGGACATGTCTAGGATCTAAAGATTTTATAAACGAAACAAAAATAAGATAATTTTATAAACATTCTTGGTACATACTTTTTCCTCTTTTAAGTCTATGAGAAAAAGAAAGAGACAGCGCGTACCGTGAGCTGAGGAAGAAATTCTAGGCACTCCAGCTCTTCGATCGCATTGTCGTAACTGAATCAACAGCACAAGAGAAGTTATTAGTTTCTCAGGGCATAAAACAAAAAGACAGTGAGAAAGAGAGGAAAATAATAAGAATTTTCCCATTAGCATTCTTTATAGAAGTCTCCTCTCATCGATCTCCAAAAAAAAAGATATCCAACTACAGATAGAATTCCGCAGGGCGAGACAAATACTAGACTTACAGTTCAAGCTTTGTAAGATGCACCAGGGTTTCTAAGCCCTCCATTCGCGCAATCACATGGCTTCGCAGCACCAGCTCGGTCAGGGTAGGCGCGAGGTGCTCTAGGCCGGCAATGATGGTAACCTTGCGCCCGTTGGTCCCTACGACATACACCTGATTATGAAGCCAAGGAAGCACGCCACAAACACAGGAAAAAGTTACGTCCGCGGGAAGAATTCGAACACGAATATTATTGGGACACTCGATACTAACAGTGAGAGGTCTTTCGTTTCATTTCAACAATCGCATTGGGGCAAACCTCGTCCTCAGTGAAGGCATAATCCGTAATGTCGCGTGGTAGTACAACAGGCAGGGCACTGCCGCTGCTGCCGCCGCTGCCGCTTGCGCTGCCCTCTGTAGAGACAACTGCCTTCTTGGTGAACAGTTCTTCTTCGACGGCTGCGAGATTTGCCGCTGTTTGTTCTGTCGTCTGTTTGTCGGTGCCGTGGACGCGATCTGAGGGTGGCACAGGTGGCAAGTCTAAGTAATAGCCCGAGCCCCAAGCACCGGTGCGATACACGAACCCCTCGCGCGGGCCCTCAAAAGATGCTGCAGCTTGGAAGTCGGCTTGGTCTACTCTTTCCTCCACCGCTGCCACTCCTGCGGGTGCAGCTGTCGTCGCCGACGCGTTCCCAACTATGCTCTCAACCGTAGCTTGGTTTAGAGTAAGCTGAGACATCGGAGCAGCTACGGCGTCTTCTTTTACAGCTGGCGAGGTGGATCTCGTAGCCAGCGTCGCTGCTCTAGATTCCGCTTTGGCCCATAGTGCACGTGCTGCCTCCGCAGCGTTCTCTTTTGACACTTGGTCTGCTGCCATCAGTAGCTCTTCTTTTTCGTGCCAGCCCTCGCCCAGCAACAGGACTACTGTCTCCAGAGGCACACAATCTGGCTTTCGACACGCCATTTGCCGTACGTGGAATTCTAGAGGCAACAGGGCTGGGCTAGAGCTGTCGGTAGCCGGAGCCCCTGCAGTCCCTGGTATTAGCATGCCAGATGGAGGCTGTAACGGGGCACCGCCGAGAGCATCCAAGGCCCACTCTTTGATTTGCGCAATGATATGCTGTGGCGCTGGTGCTAGAACTGGCCGTGGCCCCGCGCTGCGGTTGTTGGACGCAAAACCTCCGACTTGAGAACCGAGGTCTGAGGCCGGGGCCCGAGCCATTATCTCTGGGGAAGACGCTTCAGTTGCTCCGTCCATTGTAGCCGAAATTTGAAACGTCTAGCTTGTTGTAATAAGAAGGTTACGGGAAATTTCAGCCTGGTAGCCAGAGTCAATTCAAACTAGGGTACTATCAGACTAGGTTTAAATTGGTCTATAATCTAATGAATGGACTCACAGCTCTATATGCAGCACTTCGTCACGTCGCGGTTCTACTATCTTAACTTCGAACAACCTTCGCTTCGCAAACTCGTCTCGCGCTGTCAAACTCACATCTGATCTGTCTTCTTCTTCGCTCGACTCTTTCTGGACTTTTTGGCGTCGTCGTATATTCAACCCAATCCTTTCTGAAGTTTGCTCGTGCTTTTTGTTTGAGCTCTCATGTCGAGCTGCTGGAAGTTGAAAGCGACCTCAAGAAATCTTTGATCAGTCAGAGCTATAGCACCAACTAAAAGAAGTAGTCACAATGCTCGAGCGAGTGTTTGCTGTTGCATCGGTGCTATTTGTAGCCCAAACTAATGCGTTTACACCCGCCTTAAGGCAGCCCTTGCGCTTGCGGACTCAGCCATTGGATGCAATTCCGACTCAAGAACTCATCGTTCCTGTGGGAGGGGCTCCAGACGTCCTGGGATCATTGCCATCACTGGTGGTAGCTGGCGCAGGCGAGCTTGGAAACTCACAGGTGCTTCTCGAAACTCTAGTGATCACTATTATGCGATTGATCTCTGTTGCACTTTTTGAGTTCTTGTTGTCTACTTGGGTGGCTTAGGTGTTAGGCTACTTTGCATTCCTGAGTGTGCTCATCGCAGTGCCATTTGTGGGCGGCACCATGGACACCTTTCGGATTAGCGAGTTTCGAGAAAAGCGTCAGGTAAGGTTTCGTGCAAGTATACAAAGATTTTCGCAAGTTAGGTGCCCACGACTCGAAACGAATTGTAAAAGGAGCCAGGAAGTGTTAATTGAATGTCGATGATATTCCTCCTCTTCTATAGGATTTCATTGATGCTATCGAGGGTGAAGTGGCTGCTTTGGAAGAAAAAGGTTCTCCAGAGAGCTTGGCAACTAGCAAGGTACTTATTTTGCCTCCTCGAAGGCATTTCCTTTTGTGGCAGTAATCCGATTCATTGGGGGAGGGCCTGAATTTTCTCATGATAACCCGCAATTCTGGAAGCGCACCGCGATGCAACCATCAGATTCGCCCCCAAGACATGGAGTTTGATCCATAATTTTAAACGTAGTCTTATATGTTCATTTCGATCCTTACGTCTGCTTGGATAGGAACTCAAACTGAAGCTCCAAGAAGTGTACGACGAAATCAAGTTGGACGAAATCAAAGACGAAGAAAACAAGTACCTAGGCTTCAACAAGTACTGGCTTCAAATGCGAGGCGTTACTGCGGCCAGTGACCTAGAGCGCAACGCACTCAAGTCCAAGAATGCGGACGGCAGCGATAGATTCCCTGATTTCGTCCCCGGTGAGGTCAACGACTCCCCAAAGGGCAATCGCGATCAACGTCGGATGGCGGCAAAAGTAAAGAAAGTGCGCAAACCCAAGATCAGCAATTCAAACCCATAGAGCTGAGAGGAGGGATGCTTCCATTCGTTGTGAATGGCAGGATTTCTCTCTATGTATCGCATGTGGTCGCGTGCGTATTGCACATAGCGCGAATCTGTTCCTCTTGCCATCCATCTAAATCAACCAGTCAGTTGGTCAGTTCTGAAGCCCCCCTGATGAGCAAGAGAGAAGGGAGTCAAGGGAGAGGGTAGAGAGAGAGGGAGGAAGCAGAGGTCGAGGCAGTTCTTGGTGCTCAGTAGCAGGCCGGTTTCCACCAACAACGAATTGCTATAGCCAGCAAGAAATGATCAAGGCGGCGGGCAATTAAGGTCCAAATCAGAGGCAAGGGTGCGATTTACGTACACGCGTAATTTACGCGCCTCGAGCTTATTTTTTACTTCACGTGCAATTAACGCGTAAATAACGCGTAATTTACGTGTGCCATACGCGCGGTAAATATCGTTAAAATACGGGCTCTTGTTATTTTTTGGTGGTGCTGTGCCCTTCCGAACTCCCTTCCCTACTTCTTACTTCACTAACTCACTGCCTTTCTGCCTGTGTGCGATTTGTACTTCTTTTCACACGTCCTTCGTGATGGGCGTGGTCTCTGCCCAGAGGGAAGTGCTACTCTTTACCAGCATAGGTATCGTTCGATGGAGTCTACCACGATGAGTGGTTGTGTTGATGAGTTACACCCGAAAGGTTAAGGGGGGTTCTACGGTGACGTCACCACATTATTCGCAAGATTTTGTGGCGTAATTAACGCGTAATTTACTGCGTAAATCGTAACCTAGATCAGAGGCTTGCCCCGGGTTTCTTCTTCCTGTTAATGACAGCTGTTAATCGCCGATTTCTATACCACTATACCTATACCCCAACCCCATAACAGGAGTTCAAATACAAGTGCGTAATATTATGCAAATACTTATAGTAAATCTGAAATGTAATTTCAAATCCAATCCACAAATAGTATCGAATCAATTCAAATCAAATCACAAATCAAATCAGAAAGGCAGTAGTAGATAATGATTATTGATTATATAAATCAAAAATAAGCATTTGGATAGTAGGCAATGATCAGTGGTAATATAAATTAAAAATAAGCAAACGGGCACTATTCTCTGATATCAACAGAAACCTAGGCGTAGGCCTCGGACCTCGAACTCGCATAACGCATATATGCCATTTCCTGGGCGTTTAAAATTATTTCAAGAGTGTTTGTTCCATTATTGCCATTGCCAATTGCCAATGCATAATGCATCTGGGGCACCCAGTTCCACGATTACGGTGGTTTAGTCCCAGCCCTGACTACTGCGCTGCATACTTATTGCTAATTGATAAATGAATTACCTCAGAACACTCAACTCTGCAAAAATAACGCGACAAAACATATTGTAACTTAACTCCCATCCCCCATCGCAAACCAAGCGGTTTATAGGGATCTCAGCATGACATATATCACAAACAAAACGCAAACACTTGGTGAAGAAGCCCACACATGGGAGCCAAAAAAAGAAGAATAAAGGATAATACATACTTCTTATATGCACTCTCTTTATCTATTAAAAGAAAGTCAGTTGAACAACTCGCTTCCATCTTTCTCGGCATCCAGCTTCGCAACTCACAATTACGATTGGCTCCACGCCGCAGTTGTATGCGCAGGAGGGCGCAACTCTGGCGGCAGCGCTTGCACCTGCAGCTGGTTGAAAGCATACTTCGGCTGGCCAGTGTTCGCTTCGCAATTGCGCAAACGTACGCCACGGGGACCCCGCAATTCGTCGAGCAAAATTTGCACGAGAGAAGTGTCGAGAACACCAAGCCGCTCGGCCAATTTGGTCACTTCCAGGGTTTCAAAGACAGATGACCTGTCTTTTGCGCTTTTGCAGCTCGTTGTACGAGCGCCATTCAAGAGGCGAGCTATGTAGCAACTAACAAGCAACAAGTCAACGAGCTTCGCTCTTTCGCGTATCTCTTCTTCCACCTATCGTATAATCATTGCACACGTCTCTTGGGAACAGAACGAAGGATTCAAAAGCAGACCGATAGTTCATACGAGAAAAATGCAGGGATATCATTACCAGTTGCTCGAGCTGATAAAGGAGCTCAGGAATTTGGTCGCCAATGGATTTGTACATTTTATCTCCCCCCGACAAGAATTCTACAAAGTCTTCGAAATAAGCTCTGAGTTTGAGTACGCCATTTTTGTTGATTTCGGTTTGCATGGAAACATGTTGAAGCGCATTTGCCACAGTTTGATGCTCGTTGACACCTTATTAAAATGAGAATCATACCAAAGCTAAATTTAGACCATCAATAACGAGGGTGAAATAAGAAATGCAGGGTACGCACCAAGGTTGAAAAGTATTGGAACGACAGGAATTTCAACACGTGTTTCCGACTTCTCCATTTGCAGCGCCTCAAGAATCCATGTGAAAGCAGAGTATGGCTCGATTTGCAATGTCACAACAGTATTGCCCACTCCCTCGCCACCCTGATGCGCTTTCCCTCGTTTCAAAACTGAAGCTGCACTCCCTAGAGAATCAATCGCCATCAAAGACATTTGAACCCCTTCTACACCCGAGGATTCAATGTCGTCTTCGTGAGCGTCCGAAGGAGGAGGCACGAGTCTGATAACCACGCCAAGGTGATCGTAGGCTCCGGCAAAGTCGTCCAGCATGCCTTCTTCCGACCCCTTTGTGCTCAAAAGAGAAACCGAGTGAAGTAACAGTCCAATGCTGTGAACCTGCCGGATTGCGCTAACTTTCTTCTCTTTCACGAATCTTTCCAGAAGCTCCGAAGCGGCGACAACTACAGCACCGAGAGCTTGACTAACAACAATGGCCTCGCGCGCTCGTGCCTCAAATTCCAAAGTGATTAGATCCAGCCTAGCGTCCAATAAAACACCTGAGTTATTAAGAGACCCACGGCGACCTTGTTGCGCAGTTTGAAGCTTTTGCTTGTTGAGATTATTGAACCCCTCGAGGACTTTGGCTTTGGTACTGCGCAAGCCGCCATTTTCGAAGCCAAGAGCGTGAGCCGCTGGAGCCCCAAAGGTGATCGAAGCAAATTCCGCAACTTGAAATGAACGCCTCGTGCTTCCAAGCCGAAGGGTAGTTGTATGCACTTGGCAATTCGTACTAATTGAGGCAAAAATAAGTTCTTTCTTTTCTTTAGATGGTTTAAAAACAGCCAGCTCTTCAAGAGGCACATTTACAGCACTGCCAACAACTGTCTGTGTGTTTTTGCTACTATCTGACACATCGCCAATGCTGGCCAGTACCTTTGTCTTCAACCTTTTTTTAACGCAGCTTTCTCCAGCGCCAGCGGCAGAAAACCCGGACCGAGAGCTTCGAATAGATATGACAGTATCGACGATATACTTCTCAGCGGCATCAAATTTTGACAAAAGCAAGGATTCCATATTTCTCAGAGAAGGATCAGAATTCGTTGTAGTTGGCCGCAACTCTCTTATTTGATGAAGCTGTAACGCCGCAACGCGTTCGATCATGGGCAACCCAACTGTCCCAAGGAAATATCGTGGACAGCTAATTGTAAACGGGGATGCGTGTAGATATTCAACGGCAAACATTGAATCTTTTTGAAGTGCTTCATCACTATCGAGAGCTGCAGCAATTGTAATCTCAATGTTTGACGATATCGGAGGCGCTCGCACAAGGCGCTCGCGCATTGCAGAAACTGTCTTTTGAAGGCTCATCATCCTTGTGTCAAAAGAATCATCCTCGAGTGGGTTCGACATCAAGAAGGAAGGCATTTCGACATCAGCTATTTCAGATGCACGAAGGGGGCCGGAGAATTCAGAGGCAGAACTTCGCACCAAATTCGACATTCGGTTTGTTTTCCATTCCATATCATCAGGATCGTTGTCATCAAGTCTGTCCTCGTCTCGTATAGAATAACGTGACCACATGAGTGTAAAAGTAAGAACGGATGGGATCATATAAAAAAAATGGTCTACATTCTTGGCTGTCGCACCCCTGAGAGAACCGAAAGAAACCAACACTACGCCTACAGTGATGCTAATTGGAAGAAGTAAGAAGAACAAGACTTGAAGCTCGAGATAACCCACTTCTGAATCTTCACGCGCGTCTCTGATTTGTTTCATTTTGGCAAGACAAACGAAGGCCAAATCGTAGTACTCAGCGGCAATAATCAGGTACATAACGTACCAGCAAATCAGAGTGCGCGTGAAACCCATATTATTGTGACTTTCGAACCAATAGGAGCCTGAATCTCCATCACACGAAGGACTGAATATGGTTGTAAGGTAGAAGACGGCCATTAAGACAAACACAATGCCCCAGCCTACGAGGCGGAAAGAAGCTCTGTATCGCTTTTCATTTGAAAGTATCTTCCTCCAGAATCGGGAGAATACTAGTAGCATCACAGCGAACAATCCCTCAAGGACCAACCATGAGATATTCATTGGGTCGCAAGTACATATTTCGATATGATCGTATAATGTATGAATCGCAACGGAGAAGATGCAAAATGCCGCATGAGAGAGATTGAACGTCACAAGAGTAGCCCCCCGGAGCTTTCCAGTAGTAAATCCGTCAGTGTGCCGATAGTGAAGGAAAGCCGCGACCGTGCTTAGAGCCGCAATGATAAATTCTAGAAATGAAACGATTCTTACACCTCGCTTGACAACTACAATAAAGTTTCGCTGGTCGGAGCGGCACATAGCGTGAGACAAGCTACCACGTCAAAAGGTACTGACTGTCTTTGGCACTTTGAGGGTTTGTGGCGTTGTTTTATCAAGTTATGCTCCAATCTTGGAAGGAAGCGGCGTCAACTGTAGCTAAGTAGAGGACCAGCTACACTGAAGTGAAGAGCAGGGAGAGCAGAGAGAGAGAGAGAGAGAGAGAGAGCAGTGCAGAATGCGTGTCTACTGTGTCGACCGTGATGACCGTATGATGAGCCTAGGACTGAGGGCTCAGAGCTCTCAGAGAGCCGTTGAAAGGTTGTAAGGAGCGGTTATCACAACATCACAACACACAACACACATCCCAACAACACCCGACCCAACAGCCCATCTCTCTACAGTGCATATTATTAGAGACAACGCAGTAACGCGGGCTGCATTGGCTTCAGCAGGCTGCAGGCAGCGTGGTAGGAAGAGATGAAGCCTGGGAATGAGAAGGTTGAGCTCTTCCTCACTGGATATAAACACATATTCTAGAAACTTTGCGGACAAACTCTAAGTAATTCCATTCAACGATCGGCGTGGGGTGCGACATCACTGCGTCTCGAGCACTGAAACTTGTCATGGCCGATGTAGGGGGGGGAACGGAGTCCCTCAGCGCAACACATGCTGCAACCTACGAGCTGCTGCAGCGTTTACGAGCTGCGAAGGAGCGCGAGTCTGTTGCATCTACGGCTTCGAGCAGCAGCAGTGGCAGCGTCAACGCTCAGCTGAAGTTTGCTAAGCTTGCAAAGACAACAAAGCCCAAGACGCGGCGGCTCCTCCGGGGCCATTCTAGCCGAGTGACAGACTTGAAATGGGGAGAAGGTGACACCCTCGTCTCGTGCGCTCGCGATGGTTTGATGCACTTATGGCACGGTCCCAGTGCGCGCGTGGCCCACACCTGGCAAACTCCCGGGTCCTGGGCGATGACGTGCTGCTTGGACGGATGCGTAGCGGCAGTGGGTGGTCTAGACAACATGGTGAGCGTCTATCTAGTGCCTGACGAGCCTGACAGTGGAGCGCTAGACCACGTTGCTCCAAATAGCGTAAGAGCGGGAGGTGATGCAACAGCAATCGTTGGTCATCGAAGGCGTGGAACGATAGGATTCGATGGAGTAGCAAGCAGCAGCGACAGGCAATTCACAGCAAGTGCGCAGATGCCTGAGCCCGATGTGCGACGCCCCGACATAACGCTTGAAGGCCATGGCGGGTAAGTCTATTGGCATGCTAGTGTCTGAATTCGGTAGACATTACAGTTTTTGCAGTTGTGTATCACGCCGTTCCGCCAGTGCTGGTGACAAATGCCTTTGATGTCCTCTAGCTGGTCGGCTGCACTATTAATTATGACGTACGGTTCTCTTGATTACCCTTTTCCTCTTCGGCCTTGCATTCCCTGGGGTTCAATAAGTGTTCGCATTGTTTCTTTCCATCTTCACTGCTGTGTTGCAGGTACATTTCTTGTGTGCGATTTTTGGACTCGGGCGACGCTGTGACCGCTTCCGGCGACGCGAGTTGCGCCATTTGGGACGCAGCGCAAGCTGTCCTCAAGGTTTGTTTCAAAGCATGCCCAACATTTATTGACGAGCACTTGTACATGTAACGATTTATTTTAAAAGATGGCAGCACTGGGGGAAATCTCGACGAGTATTGCTCGTTGGATGATTGCAGAGAAATTTGCACACCATTTCGCGTGCACTTTCCATCGTCTTACGCTTCTTGTGCTGCTTTCTCTCTGCTCGCTACCGCGGTTGTTAAACTACTGCTAACTAGACTCGATTTTGGGACCATGCGGGCGACGTCATTGATTTGGCAGTGAGCCGCGAGGACCCCCACGTGTTTGCATCTGCCTCCCTCGACGGCACCGCCAAATTGTGGGACGCGCGGGTGAGCAGCCTCGGGAACGGCGGCGCGGGTCACACATTAGGCGGGGGGAGCCTCAGCGGTGCGGCGGTCACTTTTGAGGGACACCAGGGCGAAGTGAATGCGTGCCATTTCTTACCGGGGGGCACGGCACTGGCCACTGGCAGCGATGACGCCACGGTGCGGGTCTTTGACGTGCGGTGTGCCCGAGGTGGGGCCTTGCGCGTGCTCCAGCACACTCAGGCCGTGCGCGGCGTCACCTCCTTGACGGCGTCGGCGAGCGGCCGGCTCCTCTTTGCAGGCTACGAAGACTCTTTGGTGCGCGCGTGGGACTTGTACGACTTGCCTCCTGCAAAAAGCAGACGCAGCGGAAGCCGCGACAGGAGAGGCAATTGCTGCGGGATAGGAGCAGCACGTGCGGCGAGCAACAGCAGTGGAAGTAGCAGGAATAGGAAAGTAGGCCCCGAAGAAGAAGAAGCCTCTTCAGTTGAAGGCGTCAAGGGGGGTCGTGGGAGCACTAGTGGAAGCAACGGGCTCGCATGGACGCTGGAAGGTCACTTAGGGCGGATTTCGTGCGTTGAGGTGTCACGAAACGGCACTGCGCTGGCGACGGGTTCCTGGGACAGCGACCTTCGCATTTGGGCGTGATGAAGTCTTTCTGTGCTGTGCCTCATGCGTGTAACCACCGTACATGATTCATAATGTGCTGTGGCAAGTCCCCTCTGTGTTTGATTTCCCCATATTTATCGTCGTTACTATTTACCAAGGGACGTCGCAGACGCAGCTTGCGATAATACTTATGCAGGGCTGATTCGTTCCAAACAATAGTTCTGCGACTTTCGTCTCTTTTTTGCTGTGACATGGAGAATGCTTGCTAGAATTTGGCTTGCCTCTTGACCATCAGGGAGCGCCTTTCACCAAACCAAAGCATCAGTATAGTCTCCTTCAAAATCGCCGACATCAATCAAACTTGATCGACGCTGCCCTTCGCGGTGCTCTAGCAGCAGCCCTTCAAACTTCAATAATTATGACTTTACGGAATGACACGTACACATCCTGCAAGTCAACATACTCGAAATTCCTGCTCGAGGGCAAAAAGAAGGCAATCCATGAGGCTGCTAGCAGCTTACTCTACCTAGTAAGTATTAATTCATAGTCTTACGAGGTCAGTCATTGCGAAATGCAATCAGTTGTAGGTCAGCTTCCTGTAATCGGGGATATCAGGACCCACAGAGAAAAAAAATAATACCTCAACTAGTCTGGCAGAATAGTTGTAACCCACGCCATAAGCAGCATGGTTGGTTTGGTTCATTTGGTGCAGAGTTAACATAAATCAAAGTGAAGCACCATCGAGAACCAACTTGTTCGGGTTGGCAGTAAGTCGAGTGCAGCTTATTTGCTAATTCCGAGGCCATTTTAAGCGCTTTAAAAATAATATTGTCTTCTCAAATGGTCGTTAATCAATCACTTCAGCAAGTACATTTAAAAAATCTCGCATCTGAACATTCAAATAGCCCTTCGATGGCACAATGTCCTTTCGTTCGCTAGATCGGGAAGTTCAGGGTCCTGAAAAAAAAAAAAGAGCTCAACTAGACTGACAGGATAGTGGTAACCCACGCCATGGTCGCGTAATAAGGCCATTGTCTATTAAGCAAGCTAAAGAATAGCTCAATCGGCCCACACGGCTTTGAGTTAGGGCTCGTCGAAGTCAGCCTTGGTTGGAACGAGTCAGCCCCAGCCTTGTACTCTGCATTCAGAATGAGGTGGCAAACCGATCGTATAATTCGCACCGCCTTAGGGGCATGCGAGGACACGCACCGACTAACCGCGAGATCGGCTTAACCAAGAAAGACATCACTGCTTATCTGGTAATTCTCTTCTTTTTCTTTTTTTTCACTGCCATTGCTATTGACGATTGAAAGTTGAAAGTATTGCCCATAGAATAGAATATAAAATAAGAACGAGATCTTTCATGTTTATGTTTATGAGTAATATTTTTACGAATAATTAAGCACTGGGATGTTAAAGAAGTGTTTGTTATGAATGCCTTCTCAAAAGCCGTGGATTAGGCCAATGCAGCGGCCAAGGCCTCATTGGTCTTAGCGACGGCTTCCTGGTGTGCAGCTAGAGCTGCCGCTCGGGATGCCTTCATGCTCGCAGGCACCTCATGCGCTTCGTGGAACATCAACTCGGGCGCCTGAGTTGCCTTGATATTAGGGGGAGCTGCTTGCCTTAAGCTATCACCTTTGCTGCTGCCCGTGTCGCACTCGTTCACACTGACTTGGGTGGAGCCGTCGGAGGAGGGCGAGCAGCCCGTGTACAGTATTGGGTAGGAGGTAGACGTGCCGCTGCAGCTTGAATCCGAGTAATATGCCAAGTTAATGGACGTCGAATCGCAAGAATACGATCCGAAAGCACCGTTGCCATAATCGATGCACGTGCCACAAGGATCTGTCATCACCATCGTGAGGTCCGCGTCAGCGGGTGGGGGGCAGGTGGCAACGCCGTTGTACTTGTACGTGTTTCCCGCGGGTGTCGGCGCAACGAAGTCCCCAGAGACACACCTAACGTAGGAGCTGCCGCTGTTGGAGCTGGGGCGCGTGCAACCGAAATCAGCTTTGTACGGAGCGGTGGAGGTCACATTCCCACTGCAGTCTGCGGTTGTGTACCCCAAGAGAGTTGCACTGCTTCCATTGGAACAAGCGAGCTGGTAGCTGTAGGGACACGACGAAGCAGTAGACAGAATAAGGTTGATATCAGAATAATCAAAGTGGAAACTTGGATTGTAAGTAGCAATTATGTATTACAATGCAAGGTGTGAGCCCTATGCATGAACCCGATTTGTGAGTACTTGTATGGAGACTGTCGAAAGAGTAAGACGAGAGCTTAATACTGGACGGAGAAACAAACCACACAAGAATAGTCCTGGAGATTGAGTCGAAAGCTACGCACCTCGATTCGCCGTCGCTGTCGGTTTCACAACCAATCACGTTGGAAGTTATACTCGTTGGGTTGCCATCGCAAGTCGAGCTCGCGGAAATGAACTCGATCCTCATGTAATCCGCGGAAGCGAGGGGGGCGAAGATGGCGCAGGCCACGACGTAACTCCGCATGATTCGGCAAGGGACCAAGGAATAATGCCGCTGTCGGTAGAAGGTGGTCAACGCAATAGAGATGAGTAGGCTTCAACACATTATCACATGGTTTTACTATTCTGACAAAAGACTCTAGGATGAAGGATACATTGAGCTCAATTTGAAGCGATGATGAGCGTGTGATCGAAGTCCATCAGAATTACGTGGGCAAATATGTGCTTGGGATACTTTTTGCTAGCGAGAGTGGTCTCCTTCTTTTACCTTCGGTTGCGAATAATCCAATACAGGCCCGGTCTGAATCTGCTCGGAGCAGTGAGGCAAGAAGTTTGATCCTAAGCTTAAAATACACCTCTCGGTCACTAGCCCATTGCCGTGACGATGGCACGAGCACATATCATTGGTGCAAAACGTAGTACAAACCAAATATTTGTAAGTGGGCTTGCACCACAACTCCCTGTACAGTGCACTTTGAGTGCACTGTATGTTTGCCACCGCCGCGCCACATCTTTGCTCGACTCTTCTGTCCATCAAGCTTTTGTTGTTACAGGACAGATCTTAACCTGTACTCTTTGTCCGCTCGGCATTGCAGTTCATTAGTCGCAGCACAAATGACTGAGAAGATTTGATCGACCGGGCTCGATTCAACAGTACTGCGAGGCATATTTCTGCAATGAGAATTCCTTTCTATGTTGACGTAAGTCTGAATCTTTTATAGTATACAGCGTATTTCATCATCTGTGGTAGTGATTCCTTTATCCATAGCTATAGAACATGCCTAGAATAGAGGCAGGAGCATTCTTGGCTGTACTTTTTCTTCTAAAGGTGAATTACTCAGTCTCGCAGTTTTTGAGTGGTAGTAGAAAGCCTATTTACACTTATGACGCAGCCATGATTCATAATTTGAAGTCCAAAGCATCACGTACCGCTGGCGAACACGAGCAGTCGCAGGAACGGTTGGCGTTTTCGAGGCGACTGCTCGGAAACCTTGAAGTACAAAAGGAAGACGCCCAAAGTGCTTCAGAAAGAAATAATGATGAGCTCGAAGCCTGCGCGGCAGCGCTCATCAATGCCAAACAGCAACTTCGTGCCGTTGACCCTACCGCCTCTAGCACCATCGCAGCAGCAGCTTCGGCCGCGGCACCTGACGAGCACCTGCTCGCCGAACATAAGCCAGCTACAGCTGACACCTCACAGGATCTTGGTACCATCGAAGAGTTGCGGTCAAAATTACGGGCAGCTCGCGGTGGAAATCTAGAGGGCCGAGTGGTGCGCGGTTCAGGTACCAATCGAAGATCTGAAAGTAACGACGATGACAGCACGCGCCCAAAGGAATCAAGTTCAGAGTCGATTGAAAGGAAAGTTGCTGTGGAGGAAGATACAAATGCAATATCTGCAAGGCCGAATGAAGCGGTCCCACAAACTACACGTGTAGCAGAACTTGAGGCTGAATTAAAGCGCCTACAAGACCTCGCTCAAAACTTGCCCTCTCAAGCAGCCCACGGTACTACAAATGGTAAAATAGACATCGTCCAGAATGTCGCTGCCGCTACGAGTACTTTTGTTGACGGCCATCCACTTAATAACCGTTATACCCAGTATATGCCATACTGGAACGACGATGTCGCGGCAAGTGGCTTCCTTTTACTGATGTTTTTGATACTAGGCTTTCTACTTCCCAGTACCAAGAGACCGCTTGGTAACGGCATAGGTCTACACGACACACGGAAGAGGTTACAGGTGCCTCTCGAATTGCTGCCACGTGTGTTAGCAGCAGCTTGTGCGGGGCTTTCCCTCCTGGCAAGGTCCATGGCACCGAAACAAGAGAGCCTGAGTTCCTGGAGAGACCCTTTATTGCCGTTTACACATGAGGTGGCTAAAGACCACCCGTCGGTTGATTCAATGAGCAGCATACCCCTACACTGGAAAGGATTTGTTTCAGGGGAACATTTCACACGTGCGCTGCGTGCAGACTTATGCTTAGTACTCGTGTGCTATACTTGTGTGCTCTTGGCAACTTTAGCACTAGATACGTTGGCAGCCATTTCAGTGCAAAACGACAACATCAATGCTTTAAGAAGCCACGCACTGATGTCTCAATCACCCAGATTTTCTGCGGCCAGCCGGAGCTCTGCTCGGTTCAAAGGAAGTGCTGCGAAGGCAACCACATCAGTATCAACACGCCGCACCTTGTGTGCGCGGACCTTTCAGTTACTCGTCGTGGCTGGTGCAGTGGTGCTCGCGATGCAGAGCGAAATTCGCGCTCGTTCATCTGTAGATTCATATGGCATTCTTGAATCCTCCCGTCGCATTAGTAACGGCTATGATACACAGTGGAGCAATGATACTAGCAGCATTAGCGCAGCGATATCTTACTTCATAATTGCGCTAGCATTTGCATGCTGTGTGGCACTCGAGACCATCATGAAACCACGCTACTGCGCTCATGGTTCTCACGACAGTGACGAGGGAGATATTAGCAACAGTGATGGTGGCAGTGGTCCTTCACCGCGTCGCTCTCACATTGGACCTCGTAGGGGCGTGCCGACGAGTGGAAGCAATAATAGTTCGCCAAACAGTAGCAGCTTCGATCGAGGTCAAAGCTTTGACCGCATCCGTAATATTGGCAGCGGCATACTTTACCGCCACGGATCTTTTGGCAGCGCGGAGGACCTTGGCAGCAGTCTCGACAGTAATGAAAGTGGTGGAGTGGTGCAGGGGCCTGGATTTGGTGGGAGTTTCGACAGCCGTACCAGGCATTCTGATTTGTTCTTCTCTGGGAACCGTGCGTATTCCTTGGCTGCTGCTCCAACTTCAAGCCGTTCACCATCAGGGCTCCCCTCACCGCTGCCGTCGATTCAGGGCTCACCTACATTTGGACGCAACAAAGGCAGCAGGAAAACCGTCCAGGCACTCGATGAGAGCGGTAGCGCGGCGTCACAACTCTTTCAAGGGCGAGAACTTGTTGTATCTCCGCGCCTTAGCGCAACGCAAGATGAGGGTCAAAGCCAGACAGGGCTCTACACTGCAGACTTCAACGGAGCCTCTAACCCTTCTTCAGATACACCAAGGTCATCTGGATCAATGGGAAGTAGTAGCAAGAGCGGTGCAGCTCTCCGGCAGCGGCTGATGCCCTCCCCTAAGCAAATCCACGACGCTGATTCAGTCAATCCATTCTTTTCGACCGGTTTCAGCGATGGCCGAACTTCACCGATAGGTGACGCCAGCGTTAGCTCAATGGACTCATCTTCAGCTGAGAAATTACCTGAGGTGGATAAGTTTTCCCCTGAAAACCTTGGCGTAGCTGGTCCGAACAGTTCAAAAGCTAAAATTTCACCTGCACCGATAGTCTCAAGAAAAGTTTTCTCCAAGAACGAGGCAGCTTCTTCTCCACGCCCTGGCCTGAGTTCTTTATACCCATGGCATTCTTAGGACCTGCGATTTGTTTTATGTGGCGTATGAATAGCTTGCACTTGATGGAAGCCTTGCTATAAGATAAATACTCGAACTCGAACTAATTCAAATCCAAGTATTTACGCGCTTGCAGTGCGCGCAAGTCAGAATCGCAAAACCGTAAAAAGGAAATGTTTGCGTTGTAAAAAGAAGAAAGCTGGGTTAGGAATTCCGCGGAAATCACGCGGAAGTCACGCGGAAAGTGAATTTTCAACGATGCCGAAGTGATTGACGTAAACAACAAAATATTCCCTAGACGTAAATTTGGCGCGTGAATGGCGCGTGAATCACGCCTAAATCACGCGGAAAGGAAATTCACAGCCTCCACGCGTGAATCACGTGTGGACGTGAAACGAAACCTTGGCAGGAAGTGCGACACGGCCCTTCTTATAGATTGCCTGAGGGAAATCGTAGTAGCCCTCTTTTCTGCGGTTTTGCGGGTTGGAACTGTTCTATTGAGCAGCGTTCACAGAGCACGGAGGAGCGGGCCACTTTGGACCGCTATCATCACTTTAATGTCCACTCGGGCATGTGTGCCTGATTAAACCGTCTTCTAGTACCAGCAACTCAAAGTATAAGCTGCTTTGCTTTGTACTTCTAACTATTGGCCTTCTAATTCCTACCCTTCGGGGCCTATGTCAAAATTCGTCCAGTCCCCTTCTGAGTGGAAACTTTGTCCACTTGAAAGATAAATCCTCTCGCGTAATGACTAGATAAAATACAAATAGGCTGCACGGGAGGCAATTTACAGACGCACCAAGGCTCATGTTTGATGAAGTGATAACCTCTGTGCTCAGTTGGTAACTGAAATGTAGCGTACAGCCATACAGCTCACATGCAACAACAAGTGCAGGTGCGGAGTGTGAGGTGCTTGTAGCTTATGAAGCATATACGCGCGAGTGGCCATGGAAGTAGCGATGGCAATCCTAATAAGCCCATTTTCCAAACCCTAATAATGGCCTGTGTCTGATCCTATCAGTTTAGCTGGAGGGAAGAGCTCCAGATATGGGTGCGGTAGATGCGCCTGGGATGCAGTGCGGTGGTTGGGGCTCATTTGTACGATTTAGTACTTTAAAGCCATAATCGGCACATAGCACCTAAAACATTTCCGCTTGGATTCAAGGCATGCTATTCTGAGTCACTCCCAGTGCACGGAAGAGCGCGCCACTTTTGACCGCCACCATAACCATCATTGCCACTCGGGCATGTGTGCCTGATTAGCTTTTTAGTTTGAGCTGCTTTGCTTTTTATCTCTAAACCAGTTAGCTTTCTCATTCCGGCCCCTCGGGGCCTTTGTCAGAAAAGCAACAAAAAGTGCCGACAAAATCGGAATGGCAGTTGCCATCACCGGATTATCCATTAGCAGCCCATCTCGGAGCGCAGGCACACAAGTGAAAAAAATCTAATTTCAGAGCACAAAAGAACGAACCACTTAAGACCGCTATCATCAGTTCCGTGGCCACTCGGGCATGAGTGTCTGATTATTCGCCCTTCTCAATCTAAATCCGGCCCTTCGGAGTCCGCGTCAAAGAGATATTTTCTGAGCCTCCCCGAAGCGGACTGGATTTAGTAACTAATAGGCAGGGTTCCATGTGCCATCTACGTAATAGGCGTCTACAGTTTTGATGGACATCTTGGAAGGTACTTTACATTGAACTTAGGACCCTGGACCCTGAAGAAATATATGAATGGGACAAACTGAAGCCCTGGTGCGGCCAACTTCCCTTCTTTTTGCCTTGGGGGCTTTCAAATGGCTAAGTCTCCATCAGCCGGGTCCATATCTTCTTAGACCCCCTCTAGGGGGAAATTGGATTAGATTAGATTATACTCCCCAATTGCAAAGAAACAACAACAAATAGCATAAGGCTGCGTTTTGATGAATCCTCCAGAACAAGTCTGATTGGGCTGAGTGTCCTTTTGCGTAATGAAATGTTCATCTTCACTCTCATGAACCCTGCAAAATCAATTCTCGGAAGTGGGCATAGGCTACGAGCTACGAGTACGTCCGATCTCCACTCCGACCTATCGGGGAAATTGGATATAAAAAAGCAGCAA
>Ga0307982_1000788_pt1 | contig 25222 bp, 11 predicted proteins | sample OrgLakmetagen989_FD_201847 | JGI IMG/M metagenome (GOLD analysis project Ga0307982, IMG submission 201847) | Saline water microbial communities from Organic Lake, Antarctica - #989 | ecosystem: Environmental > Aquatic > Non-marine Saline and Alkaline > Saline | place: Antarctica: Organic Lake...
CTGTTGACAAACGAGGGGGTGCAATGAGAGAAAGAAAGCAATGACAGTCAAACTGTAGTTCTGCAATTTTGAAAAATATGATCGATTGGACTGGGAAATAATTTAGGACAGGTATTCAAAAAAAAAAAAGCACAATTCAAGAGCAATCATTGGAAACGAAGAAGAAAATCTAAGTCATTTGAAGGACCCGATACTCAAAGTCGAAAGAAGCAAAGACGGCACAGGCTGGTTGTGTTTGCAACCCATCCCTGTACTAGCACTTACCGGCGCCGCCCCGGGTAAAGGCTGCCCCCGAGGCGAACTCAATGCACGGAGCCAAACCTACCAGAGAAAGAGATGGGCAAGAGAATGAAAAAGAGATGAAGAAGACAGACCAATGGTAGTGAGGTGCATGCAGGCGTTACTCAAACTTTAGGGTGCAAAAAAAAAGTAATACAAGTGTGCCAAACAGTATGCTTTTAAATTGGAAATCACTGGATAGAGTGACGGAAGCGTGCTGGTAATAGGAATGGCACTACTTCCTCCGCGACGCAATGCTTCTTCTCTCGTATATAATATGTGCGCAAATCTCCTTACCGGGCCTTGGCCGTGCGTCAGCAACAGAGGCTCGTCGTGCGCTGGCGTAACTCCCGTAATCCAATCGTAAGCTTGGTGGTTCATCGCTACGAGGGCAGTGAGAGATTCCTGCAAAAAGAGGCAATAATTCGCACAGAAATAAACAGAAATATACAATAAAAGAAAAGCAAGTCAATGCAGTTACGGTCAGGAATAGAAGTGAGTTTCTAGTTTGCAATTCTAATCGTTGCTTTGAATAAACGCACCACACTAGCCGCGGTCTTCCCCGCAGCCGTTGCTGATTCTCTTGCTTCCAGTGCCGCATTCTTCCACAGCTGGCTTGCAGTAGATCGGTCATTGTCCACACCGCTGCTACTGCCGCCGGTGTGGTTCCTGCTACTGCCATCGTTGTGGTCATTATTCTTGCTGGTGTTGCTTTCACCATCTTGTTGCTTGTGCTGGTAGGGCAGTTCGAGATACTTGAGGTGTTCTCGGACTAATCCCGCATGGACGAACACCGAATCGCCCACCTGAGAGGAGGGGGAGGTAAGGGTAAAGAAGGTGCAGCATAGAGATTAGTATAAGCGCGACGCGAAATCGATTTTCATCTATGCTTCGAGTTACTCTTCTTGACCTTTAAGCAACGTGCGCAGCCTCCTCATTCACTCTTAACCCTCCTCTCCCTCGTGCCCGCACACTTTTCATATGCTTACCACGGCCGCTACTTGAGTGATAGACCGAAACGGAGCCAGAATCGGGTGCAACAGGGGAACCCGCAGGTCGTAGGCAGCAGCGCGAGCGCGCGCAGCAGCAGGCTGTTGAGCCAAGGCCTAGGAAATTTACACCAGAAAGAGGTAAAAGAGAGCCGCCGCCAGAACATGATGATGAACAGCCAGAATACAATTAAAAAAAAAGGTAAACGTAAACGCCGGTACCAACCCAATTTTATTTTGAACATTGTGTGGAATGCAAGCCACATCTAATATTATTCAAACTTCTACTCCTCCGTGCTCTCATCATCATCATCATCATCATCATCATCATCTTGTTATTCATCATCGCATTATATTCTAACCGGATAGCCGGTGCGCCAGCCCGGGCCCAAATCTCGGTCCAGCGTTGCGCCGAGCGCTTCTTCGTAAGGCGCGTAGCCGTCCCCCCAATCGCCGCTCACGTACCTAAGCAGTGGCGCAAGGAAGCAGGAAGGAAGGTATGGATACACTGGTGGGTGACTGCACACGATTACGCAGGCAAAATGTTGATTGGTAAATGCTTGCGCGCTTTATTATTTTGCAAAAAGAGGGCGGAGCCTGCAGTTGTAAAAGATTACACGAGGCAAACACATCCAGACGCGCACGCATATCCCTCATGTACTCTCGTACCGAAAGTCGGCCTGGTAGTTCATGATTTCGTGGTTGCCCAGTAAGCGAATCAGGCCACCGCCGGCTCGCTCGGCCTGGGATGCGAGGGCGTGCAGCCGTAAGGTGATCGCCACCTTAAGGGGGGGAGAGAGAAGACAGAGAGAAGAAGAAGGAAGAGGGTTGCATGTCAGGGCACATGTAGGTAGGTGCGTGCATGCGTGGTGGTGTGCATGACCAAGTGCATGCAAATGTACATTGTGTGTGTAAAAAGCACACAATGCACACCTAGGCCTAGGCATGCAAATGCATGCAAAATCCTCTCGCGTGTGCGCTTTTCCAACCCCGGAAGGCACACAATGCACACCTAGGCCTAGGCATGCAAGTGGTGTGCACCACCAAGTGCATGCAAGTTCCTATCGCGTGTGCGCTTTTCCACCCCCGGAAGGCACACAATACCCAAGTATGCCTACCTCCCCAACTTTACTACAGTCTGTAGCGTGCATTTCCATCTCTACGTGTACACAATGCACACCTAAACTAACGAAAATGCCTACCTCCCCAACGCCGCGGTCCAAAATGTCACCGATTTGCACCGCTACTGTAGCTCCCCCCGCCCACTCTCCGCCTGGTTTGGTGATGAGGCCACTCACAGCGAGCAAGTCCTCCAGAGCCTATCATGTGCGCCATCATGATAACGATTGCATAGCACAACCGATTTAATTGTATCACGATGTGCACGAATGATTGCACTATTGAGCATTGAAGTGATAAAAAGGGACGGCTGGAAATTGAGAAGCATAAAGATTCTTCTCAAAAGCTTCTTCCCAGATCTTTGTTACTTGATGATTACTTTGCCCTCACTTCTCTCATGTTGCATCTCCCCCTCTTAATATAGTACTTCACCTGTGCGTCTCCGTGCACATCGCCTAAAGCAATCACGCGTTCGGGTTGCGGCCACACTGTTTTCACCTAGTGTACCATATTAGTATGACCCCCCCCCCCACACACACACAACAAGAACGCAAGAAGGAATAATTTTGTGGGGCATCGTACTGGATTTGCTCTACTATGCACCAGTTTTAAAAAGAAAAGTGTGAGCCTGCGTTTGTGTGAGTGGGGGGAGGGGGTCTCAGGAGAGATGAAAGTGAACGTTGGGGGCATAAGATGCCTTACGTCCATTTGAAATCCCAAAAAGCACGCATAGCTGATTAAATAACAATAATTGAGTTGATTTACCGCGGGGCCTAGCAGGGAGCGCGACAAGGGTAGCGGCGGCGACGGCGCACTGCCAAAGGACCGCTTTGCTTGGCTACTTGGAAGAGTTGAAGTAGTAACGCCATGTATCAATGGCCTCGACACCAGTGAGGGCGAGTAACGGCCGATGCACCGCCGGGCAGTAGTAGCGCGCATAGAAACGCTCATTAAAAAAGCGCCTGTACTGCCATTATGCAGAGGATAAGGATGGAAATCAGAACAAGTAGGGTCAGGAGTCCAACGGGTGCCATGACTCACAAAGCCCCGTGAGTAAGCGGCATTGGAGCACAAGAATGTAATAAAACTACAATTATTTTATGTATCTTCATTTATATTGACGCCGCTAGAATGATATATGAACAAGTGGCGAAGTTTCAAAACACGGGTTTCACTGAGTACTTCAACCAGCGCCGATGACAATCAAGCTACTGTAGGTTGTTAGTGAGATTTGGTTTTGAATATCATTCTATTGCTTTACCCCTGCGAGGAAGTTCCGCACAACTTCTCTAGCAGCAATCGAACGTTGAATTATAAGTATGCAAGAGCCTCTTCAAAAGGGAGTCGACGCGCACGGCTTTTACTTTTTTTACATAATGTAGCCGCACAGCCAGCCGCCGGTTGTCATCAGCAGACGAGCAGCAGGAGCAGATCTTTTTCTGATCTTTTGCTGCTTGAATGATGATGCTCTTTTTGGAATCTCGTTGCTTTTTGCTTTTTGTCCTCCTGAAAACGAATGGGACCCCCCTGTACTACAGTAGCTATATGAGCTACGTATGAACTTCCTGACTTCCTGATTGATCTGACAACGGCAAATAGTCTCTAGAGGAAGATAAGTTAGATCTTCGCGAGAATCCAGGCGTTTGCCATCTTGAGACATGCCATTCACCCTATTTTAAGGCAAATGAACGGTCCTAACTGCGCAGGTCGCGAATTTGAAGGTGCACGCGCTATGTTTTCGCCAAATTTACCAGCTAAGGGCGATCTTAGCGATGAGCGAAGAAGGAATAGTCCACCTGGATCACCAAAAAGCAGGCGTTGGAATTCATCGAATATTGGCCATATGGATTGCATCGACGCACATGCTAGTGTACTGTCTGTGCACAAAGCAAGATTAGCGTCTTCAAGCGTAAACATGCACGAACAAGCTAGCGTTGGCAACTTGTTGTCATGCCACTCGGAGACTTTGCGGGATTTGTATCCAAAACGAGACACATGGCAGGCGGAGGTTTCTGTCGACGGAAATTGTTCACGCGCTGACGAATCCAGACAAGTGGGCGAAGAGCTAGGAAGTAACACAAGTGCTATTCCCCTGGGGCACTCATCCGTAGCTCCTGAGATAAACGTTGATGGAACTGAGCCCTCGAATAAAAGCAGACGCCAGGAAGCTACATGCATTTGTCGGCGCCCAACAACTGAAGCTTTGGTACGACACCAGTGATCATGCTTCGACACAACTCAAATTATTTTTGAAACGACATGTATATTATCTCTTTGTTGTTCCATTGTTTAATCTTAGGTATCAGAAGCTCAATGGCAATGTTCCAAATGTTTCACACCTGCGCTAAAGACAAGTGGAGAGTTGTCAAGGACTTCGTCGTTACCAGCTGATTCGCCAATGCTCAAATCTCAGGCGCTTGATATCTCTAGGGCGCACGCGGCGAAGCATGAAGTACTCTCTCATGGTTCATGGTAAGATCTTGCTTTTAAAACTGTTTTGCGCACACATCAATGCTATCCTATTCTCAAGTAGCTCCTCCAAATAGGTTAAGCGTATCTTCGTTGGTGGACGTTCCTGCGGGTATTCGAGTCACTTTTGAATGCGACCAGTCTAACGAGGTCATTCCAGCAATGGAAATTGCTGCACGTTTACGTACACGGTCCTTTCGAACGGGAGACACTTCCACTTCCTTGAAAAGGAAAGTCGACGAGGAAGAAATCAGTGAAGAATCACAAGTGCCTCATGTGAAGCCCCAGCAGAGAGAAGGGTCGGCATCGCATCCAGGAGGGACAGGCTCCTCTACATTCGATAGCAAGCCCAACGATGAAGCCGAGTTCGTCTCAGGTGCCAACTCGGAGATGCTTAGTTACTCGGGGAAAGAACTTTCTAGGACGCCTAGTCATCGGAACTCGTCAGAGTTCAAGGGCGTGACCTGGAAACCAAGTACCGGTCAGTGGTATGCACGTATTTGCACTGGCAACAACAAAGTCGTCGGCTTGGGTAATTTTGATGACGAGGTCGAAGCTGCTCTCAAATACGATGAAGCTGCTGCTACTTACAATAAGCCTCTGAACTTTCCTCGAAATGATACTACCTCGAATGATGATGCAGAATCCATACCACCATCATCCAGATTTACTGGAGTTCACTGGAATAAGGGAATTGAAAAGTGGGTATCTAGAATCCGGCACGAAGGTAAATTGACTCATTTGGGTTGTTTTGTTGACGAAGTTGATGCCGCTCTCAAATATGATGAATTAGCTGCGGTCCACGGTAAGCCTCTCAACTTCCCGAGGGAAGAAGTATCTGTAGCTGGTGACGACAGATTACATTTAAAATCTTCGAAATACACTGGAGTTTCCTGGCATAAGCATGCCGGCAAATGGAAGAGCGCAATTAAGATCAAGGGAAAGAAGATACACTTGGGCCAATACTTTGATGAGGTGGATGCCGCTCTCAAGTATGATGAAGTAGCAGCAGGAATCGGTAGACCCTTGAACATTCCCCAGAAAAGTGCACTTTTCACAGACCAGGTGGGACGAGATGTAACAGAGTCTCCTAGTAAAAGTGCTAAATTGGAAAGAGACAAAGAGGATAATTTTTTATCTATGGACGAAAGTTCGTTGAAGGCATCATCGCAGTATACTGGAGTCTACTGGTGTAAAAGAATTCAAAAGTGGGTAAGCAGTATTGAAAAGAAAGGCACCTTAATTTATCTGGGATCGTTCTTTGATGAGAAAGAAGCCGCTCTCAAATACGACGAAGCTGCTAGAGATTATCACAGACCCGTGAACTTTCCACTTGGGACTCTTGCTCGATCAAAAGCTGCTGGTATGCCCGATGACTCAAGTCACAATCAAGAATATCTTAATTCAGAAGATGGCGATGTTCCATCGTCCTCATCAAGACACATTGGAGTTTACTGCAAGAAAAATAAGAAAGAGTGGATGAGCTCAAATATGATCAGTGGCAAAGCAACTCATTTGGGGGGTGTAAGTGATGAGAAAGAGGCCGCTTTGTGTTTCGACGATGCAGCTCCAGCTTTTGGCAAACCCTTGAACTTTTCAAACAGAAAGACTGCTGTGAAGGAGTGTGGTATAAATTTTGCTTCAATGAAGTCCAGTTCAAAAGTCAATAATGTGAAGGCATCTCCGTGTGGTGGTGAAGCTTTGTCGTTGTCATCATCACGCTACACTGGAGTCTACTGGCATGTAAGGAATAGGAGATGGATCAGCAAGGTCAAGGTCAGCAGTAAGTCAGTTCACTTGGGAAGCTACGTTGATGAAGTTGAGGCAGCTCTCAGATACGATACTGCAGCTGCTGACCTTGGTAGACCATTGAATTTTCCCGAATCAAATTCGTGTACCAGAAATTTGTCAGAATCATATGCTAGTAAGGTGCCCGAGCACCCCACCAAAAGAACAGATGGCGACGAGGAACCTCTGACAAAGAATGAAAAGTTGCCGCCATCATCAGTGTATACTGGAGTGGGTTGGAACCTACGGACAAAGAAATGGAGGAGCACTATCTTCGTACATGGCAAGGGCATACATTTGGGATACTTCGCAGACGAGGTCGAAGCTGCTCTCAAATACGATGAAGCTGCTATTACTTACAATAAGCCTCTGAACTTTCCTTGGAAGACAACTGCTTTGGATGCTGGTGGGGAGTCCGCATCGTCATCATCCAAGTATATTGGAGTTCGCTGGTGTGAGAAGAGTGAGAAGGGGGTATCCAACTTAAACCATGAAGGTAAACAAACGCATTTGGGATATTTTACTGATGAAGTGGATGCCGCTCCCAAATATGACGAAGCTGGTGCGTCATTCGGTAATACTTTAAATTCTCCCCCGGAGACTTCCCACTCCTTGGATACTTGTCGCAAGGAAAGTACAAGTGAAGTGCCTCAGAGGTCTACTAAGGGATTTGCCGTCGAACAAGAATCTTGGGCCGCTGCAGACGGAGAATTGTCGTCGTCGACATCATCGCAATGTACGGGTGTTGACTACTGGGGAAAGAAAGATGGAAAGTGGGTGAGCAACATCAGAGTTGGTGACAAGATGATGCACCTGGGTCAATTCGATGACGGAATAACAGCTGCACTAAATAACGATGAAGCTGCTGCTGCTCGCGGTGAATCTTTGAACTATCCCACAGAGTCTATTCCTTTGGGTGAAACAGACGAAGAAAAGTTTAGAAGCGCATCTGTCGAAGAAGGTGTTGGCTTCCCTGTCTCGACACTGACACAATCATCAAAATATACTGGAGTCACTTGGAACAAAAGCAAAAAGAAATGGATAGCTAAAATCAAAATTCACGGGAAGTCAATACACTTAGGATATTTTGAGGACGAGATCGAAGCTGCTCAGCGCTATGATATTAATGCAGAAGCACTTGGAAGGCCTTTGAACTTCCCGGAAGCGAGCTTTGAGAATTTGGATGAAACGAATAGGCGCACACCTACTGACGAGGACACTGGCTTGCCTACGTCAAAATATACCGGAGTCTGCTGGTATAGAAGGAAAAATAGATGGATGAGCAGAATTAGAATTCAAGGCAAGTCAATTTTCTTAGGATATTTTGAGGACGAGGAAGACGCCGCTCGTCGCTATGACATGGCTGCAATAACAGACGGGAGGCCCCTGAACTTCCCAGAAGCAAGCGTTGAGAATTTGGATGAAACGAATAGGCGCACATCTACTGACGAGGACACTGGCATGCCTACGTCAAGATATATTGGAGTCAGTTGGAAGAAAAGCTTGAAGAGGTGGATGAGTAGCATCAAAATTCACGGCAGGTCAACTTACCTAGGGTACTTCCACGACGAGGAAGAAGCCGCTCGGCGCTATGACATCGCTGCAATAGCACACGGAAGGCCCTTGAACTTCCCGCAAGTAAGCTTTGAAATTGAGAATGAAACAAACAGAGACGCATCTTGTGAAGACGGCACTGCTGGATTTGTGTCGGCACAATTATCGAGATATACTGGAGTCAGTTGGAACAAAAGGAAAAAGAAATGGATAGTTAACATCACAATTCACGGTAAGCAATCTCACTTAGGATATTTTGACGACGAGGAAGAAGCTGCTCGTCGCTATGATATCGCTGCAGAAGCACTTGGAAAGGCTTTGAACTTCCCGCAAGCAAGCTTTGAAAATGAAGAAGGAACAAATAGAGACGCATCTTGTGAAGACGGAGTTGCTGGATTTGTGTCGGCACAATCATCGAGATATACTGGAGTCTGCTGGAATAAAAGGAAAAAGAAATGGATGGTTAACATAAAAATTCAAGGCAAGTCAACTTACTTAGGATATTTTGACGACGAGGAAGAAGCTGCTCGTCGCTATGACATCGCTGCAGAAGCACTTGGAAGGGCTTTGAACTTCCCGGAAGCGAATACCGAGAAACAGTCACCAGAGTCACAAGTAAATGTACAGAGGAGCATTGAAGGGGCAACGCTCTTGGCGCCAACTTGTGCTGGGCAGCGTCTTGATGCATCGCTGATTCATTGCTCGGAAGGGCCGTCAACAGCTATAATCGCCTTGCGCTCATGGCTTCAGCCTCAAATATTGCAGCAAGGGCAGTCTGCTCCTTTAGCGCTTGTTGCGGGTGTAAAGCTTCTTGTCTCGCGCATGTCTGAAGAGCCAGCTGGAGGTTGGGTAGCATCGGCTGGTAGATCCGCGCCGCCGCACGGGACAGATGCTTGGCGTTCCTCACTCTACCAAGCGGGACTTGGAAGTGCTTTGGCTGACATCTGCCGGCACTGGCCTGGTGATGCGCAGCTGCTTGAATCGTGTCTGGATGCTTTCTGTTGCCTGATTTTGACTTCGCCAAAAATCAAGGTTCTCTTCTCTGGAGGTCTAGATCAATCTTTGGTGCACTTTCATAAAGGCGTGAATGAAGTTTTTGATATCACACTCGATCAATTTGGTGATTGCACCAGAAAAGGATGGCTACCAGTGCTACGAAAACTCTTCGAAGTTTTTGGCCATCTTTCGTCTACAAAGGAGCAACACGGCGGACTAGATAACTTGGAGATGTTTTCCAGCTTGACTCCGGCGCTTATTTGTGCTGTGAAGAAATCTTCAACATCTGTCGGTTCTATCTCTGAGTGCAAAGCAATAATAAGATTATGTGGTCGAGTAGTTTGGAATGTTGTCATTGGCATGAGGGAAGAAGGTGGTGCCACTCATAACATTAGCAAGGCCCTCTTTGAAGCAGGAATTCTTGATGCAGCCCTCACTGTGTGCTGCGTGTTTTCTGATTCAGAAACCGTGCAATATTGGGGTCTTAAAATGATTGTCAGCATTCTTTACTCTTATCCACCGGCGCGTCTTCAAGCAGCTGAGCTTGGAATTGGCCGCGTTGCTGCTGCTCTGATCAACAGGTTCGACGACTTATCTCCTTTAGTCCGTGAATATTTTGTCTTCTGCTAATTAAAATGTTGTTATTCTCTCAAAGTCTCACCTTATTTGATCGCTTCTTTTTGTTTTTGATTCTCCAAAACAGGCCCACAAGCAAAAACACTACTGCCTCCAGAACTTCTAGCGCAACTGCTGAGACCTTCGTAGTAGCTTCACAATGCTTGAAATACATTCCAGTTTTTGAAGATGACGCACTCGCCTTCAGAGCTGCACTATGCGACGCTCAAATCAAAGCAACTGACACATGGAGCACGATTTTAGATCAGTGTGCCCTAGATTCACGATGGAACACATTGTACACGGACAAACAAAAGAAAAGAGTTATCCATGAATACCAAGAGGAGCTTCGGGAAACGCAGCGAAAAGTAGCTGAAACAAAGGATGGATTTCTTGCGATGCTTGAAGAACACCGGCATGAATTGAATCACATGACATCTTGGTCTACAGTGCGGCACAAATTAGCATCTGACAAACGCTTCAAGGCCATCGAATCTCGGATAGAGCGCGTTGAATTATTCGATGCGTTCGTTGCGTCGTTATGCAGAAATTTTTCTCAGGCGCTTGGAGTATGTATGCTTGGCATTAAACCTAGTCTTGACAAGGTTAGTGATGCTCAATTTGAGGGGCACAGGAGAGTAGAAAAATCAAACAGGAATTGTACTGCTGGTAAAGCACAGCGCCAAATGTCTCCACAGTTCAAAAGGGTGGTAAGCATCCTATGTGGCCCTCGAGGTTCTTCTATAGCGTGCGGCCAGTATTTTCAGGACTACTTTCGTGGTATGAAGTCTGAAGACGTCACGAACATCTTTTTGAAGTCTTTCTGGCGCTGTTTTCGAGTAGGAGCCTTGAGCGGAAGGTGGAACCTTGAAATGACTGAGTTCAATGTATTACTTTACAAAGAAGAAGATTTGGATATCGTTATGCAGCAGTACCGTGATGGAAGCTCTTTCAGATTGCCATGGAAGAGACAGATTAATAGCATTCCACTTTATCTGGAGCCCTACATTTGGATGTGCTCATGTTCTGGCTTGAATTTTTCGGATGCCGGGCGTTGCAATTTATGTAGTGCGCCACAACTTAAGAAAGAGGTCTCGGAGCTGCCGTCTTCTGGTCGCTCGAGAGGTCTACCTGAAACTTGGGTTTGTCCGAACTGTGCAAGAGTGAATGGCACGAGCAGGGGCACATGTTCTCAATGTTTCTGCGGGCGAGGTGTCTTTCGTGATGAATTAGGTCGTTCCAAGCAAATCATTTCCGTGGACTCAAGAAAGAGGGCACGTGAGAGTGTAGATTCGACAATGATTACTTGCCCTACTGTGAAAAAGCATCAAATTCTCACGCTGAAAGACTCTTCTTCGTCAGAGTGTGCACCAGTAGTGACTTTGAAGCGTGCGACAAAGCTGCATTTTAACATGGAACGACTCATGGACAAGCTTGCGACACCTGTTCAAGGCCGTATTCATCAGCTATTCGCGCGCGGTGAGTTACTACCAGCTTCACTGCGGTACACGATTCTTGCGAAACTGCAGCTCTTGAAGGTGAGTGAAGCATTGGCGCTTTTCGACTGCTTTACTCAAGAGCTAAATCGCAACGATATGCCCCCTCATGATTTGTTGTTCAAACTACTGGAAAAGCAATCATCAATGAATGAAGATAATGCTCCGTCAAAAACTCTGTCTGGAACACCGCCACTGTCACCATCTCAAGCTGAACTTCCATCATCGCTCTCGACATCCTCCCATTTAAATGAACCTGCACCATTTACGAGTCCTGTGGCCAGCGAAGTGCGTAGCATTGAATACACTAAAGATGATGAAGAAGTTTGCTCAGACGACGAGGACCATGTGCATAGCTCGAAAATGACAGCTGATTTGCCGTGGAAGCGTTTACGTTTCGACGAGCGCGCAGCCATGCTTTGGGCAAGCGTTGAGTCCCAGCGTGCTCAAAACACATTGCATTCGAAATCGAAGTCTCCATTCAGTGTGCTTGTCGATCGTGACAGCATCGTAGAAAGTATGTTCCTCGCGTCTGGTCGTGGGATGAAGCTGCACTCGCGTTCCGATGGACCGATTGTAAATTTGCTGAAGCCACTTCGAGTAACGTTTGGGACATATCATCTCAAAGCAGGCTCCTTTGGTGTCGCTGCGGAGAAGAAATCGTGGTCGTCAGAAGGTGGAGGGCGTGGAGACAAGACGGAAGATTTAGGAGGCGCTACTGCAGAAGCCTTCAGTTGCTTTTGGGACGAAGTTTCCAGCTTTGAAGTAGCTACGCGAGCTGGCTGGACAGGGCATTTGCTTCAACCCGAAGGCGAAGTTCTGGCTACCATGATTGACAGTGAGCTTCCAGCACCGGGCCAAGAGCAATCGCACAAGGCGCCTGGCGGATATATCGGCGATGGAAGCGCAGCTAATGATTGTGACGTGCCTGAGCGTCTTCAAAAGGCGTCTTCTTCAGAGACTCGGGAAGCTACTCTTGGGCATTTCGAGGCACTGGGTCGGGTGCTGCTTTGGGCACTAGTGCAACGGCAGCCGATTCCATCTGTGATTGCCACACCCTTATTCTTAGGTCAGCTTCTAGGGTTGGATCTCATTCGAGGGCCTTTGCCGCACCGTTTGCCAGAAAGTGAGCTCTGTGCGGAAGTGCTGCGTTGCTACCCTAGTCTTGCTTGGTTGATTCGCGGTCTACGTGAAGAGATGTTCACGAACCAGCAAACGTCCTCATCCTTGGTCGCAAAGGTGTTGCCCCCAATACTGCCCTCATCAACATCGTCTTCCACAGCGCCTCACGTGTCTTTGATGGCATTGTCCTTTGGAGCCTTTGAAGATGATGAGCTCTTGACGCCTGCAAATCGAGAGGAGAAATTAAGGGCAGCGCTTGGGAGCTTGTTGTTGGATCAAAGATCAGAAGTGATGACAGCCATCAGACGAGGGTTTACGCTTGATGACACTTTTGATGCAGTAGCTTCATCCTTAGGTAGTTTGTTCACTTGGCCAGAGCGACAGCGTCTAGTGAGTGGTGAAGAGAAAATATCAGCAGCAGCCTTCGTAGCTATAGTGGAACCACAATATCCAGAAGATGACGAAAGTGACACAGAAGAGGTGAGCGCTGCCGATGGAAATATTACGGCTGATAGGGACAGCAGCAGTGGTAGTGCATCAATGGTACTCAGTCAACAATTGGGCAAAAATAGCGGTACGAGCAGCAGCGGTATCGATACTGCGAGTCTTTCGAAAAGTAGCTCCACTTGTACTGACCCAGCCATTCTTGAAGCTAATGTTGCTTTACTATTTCGGGTGGTGCGATCGGAGCGGTTTGAAGGGCTCGTGGTTGGACTTTTGCGCTTCATCACTGGCTGCCCCTCGATTCTCGACCGCTCTATGCGCATCAAGGTTGAATTTGTTGTCGGTATGTCCACCGCTACGGTGCCTACAGCGCACACGTGTTTTCAAACGCTTTACCTTTCGGCAGCTGCGTATGAAAGTGAAGAGCAACTGGCTCGTCTCCTAGAGATCTGCGCCCACAATTCAACTTCATTTGGGCAGAAGTAGACTAATTCCCTTATTAATCGAAGGGACAGAAATGTTCATGTAGCTACAGCCTTAGGACTAACCTTTTGTCTTATATTCACCTCGCTGTTCTTCACTTGGTTTCCTGGTCGTGAGGAATTATTTAAAAGCCGAGTGCGCAATTAGCTCCTTCTTTGACGCAGGCCCCGAGGGGCCAGAATGAGGCGGCTCTCTATGGATTTCCAAAAACAAGAGTTTGACTATTCCATGGTAATTCCATACCACATCCCAGTCGAACTACCGAACTAACTATGGTTTACGTCGGGCTGGCGTTGGTGTTTATTTTTGTTCTGCTAATGCCTCCTACTTATAAACCCATTTCAGTTGAAGGCACACGCGAACGAACCCATTTTATTTCATTTCTATGCGATTCTAGTATACTGGTAGTACGCAGTACCGGCCAATAGCCGATTGCTGCGGAACGTCAAACGGCGCGAATGACTTTTAATGACTAAAGTTAAATAGTTCCTGCCTTAAAGAGCTCCGTACCAAAGCCAGCAGACAGAGGAGGCTAGCACGCTGAATCATGGATCTTACACTGCGTGCACTAAAAGTGGCAAATGCACACTTGGACGTCCATGTGACCAAGGAAGCGGATATTAAAGTAATCCCCTTAATGTGACCAGTCGTCTCCTTCAGGCAATCGCATTCGCATTATTGAGTCCTGTTTCTTGCTTTTAAAAAGAAACCCCCCTGTAGCTACGTAAGTACGTACGCCTTCCCGGCCTCTACAGAATGGAGAGTTACAAAAACTTACTGTACTTGGCGAAGTTGTGCTGAGTGTGTAGCTTCTCGCCCTATTCTTCGCGAATGAGCAGCGCAAAGGAAGCATGTGACTGTCGGGAGAGTGTGTTTGCCAAAACTTCCTTACTAGTCTCAGCTATGGGGCATCGTAGCGACGAATTAGGAATTGGAAGTTTGGCTGAGTCACCAAACAACGAAGGGAGTTCCTCGAATGTGGAGGGACCTATAAATTACTCCGTTGCACATGCCGGTACGCAGAACGAACGAAATTTGAGTTCAACGCTACCTGGCGAAATTAAAAAACAGCAAGTTAGACCAGTCAGCGTGGTTTCATGCCGCAAGGAGAGTACCTACCAACAGATGGATACGCGGGAGGAGGCTTCAAGTGATGAAGTACATTCACAAGCTAGCATTTTCCGAGAAAGACTACCTGCGAACTATGTGCACTTCACAAGGAACGTTGAAACAACGAAGCCTTGGAACGAAAGCAGACACCAGGAATCTACATGTATTTGTCGGCGCCCAGCAATCGGAGCCATGGTATGACACCGACGTGGCCGCTCTAATTTGCATATGAACATCTCAATTGTTACTTTGATAGATGAGGCGTGTCGCCATATGTTTTAATTTTGTATTATATTCATTGCTTCACGTCAGGTATGGTGCAGTGAACCTCAGTGTAAATTCCAGCAGTTTCACTGCCAATGTATCGGCCTTGAGAATACGCCGGAGGCTGGATGGCGATGTTCCGATTGTCGCTCATCGCAACAACATTTGAGTGGAGAGAAACTAGAACTTCCATCTTTTGCTCATTCTGAGTCTGTTCTCAAGCCTGTAGAGCATAAATCTTGCGGAAGACAATCGGCGACTCATGAAGTCCTTTATCAAGGCGCATGGTAAGCATTTGCTTTTTACACATGTACTAGTATATGCACACCAAAGTTCTTCTTGTTCTCTGACGAAGCCTCCTATGCTAGGTTTAGCATCCTATCGATGATAGATGTTCCAACGGGTATTCGCGTTGTATATGAATTCGATCAGTCGAGCGAAGTCATTCCAGTAGAGGATATTGCAACACGCTTGCGGACGCGCTTTTTGGAAAGAAGTGATCGAATTTCTCGCTTGAAAAGGAATGTCGACGGTGCAGGATTCAGCGATGAGTCGCAAGCGCCTAATCCTTCAGCTTGTAGCAGTTTTGAAATTGAAGATAGAAAATGCATGGGCAGTCACTGGCAAGGCGTTGCTGAGATTGGTGATTATATTCAGCTAAAATGTTCAGACGATCTAGGCAGCATTTCAGAAGTTGCTCAGTCTGTGAAGCATCAGAGGCAAGGCGGGGCGGCATTGCAATCGAAAGAAAAAAACTCTGATTTAATTGGTGGCTATGTGCACGATGGATCAAATAACGGCGAAGCACCAAAACGTAAGAACTCCTCAAAGTTCAAGGGCGTAAGCTGGAATTCAGTCTACAACAAATGGCGTGCTCAGCTATGCGTAGGTAGCAAAGTTATGAGCCTTGGTCAGTTCACAGACGAAATCGAGGCAGCTCTTAAGTATGATGAAGCTGCAGCAGCTCATGGGAAATCTGTGAATTTTCCCCGGGGAACTACTTCTCTCGTGCACAATCCGAAGAGTACAAATGCAACTGGAGACCACGAAGAAGCACTTTCAGCTGATTGCAATGGCTTGCAGTCATATAAATCGAGGTATATTGGCGTCTCCTGGAATAAAAGAAGGAAAAAATGGGATAGCAAGATCAGACTTCAAGGTAAGTCATCTTACTTGGGATCTTTCACTGACGAGAGAGAGGCAGCTCTCAGCTACGACGAAGCTGCAGCAGGCCTCGCTAGATCTCTGAACTTTTCCGCAGAGGAAATTGTAGCGGAGGGTACGTCTGTTCTTCAAAAGGGAAGCGAGGAGTTATTGCCTTCATCCAGCGACAAGAAGGTGTTTCCGGCTTCGTCTCGTTATGCTGGTGTACACTGGTGTAATAGAAATCAGAAATGGGCAAGCAGTATTAGATCTAAAGGCGTCATGATTCACCTTGGGTATTTCCTTGTCGAGAAAGAGGCAGCTCTCAAACATGATGAGGCTGCTCGAGAACTCCATAGACCCGTCAATTTTCCACTCAAGCTTATTGATCAAGCCTCGAATTCAAGTGTTGTCCAAATTACCGGGCAATTTAGCGTCAGTAAAGAACCATTTGATTCAGGGGTTGACACTCTATCATCGGTTTCTTCTAGATACATTGGTGTCTATTGGAGGAAAAAGAGTAAAAAGTGGGTCAGTGCAATACAAACTAATGGTAAGAAAGTCCACTTAGGGTGCTTTGATGACGAGATAGAAGCAGCTTTGCACTACGACATGATCGCTGTAAGACACGGCAGACCTCTAAATATTCCCATTGAGGTATCTGCTGCTGAAGAAAGAGAAGCTGCAATTAGGTATGATAAAGCCGCTGCCGATCTCGGCAGACCTGTAAATTTTCAACAAGATTGTGCGCCCGCAAATCAATTGATGCAGTCTGCTAAGAGCTTCGTGAGTCGCGATCTGATAGATGAAGAACTAGACCATTCTGATGAAAATGAAAACTTGTTATCTTCGACGTCATCAAAATATACTGGTGTCTACTGGTGCAAGAAATCTAACAAATGGGTATGCAAAATCCGCATTTCTGGAAAGAAATTTCATCTGGGGAGTTTTGTTGACGAGACAGAGGCTGCTATAAAATACGATATTGCTGCGAGGGAACTTGGAAGGCAAGTGAACTTTCCCCTTGACACTGCGTCCACCGATGATTTGGCAGAGGCTAGTGTCAGTACTATTACGGAGAAGCCTACTCTTAGCAACAATGAATCTTCTATGGCCTCAAATAAGCTTTTCATCTTTCCAGAATGTGCTTCCGTATATTCCAATGTGAACTACAAAACAACAACATCAAGATTTGTCGGGGTTTACTGGAATAAGAAGAAAGAAAAGTGGGAAAGTAAAATACGCCATAATGGTAGGCAAGTGTACTTGGGAAGTTTCGATGACGAAGTTGATGCCGCTCTCAAATATGATAAAGCTGCAGCGGCTTTTAAGAAGCCCTTGAATTTTCCCCGTGAGGCTGCCTGTCTCTCCGTTGAGCATGATGTAGCAAATATGAGAGAAGTGCGTGCGACGAGCTTGCCTGAGGCAACAGATGACGATGTCTTCATCGAGGATGAAAGCTTGCTGTCGTCGATGTCATCGAACTATGCCGGAGTCTGCTGGCACAAAAGAATGAAAAAGTGGGTGTGCGGGATTAAAGTAAATGGCAAAATATCACACTTAGGCTACTTCGACGATGTGGTAGAAGCCGCACGTGTGTACGATGATGCCGCAGTTGTAGCAGGGAAATCCCTGAATTTTCCTAGAAGGACACCCGCCTGTAGTTCCTCCTCTGCGACACCATCGAGTATTTCAGCGGGGCCAAAAGCAACTGTGTTGTCTGAATGGCCTATCAAGAGAGTTGACGATATTCACGATGGCCGAGCTGATACACTGCCATCAAGTCTAGGATTTTTCGATGAGAAAATAGGCGCTGCTTCCAGCAGCCTAGACGAAGCTACAGCTGTGACAAGTACTAAACCCATGAAAGTTTCCATCGAGGCAGTTACCGGGAATGAAAGTGAGGAATCAAATCAAAGTGGGCCTCTTGATAAAGGAAATGACCTGCTGTCGTCGAGATCATCGAAGTACATAGGAATCACTTGGCATAAAGCGAATAGGAAATGGATGAGCCAAATCAAAATCCAAGGAAAGGCATTTAATTTGGGGTACTTTCACAATGAGGAAGAAGCCGCTCGGCGCTATGACATAGCTGCTAAAGAGGTTGGAAGGCCTTATAACTTTCCCAATAAGGCCTCGACTGAAAAACTTTTATTTGAACCTGAAGAGAATGGGGAGACGGATCTCAATGAAGCTAAGGTTTTGATATCACCCGTAGTGGGGCAGCGTGTAGATGCGTCACTAATTCATTGTTCAGAAGGACCATCTTTAGCAGTAGCGGCTCTACGTACATGGATCCAACCTCAACGTTTGAAGCAATGCGTTTCACCGCCAGGTCCTTTAGCGCTTGTTGCGGGTGTAAAGCTTCTTGTCTCGCGCATGACTGAAGAGCCAGCTGGTGGTTGGGTAGCATTGGCAGGCCGATCTACACCGCCTCATGGAACACACGCTTGGCGTTCCTCACTCTACCGAGCAGGGCTTGGAAGCGCGTTAATTAATATTTGCCAGCACTGGCCTAATGATGCTCAGCTCCTCGAAATATCCTTGAGCGCACTGTGTTGCCTTATTGAGGTTTCAAATGAAGAAAAATGTTTGTCTGAAGATTCAGACCAACATTTGTTGCGCTTTAGTGAAGGCATGCATAAACTTTTTGACCTCGCGTTGGATCAATTTGGTGATTGCTCAAAAAAAGGCTGGGTACTAGTTCTGCAAAAAGTATTTGAGGCCTTTAGCCACAATTCTTGTACGAACGAACCAGGAGGCGAACAAGAAACCTCCCAAGAAATGTATTCACGAATGATTCCAGCGCTTGTGCTGGCGTTAAAGGGGAGTGTAGCATCTACCGGTTCACTTCTTGAGCGCAAAATCCTCATCCGGTGGTGTGGTCGTGTGGTTTGGAATGTTGTTGGTAGGAGCCAAGAGCGCAGTACTGACTTTGGCATGCAACGTACTTTGTTCGAATCTGGAATTTTAGATGCAACACTGGCTGTGTGCCGCGCCTTCACAGATTCGGACAGCGTGCAATATTGGAGCCTCCAAATTTTCGTCAGTGTTCTTCACTCTTATCCACCGGCGCGCAATCAAGCAGCTGAGCTTGGAATTGGCCGTGTTGCCGCTGCTCTGATCAAGAGGTTTGAAGTATTGCGACTTACTTTGATTGTGTTGAATATTTTGCATATGTCGCTATTGTTATGTCAATGGCTAATTATATTTGTGCCCTATTCTACTTTCATACCATGCATAGGCTCACAGGCAAGTATGCCACTGTGCCATCGACACACATTGGTGCTCAGATTCTTTCTGTAGCTTCGCAATGCTTGAGTTATCTTCCAATACTTGAAAGAGACACCCAAGCATTCGAAGCAGCTCTTCAAGATGCTGAAGTTAAAGCGACTGACACGTGGGACATAATTTCGAGGAAGTGTGCTCTAGATTCAAGATGGAATTCATTGTACACAAGCGAACAAAAGACAGCTGCCATAAATGAATTTCAAGCGCAGCTTCGAGAAATGCAACGAAAAGAGACTGAAATAAAAGATGGGTTTTTAGCGATGCTTAAAGAGCACCGGCATGAATTGAATCACATGACATCTTGGTCTGCAGTGCGGCACAAATTATCGTCTGATGCTCGCTTCAAGGCCCTCAAATCACGCGTAGAACGTGTTGAATTGTTCGAAGTATTTGTTGCTTCATTATGCAGTCAGCCTCAGAAGCCACCATTATCAAATGCATCTGATGGTAAAAAAAGTGGTCTTGATAATAGTTCTCATGCTGGTTTACGCCAATCAATTGACAAACGTAATTCAAATGGAACTGCTGCTTGTGCAAAGCGCCTCATGTCCCCACAACTCGCAAGGGTAATATCAATTTTTGCTGGACCACGTAGTGGTAGTGGTTCTTCGAGTGGACGGCAATATTTTCAGAGATACTTTCGCGGTATGAATCCAGAAGAAGTCACACTGGTCTTTTTAGAATCTTTCTGGCGTTCGTTTAATGTGCGAGGCTTATGTGGCAGATGGAACTTAGAAATGACTGAATACAATTTGTTTTTAAATACTGAAAACGATCTGGACAATGTGATGCAGCAGTATCGCGGTGGAGTTTCCTTATGGTTGTCGTGCAAGAGTCGGCCCCGTAGTATGCCCCTTCGTCTCGAGCCCTATGTTTGGGTGTGCCCATGCTCGGAGATGAATTTTTCAGATAGCAAGCACTGTTTCTCGTGCTCTGAACCGAAGTTTAATAAAGAAGCTTGTGAAATGACATCTTCAAGTCTCAATCAAGTTGCTCCTGGAGTATTGTGGAAATGTCCTAATTGCGCAGAACTGAACGTTCCGCGACGAATCAAATGTCAAAATTGTTATTGTGGGCGAGGTATCTCCCGTGGCACGTCAGATCATCACAGGCAGATTTCTTCGGTCAAATCATCGAAACGGAAACGTGAAGACGAAAGTTGTCAAACACTCCCGTCTTCCAAGGGAGGGCATCAAAGGTGCAAGCGCAGCGAGACTTCTTCAGAATGCATGCCTACCATAAGTTTGCATCGTGCGATCGCAGTCGATATCCGCTCTTGTGCTTCCATAGACAAACTTTCTACACCTGTTCGAGGCCGTATTCATCAGCTCCTATTTCGTGGTGAGCTTTTCCCGAATGCGTTACACAGCCAGTTTATCAAAAAATTACAAAATTTGTCGGTGGATAAAGCATTTGCTCTTTTCGACAATTTTGCTCAAAATTGCCGAATGTACAAAAGCGCATTCCACCAACAACTAATGTTGTCGAAATTTCTGGAGGAGCAAATGTCCACGAAGGAAGCCGATGATCCGTCGACAACTCCTCCTGGAACACCACCACCGTTGTCTCCATCTCAAGCTGAACTCTCATTACCACTCTCCACATCTTCCCATAACACTGACCTTGCACCACTCTTGATTCCTGGCGCGAGCGAAGTGCGTAGCGTCAAATCTAAGGATAATGGAAACAATTCGGATGACGAGGATGAAGAGTGGAATTCAAAGTTGGTGGCTGATTCGCCGTGGGAGCGTTTACATTACGAAGAGCGAGCAGCCATGCTTTGGGCAAGCATCGAATCCCAGCGTGCTCAGAACAAGTTGCACTCAAAGGCGAAGTCTCCGTTTAATGTGCTTGTCGATCGTAGCAGTATCGTCGAAAGCATGTTCCTCGCGTCTGGTCGTGGGATGAAATCGCTATCGCATTCGGACGGACCTGTCATAAATCTGCTCAAACCTTTACGCAAAACTTTTGGAATGTTTCATGCCAAGATAAGCTCCTTTGGTGCCACTGCGGAGAAGAAATCGTGGTCGTCAGAAGGTGGAGGGCGTGGAGACAAGACGGAAGATTTAGGAGGCGCTACTGCTGAAGCCTTCAGTTGCTTTTGGGACGAAGTTTCCAGCTTTGAAGTAGCTACTCGAGCTGGCTGGACAGGGCATTTGCTTCAACCCGAAGGCGAAGTTCTGGCTACCATTATTGATGATGAGCTGCCGGCGCCGGATCATGAGCGCTCACACGCAGCAGTTGATGATGACGATGGTGAATGGGAGGCGTTCCCCAGCGCATTTACTTTGGAGGCTCGGCAAGCTACACTGGGGCATTTCGAGGCACTGGGTCGGGTGCTACTTTGGGCTCTAGTGCAACGGCAGCCGATTCCATCTGTGCTTGCCACACCTCTGTTCCTTGGTCAGCTTCTAGGGTTGGATCTCATTCGAGGGCCTTTGCCGCACCAGATGCCAGAAAGTGAGCTCTGCGAGGAAGTGCAGCGTTGCTACCCTAGTCTTGCTTGGTTGATTCGCGGTCTGCGTGAAGAGATGTTCTCTGATGATCTGCATGCATCGTCCTCGCTGCCTTTGCCGGAATTGTCGTCTTCCACAGCGCCTCACGTGTCGTTGATGTCGTTGTCGTTTGGAGCCTTTGAAGATGATGAGCCATTGACACCTGCAAATCGAGAGGAGAAATTAAGAGCTGCGCTTGGGAGCTTGTTGTTGGATCAAAGATCAGAAGTGATGGCAGCCATCAGACGAGGGTTTACGCTTGATGGCACTTTTGTTGCAGTAACTTCATCCTTAGGTAGTTTGTTCACTTGGCCAGAGCGAAAGCATTTAGTCAGTGGCGAAGAGAAAATATCAGCAGCAGCTTTTATCGCCATAGTCGAGCCACAATACCCCGAGGATGATGAAGTAATCAACGAAGAGTTGGGCAACGCCGATGGAAGTGCTGCCGATAAACCCAGCAGTGGAAGTTTTACAAGTAGTGGCGCTACGTTGGTACAAAGTCAACTAACGGACGAAAATAGCGAAGCCTGGAGTAGCAGTAGCAGCAGCAGCAGCAGCGATAGTAGCCTTGCCAACTCGAGTGCTCCAAGTAGTAACACCAGGTGTACTGACCCAGCCGTTCTTGAAGCCAACGTATCTTTGCTGTTTCGGGTAGTGCGATCGAAGCGATTTGAAGGGCTCGTGGTTGGACTTTTGCGCTTCATCACTGGCTGCCCCTCGATTCTCGACCGCTCTATGCGCATCAAGGTTGAATTTGTTGTCGGTATGTCCACCGCTACGGTGCCTACAGCGCATACGTGTTTTCAAACGCTTTACCTTTCGGCAGCTGCGTATGAAAGTGAAGAGCAATTGGCTCGGCTCCTAGAGATCTGCGCCCACAATTCAACTTCATTTGGGCAGAAGTAGACTAATTTGCTTGGCACATATGAATGGCGAAGAAGACGCATGCAAAGATTGTATTGTTTCTACACATTACAGTACATAATCGCGCAGTGGTAAGTCAGTAACTCCCTAAATTCACATCTATATTTTATGAGTCTTCCAAGCATACACCTTGATCCTTTTTTGGGCTTCCCTAGGGGTGGACTGGTGTTAGTGTTCGTACAGGGAAGGGAGTCATTAAAGCGGCATCAAGGATTAGAGGAATCCCCTGGCTCGGCTCGGATGCCAATCCTGGTGTATATGTAGCTGCCATACGCGGCTTTTTCGCTGTAATCGCTGCATAAGTATCTCCGGCCAGACACCGGCCAGAGTTACAGAGTGGCCGCGGGGTGTGTTGGAGGTGCCGAAGAGGCAACGGTGGTCGGTGGTCGAGTTGAAGATTTGCCCATGCCTATTCGGTGGACTGCCAGGCCCAGGATCGGTACAGCTGGTTGCAGAAGTAGGACCGCACCGCAGGGTTGAGAATCTCGTTTCCGCGGAATTCCCGCGCGGTGGCTAAAAATTTCACTTCACGTGGGATTTCCGCGGGAATTCCGCGGGTTTTCCGCGGTATTTCCGTGCCGTGGTCATAAAGGCACTGCTAAATTCCCGTCGCGGAAATCACGTCTGATTGGTAAAAATTTCCCTTTCCGCGGGAATTCCGCGGAATTTCTCGCAGGAAACCGAACCTAGCCGCACCGTCTTGGCTTTATACTGTGCTCGTTCGCTAGCTCTGTTGCAATCGCGTCTTTGTCCTTTACAGTTGGAGTTGGAGTTTTGCTCGGTCGATTGGAGACATCCGACGCCCAGATGGCTTTAGTGCGCGTGGAGTTGGAGTTTTGCTCGGTCGGTTGGAGACATCCGACACCCAGATGGCTTTAGTGCGCGAGAAGTGCTAATTTTATGAATGGGGGACGACCCAGCTGATATCAATTTTTCGTCCTAGAGTAATTGATTTGGGATAGAGGCATACATTCGGACATTCGGAAAAAAATGCAGTTTGGCTCTAATACCATATTCACGTAGAAGCCTCCGATTTTTGGGGGGGTATTTCCAGAGACTGCTTACAACCACCACCATATCAAGGTTCGTCACTTGCGCGCTTGGAAGTCCCTCTCTTGTAAAGTGACTCGCTTATAAATCAAGAGTTCTACGCCATCACTAGAAAGCAAATTCAAATTTGATCTACACTCAGTGTCCATGAGTCGTGGCTCTTCAGGTACAAGAGGAAGAACTCAGCGACGTCGGGCTTCATTATCCAACTCACGAGTCACTCGCAGCAGCCGACGCACCTACACTTGTTCCCACATATACGAAGTGTGAAACAATGAAGAGGTGATAGTTGCTCCTATCGTTTGTCTACGATTTGCCATAGTTAGATGTAAAGGAACGGCGCTGCTCGTTTAATGTCCAGCAGGTATGTGGGGTGTTGGGAGTCGACGAGCAGGGAGGTTTGGGTGTTGATTCCTCTCAGCGGCAACTCGTACTCACCTGCGCCCGCTACCCCTACCCAGAGTCTCATCAGCGATCACCTAGTCAGCCAGAAGTATGCCAATGTTATGTCTACGGAGATATCAGTTTTGAATCATCCATCCTGTTAAAAAGAAAAGGAAACATCCCAAATGAGCATCGACAATAAGAACCCAGACTACTAGTTAGACATATCACTATAAGGGATGCTGAGTTGAGGCGTGGGTCGAATTATTCAACAACCAGGCCTCCTTGCTCCAACCTTAGACTAGAGACTACTTAGTACGCTACTTACTGGCGCTCTTTGGCTCATTGGCCTTATTTTTTTGCCCACATTCGAAGACTTCTCAATCAATTCATACTCCCCGCAGATCGAGAAACATCCCTGCAGCATACAACATCAGACGAGTTGACGAGATTCATTCAAATCGAATGTACCATATAATCGATGTTTGATGTGTTGTCCCCTGCACTGAATGTAGGTTATAGACATAAAAATGGCGATGTCGACAAGCACGTACATTGCTGTGGGCAAGGGCTTAGGATTCCTTGCTCACTTGCCCACGGCAGCATGCCACAAAAAATTATAGCTGGTGCTGTATGTGGGGCGTAGATTCAAAAGCGACGGTGTTGGTGGTAGTGCAGGCACGTGGATTGCCGTGGGAGTGGGTGTTGGAGAAGGCCTTTTTGGATTATTTGCTCACGTGCCCACAGCACCATAAAGCCTGAAGAAGTCACTAATCGGCCTCTTGAAGCATAGACGCAAAAGTGGTTGTGGCAGCGGTGATACTTGCTTCATAGCTCTCTATCACGAGAAGAGCTCTTTGTTTCGAACAAGTCGTGGAGTTGAGTGCGAAGTGTAAGGCCAACTACACACCCATCTCACTTCTTAGCAGCAGCAACAGCAACAGCAGCAGCAGCAACAGCAACAGCTATTCAGCTTTGTGTCAATTTGTTCCGTGTCGCTTGTCGGTAAGCAAATGAGCATAAGACCTTTCACGAGGACTACGTTAAAAAAAAAATGCTGGAGAATCGATCCCATGACCCTTGGCAGGATTAAACAGGATTTTACCTCTAGACCATTAGAAGGTTCGATGAGGTCAAAAATTTACAAACTTAAATAGTCTAAAGTACGAATTTTCTTCCTATTACATCTGTGCAGTCCGTTCTGGAC
>Ga0307982_1000790_pt1 | contig 25163 bp, 21 predicted proteins | sample OrgLakmetagen989_FD_201847 | JGI IMG/M metagenome (GOLD analysis project Ga0307982, IMG submission 201847) | Saline water microbial communities from Organic Lake, Antarctica - #989 | ecosystem: Environmental > Aquatic > Non-marine Saline and Alkaline > Saline | place: Antarctica: Organic Lake...
TCCATACGGTAGACAAGAGATTAGTGAGCTTGACAAGCAAGCGGTTCTAGATGTCCTGAACTCTGACTTTCTAACGCAAGGCCCTCAAGTCCCCGCCTTCGAACAGGAATTAAGCCAAAGAGTTGGGTCTGTTCACTGCGTAGCAATGAACAGTGCAACTTCGGCTCTCCACGCAGCATGCTTAGCTTTGGAAGTTGGGCCAGGCGACATAGTTTGGACTTCAGCCATATCGTTCGTTGCGTCAGCAAACTGTGGAATATATTGCGGCGCTGAAATCGAGTTTGTCGACGTAGTCGAAAATACCGGAAACATGTCACTTGCGGACCTTCAGAAAAGACTAGAGGCAGCCGAATCGTTAGGGAAACTTCCGAAAGTGATCATTCCGGTTCATTTCGCCGGACAGCCAGTTGATATTTCTGCGATTGCAGAACTTGGCAAAAAATATGGTTTCAAAATCATCGAGGACGCGTCTCATGCTCTTGGTGCAACTTACGAAGGCGAAGCTGTGGGCAGTTGCCTTTATTCCGACATCACAGTATTTAGCTTTCACCCTGTAAAGATGATTACAACTGGAGAGGGCGGCGCTGCGACTACTAATTCCACGAAAATAGCTGCGCAACTTCAACGCATTCGCAGCCACGGAATCACCAGAGACCCGAATGCCATGGACATACCATTTGAGGGTGATTGGATCTATGACCAAACAGAAATAGGTTTCAACTATCGGATGACTGATCTTTATGCCGCTCTGGGCAGGTCTCAGCTCAAAAGGCTGGATGATTTCATCGAGCGCAGGCAAAATGTGTCTCGCCACTACGCTCGCCTTCTAAGAGAAAATATCAACCGCGGCTTGGCCCAGAACCCGAAAGCTGAAAGTTCCTGGCATCTCTTCGTGGTGCTGATTGAGGATTCAGATAAGAGAAAGGTCATTTTCGATGGTCTTCGGCAAGAGGGAATTTTAGTGAATGTGCACTACAGGCCCATTTACCGACAATCTTTTTATGCGAACATGAACAAGTACGACCCAAGTGATTTTCCCGGAGCTGAGAGCTACTACTCATCCGCTATTTCCCTTCCAATATTCCCGGGGCTAGAAGAGCGGGATATCGAAAAAATCGTTCACTTATTGAGCGCCAGAGCCGGGTACCAAGGAATTTTCTAAGATTTCGAAAGCCTTCAAGATTCTGACTGCGCACCAACGTGGTCGCTCTTGCTCAATTCGGTTTAGAAATAACTGCTAACCGCATCAATGCTTCATCGTCGAAACCAAGCCTTTTGATCCTCCTGAATTTCGGGATACGCTGGAAACCAGTCGAAGCGAGTCATGATTCTGAATCGAGGCTCAATGAACCACGAACCCCTCGACGTTGCGTCGACAGCTTGCCTATTTTCTTCTGATGATAGGTTTAGGATTTGAGATAGAAAATTCGTTTAATTTCCGAGACAGGATTAAGAAACATATGACGTTAGAAACACACTTATTTTTTTTGGAAAATCGCACTCAAATAACCCTCGACCTGATAGCAAAAATTAACCGAGAGAACCCAGACGCCAGGCTAATAGTCGTGGACGTGAGTTCTTTTAATTACCCCCGTCTAGGACCCTGGCTGGTTCCCGGCTTCCTCGGGTCACGCTCAAACAAAGTCTCAGCCATGTTTTATGCGCTGGGGGTGGAGTACGTAGACGGAGCGAAGGTGCAGCCAACACAACAAGCGGTCTTCACGACTGAGGAATCTCGCATGATGGGCACGGCAATTAGAAGCACCATTATGAGCGGTTACGCGAGAGGTATCAGGAAGCGAACACGCCCCCCTTTGATTGAGGTATGCCTAAACAGGCACCTTACTTCGCAGTCCCAGAAAGTATTTTCCCTGGCAACGGACCTTATTAGAGAACTTTCCGCAACTAGGGTATTTGTAGCAAACGAACGTTTCGCTGCGCAACATGCGACCTACCTAGCGGCACGACGTGAAGGTGCGAAAATTCTCTTCTACGCAGTCTCTTCGACTGTTGACAGAGGATTTCTTGTAGAAGACTACAAAGGACACGACCGAATCAAGATGCAAAGCCGCGCACTAGAGGCCACTTCGATGCTTCGGGACAGTGAGCTAAAAAACTATTCGAGCGATTTACTAGCTAGAATCAAGGGGAATAATAGTTTCGATTCTTTATGGACCAAATCGAAAAATGCCTGGAGGGGCCCCAGGGATTCATTGGCACTTTTCGCTACAAGCTCATCAGACGAGACGTATTCGTTGGACCTTGGATGGAATGAGGCTTCTTGGGACGACCAATATGGGGCATTTGAAGCCATCTGGGGAAGGCTCAAGTTACGAGATTTTAATCCAGTGCTCCGAATTCACCCCAATTTGCTAAATAAGAGTCCCTCAGCCGCACGCAGGGAAATCAAGCAAATTCGAAGATTCGAAAGCGAAAATCCTGAATTTTATATCGTGTGGCCGGCGAGTCCCGTGACCACCTACGATCTGATTTCTTACTCCGACGTTGTTGTTGTTGAAAATTCGACCGTCGGGCTGGAGGCATCAGCCGCGGGGATTCCGGTTATCTGCTCCAACTCATGTGAATACGACATAATCGCCGACGTTGTTACAGTGCACGGACCGGAAGACTTAGACAAAATCGACAGAATGTCGAAGACTTCAGACCCCCGGGGAGCCCAGCGCTATTGTGCATATTCGGAAATTATTCGCGGGTACGTACCCCAGAACGAATTTGGTGTAGCGCTATCTAATTCCTCTATATTTAAGCTGTTGATTCCTTCGCTTATTGACGGTTCGATATTCTCCGGGGTCTTCGAGCTTCGATGGAAGATTTATAGGTTCATTATGCTTAAGACTTCCCCGAGGCGCTAGAAATTGACTCTGGTAAGAACAAGAGGCCTATTGAGGAAATACATTCTCTTCCGAATTACCGTGAATTCGCCCTGCAGAAGCGGCAATTCGAACAGTCGTTATCCCCTAGTTTACAGTTCTTAAACTGTAGCGTTTTTCTTCGTTTCAACGCAGCTCATCATGAAATGCTGTCAAGGCGCTTTCGAGCAAATTGAATTTCTCTACCATTTTAGAATAATAGTTTGTTATAAAGATCCCATTCTCGGATACTTGGTCCGCATTTAGCAACTTGGGAAACGGGGCGTACTTAAGGTGTTTCGTGACCGGATTTTTAGTGAAGTTTCCGGCGAGAATCGGCTTAGAAGTAACTACATACAGGGTCAGTCTTTTTACCGGTTCTGCCCTGTGGCCCGATAAGCCCTCGGTCGAAATCAATGAAAACCCAAAACACGAGCTCTCTCCAATCACACGTTGAGTCCCAACCAAGGGGAATTGTTCAATAAGGGAGGCGAAAGTTTTGTGGTTTTTCCGTCGGCCGTGGATGATCCCCGGAGCCTTTTCAGCTGCTCAGGACCCATGTTGATAATCGAGGCAAAGAAAGAGGTGACTGGGGCCACCGCCCAGAAAGCACCTAATCATCCACCATCCACCAAGGATTTTCGGGGTGAAATCTGGTCCGTTGTCCATGCGGGAGTGTTCTAGGGGTGACACATTCACTGGTGAGGACATCAAGCTGTTCTACGGGGGCTTCCGTGGTGATGGGGTAGTCCACTCTCCCGCCATCGTTGAGTCGAACTGAAAATCGATAGCCCACACATCCCCTGGAGCTTCCGCTGTGGTGACCTCAAGCTGGTCAGAAACCCCACCGCCTGGCGACTACTCGCAAGCCTTCTTCGCCCCATAACCATTGGGTTTTCTTATGTTTTGCCCACCATTCTCCATGGCTGCGATAGTTGACAGCCGATAGCCTGAGAGGGAATGGCTTTTTGCATATTCGCCCAACCATGCCCTCAATACTTGATCCGGGTCATTGGGGGTACCACTTTTCAAAGGGCGCCTGAAAGAGGACCTAGCAAGCCCGACCAGTCGACACGCCAGCAGTCCACTGATGTCGAACACTCGAATCACGTGAGTGACGGCTGTTCGTCTCCTGCCCGGGCCTAGAAATGAACCGCGCTGATTTTAGTGGGGACTTTGTCTATGTGATTTTGGTCAATCCTCTTGGCTGGCTGACCGCAGCATAGGATGTTGCTTCGCACTCTGTCGGGGGCACTGGAGGCGCTCTGTGTTGTTCCAGTGAACCCAGGTGAGGGTCGTAAGCTTCAGTTGTTCAATGGTTTCCCCCAGCCTTTTGGGCTGGCCTCTGACAAGTTCCGCTTTGTAATAGCCGTTCACGGTCTCAACGAATGCTTTGTCATAACTGTCGCCCACACTGCCAATCGAGGGCACTGCTCCAATTTCAGTCAAACGTTCCCCATAGCGAATGGGCTTGAATTGACTGCCCGAGTCGCCGTGGCATCGCAAACCGGGTAATTGTTGCCCCTGCGCCATCTGGCCATCTTTATAGCGTCCAAAACAGTTTCTGCTCGCATGTGAGGAGCGACCGGCCACCCGACGATCATCCTGAAATAGGCGTCAATGATGAAGCACACATAAGCGACGCCGCCCAGGTGTGCACGAACGTCAAGTCCGTCACCCACACCTGACTGGGAACATCAGCGGCGAACACCTTTTTCACGAGGTCTGGGCGTCTAGTCGCCCTCGGACCAGCAATCTTTTTTTCACCCGTTTCGACCGCGGGACACTCCTCACTCCTAGGATTTTCATGAGATGCGCGGTCTGGTCTCGACCAATGTTGATACCTGCCCGATGAGCTGCTTTCCAGAGTTTGCGCAGCCCCGTACACATGGAAATTACCCTCCCACAGATCGAACAGTTGAGAGGAGAACGTCACATCGTTAAGTGCTCCCGCAAAAAGCACGCGGCCCCTGGCCGCGTAATAGGCGCTTGGGGCAACCCCCAACAGTTTGTAGATCAGCTCGACTTCAAGTTTTGTTTCTTCGACCACATCGTCCTTGCTCTCGTTCACCAAAACGACTAAGTCTTGTGTTGGTGGTCGAGCTCCGCCTCGAAGAAACTCTCAGTCCGTTTCAGTGTTTAGTTGACGCGATTCAAATCACGGTTTTCTTGCTCCAGCTTTCAAATCCCTGACAGGCCGCACGAAGCCATACCGGTCTTGACCCCCGCGTCGATGTCAGCTTGCCTCACCCACGTTTGCACTGATTCGGGCCCATAGCCCAGCTGGTTTAGCACCCGCTGCGCAGTCCAACGATCAGTCCTCAGTTTGGTCATCAGGACCCTCACCATCCGGATTGCAGCAGCTTTTTCCTCAGTCGAATACCTCCTCCTGTTTTTTCCATGACTCCATCCTCGTTTCCCAAGCATGAAATGGTGCCCGGTTTTCTCGGAGCCGGCCTGGTGGAATTGGGATGATGGCTCTACCGAAAGGAAGTCATGATGAGTCAATATTCGAGAGCTTTTCGCCGGAAGGTGCTCGACTTGCTCGAAACTGGACCCCAAAAAATACGCGTCCCCGACAATCTTGGTCTCAGCCAGCAAGCTGTCTGTAACTATCGGAAACAAGATGTTCGTGCTCTCCAACGCGGACGAGCTCTCTTAGAGGAGGTGCCCGACCCAAAAGGGTTTACGCGACCATCTACAAGATGACCGAGGAAGGCCTCCCCTTGCAACGCTCGTGCGCGCTGCTGGGTGTCTCGGAATCCCGGGCATTAGGCCCAGCTTAATCGTGCCTCTCACTCTCAGAGAGGCAAAATCCGGCACGCGCGGGTTCTCAGCTACAGTGAGGCGGTCCATGAAGCCACACGAGATATTTATTGAGCGAGGCAGGTATGGGCCGAAGTCACCCAAGGCTTGGGATTGCAGCTGTGGCGATCCCAAATCGAGCTGGTGATGCCTCGCGTTGGCCTTCAGGGAGTTCCAGGCAAGCGGGGCTCAGTCGCACAACACGCTACGACGCGCCTCGGCCTGGTGATTTGGTGAAACGACAATTCGCGAGGGCACACACCAAACTAGCTGCGAGTTACCGCTCTCACAGAGTACCGCACGAGAGAAGGCAAAATCCTATTGTGCTGTCGTGCTGGATACATTCAGTGGGAAAGTAGTGGGATGGACAATTGATTAAGCACCTAACACCGCTCTCGCAACCAACGCGCCGGCAATAGCAATGGAGACGAGAACACCGAAGACATCGCTACTCAATGTTGGGGGTGCGCAGCTCCTTCCAGTACGAGAAGTTATACGAGGAAACCAAACTGTCGCGCTCAGAATTCTGAGTATCCAACTTCGAGAAACCCAAGTCACATCAGGGTTTCCATAAAACCCAAAGCGAGTCAGGGTGTTCTCTGTTTGGGGCAAGTCACAAGAAATGACTACCAACGGGTTTGGATTCGGGCCAAGAATTAGAATGTTGGCCTCAAGCGGGTCGCCTACCCCGTCAATCTTCTCCCGCGGCAAGCCAGTCTCTCCGAGAACAGTCGCACTCAGGGTGTGATTTCGACGGAACCTGACCTTAGTGTCGCACTGAACATAACTACCCTCAGGACCCTCTCAGGTTGCGGAGCAGCCGAAAAGTTTTGCTGAAATCTTTACTGACACGGAAGTACGGAGTTTGAACTGTGCCAAAAGTCTGGAAAAACTTCTCGACTGGTTCGATCATGGATCCTTCGAAATCGAAGATTTGCAGCCCTCTGTCCTGAGCGTCCTGTGCAGCTTTCCACAAGAGCAAGGACATCCCTCCGGTTGTTCGGAAACCAGGCGCGGTACCACCGATAAGGTAGTAGGCGCGCACGGAATCCCGAACTACCAAGGCTGCAGCGTGGGTCGTCTCGTTCGCATCTCGTGCGAGGTAAAGAGAAACCGCACCTTCTTTGGATCCTCTGACAAGAATCATTTCCACCAAATTTCTTGGGAATGGGACCCGTCGTCCTTGACGTTCAAAGGTGTTGCGAATCACCGGCCACACTAAATCTAACGAGTCAACCTCTACAGCGACTAGTCCGTTTCTATTGCCCGCTTTCCGAATCTCCCGCCTAGAGCTACTCTCTAGGTTCTCCCACAAATTTTTGCTACCACCGTCTAGATTGAGGCGATAGGTGTACCTCGTAGTTTGATTGAAACCCCTCCAATGAAACGGAAGCCAGTTGCCGATCTCCGGTAACCAGTTCTGCCCGTAGGAATCAACCTTTGGCAAACTATCTGCGATCTGGCCCAGCAGCTTGTGTTGCTTCGACAACTTGGGAACGCCCTCGGTTCCTGTTGAGGAAAACCAGGGGCCAAGTGACTGAGTCAGTGGCGGCTGACTCATAATTGTGAAGCCAAGCCGCTTGACTAGGGTATAGGGGAGCGTGGCCGCGACCTGCCCGCTATCGAAAACACTCAGCACGTCCCACTCATTCTCGCCGGCAGTTGCATCTAACCACCATGGTTGGTGCCAAATTGGAATACCAACTTCTTCATTAGCCCACGATCGATAGTTATCTCTACTTCCATCTTTTGACTCGTGTAGTGCCATAGCAATCCTCTCTCTGGGTTCAGGTTCAATTTCCGTAGGCAGGAAGATACTTGATAAAATTTGCAGGGTTGCCCCCAATGAGCTGATTACCCGAGGGGAACGACTTGGTCACTACCGCACCGGCACCGACAACCGTATGCGGGCCCAGGTGCACGGACGGTAAGACTGTTGCGCCCTGACCAAGCCAGCAGTCTTGATCAATACGAATTGGATCAGCTAAAAGGTACTTTTCATAATTGATTGCATCATGGTTCATCGAAATAAGTGAAACGTGTGGACCTATCCAAACATTCGAGCCAAGGATAATGCCATTCCTCCCATCGAGGTAGCAACCTGCGGCCAAGCCAGGTGTTCGAGTTCCCCTTTGAATTCCATCGGGTGCCTTCACTTCAGTCGTCCGGTGGATTGGCCACGAGACACGACAATTTCTCCGAAGTATTCTTTGTCGAAACCATGCACCTAACACCATGATTGGATCATGGGAATTCCCACCAGACATGTATTGGCGCCAAACGACTCTGAGAAGCGAGCCGGCAAACCACTGAAGCCCACGTCTTACTCCTCGCGCGACTTTCCGCAGCATCGATTTCATCACCCCCCCTAAGACTTAAGTCTGTAAACAAGTTGTCTGTGCAATTCGGAATCTATTCTGAAATTTTCTCGCCGCGGCAGTTGATCAGGCAGCGAAGGGGAGTTACGAGCTCGAATACCAAAACCCGAAGCAAAAGCCTCCAGGCCTTTGATGGTCTTTCCAGGTGAGGCGCACAGGTCCTCATATTGAACATTGTGAACAAACCGGGTGGGTACTCCAAAAGACTCCAAATCCTCGGTAATAGTCTGATGCGTTTGCTGGATTTGAAAAAGAACTTGATCAATGCTCCCCCCTAGGGCGGCTTGCTCCCAGCCCGGAGGCCGCAATCCGAACCATTGAGTGTAAGAGCCGAAAGCTGCGCGCCTCGCTTCGAGTATTGAGTGAGCATTCCACAACAGCCCTCTTGAAACATGAATGTATCTGGCGTTTGGAAAGACGCGAGCGAGCGTTCGAATCCTCAGGGATGCGTAAGTATTTTTAAACATGAGGCTTCTTTGAGAGCTACTTGTCCAGTTAGTTACTGACCGCAACAACGCCCTTTCGTCAACTAACCTGGCGGTTGCTTCGTCAACGTAATTGGGGCCCCGCGGGAAAAATCGATACCACCATTCCCCACCCTCCCAGGCACCATTTAGGCCACCAGTCGAACCGTGCTGTGACTCTAACGCAGGGTTGGGGGTTTGTTGCGCACGAAAAATCAGCTCTCCAAGCCTAGGGAAACCAAAAAACCATTGGTGATAGTTGCGCAGATAAGTCACGTCTAGCTGCTGCGACAACATCTGCATGAGAACCGTACTGCCGACCCGCGGTGGCCCGACAATAAAAACAGGGGGGTGGCGATCTAAAACCTCCAAATCGACCTGCGCTAAGCGTTCCCCCATAGGTAGAGCGTAAAAATTGATTGCGCGCAGTGTTTTCGACGCTACTTGCCTAATCAAGCCCACCACCTATCTCCCCTCTTAGGGTCTTACTTTGCTCATCGTACTGCGTCTAAAGGTTAAAGGTGACCAGCCTCAATTTTTCTAGCAGTATCGATCAGGGGTTTGTTTTCAACCAGAGAAAAGTATTTCAGATTGCCCATGGCCTCCCATTTTCCGATGCCCCTCACGGTGCTAAGGTTCGTCTATGCATTCCAGAAACTCATCTGCACTGGCCGGCGGACCCGCAGTTCCCACCTAGAGCTTCTCCGATTTCAACCAGCCGTTCATTGTGCCCCGCGCCCACAGGGATGAGAACGCGAGTTTTAGGCCCCCGGATTGCGCAACAACACCCCCTCACAAAACTCTCCATTCCCATGCCAGCAGAGGAAATTTGACCGATCCGGGTCTAATTCACCGTGTGTAATTGACCTGAGCCTTAGATTCAGCCCGATAGTTTTTAGAGTAATCGATTAGTTTTAGTGGCCTGGTTGTGTTGTATCCCTCCTTCCAAATTCCAATGATTGCTCTAGCATATTTCAGTCAGTGGAACTGATTGACCTCTAGGCATTCATCTCGGAGTCTAGACTTGAAGGATTCAACATGGCCATTGCGCCAGGGTTGCCCTGGTGGGGTGCACATCAAATCGATCTCAGTCACCCAATTGGATATGGGCTGAGGAATGATTCCTGCCCATTATTAATTCGCAAGGCCTTCGGAGCTCCGCGTTGAATCGAAGGAAACTCGAGTTGATCCACCAGATCTAATGCAGTAATTGAGTAATCAACCAACCCTCCCAAGCTCTCTCTATTGTGTTCATCAACTACTGTTAGAGCTTTCACGCCATAGCCGCTGAGTCTTCTTATGGCTGCCAACCAGCCATTGAGATTAGCACTGTGATGAGCGCAGGCGGCCACCCCACCGACCATACTGGCGAGCATAGGATCGAGGACTGCTGACAAAGCTTGCGGTCAGGGTCGTCCTGACTAGTGTGGTTTAGTGGGTGTCGAAATGCTGATCGAAAAAGCTCAACAAACCGACATTTAGTGCGTTCGTTGATCAAAAAGACATTGATCAGGTGAACCATAGCTGTCCGAAGCCTGGCAGGCCTAGAAGTTTCCCTCCGCCAGCTGCCTGAAGACCGCTTTTTCAAGCTCCGCTTCAGCCAGCAGCTTTTGAGCTGCAAGTTCTGTTTCTCTAGGTGTTTGAGTTTCTAGCATTCTCGGATTTTAGGCTGCCGTATTGGTTTTAGTAGCGGTAATTAGGCTACCTCAATCACTTTTAGCTGCCGCAGAACTGCCGCCGCATCCCCGCCTTCGTAAAAGGACTTGGACGGCTTCTTGATTTTTACGAACGATTTATTCAGGCGAATGCCTTGGCTTCTTTTTTGAGTAATAATCTCCTTTTCTTACTGCCAGCCAAGGTTGGCCGCAAGACGACTCTCATAAGTTGTAAACCTAATAATTGGGGTCATGCCACAATTCGGCAGCAGTCAGAGCTGTGTGACTCATCAAAACTAAAGCACTATGGTTCGCAGTTGCTAAGGCGGCCATGTGCTGTATCTTTTTCGGAAACCAAAGTCGTCCTGGTTGCTCAAGAAAACTATGATGCCTGCCGTCTTCATTAATTCTGAACTACAAGTGCACACTGAACCCAATGACGTCTCATTTTTTTGAAAAAGCACCTGAAAAGTTGCTCTCTTGGAGAAGTCCCATACTTTCGCTACAGTTTCATCCACTGAACAGTCTTCTGTAATTACAAGCACACCAGGCTGCATGGCTTGATTAGCTAAGCTCTCAAGCTACTTTTTTTGGCAACCTATCTCTATTTAAAGTAGCCATGGCTACCGACAGCTTTACAGGAACACCCCTAAAAACTAAATGTCAATTCATGAGACGAGTCAGCACAAACCAAAAGTCACTTAAGGTTGCCAGTGTGGCAAAAAGTTCGTGGTCCGAAGTGTATTGCGTTCTGATCTGAAACTGGAAACGCGATAAATCTTGTCGTCCTGAATGAGGCTGCGACTCAAAGTGCGGCTAAGAGCGCTAGGCAGGCAGCCTCGATTCTTTTTGACGTCTCGCTTGACGTTTTTTTCTCAGCCAAAGAAAAATACTTCAGATATCCGCTCACCTCGTACCCCCCCCGTTTGCATTGGTTACGAGACGCCAAATAACCCCAAGTATCGTCGATGCATCCAACAATGCTTAGCCGGGGCACCCGCACTTTTGTTACATCTAAGGCCTGCGCGAATTCCCAAGTAGGTTCCGCTGAAATACCCAAAAGAGTTAATGCCCCAAGACGGACAGCGTGAACTGAGACAAATCGTTTTTGGGGTCCTGAATGCTCAAAAAACTCTTCAAGTGGGAGCACTGCTCTGGCAACCGAAATATTCATATCTGCAGATGGAACCGCGTGGGCTACCGCGTCTTGAAATTCGCTACAGCGCTCCATTGACCATTCTTCGAGGGAATTGGAGTCAAATTTCCCAAAAGTTTTCCCAATAAGCGCTGAGAAAAAGATGTCTTTTGGTTTCAGCGTGCTGGGTCCCTTGGAGGTTGTATTCGGCCTCACCTCTCCGGAAGCTCCCTGAAGAAAAACAAAAGTCATAGCGTTGTTATGAGCAATTTCCTCCCGGCAAAATTCTCTGATGCTTCCAACATAATCAGCCGAGAGGGCGGAACGTTCCAAGGTCGACACTGGGTGGCATGCGCCTACTAATAATGTAGCCAAAGTTTTATCATCCTCAGAAAAAAGCAACACCTCTGCCGTGGTGGACGAAACCTCTTTTGGGTTTGGAAGCATCATTGCGTCCTCTGAAAAAATGTTCAGCGCCCTCAGGGGCCGTGGGGCTTGCCTTCGTCTTGACGCGACGCCATTTAATTGATATCTTGCCTGCTTTAATTCAACTGACGCCCAGCCCCCATCTGTGAGAAGCCTCTTCGAGGCAGCAATTATTTTACGCGCGACCATAAGGTAGTGAGAGTCCACCACGGAACCGAGTAACGGCTTTGAATCATCTAGCATTGGCGCGTTGTGGGTATGTGAACTTGACAGGAAGAGGCTTTCGTCATCAAGAAGCCCATCGAGTCCCGAGATAATATCGGACCTCAGGCGAGCTCCAGGGTAGAGTGCGTCTAGAGAAATTATAAGAACCTGACTGCCACCGCTTTTGAGCATTAGCAGGTTGGCCTCTAAGGCTGCTGCCAAATCTCCAGCTACGCTCTCTGTGGGCCCACATCCAAGAAACGTATCAACCTCAGGGGCAATTGAAACCACTGATGACTTAAGCTGCATTTCCAAATTGTATCTGGATTGTCAAGGCTTATGCTCTTGCAGTGCCATGAAAGCGTCCGCCCCCTCATTCGTGTACTGCCTTCAGATTATTTGATCTATTCGACGAATGTTCCTAGACAGCGCTCCCGCAAGTCGGCCAGTCGAGCAACCTCTCTCCCCGCGAGCACCTTATCTTTTTGAATCTTCCAGTGAGAGACCCTTAGTAAGTTCATGCTCTATCGCCGCCATCGACTCTCGACCGATGCCCTCCCGACAATGAAGGTAACCTCTTGTTTCCGCTCGAAATTAAAAAATCGATTTATTTTCAGTATTTTTCTGATGTAACAGGACCCCAGTTTGATCGAAGCTTCTCCGACCCATAAACGTCGGCTAATTTGAGAGCTTAACTTAATTGGAATCCTCAAAATCTTAGAGTGCAGCCCAAGAGTTCAGGGGATCATGGTGGCCAGCCTGGTAAGCGGGGTGACCATTTTGTGGTTTGAGGCTAAACGGCATCTGGGGTTAGCGATCAAGAATACCGACCTCCGCATCGATGCGGACGAAGGTGGGTTCATGCAATCATGGGGGAGGTTCGTTGACGTATGCCGAAGGTTCGATCGAGCACTTCTGACTCTGATTCGTTACTTTTTACCCAAATTCAATCCACTAAGCCGTGCGGCCTAAGACTGCACATGGATGACACGTTGTAGCGGGACGGTAACTTCGTTTCTAAATTTGCGACGCACATGCGGAGGAAAATGTTGTTGGGAAGAGGGCAGTTATAGCCCGACGGGGTCAGCGCCTTCCCCAAAGAGACTTGGCCTGGCGGAGATTGGATGGATATTTTTCAACGTTCGGTTTCAAAATTTAAATTGGAGAGGATTACGGCCTCAGATTTTGTCGCGTCAATGAAAACCGTGTTTGTCACACAATGCCTGGCCCTGCGAACATTTGCCCATCTAGCCCTCGGTGAACTTGGAGCTTCTTTTGCACTTCTGACGAATGGGAATCAGGTTACCCAGCAGAACAAGTTCTCTCAACGTTCGCCGCAAAATCTGATGAAAAATGTGGAGCTGTTATGCGCAAAGGATTAAGAATCAAAACCGAGTGGATTGTGGGCGCTGACAATAATAAAAAAAATACACACCGATGGACGTTCTTCTAATCGGAGACGGCCCACTTAATGCAGGATGCGCTAAAGACGTAGGCTGAGGTTTTTTTCTTCAATTTAGGTAAAGTAAAATCAATGCACTGCAAACTTATGCGTGCACTAATTCGGCAAAGAGTCGCCCCCGAACCGATCTCTCAGTAGGACCAAAAGCCCCGAACTAAATCAACATCAACATTTGGTATCTGTCTCACTTTCCATAGCAACTAAGCCTGTTCCCCTCCAGTTACTCCGAGTCTTCGAACGATTTCCGCAAAAACTTGTTTGCTTTGCACGCTTGAAAAATGCGGTGAAGCAAGATCGGCATTTCGTTTGAAGGTTTGAATGTCTTCAGCATTGAGGTTCGAAAGACTAGTGGCTAGGTCCTTGAACGACCAAGACGCCAAAGACACGCCTATCTCGCTATTAGCGACAATGTTGCTCATCGATGGATTTGGCCCAGTGATTACTGCGAGTTTGGAGTGAATAGATTCGAAAAGCTTGTTCGGAAGAGCGTTAAGGTGGCCAGGAATCGCACCAGAAATAAGAATTATGGAAATATCGCAGTGATTTAGAAGTGTTGGTAGCTCATCCAACGGTACTCCGGCACGAATATCTATTCGGCTTCTAACGCCAAGCAACCTTGAGAGAATTTCTATTTTTAGCCTGAACTGCGGGGTAGCGAAAAGAATGAGGTCAAGTGTAAACCTAGCGTCCAAGAGCTTGAGGGCCCGAATGGTCTCTTCTATACCCCTGCCTTTGGTCCCCATGCCGTGATGCACAAGCCGAACCGAATCCTCCTTAACAAGTGTTGGTTTAAGGTTGTTTGAATCTGGTGAGTTGTAAATTAGCTGAACAGGCTCTGAGAAAAGTTTAGAATAGGAGCTTGCAATTACGTCTTCCACGGACGTGATTGCAATTTGACTCTGACTTTTTTTCACAAATTCGGCAGCTTTCTGAACCTGCCAAGTCCAATACTTTCTAAATGCGAACTTTTCTAAGAGCCCCCTGTCTGCATTGTTAATGTGATCTTCGTGAAGGTCCAGATAAGTGGGCACCGCCGATAGCCCACTCTGGCTTTCCATAAGCCAGGGGATATATTCAATTTCGTTTACCACTAATAAGTCTAGGTTTGAAAGTTCTCCAGGCGGCACTCTGTCCAGAAACCTTCCGAAAAAAAAATTAAATCTTGCAGTGTGCCGCCTAATCATATAGCCAAAATATCTTTTCAGAAGAGGCAGCACGGGAACTGGGTAATGGCGACTTACTCCAGCGGGTTTGGGCCCCCAACCTACTGTGGTGATGTGTTTGGCGCCCAGCTCGTTCAACCACCTAATCTGGCGGACTAGCCTGGGGTCCCTGTGTATGTTGGAATGTGAAAGAATCAAAACCCTAATAGTTGGCTCCCTCATAAATTAGTTCAGTAGAATTGAGGATACAGTAAAGCTGTAGTGTGCTAGTTCAGAAGCTGGACGAGTAAAAAACTAAGTGTAGACAGAGCGGAATTTTATGATTGGCCTTGGTGGACCTTCAGTCGGCCTAGCTGAAAAAGTTGCAGTTTGGAGGCAGCTGTCTTCTGGTCAGTTTGCCCAGGGAGCCAAGGTTGCGGAGTTCGAAAGTAAGTTTGCAACCTGGTCAGGCTGTCAAAATGTCGTGGCACTGAACTCTGGCACTTCTGCTTTGCATATCGGCAACCTCGCTCTAGGTCTACAGGCAGGGGACGAAGTAATTGTTCCATCTTTTACATTTGCGGCCTCAGCAAACTCCATAGCCCTAACTGGTGCCACTCCGGTTTTTTGCGATGTGGACCCTGTGTACTTCACGTTGGATGCAGAAAAAGTAAGAAGTCTGATTACCCCTAAAACTAAGGCCTTAATGGCGGTGCACCTCTACGGTCAGATGGCCGACATGGCCTCTCTAAAGGTGCTCGCCAAAGAATTCGACCTCTTTCTAATTGAGGACGCAGCTCAGGCCCATGGCGCGCACCTTAACGGGATACCCGCTGGAGGATGGGGGGACTTTGGTGCCTTTTCTTTTTACCCCACTAAAAACATGACAACGGGGGAGGGAGGGGCACTCTCTACCAGCCAGGCCAAAATTGATCGGTCCAGCCGTTTACTGAGAAACCAGGGCATGGTTGAGCGCTATAAAAATGAGGTGGTGGGTCTAAACAACCGCATGACGGAATTAGAGGCCGTCATCGGAATTCAACAACTCAAGAGAATTGATAACTTCAATTCGAGAAGAATTCGCAACGCGAGCATCTTGTCCGCAGCTCTAGATGGATTGAATGGGGTTCAGGTACCAACTGTTCGCCCCAACTCTAAGCATGTCTTTCATCAGTACACGATTTTGGTGACCCAAGACAGAGATCAGTTCTCGAAGGAACTTGCTAGGTTGAACGTACAGAGTGCAGTTTATTATCCGACACCTGTTCATAGGCTTCCGGCTTTCCAGGTCGACGCAGACCTGCCTGTGACTGCTCAACTCACTTCTACCTGCCTAAGCTTGCCGATTCATCCTTCATTGAGCCGATCGAAGGTGCAAGAAGTAGCAATGGCCGTTCGACAGGTTTTGGGGTCCTAGATGAAAGTTGGTGTAATTGGACTTGGCGTCATGGGTAAAAACCATGTTCGCGTACTCAACCAGATGCCACAAGTTGACGAAATATTCGTGTACGACAACGCGACGGGGTTGACTCCCGAGGGCGAAAAAATACAAGTGGTTGAGAGCTTAGAGGCACTTGCGCTAAGCGCCCCCGACTATGTTGTCGTTGCTTTGCCCACGAAGTTTCACAGCGAGACAGCTAAATTTCTCGCCTCCAGGCGGATCCCGACACTGCTCGAAAAGCCCGTTGCCATCTCTCTCCAGGAAGCACAGGCAATAGCCCTGGCGTTTACTCGCGCTGAAACCCTCTGCACGGTGGGGCACGTGGAGCGCTTCAATCCGTCACTACGTGCCCTCAGGCAGAAAATTACCCAAGGGGTGATTGGTAAACCGCTGCAGGTTTCCACTCGCCGAGTAGGCCCATTTCCAAGTCGGGTAAACGATGTGGGCGTCGTTTTAGACCTTGCCTCTCACGATATAGACCTAGTTGCCTGGATAACCGGACAAGATTACGACCATCTCAATTCGACCATCTCAAGCCCTCTACCCGGTGTTCATGAAGACATGCTTTTGGCCACAGGAAGGCTGATGAACGGGATGTTGGTTTCCCACGAGGTAAACTGGGTCACTCCGACGAAAGCCCGAATGACATTTGTTCTGGGCGAAGAAGGGATGCTGGTAGCAGACTCGCTTCGAGCTGAACTGCGCCTATGCAAAAATGGCGACACTGGATCGGAGTGGGGAATGTACTCAAACTTCAGAGGAGTTACGGAAGGCGAAGAAATTAGGTTTGTCATAGCCGTGAGAGAGCCTCTACTTCAAGAGCATGAGGCAATGATGCAGGAAATAAAAAACCCTGGATCAACCGAAATTTGTTCGTTAGAAGAGGGCTTGCGTGTGATGCGCGTTGTGCATGGCATCCTCAATGATTGACTCGACGGCCTGGGTCTCAGAGCTCGCAATTGTTGAGCCTGGGGTAACAATTGGAGCCAACTCAAAAGTTTGGGAATTCTCCAAAGTCCGGGCAGGAGCGATCATAGGCTCTGGGGTGACAATTGGCATGGGAGTTTACATTGGCCCCGGGGTTGTGATTGGACGGAACTGCAAAATTCAGAATTACGCCTTGATCTACGATCCGGCCGAGATAGGTGACGGTGTTTTCATTGGCCCAGGCGCAATTCTTACAAACGACAAGAGGCCTTCGGCAATTCTTTCTGATGGAGAAATAAAGGGGGCCAGTGATTGGAGCCCGTCCAAAGTGATTCTAGGAGACGGGGCCTCACTAGGCGCGGGCTCAATCTGTGTTGCTCCAGTGAAACTCGGGTCGCACGCACTGGTAGGAGCAGGAGCTGTGGTCACACATGATGTTCCACCAAGCTCTGTTGTGGTTGGAGTGCCTGCTAAGTCCCGCTAAGGTCGAAAACCCTCGCCAATCTGAAGTAAATTCTCCCAGTCAACTGCCTTTAGAATCGAACGGCCGTCCATTACAACTGCCTCGGGCTCAAGTTTGTCAAGCAAGGAAACCTGGAACGGATGCGAGCCAGAATTGATGAAAAGAGCGTCGAATTTGCTCTTCCCTGGGGGACGGAAGCCCATCGCAAGTACTTCTTGATCATCAAAGAGCTCGTCCACCAAATGTGCTTTAGCACCCAGCTCTAAAAGGGTTTGATAAAGATCGATTGCTCCAGAGAACGCCGCCTCTTTGACGCCGGTTCGATAGGACAAGCCCGATATAAGAATATTTCTTCCTTGAACGCCGCCGAGTCTCTCGGCCACTAGCCTAATTAATCGTGACGGAGATCCCTTGTTAATGTTTCTGGCAAGCTCCACAAGGCCCGCCGACTTATCTGACTGTAAATACATGTGCGGGTAAACAGGGATGCAATGACCTCCCACGGAAATCCCAGGCGAGTGAAGCATGGAGAATGGCTGTGAGTTACATGCGTCGCGGATTCCCGAATAACTAACGCCAAGTTCCTCTGCATGACTTGCAAAAGTGTTTGCCAGCGCTATGTTTACATCTCTAAAAGTAGTCTCTGCAAGCTTTGCAAACTCAGCAGCCTCCGCGGAGTCCATGCTCCAAACTCCATTGGACCTGGTCAAATCCGGTCTCATGTCGAACTCAAAACCAAATTCATAGAGCTTGGCTGCACGCGCCGTAGATTCCGAATTTATACCTCCAACAAGTTTTGGATACCTTCTAAAATCGGAGAGCACACTGCCGGATGAGACCCGTTCGGGCGAAAACGCAAGGAAGAAGTCCTCCCCAGCAATCAGCCCAGACACCTTCTCCAAAATCGGCGCAAATCTACTTCTAGTAGTACCGATTGGCAACGTAGTTTCAATGACTATGGTCGCATGACGGCACATGCTCTTACCAACCTCAGCAACTGCTTGGTCGATATTAGTAAAGTCAGACTCTCCTTCGGAGTCGACATACAGAGGCACCACAACAACTATGAAGTTAGCTGCACTGACTGCTCTTCGAAGGTCTAAAGTGCTGGAGAGTTGTCCCGACTTAACGGCGTCCTTGAGAAGGGTCTCCATGCCAGTTTCTTCAAAGTGCGCCACTCCGGCGTTGGTCTGTTGAATCACTTCTCGGGACACATCAACCCCGACGACACTAAGGCCTCTAGAGGCGAACTGAACTGCGAGCGGAAGACCAATTTTTCCTAAGCCAACAACTACTACGCGATTAAGTGACATTCACTAGTCTCCGATTCTCAAATAAATAGAGTGCGCAGTACTCCCACTCAAACCTTGCGACCATTAATCTGCCCCACATTTGTATTGGAGCAGAGAAACACAAAGAACTCTGGCTTTCAGGGTACACGCAGTTGCGTAGTCAGGTTTTTTAAAAGTGGTTGTACTCGAATGATTGAAAGTAAAACAATAAAAATGGATTCCTTTGTTAAATCTGAAATCCCCCAGATACTGCACGGGCTCGGGTGCCGACGAACCCAGCAATTTGAATGCTGTTGCTCTCCTTATTTTAGAGCGCTACAAGATATCTATCTTTCAGTCAATTTCATTAGTGGCCTGGTTCATGTTTGTTGGTGTGGGATGCCCTAAGACATACTTTATGAACGCTCCAAACTTGTGCACATAATCAAACTTTAGCGCTGCATATTTCGAATTCTTTGGTCCTGTCTTAGTTAAGTTCGTTGGCCCGAGACATTCAGAAGACAAATCGATGCATTCTTTGAGATTGAGGGGCAGCATCAGGTTTGGGGTTCGACCACGATAGGAGAGCTACCTCCGACATCTATTGCAACGACCACTAACCCTAAGGCCATGACTTTCAAAATCGAGACGGGCACCCCCTCTGAGCTACTGACGTTCAAAAACACAGCCCCTGATTTAATGTGAAGAATCTCAAGAATTTCTGAATTTGGAACAAAAGACAAAATTTTGAATTGAGATTCGTAAAGGTAAGAGGCGGCAGTTGCTCTAGAGGTCTCGGCCTCCACAGAAGAACCCCCAAAATGATGCCAGAACGCTTGTTTACCTGTTGCCCTCGACAAATGAGACAGGAATTCAGGTATGAGCTCGACTATCTCGACAGGGCTTAAGCCGGAGACGGAAACCACGCTTAATGAGTGGTCGGAGACAAAGATGCCTTTGGGCTTGGAGGCGAAATCCCGACTCACTTTTCCAATTTGGCTTCGATTTATGCCCAGCGGAAGGACGGATGCCTTGTGCTGACCGAACCGCGCAAGTGCATAGCTCTTGGCATGGTCAATCAGGTACACACCTTCGCTTTTCGACGCGACAAGCACTTTCTTGAAAGGTATGTGGCCCCTACTCTCTTCATATAAGTCAAATCGATGGTATCTAGGGATAGCTTTAGCGGACCGCTTAGAAGCCAAGATATTAGCGACAAGTGCATCGGTTATCCCCCAGTACGTGTAATAGACATCTTGTTCGGGGAGGTCAGCGATACCCGATCTGCATTCCCTCTTTGCACGTTGCCCAAAAACAATAAAAGACGCTTGCCGAGAGAGCTTCAAATCTTTCCAAGCAAGCCTCCAAGGAAGATTTAGCAGCCCCGCCTAGATGGCTTGCATTGTGTATTTTCGTCTTGCGTCCATAAAAACTTTCTGAGGTTGGGATCCATACCTTTCTCCAGAGGTTACATCCGGGACCCAAGTGATTTCGGCGTTGGGATAAGCCCCAGATTACCTCGTCGTCGACAAAGAATTTTTTCGCTAATCTGAACGGAAACGATTGGGTGAATATATTTATTCGCATTGTCTGAGGATACCAAAAACCCTTCAGGTGACCTCTTCATGTGTGAGTTAGACGACAAGTGCTGGGGGAGAACTGCCGAGGGAAACAGGGGCAACAACACCTTCACCAAACCACTTAGGGACTCAAAAATCTCCCTGCAGCGTTGGCGGCAGAATCCCATAAGGCCAAAAACCTAAATCTCACTCCCTAGGAGGTGCGCTGCAGGCGTGTGCCAAACGGCATTCAGCCGGATTCAATTGGTAGGCTCTCCTTTGGAGGTGCAGCATTGTCCCGTGTGAAAGTTCTAGTCATATGCATGTTCGACAGCATTCACACTGCTCGCTGGCTAGCTCAGTTTGAAGACCAAGACATAGAGTTCCTGTTATTCCCGAGCACTCCTCAAAGAAGAGTCCACCCTGAGCTCAACAAGCTGATCTCTGGAGACGGGCCTACACAATACCGGCCCGTCAGATTGTCTCGGTATTTTTCCCTTCCCCTGTGGGCCCTCGATAGGCTCTCAAGTAACTTCTTCCGAAGCTCGATTTTGAGATGGTCGATCGAAACCTTCCGCCCAGGTATTGTCCACGCATTAGAGCTTCAGAATGCCGGGTACCTGGGTGTCAAGGCGCTCTCACGCGTAGAGCGAAATGGCCTGAAGTTCACGGTCACTAATTGGGGTAGCGACATATTTTGGTTTCAACGGTTCCCGAAACACAAAGCAAAACTACAAAGGCTTTTGAAGATTGCCGACGTGTATTCCGCTGAGTGCGAAAGGGATGTGCTTCTCGCAAGAAACCTAGGCTTCGCTGGGCAAGCCATGCCAGTCATCCCAAATGCGGGGGGATTCTCCAAGGCCGATCTTGCGATTCCTCGACTCGCACCGGGTGAGCGTAAAACAATTGCCCTCAAGGGCTATCACGGCTGGGTAGGCAGGGCAAAAGTTGCTCTCGAGGCAGTTAGCGAGATGTCTGAGGAGCTTCAGGGCTACCAAATAGTTGTCTACTCGGCCAACCGATCTGTGCTACAGCTAGCTAAACAGGTTTCCAAGCACACTGGACTGGGGATAAAGGCTTTCGGCAAAGGGGCGATGAGTCACAAGCAGGTTCTCGAGATGTTTGCAAAGTCAAAGATTTACGTTGGCCTATCTGAGAGCGACGGGATCAGCACCTCCATGTTGGAAGCTATGGCCATGGGAGCTATCCCAGTTCAAACCTCAACGGCTTGTTGCGACGAATGGTTTGGAGACAGCGGAGTCGCCGTGCACCAGATTACGGTCGCGGCGGTCAAGGATGCCATTAGACAAGGTCTCAAGTTAGCCGAAGATCCAGCCAGCGCTGCTAAGAATTTAGAGACGATAAAGAACAAAGCCAGCGCAGAGTTGGTGAAAAAAATCGCACTCAGGTTCTACGAATGATCGGCAGTGGGAAAAAATAACAAATTTCGAATCAATGCCGGTTTGCTACAAGCACGGCTAAAGAGAGGCTGTTTTGAAGGGGCTATAGCAAAATGGTTGGGTTTAACTGTTTACTCTTGAGGCATGAGAACTCTAACTACTTGAGCCAAAGGTTTTCTTGGCTCACATGTTTGCAAACGACTGCCCTCGGAAGGGCATGAGGGTCTTGGAGTTGATAATTTCTTCACAGGGCCATAATCCAACGTTGCCCACCTGATGCAAGATAAAAACTGTGAACTGATGAGGAATGACGTCACCTTCCCGCTCGTTGTCGAGGTTGACGCAATCTACAACCTTGAGTCTCCAGGGAGCCCAATCCGCTACCAAAGAGGCCCTGTCCAGATGATCAAGTCCAACGTCTTAGGCGCGGTAAATATTCTTGGGCCGGCGAAAAGGCTAAAAGTCCCAATGTTTCAAGCTTCCATGAGCGAGGTCTACGGCGACCCACAAACTCATCCGCAAACCGAGGACTAATTAGGAAATTACAAACCGATCGGTCCGAGGGGCTGTTATCAACACTCCAGGCAGGTTTTCCAAACTTTTTTCTGTACGTGTTGCAACCTCCCCGGAGCCAAAGAAAACTATCATTTCCCCCCGTTTGGATTATCAAATATGCTCTTAAAGTTTTTCATCTGCACAGGCCATAATGGTCGCTGTCTCCTTTTCCGAGAAGTCAGTTTGCCTCAAGTGGGGGCGATGGAAAGAAGCCGCGAAGTAAGGGTCGGGTATGGTCGTCACTCTCCAAGGTTCGATCAACCCAGTTGCGCCTCCGGCCCTCAAAGGGGCCACTTTTTAGCGATTCACGAAAGTAACAGCAATTGACTTGCTTTTCGGTCCGCCCCTCGAATCGCGTCATTAAATGCTGAAGATGAATGAAGCTGACCAGACGGGAGTCACCTGTTGACAACTTAATTCAACTAATAGCATGCTTGGTCAATTTTGCAAAAGAGCAGCATGCCCGAATCTGCATCCCAGCGGAGGTGGTGCATCTCGTAATTCAGCTAAGGTCGAACGCTAGGCAGAGGGCCTCGGGTTCGCAGTTCCAGTCGGCTATGTAATTCGCGGACTTCGGCACCTCGTAAGACGCACTGACTCCAGTGAAATTCGGAATTTCCCCAGCTCTTGCCTTCTGGTACAGACCCTTGGTGTCTCTGGCTTCGCAAACCTCTAGGGAAGTTGCCACATAAACCAGCCGAAATCTTTCTGGACCGATAATTTCCTTCGCTAGTTGCCTGTCTTTCTCTAACGGCGAGACGAGTGCAACCAGCACAATGAGTCCAGCATCAGCCATCAAGGACGCGGTCTCAGCGGTTCTTCTGATGTTCTCAGTTCTGTCCTCCTCGGTGAAGCCCAAATCTTGGTTTAGTCCAAACCTTAGGTTGTCCCCGTCAAGCAGAAAATGCGGCTTGCCTTGCCGATGAAGATCAACGCCTAGGGCGCTTGCCATCGTGGATTTGCCCGAACCTGAAAGACCCGTGAACCAAATTACCTTCGGTTCGGTTTGCAGAAGTTCCGCATGCATTTGATTGGTCACTTGAGACACATGCCTTGTGATGTTTTCGCTTCGACGAAGAGCGAAATTCACAGTTCCAACTGCGACCGTTTGTCCCGTGTAGGGATCAGAAAGTATAAATTTACCGAGCTCCGCCTCCTGGGCGAAAGGCTCCAGTGTTAGTTCTTCTGCGGTCTTGATATTTACTCTGGAGATTTGATTCACCTGGATACTGGAAGTTTGACCGGTTTTTTCATTCGACTCCAATGACAAAGCGCTTAGTTTAGTGATGCTGGCCGAAGTCGAGCCTGACCCTGTTTTTAGAAGATACCTTCTGCCGCTCTGACCTTTTTCCTCCGACAGCCAAATGAGATCGACCTCAAACTGATCGTGTGACAGCAGAGGAGTGCTCGAGAAAACTTGTCCGCGCTTCAGGTCTAGCTCTGCGTCGATTTCGATTGAGACAGCCTCGTTTGCCCTTGCTTTTTTGACCGGCTCTCCATTTGCCATCAGTGACTGGACCGCAAATTCTCGCTCCCCACAAAAAAGCTTTTGGCCTTTGGCAATCTCTCCGGACAGGATGCTGCCAAGGTACCGTCTTCCGCCACCAGATAGCCGTTGAATGTACTGGATTTGGAATAACGGACTCTTGCTGGCCTTTTCTGGCTTTGCTAGTGAATCAAGCGCGCCTATAAGCGTTGGACCCTCGAACCAGGCAAGCTTTGACGAAGGCTTGACAATATTTTGGCCACGAAGACCACTGACGGGCAGAGTCTGGTGGCGAATATTGTCAAAGTGCGAGGTCCGCTTGGCTACGTGTAATTCAATGTCGGCCAAAATTTGGTTGAACGTTTTCTTACTGAAGCCCACGAGGTCCATTTTGTTCACCACGAACAAGACATCTCTAATTCCTAGTCGAAGAGCAATTTCTAGGTGATGCAGAGTCTGAGGCTTAAGCCCAGATTTAGCATCCACAACCAGCATTAACGCGTCGCTACCGGCACATGCCGTGGCCATGTTCCGGGTGTACTGTTCGTGCCCAGGGGAATCAGCTATTTGATATCTGCGCTTATTGGAGTCAAAGAACCTGTGAGCGACGTCTATCGTGATTCCTTGTTCTCGCTCACTTTCCAACCCATCGAGCAAATCGGCGATTTTTTCTGGATCGAAGCTCTTGCCTATTTGGTCATCGTAAATTGATCCAGTGTCTAAAAGTAGCCTTGCAAGAATTGTTGACTTGCCGTCATCTACTGATCCAGCAGAAGTTATCTTGAAAATTTCTTGCGGCATTAGAAATAGCCCTCCTTCTTCTTTTGCTCCATGCTGGCGCCTCGGTCAAAATCAATTACTCGTGAACTTCGCTCACTGACTCGAGTGCTGACTAGTTCCTCTACGATATCGGCAAAAGATTCGGCAACACTTTCCACGCCACCCGACAGCGGGTAACAACCAAGTGAACGGAACCGAATTTTCTCGAAATAGACCCTCTCGTCATCTTCGAGCCTGAAACGATCATCGTCGATCATTATCAGCGCGCCATTTCTTTTGACAAAAGGCCTGCGCTTGGCGAAATATAGCGGGACCATCGGGACATTTTCGATTTCGAGGTAGCGCCAGATATCTAATTCAGTCCAGTTTGAGAGCGGGAAAACCCTCATCGACTGCCCGTCGGTCAGGGTGGTGTTGTAGATGTTCCAAAGTTCAGGTCGCTGGTTTCTTGGGTCCCAGCCGTGGTGTTTGTCTCTTACTGAAAAGATCCTCTCTTTCGCCCTGGATTTCTCCTCGTCGCGTCTTGCGCCACCAAAAACGAAATCAAACTTGTACTCCTCAAGGACTTTTTTTAGCGCCTGGGTCTTGGTTATATCGGTGTGCACGGCGGATCCGGAGTCAAACGGATTTATATCTGCTTGGATTGCGTCTGGATTGATGTAGTGAATGGTTTCCACATCAGTCCGGTTCTTGGTCCACTCACGGAATTCGTTCATATCTTGAAATTTCCACCGGGTATC
>Ga0307982_1000792_pt1 | contig 25147 bp, 20 predicted proteins | sample OrgLakmetagen989_FD_201847 | JGI IMG/M metagenome (GOLD analysis project Ga0307982, IMG submission 201847) | Saline water microbial communities from Organic Lake, Antarctica - #989 | ecosystem: Environmental > Aquatic > Non-marine Saline and Alkaline > Saline | place: Antarctica: Organic Lake...
TCAGTCACGAAAGGCCTGCCACAGGGGCATGTCCTCTCCCCGATGCTATTCTCGTTGTTCGCGAATGACCTCCTGCTCCGCATCCAGGCGCTGAATGCAGAACGGCGCCACAGCGGGGACCTGGAGCGCGCTGGGGCAATTGCATATGCCGACGATATCGTCCTGGTGGATCGCACTCTCAATGGGCTGCAGCAAAAGCTGGACGGTGAGACTTGGCAGTGCCGCAGGTGAGGAGCCCTGGGGGGGGCGCCGTGTGGTACCTCCTTGGTGTGTGCCCAGCGGCGGAGGGGGCGGCGGGGGGTGCTGCTGGGCTGCAGGTGCTCACATGATGCCCGTTGTGGCGCCTGATGGCGGCTCGTCCAGTCCAGCCCCAGTCAGATGCGGAAAACGGTGACACAATCATGTGCAATCAAGTGCAGTAGACGCTGGCAGGGGCCAGGGAGACAAGACAGTCGCGCACGACCAGCGCACGCAGCACAGTGCGGCGACAATGCTGGCGGAGGGGATATCTTGGAGCAGCTGCCTGCCCGGCAGCGTGGGCGAGCTGGCTGTTGTGTACACAGGTGTGCAGCGCAGCAGCGGGGCGGCCAGCAGCGGAAAGGGCAGTGGCAGCGCGTCATCGGTGGCGTGTGGGGCCAGCTCACTACCCGCATACACCTGTGCAGCGCGTCATCGGTGGCGTGTGGGGCCAGCTCACTACCCGCATACACCTGTGCAGCGCGTCATCGGTGGCATGTGGGGCCAGCTCACTACCCGCATACACCTGTGCAGCGCGTCATCGGTGGCGTGTGGGGCCAGCTCACTACTCGCATACACCTGTGCAGCGCGTCATCGGTGGCGTGTGGGGCCAGCTCACTACCCGCATACACCTGTGCAGCGCGTCATCGGTGGCGTGTGGGGCCAGCTCACTACTCGCATACACCTGTGCAGCGGGCAGAGCCACCTGGCGTGTGGGGCCAGGTATGCTGGGAGAGCAGTGGTGAGCGGTAGCGACGGCAACGGGCACCCTGTTGCAGGCCAGGGTACACCAGTGGCAATCAGCCCAACGCTGAGGCAGGCAGGCGTTCGCAGTGCACGCTGCCTCTAAAGTGGACCTTGCACAGAATGTTAGTGTCTGGAGCAATGCATACCTGAGCCGCATCTCACACCCCAAGTTTATCAGCTGGTATGGAGAAGCTCTGTTTGCGGGTTCAGCTGTGGAGCCCAGTTTGGCGCTATAGACGCCGCCACCAAACTGCCGATTGTGGTGTTCTCAACAGACCCACAAGGATCGCTGCCACCCGGGGATGCATACAGCAGCCTGGACCAAAGCAGACATTGGGAACAACAGGAGGATGGTCATGTCCTTGACCCCTCCCGGGGTGACCCTGCTGCAGCGGGCGCCTTCACAGCACGACGGCACAGAAGCCACACTCAGCACAGGCAGCGAAGAGCACCTGCCCAGCCTCCCCCGAAGCTCGCTGCTCGAAAAGGGTGGCGCGGGTGCAACCATATGCCTGGTGTGCATCGACGGCTTCCTCCAGCAGTGCCTTGAAGCTGTCCAGGGTGGGACACTCTGGACTGAAACAGGCACTGAAAGAGCACGCACACAGCAATTGCTCATCTTTCTGAGACAGAAATAGCAGTCCGCATGATGGACAGAGCACGTCTGTTTGAAGACCACAAGAAATGGCGCCACATGCTTCAGCCCAATGAAGCAAGCTGCCCAAATGCTCCTCACTCTCGTCCAACTCGTCGATGGCCTCATCCAAAGCTTCCCACAATGCCCCGTCGTCTCCATCATCATCCGCAGCCAAATCTTCGGAATCTGCTTCAATTTCACCAGTTTGGAAGGCCCAGGGGTTCTGAAGGAGAAAGTTGAATGGTATTAGCAGTGGTGCAGCGCGGCACAGCGCTCGAAGCTCACTCACTTTGGCGAAAGTTCTCACAACGTCGTGCAGCTCCATTCCAGCACGCAAAGCTGAGCGGAATGCATGCCTGCGGCGACGAACTGAAGCTTTGATGGCTAAGCGGTTCTTGGACAGAACTGTTTCCGTCGAGAAACGGCGCTTTATGCCAGCAGCCTGCTGCTCTCCTCCGCAAGGTGCACTTTGCTGCTCAGCCATGTCCCGAAAGAGCACAATCAACGCATATAATGCAGGTGCCTTGCAAGAGTGATAAATAAATGCAGATGGAAATGGTCACATCTGTGGTTCTGGTGCAGGATGTATTGGTCAGATGCACAGAATTTGGTGATGAATTGGCATGCTTGTTTTTACTACCCGTACAACCGGGGGTAGTCACAATTACAGTAGGTTTTATTGCAAGGTACAGTAACGCTAGCTGAGAAGAAGACGAAACATGTCAGTGTGTCCGAGTGGTTAAGGAGAACGATTAGAAATCGTTTGTGCTCTGCACGCACAGGTTCGAATCCTGTCGCTGACGACCCCTTTTTGTTGCGCTTTTGGAGTACTTGGAGCAGTTCTTCCTCTTGAGCTTACCATAGTCGGGGGGGTAGCGTAGCGTTGCCAGCTAGGCCCCCTGCTGACCCCCCCTCTCCCTGTATACCTCATTCTCGGAGTCTGTGAGCTTACCATAGTCGGGGGGGGGGTCTGCTGCGGTACTGACCATCACACATATGAACAGGTGTTCCGTGGGCTTCGCAGAACACAGTAGAAATGGCATAAATTGAAGGAGGGGGCGAATTGATCGACCCCTCCTCCTCCCCGCCCGAGTCTGGGGCCTCAGTTGGTATAGCCGAGGGGGCAGTCTGCTGGGGTACTGGCCATCACAGAAACGAACAGGCGTTCAGTGGGCTTCGCAGAAAATGCAGATGAGGCCTTAGTTGGGAGAAGGGGGGTCGGCAGGGGGGCTAGCTGGCTACGCTGGGCAACAAGACAGCAAGCCATACTATGATGACCAGCATCAGATGTATTTGTATTGCAAGGTGTCAAGGAAGACACTGCTCATAGCGAGCGTCCTGGTCAGCAGACGTCGACCCAGTCCGCGTCGCACCCACCCAGCCGTCCCCAGGCCAGGGGCAGATCCGTTTGCCCGCTCCATCAACATGTGCCATTTCCACTGTGTTCTGCGAAGCCCACGGAACACCTTTTCATATGTGTGATGGTCAGTACCCCAGCAGACCCCCCCTTGACTATGGTAAGCTCATGGCATAAATTGAGGGAGGTGGCGAATTCGAGCTTACCATGGTCGGGGGGGGGGTAATGCTGGGGTACTGACCATCACACATATGTATAGGTGTTCCGTGTGTTTTCGCAGAACACAGTAGGAATGGCACCTTTTGATGGAGGGGGCGAGTTGATCGGCACCTGGGGATGGCTGGGTGTGGGTGGGGTGGGGTGGGTGCAATGCAGACCAGGTCTGCTGACCAGGGCGCTCACTATAAGCATTATTTGCCTTGGTAGCAAGCCAACAACTCGTGCTTCATTTTATGACCCCAGCAATTCAAGATTTGCTGCTACTGCCGCGCTGTTTATATCGCATGAAAAGCATGAGTATCATGAAGAGCCCCCAGCTGCACAGGACAGGTGGGGTCGAAGTAATGGCAATCAAACTTGGGGTCAATCTTGCCACCCCAAACCCGGGCGGGCGGGATGGGTCAATTGCCACTCAAAAGACAAACATTTCGTCTTCACTATTTCATAAAGAGCCAAGAATGGCACGCTCCGCTGCTTCTCAGCCTCTCCTCCTGGCTGGGCCTCTCGTCGCGGCCCCTACAGGCCCCTGCGATACAGGGGGTCAATTCACTGAGACGACCTCGAAAAGGCTGTCACACCGTGCCACTTGCAAGATTCCGAATGCTTCATTTCCTACTTTGCACAACATGTATGCACTGGAAACTGTGACTCGGCGCCTGTGGATTGCCAGATAATTTGCTCGCATTATTGTGCCACCCGCTTGCTGCGGCATTGCGAAGCCTCCATCAGTTGATAGCGCAGCAATGGCGAGCCAGGGTGGCGTCTCAATCGACATTGGTGGATATTGTCATGTTCAGGATTCTGAAGGCAGGGAGTATGTTGTGAGTCTTGCCTTCTATTCAGATGGCGTTTCGCCCCAGACACAGAGCCATTCTGTGTAGAGCTTCATCATAAAAATCCGGCTTGATGCGTACATCTGGACTGTGTACCGGCGTTACAGCGCATTTAAGGCTCTTGCCGACGAGGTTTGTGATTCGCTGCAAATATATCCTGCTCTTTGCATTGGAGTGTCTTCTGCAGCTTGGTCGAACCATCCCAGACATTCCTCCGTGCCCGCCCAGCCAATACGCCGACTCTACCCCAGACTTCCTGGAGCGGAGAAGGCTGGAGCTTGTTGAATGGATGCGCCATGTGAGCAAGATTTGCTGTCAATAGCAGCGTGCAGCCGTCATGCATGCTTGTTTTCGTTGTGCAGCTTTCTCGTGACGAGCGCGTTTGCCGAGCAGAGCTTTTCCATGATTTTTTACGATCCCAGGCCAATGTCCCCCCACAGACAGTTGTGCAAACTTATGTTGCACCCCCAGTCTCTTCCATGACCACACAAGCAGATCATTATGGCCAGTTTTCCAACGGGCAGCACGCGGGGCAGGGGCAGGGGCAGGGACGGGCAGGGGTGTCTGGCACCTCCACCGCCAGCGCAATGACCACCGCCAGCTCCATGGGGGGCCTGCACAAGCCTTCCGGCAAGATTGGCTTGAAGGACTTTGTTCTGCTCAAGGTGGTGGGTAAGGGCTCCTTCGGCAAGGTGATGCAGGTGCGCAAGCGGGACAGTGGGCAGGTGTACGCCATGAAGGTGCTCAACAAAGCAAACATCGTGCAGCGCAAGCAAGTGGAGCACACGCGCACAGAGCGCAGGGTGTTAGGCAGGATCGTGCACCCTTTCATTGTTGGGCTGAACTACGCGTTTCAGACCCCTGACAAGCTGTACTTCGTGCTGGACTACTGCGCCGGTGGGGAGCTGTTCTTCCACTTGGGACGGGAGGGGCGCTTCACAGAGTCCCGGGCGCGCTTCTACGCCGCCCAGATCACCCTTGCACTTGAGCACTTGCACAGCCTGGGCATTTTGTACCGGGATTTGAAGCCTGAGAATGTGCTGCTGGACCACACTGGCAATGTGCGCCTAACGGACTTCGGGCTCAGCAAGGAAAACATCCACTCCACTGATAGCGGCGCACAATCGTTTTGCGGAACCCCTGAGTACTTGGCGCCTGAGGTGTTGGCTCGCACTGGGCATGGGCGGGCCGTGGATTGGTGGAGCTTGGGGGCGCTGCTGTATGAGATGCTGACGGGGCTGCCACCCTTCTACGACCAGGACCGCACCAAGCTGTTTGAGAAAATCAGAAACGGCGTGCTGGAGATGCCTGCCGAGCTGAACTTGAGTGCTGAGGCGCAGGACCTGCTGCGGCGCATGCTGAACCGCGACCCCAAGGCGCGCCTGGGGTGCGGCAAGGGGGACGCCAACGACATCAAAACCCACCCCTTCTTCAAAACCACCGACTGGGTGGCGCTGTACAACGGTCGCATCACGCCGCCGTGGAAGCCCCCGGTAAACAGCAGCATGGACACGTCCCAATTCGACACCGAGTTCACCTCCCTGCCCCTGGCCACGCCGGAAAGCCAGTCCCACTCCGCCCTCAAGGCGGCGCTGCAGGCGGGAGCAGACTTTGAAGGCTTCACATACGTGGGCAGCTCTTCGCCGCTGAAGCAGCGGGTGGCAGCACAGCCGGCAGCCGCAGCAGCTGCCAGTGGTGCAGTGGTTGACCCCCACCAAGCCGCCATGTGGCAGCAGCACGCCGCCATGGTGCACCAGCAGATGTTCGCGCAGCAGCAGCAATCCTACATGCTTGCCATGCAGCAGGGACAGCAAGCTCCTGTTGCCACTACGCAGTATAACACTGGGGCAGTGGATGAGTCAGAAGATGTGAACCTAGGCTGATCGGGCTTCTACGAAACACCTGAAATTTCATCAATTCCTAGCCATTGCTGTAGGGGGTCAGCGGGATGAACGCTGTGCTCTCGTGATGCCTTTTCATTGCAGTTGTCTCAAATTCATCCAATTTCGTTCTTGTGCATTCCTCACACAATTCTGGGAGGCGTGCAGAAGATCGTTTGAATTCGCTTTTCCCAGCAGAATTTCCTCCAGCGAGCGTGAACAGCACTTGCGAAAGTCTGCAGAGCAGGATACCTGCGCCACCAAACGCACATAAGACTACAAAATCAAATGAAAATGGAATCCCCTCAGTCTCCTTTGCCCCATTTGGCCATCATGGACTCTCCTGAGCCCTGTGATGCGGAAATTGTAGGCAGCCCAGGTACGTGATGTGAGCAGACCACTGCCAGGGTTCCGTGCATGTGTCCTATTTTGCAGCTGCTTTCAACCAGCGCTCAATTGAGCCAGCTGGTAATGCATTTGCACAGTGGGAGGCTGCTGGAACTGTGCTCAGGCGGCAAGACGAGCCAAGCACACCCACGCGTTCGGTCACTCCGCCGGCTTCTCCCGGGAACAGCACCCCTGGCACCCCCAAGGCAGCTGCTCCCAAGACGCCGTCATCCACCCCAACTGCAGGTGCCGCAAGTGCCGGCGGCAGCGCGAAGAAGGCACGGGTGCCTCTGCAGGGTGCCCTTCCCCACACACCCCTTGGCGAGGATGGAGAGTACAACTACGCCAAGCAGAACCACTACGCAGTGCTGGGGCTGGAGGACAAGGGACCCGAAGCCAATGCTGGGGACATCAAGAAGGCCCACCGCAAGTTGCTGTTGAAGTTGCACCCCGACAAGCGCGGCATGACTGCTGACGACGCACACAAGGACCCTTGGTTCCTCTCTGTGCAAAAGGCCCACGAGGTGCTGAATGACGAGGAGCTCAAGCGGCAGTACGACTCCGGGTTCGACTTCGACGATTCCATCCCTGAGGGAGACGAGGCGGAGGAGTTCTTCAAGTTGTACGGCCCTGTGTTCTCCGCCAACGGGCGCTTCAGCAACACAAAACCCGTGCCCCAGCTGGGCCACGCAGACGACGAGTGGGCCAAGGTTGAGGCCTTTTACGCGTTCTGGTTTAAGTTCCTGTCATGGCGCGACCCCCCCTTGGAGGACGAAATGAACCTGGCGGAGGCGGACTCACGGGAGGAGAAGCGATGGATGAAACGCCAAAACGACAGGCAGCGGGAGAAGCTGAAGAAGGTGGAAGTGAAGCGCATCCAGACCCTGGTGTCCCGGGCGTACAACCGGGACCCTCGTGTCGCCGCCCAGAAGGCCCGGGAGGCGGAGGAGCGGGAGGCAGCCGAGGCCGCCAAGGTGGCTGCCGCCGCCGCTGCTGAGGCCGCCGCCGCCGCCGAGGCGGCAGCTGCTGCTGTTGCCGCGGAGAAGCAGGCACAGCGTGACGCTGTGCAGCACACTGCCCTCAAGGCCGCTCGCCGGTTCCTCAAGGCCACCTGGAAGCTGTACCGAGGGAACACGGAGGTGGGCAAGGCTGCCATTGCGCAGGGGAAGAAGCCAATCGTGGTGCCCTTCAACGCCATTGACACGCTGTTTGCCCGGGGCGCCCCCGATAAGATCATCGACACTGCCGAGGCTGCCGCTGTGGCGGCTGGCGTGGACTTCGACTGCACCAACGACGCCTCAGGCGGCATCGTGCCGGCGGACTTTGGCCCCTTGGAGCTGGCTGGCGCGTACTGTGCCATTGCTGATTCCTGCGCCACCTCCCTGCAGCGCGCTGAGGCGGTGGCTGCCCAGGCAGCAGCAGCAGCGGAGGCCAAGGCCAAGACTGAGGAGGAGGAGGCTGCCGCCGCCGCCGCCGCTGGCGCTGTGCCGTGGAACGCAGGTGAGCTCAGTGCCCTGGCCAAGGGTATTGCAAAGTACCCCGGCGGCACCCGTGACAGGTGGCAGGTGATTGCCGACTACATCAATTCCTTGGGTATCGGCCAGCGCCGCAGCAAGTCGGACTGCATCAACAAGGCCGCACGCCTGGGCGACGACCAGCGCCGTAGCAGCAACACAGGGAAGCTGAAGACCACGCCGGCCCCTTCAGCCGCCGCCGCTGCAGCGGAGGCCGCCACCCCCCCCTCCCCCGCCGCCAGCGACGAGGATGTGTGGAGCGCAGAGCAGCAGAAGCGACTGGAGGCGGCCCTGCGCAAGCACCCCGCCACCATGGAGCGCAAGGAGCGGTGGAGGGCCATCGCTACCACGGTGCAAGGCAAGACCGCCAAGCAGTGTGCCATGCGTTACAAGGCGCTACGAGAGGCCGTGAAAGCCACCAAGTGAGATCAAGTGAATGCATTGTGACGTGCCTACAGCCGGGAATCAACTGCCAAACGCACACGAGACACCACAGATCCTGCCAAGAACATAGCCAGGAATGTTCCGATGAGCATGGCGGGCTCACGCAAAAGTGCCATGGGGGGCATGTCAAATGTCACCACCAGCTGTCCCGTGTGTGCCTTCACCAGATTTGTCGCCTTGAACTCCAGCACAGGGCGCCCCTGCATGGCATCCAGATACGTGAAGCGGCTGAATTCATCCACCTGGGCCATGCCTTGCACAGGCTCCACCTTCATGTTGCTGGCACCCTCGGGGAGCACAACCTTCACAATGAACTCATCAGTCACGGAGTCAGGGAAGGTTATGCCCAGGGGCATCTCCAGTCGGAACGTGTTTTGGCTCTGCGTGAGCACTGCCTCTGTGGGCAGGTTGTAGCCCTGGTACCACTCCGTGTTCCACCCCCCGAAGATGGGGAAGCGTGTCTCGACCTCCAGGGAGGTGCTCTCCAGGCCGTGGCGCACGTTGCTGGTGCTGATGTTGCCGATGACGTCACGGTAGTACACATCCCGGGCGCCTGCGGGCAGGCTGCCCTTGAGCTGGCGGTAGCTGTTGCCGATATGCCCCTTCATGTAGTCGATGCGGGAGAACAGGCCGTCACGCAGCACAGCGCCTGTGTGCTTCAAGGTGAAGAACTCCTCCACTGCAATGTTGCCCCAGAGGGACACCTCCACCTCCCGCTCCACGTTTGTAAAGGTGACAAAGGCAGCCGAGCTGGCCGAGTGCACCAGCAGCGCCTCAAAGGCATTGGCGGGCACCTCAGCGTAGGGGCCGTAGGTCAACTTGGTGCCTGTTTGGGTGATGGGCTCCAATGCGTCCGTCTCTGTGTACTCAAGGACCTTGCTGGACGCAAGTTTGACCTCAGTGGTGGACTTGCGGCTGGGGTACGGGGACAACATGTGCACGGCGCCCTCAAACAACACGTGCTGCTGCTCGTTCTGTTCCACCACGGCTGGCAGTGGTGTCAGCACGTGAGTCAACAAGAATGTAATCTTCAGTTTGTGTGAGTCGCCTGCCTTAATAGCGCTGCCCATATCCACATCGAACCACGATACATTGCCAGCTCTGCGGAAATTCAAAGTCAACACGCCATCCTATGGAGCTGCAGTTTTCGCGCAATACTCACGAAGCAGGTGCAGCCGCAATTGCTAGCGGTGCAGAGTTAGTCATAGACCTTGCATCTACCTTCGCAACGTGGTCTGCCAAGGTTGAGGGCAAGCCGACCCGGTACTGTGTGGCTTGGCTGCCAGCTGCTGCGACTGAGACAACATGGTTCAAGCGAACAACCTGCTTTGACAAGTCGATTTTGGTTTTAACATCCTCATTTACAAACGCAAATGATGAAGTCACAGCTGCTGCAAGCAGCAGCAGGCTGCCGAGAAGCTTCATGGCGCTGAATGCAAATGGACCAGTGAAGACACCTGTCTGAGCTGCACAACACTATGTGCACCTTAGAAGCGTGCCAGGAGTCGGGTCCCACAATGTCCAGATATTAATTGATGCCGGTTGCAGCATAAACCCAGCTTGCATTGGTCGCCTTGAGCAAGTCAGACAAAGGGGGCAGACTCGCCTCACGAGAACTGCAGCACTGCCTTTGCCTTGGCGACGGTGTACATATGTGCAGGGGGCACATCTGGGGCAACATGCATGCTTGGTGGCATGCTGCTCAACACGGCATCGCACAGCAGCAGGGCCTTGCCCAGCTTGGCGGCGCTGCGTGAGGGCTGGGCGGCGCCCCCCCTTGCCCCAGCTAGGGCGGCGAAGGGGGACGCCATCCACGCCTGGGGCGCCATGGCAGGACTGTGGGTGCCCCCCTTTGGTGCTGGTTGGGGGGGGTCTGATCGGGCAGTGTTCCCTGGTGGTGACTCCCCGCCCCCCTGCTGCGTTTCATCAATGATCTCCAGCAGCTGCCCCCGGGAGGTGGACGCCACCATGCCACGGGGCTTGCGCGGAGCCGCATCAGCCCCCGCTGCTCCCGCCAAAGCAATCACACGCTGGCCTTCAGCGTGTGCCTTGCTCAGTACCGGCACCTTTGAGGAGTGAGCTGCCCCTTGCCCCCCCCCCCTGCCCCCCTGCTCGTGCTGCATCATGCCAAACGCCGTCATGGGGGCAGCCCCCCCCTTGCTGGATGCAGCGCCGCCTGCGCGCTGCTGAGACATGGCGCTGCCGCCCCCCAATGCTGCAAAAGGCGCCACGGGCGACGCCATGCCGCCGCCGCCCCCCCCCACAGAGGCTGGGCTGATGGCCCCGCCCCCCCCCTGCATGGAGGAGGGGGAGAGAAGGGGGGTGCTCACGACACCATCGCTCCACATGGGAGGGGGTTCATTGCTGCCTTGGCTGCCAGGGGTCTCCGGTGTGCGTGACATGTCCCGATTGCGGGCTCCACACGTGGACTGCAGCCCAGCTGCCGGGGGGGGCAGGGCGGGGGACGCGGTGGCCCCCAGCAGGGGCGAGGGGTGCAGCCCAGCAGGAGCCATGGAGTCCATCACCAAGCTGCTCTGCTGGGGGGAGGCCCATGCTGGGCCCATGCTGCCCTGCAGACCGCTCCTGGTGCCGGCACTGCGTGGGAGGTGCAGCTCCTCTGGAAGGGACATGGGCCCACCCCCCGCCTTCAAAGAGGGTCCTGCCAAACCTCCAAAGTGCGGCGTGAATGTGGCTGCAGTGATGGTGCGCGGAGAGGAGACGGCGCTGCTGCTTGTTGCCGTGGGGATTGGGGCAGATGAGGCAGGCACCGCCGGCAGCTGCAAGTCCGCCAGTGTTGCCTCGGGCAGCGTGGGAGGCACAGCTTGCTGCATGGGTGCATCTGTATGGGCTGCAGGTGCAGCAGGTGCGGATGCAGCATTGCTGTCGGGGGCATTGACACCAGTGGTGCCTGCGTAGTCTGCGATGATGGCAGTGCTGAGGGGTCGAGCAGAGGATGTGCGCCCCTGCAGAGCCATGTTCCCGTGGGGATGCTTGGCCACTGCCACTGATGAGGACATGCTGGGGTGTGCTGTCTGCTGTCTGTACTGCCGCACCGCATCTGCGGCGCGACTGCTCGTGTCCAAGGCGTATGTGATGCCGGCCTCCAGCACGCCAAAGGGGGTGCTGATGTCTGGCAGCTGCACGGTGCGGGTGGGTGTGCTTTTCGAAAAGTGCACCGCGTGCTTGGATGGGTCTGAGGGGCGGGACACTATGATGCGGAAGCGCAGATGGGGGGTGCGCTGTGCCGAGGGGTCCCCCTGCCCCTGCGGCAGCAGCTCCGCCAGCTGGGCTGCCACGCGCAGCGCTGGGAGGGCCTTCACACAGCACATGATGCTGCGCACCAGCACACACATGCGTTGGTATATTTTGGGCTTGTCCACCGTGCCCCTCGGATGCTGGGCCGATGCACTGCTTGTTGTATCCACGCCCTGGGCAGTGACAGCGTGGGCCCGGTAGGCCAACACGAAGCGCTCCAACAGGACTTCATCCCACAACGCTACCGTGGTTGCAGACGGGGTAGCCAGTAAAATTTCAAGTGTACAGGGTGAGTGAGCTCTCCGCCCCCAAGTCTTGCGCATGACCTTGCGCACTTGGTGCAAAAGCTCATCTGCTATTTGCATGCTGGGCTGCTTCCCTGCTTCCAACTGAAGATTGGCCACATCGTGCTGTGGGAGGCGAGTAAGCAAGAAGGATTCACAACAGCCCATCATGGTTTCCAGGACTATGCTGTTGATTTTGGACTGCTCATTGTCCACACTGCGTTTCATGGACGCCATGGTGCGAGGCTGGCGAAACGCCAAGGAAACCCAACGCGAGCAGACGCCACGTGCGCTTGAGTATTACGAAGAAGTAGATCTACCGAAGAAAAACACAGGAACACCCTTGGCTTCAATTTCTCGAAAACGAGCGGATGCAGATCAGCGAACAGAAATTGTTTAGCTGATACCTGTGTTGCGGAGGGTGGCATTCTTGTCATGGGGGGCCCCTCCCAAAACTGGGCAAATAGGTTCAATGCAAAGTTTTTTCAGCTTGAACAAATTCAGTGGCAATCTTGAACGAGAGGGGATTCTTGGTCTACATCTTGTTCAAGTGGGAAAGTGCTGAGGAGCAGATTTCACGGTGGCATTTGGTCTGGACCAAAGTGTGCCAAATTACTGCAGCACTATGGCGAGTGCAGCAGATATCAGCAACTTTCTTGAGGTAATTTGTGAAACCTTGACCACCAGTGCAAGCGGTGCACACCCCTTCCTTGGTTTGCAGAGCGAAGTGGACATAGGCCTGGAGGATGAGGTGGCTAGAAACCCTTACTCAGTCAAGTCTTGGCTAGCATACACAGATGCAAAGTCTTCGGCAGCTCCTGCAGTCAGGTACAGTGTATATGAACGCTCCTTGCGGCTGATGCCGGGCAGCTATAAGTTATGGGTGGCATACCTCAGCGACAGACAGAGACAGGTACGAGACCTGCTCCAAGCCTCCTGCATGTGATGTTTTGACGACTATCTGCGCAGCTACGATCACTATGCATTGACGACCAACAGTATGAAATAACAAACAATGCGTACGAGCGGGCCATGGTCACCATGCACAAGATGCCAGTCGTGTGGTAAGCCGTGCATGCGGAAATTGCGCCAAGAGCTCATGTTTAGCATAGTGTTGTTGCAGGGAGATGTACTTGCAGCACCTCATTGCTCAAAAGTTCATCACACGCACACGACGATGTTTTGACCGCTGCCTCCAGTCGCTGCCCATCACACAGCATGAGCGCATTTGGAAGCTGTACATGCCGTTTGCACGGGACTGTGGAGTGCAGCTCACAGGTGTGCGTGTGTTCAGGCGATACTTGCAGATCGAGCCCACGTCTCGAGAAGAGTACATTGAGTACCTGGAGCAGCACAGTCTATGGGGTGAGGCAGCGGTGCAGCTGGCGGCGGTTGTGAACGACCCCAAGTTCAGCAGCACCAAGGGGCGCTCCTCCCACGCGCTGTGGATGCAGCTGTGCGACATCGTGTCCCAGCACCCAGGCAGTATCGGCTCATTGAATGTAGAGGCTATCCTGCGTAGCGGCCTGGAGCGTTTCACGGATGAGGTGGGCCGCCTGTGGTGCGCCCTGTCCAATTACTTCATCCGCCTGGGGCACTTCGAGCGGGCACGGGACGTGTACGAAGAGGGCATCCAGTCCGTCATCACGGTGAGGGACTTCTCCATGATCTTCGACGCGTACGTGCAGTTCGAGGAGGCGCTGCTGGAGGCCAAGGCGGAGCTGCTGGAGGGTGAAGGGGGGCTCCCCAGCTCACCCCCCCCCACCCCCGAGCAGCAAGACATCCCGCCGCCCCCCGCATCCACCGCTGCAGCAGCAGCCACACTGGCGTCGCTAGGCGCGTCCTCTGACGACATGGATTTGCGTCTGCGCCGCCTGGAGCTGCTGGCCGACAGGCGCCCCCTGCTGCTCTCCTCTGTGCTGCTGCGCCAGAGCCCCAACAATGTGAATGAGTGGCACAAGCGGGCCAAGCTGTTCCAGCAGCAGAATAAGCCGCGACAGGCCATCATGACCTTCACGGAGGCCGTGAAAACTGTGGATGTGTACAAAGCAGTGGGCAAGCCCCACACCCTATGGCTGGCCTTTGCCAAAATGTACGAGGATGCTGGGGACAGCGAGAACGCGGCAGTGGTGTTCCAGCGGGCAGTGCAGGCCCGATCCCGCACCACCAGCGACCTAGCTGCGTTGTACGTGGCCTGGGCTGAGCTGCACATGCGCAGTGAGCAGTACGAGCGGGCACGGGAGGTAATGCAAGCTGCAGTGAAGAGCCCTGTGCAGGGGGGGGGTGATGGGCGGCCCACCGCTGCCGGCAAGCTGCACCGGCACATCACTGTGTGGATGCTATTTTTGGATTTGGAGGAGAACCTGGGCAGCGTTGAGTCTGTGAAGGCAGCCTACGAGCGCTGCATCGAGCTCAAGGTGGCCACACCCCAAGTGGTCATGAATTACGCTGCTCACCTGGAGGAGAACAAGTACTTTGAGGACTCCTTCCGCGCCTTTGAAAAGGGCCTGGCTGTGTTCAAGTTCCCCCACGCCGCCGAGCTGTGGGTGGCGTACATTGACTCCTTTGTGCGGCGCTTCGGCGGCAGCAAGCTGGAGCGCCTGCGGGAGCTGTGTGAGGCCGCAGTGCTGGAGGCGCCACCCACCGCCGCCAAGGCGTTGTACCTACTGTACGCCTCCCTGGAGGAGAAGCACGGGCTGCTGCGACGGGCGCTGAAGATTTACCAGCGGGCGGCTGCAGCCGTTGCCCCCGCAGACAGGTATGAGGTGTACTTGCAGTACATTGCGCGCACCACTGAAGCCCTGGGGCTCATCGCTACACGCCCAGTGTTTGAAGAGGCCGTGGCGCAGCTGCCAGAGTCCCACGTGAAGGACATGTGTCTGCGGTTTGCCAGCATGGAGAAAAGTCTTGGGGAGGTGGACAGGGCCCGAGCCATCCTGGGGCACGCAGCGCAGTTCGCAAACCCCAAGAGCGACAGCCGCTTCTGGGGCATTTGGCACGACTTCGAGGTGCAGCACGGGAACACCGACACGTACAAGGACATGCGGCGCATCCAGCGCGGCGTGGAGCTGTCTTTCTCCACCACCAATGTGAACGCGGAGGGCGCCAGTGCTGCCACGGAGACGCAGTTGACAGACGCAGCCCTGGCAAACGCGCAGCTGGAGCATGTGACTGACGCTATGGGAGATGTGCACCCCGATGCAGTGCAGGACATCGCGGCGTACGGGGGGGCGCAGAAGCGACAGCGCGAGGCGGCGCCCACCGCTGGCGCCGCCGCCAGCTCAGACCCCATGCAGGCACTGGAGCAGCAGGCGGCACGCATTGCGGCAGCCACCGGCAGCGCCCTGCCTGACGCCCAGAGCAGCGCCAAGCAAGCCCGAGTGCAGTGAAGCAGCAGGGTGCATGCATAAACGAGTCATTGTAGTGTTAGCCGGCGGCGTTGAATGCATCAATGGCAGCCAAGGTGCGCTGCGGCAGGGGCTCTGTGCGCAGCAAGTACTCGCAGTCAGTGCACAGTGTCTCCCCCGTCAGCGTGGTAGTGTCCATGGGTGCCGGGTTGATTGCTCCCCGCCCCGATGCCTCCATTCTGTACACCAGTGGGAACAATCGAATAGCCGCCGCCACAGCACGCCGACTACTCATGGGGTACCCGTTAGCCTTGTGGTTCTCCACGTGCCCCACATGCACCGAGAGCAGCACCGTGGCACCTGCATTCCTCAGCCACTGTGCGGCTTGCGGCATGATCAGCAGCTCACCCCCCTCTGTGTCCATCTTCACAAACAACTGCGACACGGCAGGACGCATGCCGGAACATTTATCCAGCAAAGCACCTTTTTGAAGCGCCGCCAAGCGCTGGTATGCGTGCTGCGCTTGAACCCCCCCTTCACTGGGGGGAGGGGGGGGGTCAAGCGCTGGGGGTTCCGGCAGCCCCTTCAGCGCGGTGTGGGTGTAAATAAAAGTGGGCAGGTCCAGACAAGGCACATACCACTGCTGTGATGCATATCCAGGTGATGCCTCGTCAGCAAGTTGGCCTTTGGCGTGTGTTCCGGCTTGCCACAGCAAGGAGGACATGCTGTCCCCCGCCTTGTTCAACACGGAAAAGGAACGCACTGAAGGCTGAGAGTCAATGCACATGTTCCGCAGGTGAATGTTGTCGCTTGTGGCAGGGTTGCTGACGCCAGCATTGGCGGCCACGTTGCGCACCATTTCACTGTAGGCTGTGGCATCCGCCTCGATCCCCCACACCTCCCCCGCAAACGCAGCGGCATACAGCACGGTGGGTCCCACCCAGGCTCCGAAGTCAACCACCACTGTGTCCCGGTCCAGGATGTTCCTGAACACAAACAGTGTCCCCAGTTCCCACTGTCCCCGCTTCACCCAGAACCAGTACGCGCTGATGGCGTAGGGCTGTAGCTCGGCAGGCGCCACGCTGTGCCCTTCGATGGGCTCGTAGTGCACCCGTACGGGGAGGTCAATGAGTGAAATGTTTTCATAGGCAGCGCGCCCGATGAGGGGCTCTCCTGGGGGCAGTGCATCCCAGTCTGCGCAGCGCAGAGCCAGGCCACGAAAGGCATCAGCACTGCTGCTGCCGCACTCGCCGCCAGGTGAGGCAGCAAGCTGGGACAACGCATGCACACCGTTGCGCAAAGAGGCCAGGGAAGATTTCAGTGCGTGTTTTCGTAAGCTGCCGGCTGTAAGCTGGGTCTCGAGCGAGTCAGCAGCCTGCAGCAGCTGCAGCTCAAGCGTCTCAGCTGCGGCGTGTTGGGTGCTCGTAGCAGCATGCCAATTTGAAGAAACCAAGGCACCGCACAGGAAAGCCACCATACCAATTACCAAAACCTTGATGCCTTCACTCCATGCAGCCAACCTTGACCGGCGAGTTTTGTCTCCGTGGTACCTCATGGCGGAGCCTACGACTTCTCCCGACTTCTCCTGCGAGGGATGCTGTCCGTCAATGTTGGGTTTGAAATAGCAACCCCAATCATTGAACCAGAAAAATCCCACCCGTACAGACACCAAGTCTTGCCTGCGCTTTTTTTTGCGATTGCAGCTACAAACTTGGCGCCGCACCAAGGCACACGCCGTGAGCAATGATTCCAGGGGTTGACGGGGGCAAGGACCTCAGCAGACGGCAGATTACTTGCGTATTCAGCTCGCTGCCGCCGACCAAGCCTCATGATGTGTGGACATGCTCCCCTACACTACGACCTTGGTGGATGTAGTCTTGAGTAAGACTGGAGGCTCAACAACTCCAAATCAAACATTGGCCTGTTTGAATTCCGCTCTTTGACTTTGTGCCACATTTGTGCAGCGCTTGTGCGGTCAGTTCCACACCAGAAAATGCAGAGCTTACGCATTTGCGGGCACTGCTGTCCCACCTTTCGAGACAGTAGTGGTGTTGCTGTAGCGCGCGCAGAAGCATCTCTGCAGCCTTTGGCCTGGCAGACCGCTACTTTCTGCGACAGGCATGATGTGCGGCACATGCTCGACTGCGAGCCTCCCAAAGCACAATCTAGTACTGACACGGAATCAATTGAACGACTTGCCATTGATGAAGCGTACCGATACCTCCCTCCCTGGGCTGGGGGTGCTGGTTTCGTCGGTGAGAGTGCTTGCATGGGGCGAAATTTCTTGCCACCTTTCTTGCATCTGTGCGCCTTTCCCAGAAGCCACAGCGCCCGAGGTCCACATTGAGATCCTGAGGGAAAACGCAGCTGGATTGTTTGAGCTAGCCGACTTGCAACTAGAAGACAGCATCCGTCCCAGCAACAAAGCCACCAGCCTTCATCATGGCGGTGTCCCTCCTCCCTGCAGCCTGCTGCAGCCGCACACCGTGCCAAATGCAAATGCCAGTGCTAGCCAGACTCCAGCTGGCACCCCACCGGCACCACAGCATCCCCTCGCCGATGGTGCTTATGTGCAGCCCTACCCCCTGCAGCTGCCCCCCGGCGCCGCGGTGCCTGCCCTGTGGCGGCAGCACCGCCTCATCCAGCGCACGGCGTACCAGGTGGCTGCCAACCCCGCCCTGGAGGTGCTGCTGCTGGTGCGACAGGGGGGCAACACAAAGTTGGCACACCTGCAGCCTGGCGACCCTTTGCACGGGTACTACACAGCCGTGAAGGCGCGAGCTCAGCAGGGGCTCCCCGCCGCACCAGACACCCCCCCAGACTTCCCCTGCAGCCCATCTGGCGGTGAACCCCCCCCTATCCCCGCGGACGCCGCAAGGGGGGGGCTTGTGGACTATGACTCGGATTCCTCCCGCAGCTCAAGCTCTGACACTGCGCCCGTCCCTTGCTCCGCCTGTGCTGCGCCAGTGCCCGGTGACCCCCTTGCACATGCTTTCAGACGGCTGCCTGCCTCGGTGTGGACACCTGAGGGGGTACAAGGGGGGGGCATGCAGCGCCTGCTGCAGCGCTGGACCGCATACTGCAGCACAACCCCGCCCAGTGTTGTGCGCGATGCCGCATGCAGCATTGCATCTGCCATGGGCGCGGCCTGTGTGCAGCACTGGCGCGAAGAGCTGTGGCGCCACCGCACCCAGGATCTGGGGGGGGGCGGCAGGGGGGATATGCATCCCCTATTCTTAAGTTCAGCAAGCAAGCTGTCTGCTCCACATCGACTCTTGGCCCTGAAGGCAGCATGCCAAGGTGCCGTGAAAGGCAGTATAGTTGCTGCTCTGGGCAGTGAGGCTGCCGCCACAGCAGCCGCGCCACAGGCCGCAGTCATGCAGCTGCACAACACAAGCAGTGAAAACGGAAGTGCATTCACGGCCCTGCGCAGTGCAGTGCTACTGGCGGCGGCAGCTCTAAGCGTCCGGGCTTGTGGCGACGGCAGCTCGCACTGCGACGTGCTGCCCCCGGATGCTGAAGACGCCACTGGGGAACCCGACACAACTGTGTTTGGCTGTAGGGTAGATAGTGGCATTCTGAGCATGCGGCTGCATGTACCTCAGGGGGGCTCAAGCTGCCTGGTGACCCCCCTGCACATGGCTGTGGGGGCCCCCTCGTCCACGCAGGTGCAAGCTATAGCAGCCGCACAGGGCACCGAGCAGTCCTTTGATGCTCTGACTATAGCTTTGGTAGGGCTTGTGAGTGTCCAATCCAGTGCCGATGCCGGCAGCGCCTGTCTGCAGGTGCCGGGGCGGCTGGGGGCACGGAAGCGACGGCGGTTCGGAGCTGCCGCTGGCGAGGAGGGAACGCCCACTGCAGCGGAAGTTCGCCCTGGGACGGGGGATAGCGCTGCAGCCGGTCGCTTGGAGAGGGCCAAGCTGCTGCGTGGGCGCTTCGCAGGGCTGACCTCCGCTGCCGGGCAGCAGTGGGATAAAGTGCCCCCGGCGTCAGGGGGGGAGTCCCGCACACAGTAGACAAATATTTCGACTGCATTTTCTCACCATGCGCCGAAGTAACACGCTCAGCTGCTTCACGGCCTCGCCTGCTGGCCTTGGCTCTCGGCCTGGGGCCCTGCGAAACGGAGCTCGCTCGGCTGAGGTGAACTGGCCCGTGTGCCCTTTTTCCCTGCCCATTCCATACCATACATTTTACCAAACAGAGAAGAGATATGCCACACATCGTACACTGCAAACTTCTTCGTGGCCTAAGGCTGCAAACAAGCCTACGCGGAAATCGTGACTGGTCCTTCGCGCGGAGATTTCTTGACAACTTGGTGTGTCATTTCCTCATCCAGTATGGAAGCCTCTGAGGATATGCAATGCAATGTGAGATCGGCAAAATTGCAACTGATTTTCATTGATTTGGGCAAATGCATTTGTGCAGATATCTGCCGCTGCCACAGATTGGGAGCAAGCCGTTGTGGGCGCGGCTGACTTGCGAAGTTGCTCGCAAGCCTGCGCTGCATCGCCACACATCAAGACGCTGCTTGCTTCGACGGCGTGTGATGGATCTGAGCAGAACAAGCACGATTTCTCGTCGTTTTCCATTGAGCAGCTTGCCTCAAAGCTGCACACATGCTCGCCAATGGAGCTACACACCCACTTGGCCATAATAGGCAGGGTCATGACAGGCTTGCAGCGCAAGGACTTGTGCGCGAGCCTGGCATGTAAGGCTGCATATACTGACAATCGTCCTGTACTCCAGCTGCTCTTTGGCGAGGATGGTGCTGCCATTGAGCTTCGGGGCAGTGTGGATGCGCCGCAGACCCTACTCTGTGCAGCCTACAGCGGCAGCGTGCAGACAGTGCAGTGGCTGCTGCAGCTGCAGTGCGAGGCACCGTTTGATGCGGATACAGCTGTGCTGGGGTACACCCCCCTGCAGCGTGCCTGCTGGGGCGACAATAGCGCAGTGGTGGCGTTTCTGTGCGGAGGGGTGTGGGGGGGGGGGCATGAGCTGGCAGAAGCAGACATAGCGGGCGCAGTCGACATTGCAGCGAGGAAGGGGAGCGTGTCTTGCCTAACTGTCCTGTTTCAGCAATCCTACTGCACACCTGAGGTGCGTGAGGCAGCGCTGAGTGTCGCAGTGGCGTCCCCGGCAGCGTGGGGCAAGGGGGGGGGTGGTCCCTTGGGGGTGTTTGGCTTACTGCAGTTACTGCCCGACCCTGCAGGTAGCTTGCCGCCCACCATTGTAGACGGTGTCATGAAAGGGATTGTCACAGGCCTGAAGGACAAGCGATGTCAGCACAGCCCGGACACGATACTGGAGTTGTGGGATAGGCTGCTTGGGCAGCTGGCCACTGAGCAGAGCGACCAGGCAGCGATGAGAGCAACATTATGCAACGGTCTGCTCGAGCAGCTATCCATCGCTTGCCATGAGGGCAACCTTGCAGCTTTGCGCGGCTTGCTGCAGGTCGCAGTGCGACTACGGCACCTCGGGGCGCCCCCGATGCAACTAGCTGGAGTGACAAAGATCGCCATGAAGAGCCCACTCTGGAGCAACGAGCCTGGGGCGAGCCGGTCTCCTGCCCGCCTGCATGCCCTGCGTGCCTTGATGCAGCATGTGGCTCCAGGCGTGGAGCTGCCGGTGACCCTGTCCCCTGCCCTGTCCGGGGGCAGCTGCACGCAGCACAGGCGCGCAGTAGCACTATTTCGGGGTGGTGCCGATGCACGTGTGATGCTCAGCAGTCAGAGGGGCGTGTTGACGCCCCAGCACGCCGCATTGTGGCCCCCCTCAGCCGCCCTGCTGAGTCACTGCTCGGCACTGCGTACGGCGTGCTGGGCTGGAGACGAGGCTGGGCTGCACTTGGCACTGGGCATGCTTTTTGTGGGGGCGCCGCTGGCTGTGTTGCCGTGGGGACGGGCGGGGCTGCTTGCCTGCGTGCTCATGCAGGACAGCGTGCGGGGGAGTATACAGGGAACGAATGCCAGGTGGAAGGAGGCGGCGGCTGAAGGGGGCGATTCTCCACCCCCCGCACGCCAGCGCATGCTGCGACTGCTGCTGAGTGTGGTGGGGCGGGCCGCTGCGCCTGCCAGCAGTGTGCAGGGTAGCGAGATGCTGCGGGGGGCGTGGGCTGCGGCAAGGTGGGGGGGCAGCGAAATACGGCACGGCCGAGGGGCACTGCTGATGTTTCGAAGGGCCCTGCGCAAAGGCAGGTAGCGCTGCATTGGGGCAGGGTGTGGGGCGGGAGCTTGGGCTGCGTCCGCGTAGCGGGGGGGTGACACACTTGTTTTGCCCCCCCTCGCAGAACACCAGAGCATCCAGTGCGCAATGAACACCATCCACAAATACGTATGGGTGTCTATTTTTGAGCTTACGTGTGCTGCTGAGCTGCAAGCGCGTTTGTGTCGTCACTTGCTGCCGTGTTGGGCAGACCTGGTCACGAAAGGTATCTGCGCTCCAGCGAGCACGATGCCTCCAAAACGCGTTGCCAAGGCGCCGGCAAAGGCAGCAGATGCATTTGCTGCCTTAGCCCGAACAGGGCCTGTGAAATTAAAGCGCAAACCTTTCCCAGTCTTACCGTCGGCTACCAGACAGCTAAGTGTTGCGGAATCTGAAGCTGCGGGTCTAAGCGCAGCCACCAGCTCTGCACAACGAGGCATCGATAGCAAGCAAACAAGAATCGCGTCTCCTTCCGGATCGTCAATTCCCTCCGTCGGCATAAAATCGATGCGCCAGTCAACGCCGCAGGCTCTGGCTGCTGCTAAAGCATCGCCTCATAACGCCAGTGGCAAAGGGGCACATACTTCGCCTGCATTTGTCAATCAGGTGCCTCTGCCAGCTGAAAAGCAGCGAACTGCATACTACATGAGCCAAGAAGTTCATATAGCTGCTGCCAGCGGTGCCAACGCTTTGCACTCGACTGGAACCATTTCAGGGGAAGTGTTGGGAATGGCATTCCTGCAGCTTCTTGTGTGCGGTGAAATTGCCACCATGCCCGACAAACCACCAAAAACGTACGCACAAAGCGTGTCTAAGGCAGCATCTGGGTCAACAGATGATAGTGCATGCGTGGATCAAAGCTTGAAGCATCTGCTACAGGTTTCTAATGCTCTGGTGCGTGCGGAATTTGAATTGTCCGGCTCAGACGGCTCTGTGGTGGAATCCACAGCGGACACCGAAATTGAGCTCGCACCCAAGGCTAAAGCTGCCAGAACCCAAAAACTCAAAGAGCACAAATCAGTCACTACTGGCAAGGCTGGCAAGCCGCGCAAGCGCGTTCGCTTTTGCACATTTGATTTGACTGCGGTTGACTCAACACAGCGAGATGTCGGCACATCTGCGTACATCTTGCCCTACACGGAACCCCACGAGCCACAAGAAGCCAGCGAGCTATTTGATATCGGTGGCAAGCTCACACAGCCAGCTGTGACTCCACACGCTGCCGCTGCATGCAGCATTCACGCCCTGGACCCCCCTCTGCCCATTCCCAAGGGGGGGCTGCCTGCTCCTGGCGCCGCCGGCTCCTGCGGCGTGCACCCATCTCACATGCTGCACAGCATGGAGGCGGGCCAGGCCCTGCCCGTGGATGCCCCGTGGGTGGCGACCCTTGCCCCTGGCGTGGCTGCCTCCCTGCCTGTGCCGCCCGGGGTGGCCCTGGCGTACGCCCAGCACACAGCCGTGCACTGTGCAGCTCGCCCAGGTGGACCAGAGCGCAGAGCTACAGCACAAGTAGCCTTGCCAGTTGTGCAGTGCAGCCATAGCATGCCCCCCCCCACGGTGCATGGGACCCCCCTGTGGCTGCGGCCCCCAGTGGATGCTCTTGCCCACGCCCTGCACATCGTCATGGAAGCTGCAGCTGCCGCCAGGGTCAGTATGGCTACCCCAGCAGGTGAATATCTTCTGTGTGTCTTCCTGCAGCAGCTGTGTGCATTTGCAGCTGCCCCCCCCGCATCCGTGCAGCTGGAGGCAGGGGCGTCCAGCGGCACAGCACCCGCCCGCGGCAAGCGTGCACGGGAATCCGGCACCAAGCTTGCCCGCAACGTGTCCAAGCACACCTTTGCAGCGGCGGCGGAGACCCTGCGGGGGGAGATGTGCACCCTGCAGCAGGCCGTCCCCGTGCGGGCCCTGCTGGCGGGCACAGTGCAGTGCGAGCAAGGGCTGCTGGGGACGCAGCACCAGCTGCACCTGCCGCTGCTGCAGCCATACCTGCCATTTCAGCAGCGCTACTGCGAGTGCGTCAGCAGCTTGTTCCGACACCATCTGCGCCGTGCCTTCAACTGCCAGGCTTGGGACGATGTGGACGAACAAATGATGCAGCTGCGTCTGGCGCTGCTGCAGCAGTATGGCGACAGCGACAGCGACGAGGACATGGCTGTGGAGGACGGGGGCGAGGACTACATGCCGGATGGGGGGGATGCCAGCAGCACAGCAGGGGCTGCGGGGGGGGGCTCAGAACTGGATGCCTCCTTTGCTGCCGGCGACAAGGGCTTGGGTATGGACAGCATCAGCAGCGACAGCCTGGCTGCCATGGCGGCGGTGGAAGCTGCCATGTTGGAAGCACAGGAGGCTGAAGCTGCCGCCGCCGCCGCCGCTGCCTCTGCAGGGGGGGGCAGTCGCAGGGGCCGTGCTGCAAAGCAGGCTGTCCTGAGCGATGCCGCTTCCGTGGCATCGGCAGACACAGCTGCCACAGCTGCTTCTCGTGCGTCTGTGCCGGGCGCCGGCGCTGGTGTGGGCATGGGGGCAGGGGGCGGCGCAGACGGCACCTTTGCCAGCATTGACGGGGACGGCCCAGGTGCCGGCTCCCTCAAGTACAACGGGGAAGACCTGGGTGCGCTTGTGTACAAGGCGCTGTGCAGCCTGCACTGGGGGCGCCCCGTGGTGGCCACCATGATTGCGCCGCACTCCCTGGCTGAGGGGGCCTCCAGAGTGCTGGAGGCCCCCCCTGGTGGAAGTGTGGGCGTCACCAGCCACCCCCTCACACTACAGCAGTGTGTGGACAAGGCGTCGGTGGGGGACCTGGCCACCGTGGCGGAGTTCTGCGCTGCGCACCGCTTCTTGATGCAACTGGCCACGGCGGCGCCCCTGCTGTCTGCTGTCGCCTCGGGGGGCGATGCCTGGGTGTCCCTTGAGCGCCTAGCAGCACACGTGCTGGCGTGGAACCTCGTGGAGGAGATGCACTGCGGGGCGTTTGCGGACATCGCAGCGCTTGGGCGCGATTTGAAGCGGGAGGCGCCGGTGGTGGCCCAGTGCGCCCAGCTTGCCGGCACCACCCTGCAGCGACACCACCGGGCCTTGACACGGGAACGAGCGCGCTCCAACCCAAAAAAACGCAAGGGCACTGGGCGCTCGGCGTCTTCAGCTCGGTCCGCTATGGCAGCAGCTGGGTGGCACTCTGCGGCTGTGGCTGGAGAGGAAGGGGGGGGTGAACATGGAGATGCCCCCCCCCTCCTGCGCAGCAGCGAGGGAACCTACGACAGCGTCAGCGATACATGGCGCTTTGGTCGGGCGCAGGGCTTGAGTGCCCGGGGCGCCCTGCTGCTGGCACATGAGGCCATGCTGTCTCCTGCTGAGCGGTTTGAGTACCCCACTGTTATGTGGGTGCAGGGGGGCAGCAGCTGCGACCTGGGTAGTGTGGACGGCAATCTGGGTGACGAGGCTGCTCGAGATGCCGTGTCAGCAGCAGTTGGCGCTGCTGCCGCCGCTGCGGGGGCGGGGGCTAGCAAGGGAACGTTGTTTGACATCGTCACAGCGTTTCAGAGCAGCCCCCCCACCAAGGACGGAAATGGGGGGAAGGGAAAGGATGTGCCCCCCTCACCAGCCGCATTCCCGTTTAGTGGTTGATTCATTGTGACGAGTGCGCTGTGATTGCCGCGAAATGCATTAAACTTGTCGTGTACTCGACAGCAGAGGCCCCCCTTCAGGGCCTTAGCGTAGTGAGTCCCTTGACGAGGAGCTGTAGTGAGCTACGTGGAGGTATAAGGGGGTTGAGTTCCCGTAAGGAGCACGAACGTATCTCCTGTTCTGA
>Ga0307982_1000793_pt1 | contig 25146 bp, 31 predicted proteins | sample OrgLakmetagen989_FD_201847 | JGI IMG/M metagenome (GOLD analysis project Ga0307982, IMG submission 201847) | Saline water microbial communities from Organic Lake, Antarctica - #989 | ecosystem: Environmental > Aquatic > Non-marine Saline and Alkaline > Saline | place: Antarctica: Organic Lake...
AGCCGCCAAGCGGTGGGGGCAGCCAGCCAATGAACGTGAGCGCGAAGCTTTGAGAGGATGGAGCCGCAACGGCGGCGGGGGCGGTGAGATGCTTTATGACGACGACGACGGAGAGCCAGCGCCTCTTCAGGATGACGACGAAGACGATGAAGATTTCGACGATGGACTCGAGACTGCGTTTGACGAGTATGATTTTGACGCGGATCTTTCTGCCGTGGACAGTTCCCTTGACTCGGAAAGCACCAAGGCGATTGATGACGACGACGACGACGACAGTGAAGACGCTACAGGTGGGGAATGGCTGTATTCGCCTACCCTCACTGCTGACGCATACGCCTTTGACCCTTCGAGTGATGGCGGGGTGGCTGCCTTACTCGGGAAATGGCCTGGCGCTGCCAACGGTAATTTAATTGAGGGCGAGACAGATAACAACGCTGCATCCAAATCAAAGAAAATTGCATCAGGCAAGAAAGGCAGGAAAAGCAAAGAAGACGACTTACTCGACGAATTCGTGCAGGAGCTGTGGCAAGCAATGGAAAGCGGAAAATTGTCTTTAGGCGACGCGAAGCTTGTGTTGAAAGAGAGTGAAATGGAAGGGGACTGCAGCCCCGCTCAGGCAGACGAAATCATGAAGCGCGTGACTGCGCTCGCACAGTTACAAGATGGCAACAACAAGGAGGAATTAATAAATGGCGAAGACAGCACCCAAAAAGATGCAGCGATGGCAAAGGAGGAGGTTTCCGAGGAGGCGGACCACAGTTTAGCGTCAGGAATGCACTTGGGTTTGAAAGGGCGAGGCGGGCCGACCTTGCGACGCGAACCCTGGGACCCGGCGTGCAACCAGGTGAGGCGAAGGAGGATAGGGTAAAAGTCTATTGAATAATAATAAGAAGGAGCATTGCGATGAACATAAGAACAGAAAGAATAGAGTAATTTAAACAGATAAAGAGGCAGGACGAAATATACGCAGCCCACTTGATTTTTTTTTTTCACATTGTGACTTGTCTTGTTGTTATACGTGCACCCTTCACTAGTATGAATGCAATGCAACTCTTTCTCTTTTCCTCCTATAACTCCTGGAAGGTGTGGGTCTCGGCGATGCACGGGCGCATGTTCAAGCACCTCGAGTCGATTTTGGACATGAATGGCGTAGAAGTCTGCGCCAACTACGACGACTGGGAGGTGATGATAGAATAGAATAGAAGCAAGATTTACGACTATGCATGTAGAAGACGTTTTAAATTGCTCCTAGCAATACATGAAGATAATTGTACCTACTACTACATCTTTTCTTGTGATTGCTCCCGTTTCTTTTGTGTATGTAAAGGACGGTCCGCATGTTGAGGAGCGCATGACCATTGGGGACATTGCCGCGTTCAAAGCGAGAGAACTCTTTGCTTTAACGGGTCTACCTTCAGTGGCCGAGAGAACTTCGGTATAAATAAACGAATTGATGAGTCATTGATAACAAACAAGAACCAGCAACTCATCTGAACTATCGTCCATAATCCACTCTACCCTAAGCATCTACTCTGCCCACCTCAGGTTCGAGTGGACCCGGTGGGGGGTCGGGCCAAACGAGGCGTGGGCGACGGCGGCGGGGGGTTCAGCAAAAAGGACGGGTGCTACTTCAGCCTCGCTTCCAACAACGACGCTGCTGACAAACTGATTGCCCAGGTGCGTGTTTGGATGGGCGGACGGCTGAGCATTTACGTGTTGTTGTTTTTTCGTGGATCTATTGTACAGTATATTCGTACTGTAGCAGCATGACGTGCAGAGTGCTTTCACGTTACGGCAGCGTTCCTGGCTATCTGTCTACATCCTCAAACACGAATCCACACAGAACACTCCTTGTACATCTACCATAGAGTGTATGTCTTCTTTCCTCATTCCGACCCTCGTCATCCTTCTTCTCTTTTCGTATGCGTTACCCGTCAGATCGCATCGTTCAAAGACGAGGAGCGCACTGTGACCTATTCGTCCGCATTGCACTACTTCGACGGTTTCCACGAGTGGAAAGAAGAAGCAAGCTGCGAAGTGGCGGTGATGTTAGCAGACGATTTAAAAGCGCTCATTCCGATGGGCAACGCCATTGACAATTTGATCAAAGTTTGTATACATGAAAAAAAAGAGAGCAGAGATCAAGCACCAGATGCAAAGATGTTATGCTATTTCTGTTACTTTCCCTCATGGTTATTGAGCTTACATCTTATACTTGCCCTTTCTTCTATAAAATTATTTGTGCGTGTCTACTTATATGTTAATCTATTTATTCTCTATCTATTGTCAGCACTTGGAATCGGAACTGTCGCTGGAAGTAACCGATTTTATGTCCCCGCAGTCGCAAGGCTTGTCGCACGCTTCTTCGGCCAATAGCGTTGGCCACGAATACTTCACTGGTACATGTAACGCGTTCTTCGTTTGTCTGCCTCTTCATTTGCAGTGTGCAGTTTGTTAGCTCACTCACACTCACACTCACACATTCTTGACCCCAACATTCAGGCTCCGCTGGCAAGCAAGGAAGTGGTGCGATGCGGTTGCGAGAAACTATCTTGAAGGAAGGCCGCGTTTTGCCAAACCAAATCTTGGACGTCTCGAGCTTCATGGACTCCAAGGTATTAAGGAGTGGCAGTTTGCCAGTATGAGAGACGAATGCACAACTAGCTTGTTAACTTATTCACGGAATGCAAATTTACACAAGCATCAGAATGAAGAAAAGGCCACTTTGAACTTGGTGCAACTGAAGGGCGAAAGATAGTTTCGCCACTTCCCCTTCTGACCAATCATTGTCACGTTTTTTTACGCGCCAAGTCTCTTTTTTACCACCTTCACGTCACTTCTCCCTCCTCTTTTCTCTCTTTGTTCCCCCCCCCCCCCCTTACTCCTCAAGGTCGACGTGGCATTGATGGAAGCGTGCGCTATTGATTTGGCCAATAGGGTCGTGGAAAGCCGCCCCACCAAAATCTTAACCTTGGCGACCACTGGCTTAGTGCTGGCCTTGCCTCTTGCCCGCGTCTTACAGGTGGGGTTAGGATGCTTTTCATTCTTTTTTGAATGGATCATCAAAAACAAACAAAATAGGGACGATGATAGCAATCTGTTGGTTGTCCTTTTAGCCCCCCCCCTTTTATTTCTTCCTTTCTACGTTGTCCCTTGTTGCTTGTCTCATGAGGAAACTGTGACTCATTACGCGTTGCGCCTGTGTGGTTGTGACTTGACTCTCTTTCTTTCTTGCTCGCGTTTTTTCATATGCAGATTCCTGTGGCCTATGCGCGGAAAGCTCGGAGCGTGACCATGGCCGACGCACATGTAGTGAGCTATTCCTCCAACTCCCTGGGCGCAAAAGCCAATGAACTAGTGTTGGCCAAAGACGCGATTTTACCCGGCGACCGGGTATGTATATATATTAGAGCGTGCGAGTCACGGGGACGAGAGAGGGAGAAGTATACGCACCGTGGATGTATAGTTGCAGACGCATAGACACAAGCACGTTTCGTTGGGCCTAATCGTTGTATTGTTACTTTTTTTGGCCGTTCTCCTCCTAACCTTTGTCTTCTCTATTTTCCTCCTACCAAATACTGATTTATTTTAACGCAGGTATTGATTGTGGACGACATTTTGAGCTCGGGCGCAGCTCAAGAAGCCTTGTTGAGGTTGGTGGGTTTGACCACTGAAGCCAAGGCCGTAGGGATTGTGGCCCTGATTGAAAAAGTCTACGCAGCGGGGCGCATCAGCTTGAGCGGGTTCAACATCCCGGTGGAGGCCCTGGTGCGGGTGCTTGACGTGGACCACGGCCAAATCAACCTGGATCCGTTGCCGCCACCTCCTGTGTCGCCGCCCACAGAAGCGCTGGAAAAGGAGGAAGACTAGGGTGATGTGGGGCATTGCTGTCGGAATAACTACAGAAAGGAAAATAGATTCGAGGACTTCGTCTTGTGATTAAGTGGATAGCAACAGCAGCAGTCGCAGTCGCAATTTTAGGCCTAGAGCTTGGGGACTTGGAAATTTGCGCTTAAGCTTAAAGAGTTTAAAGAGGCCGGGGCCGAGAGGCCAATTTTTATATTTCGCATTTTCGGGATAATAACTGAGGTGCGGGCGGGGCGAATGAATAATTCAACCCCAATAGAAAACTTCTACAATGGAAGCGTGCCGAGTTACCAATGTTGTAGTGTTCATAGGTTCAGTTGTTCTTGTTATTACTAGCTCTAAGCACCAGGCACTTAAACCTAGGTGCCCGCTTCGGCTGCATTCCGCACCCTGCTCATTGTATTTAATTTATAATACATGCGGTTACGCCAAGGGATATTGTGCATTAGTGAGCTTGGATTGAATCGCGATGTCAGTGGTTTCGCCTTGAGGTGGCGGGCTTGGGTGTATCTTTGATGTGCATGCCAGACACGAAGCCCTCGCCTAAAAGAAGAAAAACATGAACAAGAAGAGTAGGTAAGGGGAACAACGAGCTGCTCATCTACCCCTTTTCTATTACATTTATCCAGTGCCTAGAATAGACCACAAGCGCTTACGTGTCTTGGTGCCTGTGCCGTCCTTGGTGGCGGCCTGCTTTGCTTTTAAGGTGTCTTCTTCGCGGAAACCCAGCTTGTCCAAATCAGTGCTGTCCATGAGGTTGTGACCCTAGCAAAACAGGCACATTTAGTGGCAGTCGTGAAATGGCAGTTTATGATGGATCAGTAGATTACATTTATACTAATTCGAACCTGGCGGCAGAGGAGGTACTTGCGCGAGAAGTCACGGCATGCCGAATGGTCGCTTTTGCTCGACTTGAGGCAAGCTAAAAAAGCGGTCTGATATTGGAGCATGACAAAGAGTCAATTTTATTTGTTCAGTTCACAAACTAGTAGATATATGGATTCATATAAAATACAGTACCTTGGGTTCGTCACACTCGTGCTGCCTGTCTAATGGGAAGGCGCCTTTCTCCGGTGGCCGAGCTTGGTTTGCTTTACCTACGTGGTTCATAGTAGAGATCGAGTGATCCTATTCAACTACAACTGCTAAGCACCGAAAGGGGCGGGAACGCTAGCTCTTTTGAGCACACTATTCGAGCACTCGTGCGGCTCTACAATCCAGTATCAAATTGTACGTTCTACACAGCAATCAAGCACTCGAGAAGAAGGCTGAGATCACTACTTGCTGAGTTGGTTATTGTGAGGTGTTCATTTTTTGTCGACGACGACTTTTCACGTTTAAAGACAACAATATATATTAGCGTATTGTAGCTGTGTTGTTCTCATTTTTTGTTCTTTTTCTCATTTTCTCACAGAATGGTTGTTCTGATTTTGAGAACAAACTGACGCGTAGACAATGCTCTTCTTCGCAATCAAGTAGGCCTAATGGAAGCTTTCACCTATCACTCCGAAGTAAACTAAGTACAGCAAGCTAATTCGTTCTCGTGCTCCCGTTATTTTCGCACCAGCTCTCGAGGTCGCAACGATGAAGAATGACTGTGGAATTGAAGAAAGCACAAGCGCTGATAGTCAGACAACTGCAATAGATCCTACAAATCAAGCAAGAGTTTACGAGAGTGAAGCTTGTCCCTTTGAACCTGATCAACTCGCGTCCTTGGTTCAAACGAACTAAAAACGGCTTGCAGAGATTGGCGGGATCACGGCCATTGCACACGCGATGAGGTCAGATACAGAAGAGGGATTCAATCCCAATTTGGAGCACATTGAAATGAGCCGATCGACTCATGGTGCAAACGTACTTCCGCCTGTGGCCTTCAAATCGTTCCTACAGCTCGTGTGGGAGACCCTCCAGGACCGTACTCTGATCATGCTGCTGGTTGCGGCTGCTATCAGCCTGGCAGTGGGTATGTCGACTAAGGACCCAGAAGAAGGTTTCGTAGATGGCACAGCAGTGGCTGTCGCTGTCGCTATAGTGGTTTTAATCACGGCTCTGAATGACTATCAGAAGGAGCGCCAGTTTCGCACGCTCAATTCTAAGAAGAATGATCGGCAAGTAGTCGTAGTTCGCGGCGGTAACACGATGCATATCTCCGTCTTTGATGTGGTCGTAGGTGACGTCGTAGTGCTTGCAGCAGGTGATGTAATTCCTGCGGATGGTGTACTGATTGAGGGACAGCAGCTTCAGTGCGACGAGTCTTCAGCCACGGGTGAGAGCAGTACCATCCGCAAGGGCGACCCGGCTGAAAGCCAAGATCCTTTTCTTCTTTCCGGAACTCAGGTTGTGGAAGGCAGGGGATCTATGCTAGTCGTTGCAGTTGGAGAGCGCTCCTACAATGGTCGCCTTCTCTTAGCATTACGCACTCCAACACCGGAGACTCCACTCCAAAGAAAGCTCTCTAAGCTCGCCAACATCATTGGCAACTTCGGCGTTATCGCAGCCGTCATTATCTTTACTGTAGGCAAATTTGATACGTATCTCTTCGTGCACTTCGATTGACCAATTGACTAATTTATTATTTTCTTTGCTTGCTGGCTTATTGTATGATGACCTACCACAGGCCCAGGTAATCAAGTATTTTGCGATTGAGGGTTCGAACGTAGACAGCAGCGATGCACTCAACAATGTTGTTGAGTTCTTGGTTATTGCTATTACGATAGTTGTTGTTGCTGTTCCAGAAGGTCTGCCCCTTGCCGTGACCATTAGCCTTGCCTATAGCATGATGTGGATGATGAAGGATAATAATTTAGTGCGTCGGTTGGAGGCATGTGAGACTATGGGTGGTGCCACGACCGTGTGTTCGGATAAGACAGGCACATTGACGCAGAACAAAATGACAGTGGTTCAAGGTCGTATTGCTGGCAAGTGCTTTAGCGACAGTGAGCCTCTTGACCTCGCAAATTTAAGCGATGAAAGTCTTCGCCTTGTGGCCGAGGGCATTGCCGTTAACTCTTCTGCATTCAAGGAGAATGGTGCGTACGTGGGTAGCACGACGGAGTGCGCCCTGCTCTATTTTGTCGAGAAAAATCTCCGCACTGACGCTGATGCTGTCCGAAAAGCCACTGATGTTGTGGAAATATTTCCTTTTTCTAGTAAGAGCAAACGTATGGCGACAGCGGTTCGAGAAAATTCCTCAAGCATCGTGCTGCACGTCAAAGGTGCGAGCGAATTGGTGCTAGGTATGTGTTCACAGGTTTGCGAAGCGAATTTTGTCGTTCCACTTGACGTAGCATCTCGTGAAGCATTGGAGGCCGAGATTCAGCACATGGCTGAACAGGGCCTCCGCACTCTCGCTATCGCTTACCGTCGCTGCATTTCAATGACAGTAGCTGAGGACTGGACCAACGCCGATGAGCCAAATTTAGTGCTTCTCGGCTTTGTAGGCATTCAGGATCCGTTACGTGTTGAGGTTGCTCACGCTGTTCTTTGCTGCCAGAGTGCTGGCGTGGTTGTGCGCATGGTCACGGGTGATAATCCCGCTACGGCCCTTAATATTGCTCGACGTTGCCATATTGTCTCAGACGACCAAGACACTGTGTTCGAAGGATCCTACTTCCGCCACTTGACTGATCAGCAGCGAGTTAACATTGCCCCCAAGCTCCGAGTTCTTGCTCGTTCTTCTCCGACCGATAAGCTTCTGCTCGTTGGCGCCCTCCAAAGCATGGGCGAGGTCGTGGCTGTCACGGGCGATGGCGTTAACGACGGTCCAGCCCTTAAGAATGCTGACGTCGGCTTCAGTATGGGAATTGCTGGCACTGAGGTGGCGAAAGAAGCATCTGATATCGTACTTCTTGATGATAACTTCGCCTCCATAGTCAATGCCATCAAGTGGGGTCGCAATGTCTTTGACAATGTCCGCAAGGTGCGGTCTAGAGAGACGAAAATGGTGTTTAAAGAGTAATGAAATATTGAGAATATCAATCAACCCAACGCAAACTGCGTCTCATAGCACTATCATAACTCCTCGAATTCTTAATTAGATTCCATTTCACTCCCGTACTTGTGCACAGCTCTAATATCTTTCACTCTACTACTGCTCCTTCTAATAACAGTTCCTACAATTCCAGCTCGTTGTCAATTTTACCGCCATTTTACTGATGTTCATTGTGATCATGGCCGACTCGGAGGGCAGCGCTGAGGCCGCGCCTCTTAAGCCTGTACAACTTCTCTGGATTAATCTTATCATGGACACCTTTGCTGCCGTAGCACTCGCCACAGAACCAGCTCATGATGAGCTTCTCACTTTCAAGCCGTATGACCGTCAAGAACCGCTCATCACTCCATTTGTCGGCCGCCGTATGGTTGTTCAGGTAATCATGCAGACTATTACTTTCCTTCTCCTCCTTTATCTTGGAGAGGATCTTTTTGGCACGAATCGATCCACTGAGGATTACGAAAACGAGGACGTAGGCCGTTTTTCCGTCGAACACCTCACAGTTGTCTTCAACACGTTCGTCCTTACCCAGCTTTGTAATCAATTCAATTCGAGGCGCATTCGCCCATGCCTCAATCCTTTTGCCCACCTCAGCTACCACAAAATCTTCGTTGCTGTCTGGCTTTTTGCCTTTGGAGTCCAAATCCTCATTGTCACTTTTGGAGGCACATTCCTTGAAACGACTCCTTTGACGATATATCAGTGGCTTGGTTGTATAGCTATCGCCTCTCTCACTTTCTTGTGGAGCTTTGCTTTCAATATCCTCCCCACTACCATGACAGCCTCGTCTTGGCCGTGGTGGGACAATCTGAGTGCCAAAATCCCCTGCTCTTGCTTCAAGGCTGACCTGTTTGCCATAGCTGAGGAAGAAGGAGATTCTATTCGTGTTGTAAATTCGGCTTTGTCTCCTGCTGTAGTTGCGGAAACGAAGGCTGAGGTAACAGAAGATGCTGCTCCAATGACACCACCAAGCATAGATTCCCCGAAGTCCCGTGCTTAGGCCCAAAGGTTGGCATCGTAGATCAATTACAAGACCACCACCGGTACCTGTGGCGTTCGAGAGAAGGGCAATCGGGTAGTACACGGAAAATTCGGCACAAAAATGATAGCAGCATAATGGTTAATTATGCACACATGCCCGAGCGGCTATGGAGGTGGTATTAAGGGCCCGAAGTGGCCAGCTCTTCTATGCCCGGATAGTTGTGCTGAAGAGAAGGATTCCCACCGCGCCTCTTGATAATCCCTATTTCGCAGATCTGAATTATCAAAGAAAAATTGGTCGTGGCCCAGAAATGAGTGCCTATGTGGGGTCGGGCAAAAAAAGGTACTCCTATTTGACCTGCAGGCTATTGGTGTGGGCTAAGAGTTAAGGATGGTAAGATGAGCGATCCAGCCTAAAATCGCCTTTACCTAGCGATATAGCTGTAGATTGTTTATTGTTTTGCTTTCTGAGGCAGAAAGTCAAATCGGTATAGCTTGTATATTGCCAGAGCAAATAACAATGCGCCTGATTAGCTTCCTAGGTGCAGTTCGAGCTGCTTTGCTTTTCTTCTCTATCTGTAAGTAGTTTGAGCTGCTTTGCTTTCCTTCTCTACCTGCTAGCCTTCTAATTCCGGCCATTCGGGTCTAGTCTAGTCTAGTTAATACTCTCCCAAAAACAAAGAAAGACAAGCACACAGCCGTCACAGAGGCACATATAGAATGCACTTGAGCTGCAAATGCGCTAGCGAATTCGCTCCAGAAGGCCAATTAAGGCTCAAATAATAATACCGCCTGAGCTCGCACGCAGATCTGGCTTCGATAGAAGTAACGACATTCCGATTATTTTTTAGCCCATTCTTCAAAATTCATTAGCGCCCTAATCTGTTCGTTGCCAAATCAAGCCAACCTCGGGGGGCGGGGTCTACGGAAAACAAAAGAACCATGCGCAATGCGCAGCCTTCATCCCGGTGACGAATGAATGAGTGGAACGAGCCAATCGTAGTGCAGTGAAGAACTGCAACGTGAACCAAATTCCACGAAGAGTCATCCAGAATTTTTGAATCTACACGTCAGTCACACACGGGGTCACAAAACGTTTCATCGGTAAACCAAAGTAAACCATATGCTTCGGCTCAAGCACCTTCGGTGGGCTCCGCTTGCTGCTGTGCCAGTCGGCATTGCAGCAGTGACGACGATCAATGACGAGGTCTGTGTTACATTGCGCTCGGCCTTTTACGGATTAATCCATTGTCGAGCCACATCTCGCCTATCTTACTTCTGTAACGCAAAACCAGCGACCTCAAGAATGCACAACTAACTCTATTTGTTCGGTGACGTGCGCAGTGGGACAGCGTGCTGCCTGCGTCAAAAGCGCCGCCGTCGACAGAGCCGAAAGAAAAGCTGTTGATATTGGGCACGGGGTGGGCGGCGCTTGAGTGTCTCCGCCGTGCCCGCCAGGGCAACTATGACATCACTGTCGTTTCGCCGCGACCTTTCTTCCTTTACACACCGCTGCTCGCCGGCGCTACGGTGCATAATCCACCTCCCCATAATCTTCTCCCATTGGCCGTAAACAGGCGACTGTCACTTCTAAGAATGCTTCAATTTTATTAGCATATTCTCTTATGCATCATATTCCTCTTCTACTCTGACCCTACGTGAAGTACGCACTGCTGAGTCGCAGAACTTCGTAGTGCTCAACCCCTCGATCCTCTGATAGCATTATTCACCAACTTCACTTTTTTTTTTTTCCCATCGATTGTCCTTTCATCTTCTAAAAAGGTGGGCACCGTGCATCATGGCAACATCATCGAGCCGATTCGGAGCTTCTTGAGCAGCGGCAGCGGCAGCGCCACGTACCTGCAGGCCAACGCGCTGCACGTGGATTTGGACCGTAAAACGGTGAAAGTGGAGCTGTCCGGAGACGCCAATTTGGCGCCCACAGTGGCCACTGACGTCACGGCCGTTTCACCTGCCACCACCGCTGACGGTGCCTCATCTACCAATGCTGCGGGGAGGTGGCAGTGGTGGCCATTTTCCAAAAACAGTGCTCAAAGCCAACCAAACGAGGCCAACAAATCTCCTTCAGCTCCCTCGAAGAATAGTATCAGCAGCAGTGGTAGCAGTAGTGGAGCAGCAGTAGCAGCAGCTAACCCTCAGGCCGACCTTCCATATGACAAACTGGTCATTGCTGTAGGCGCTCGGCCGGCGACCTTTGGGATTCCGGGCGTGGAAGAACACGCCTTTTTTCTCAAGGAGCTCGACCATTCGGCAGTGCTGCAGCAGAGGCTCTTGGCGTGCCTGGAGCAAGCGTCGGCGCTGCTGGCGCTGCACGGGGACAAGTGCAAAGAGGCACAGAAGTTGCTGCACTTTGTGGTATTAATATAGGCCGCTGCTATTTCTACTTACACTCCTCCGCCTTGAAGCCTTAATATCCTTCAGCCCTCACTACAGTGTGCCTCATTGCCCTGTCAAATTCGCCTTCGTTCACTTTCACTCTTCTCTATTTCCTTCTCCTTATTAACAAGGTGGTGGGCGGCGGCCCCACGGGAGTCGAGCTGGCCGCGGAATTGTCGGACTTCGTGCAAACGGACGTGGCACGCCTCTTTCCGTCCCTCGTGGGCAAAGTAAGTGTGGGCTCTAGCGCAAATATCTAATCGGTTCTCTTGTTTTTGGACGATGACTTTTTGTCATCCTACCGCATTATTGTTGTTGAGTTGTTGTTGTTCATTCCTGTTGTTATTTCTTAAGGAATTTTGCAATTCTTTGACCACTGCGCTTCCCTCTTGTCCATGTGCATGTCATGATACGCAGGTGAAGCTCACTCTCCTGGAAGCCGCGCCGCGGGTGCTGGGCCCTTTCAGCGAACACCTCGCCCAGCACGCCACCTCGCACCTCGAGGAGCGGGGCGTAAAGGTGCGGTGCGGCGCCGGGGTGACGTCGCTGCTCGGCCCCCATGACGCGACGGTGAAGGCCATGGGGCCAAATGCTGCTAGCCGAGACGAAGAAAAGCTGTCGTTTGGGGCCTTGGTGTGGGCGGCGGGCATCGCGACGCGCCCATTGGTGCAAAACTTGGCTACTCGCTTGGCCGCTGCCGACGCCTCATCCTCCTCCTCCTCCTCCTCACCTAGTGAAAACGCCTCCAAGAAGAGCTGCCAGCCGATGCCGCGCCGGGGCTTGGCAGTCGACGAATGGCTTCGCGTGAAGGGCGTGCACGACGGCTCGGTCTTTGCCCTGGGCGACTGCGCTCTATCGGGCTTGCCTCCTACTGCACAGGTAACGAGGGGTGCTTGCGTGTGAAGGGGCACAAGACAAGATGGCTCGAATCAAAGACGCAACCTGATTGATTTCTGGCTCTCTTTCTTACCATCGCCAATGCACTCGTTCACCCTTACTAGGTAGCAGCGCAGCAAGGCAAATGGCTGGGACGGCAACTGCGGGACAAAACTTTCAAGCCACCGTTAGAAGCTAGTGAGAGTGCTGTCAACCCGTCTGAGAAGCAAGAGGAGCTGCCAGCTACCACTGATAACGAGCCAAGTAAAGGAGAGGAGAAAGTATTGTCGTCATCACCAGAACCGTTTGAGTATTCAGATAAGGGCAAAATGGCGTACATTGGCGGCAAAGCTGCTGTAGCCACCGTAAACGTGCCAACTCTGGGCGTGCCTCCGGTAGGGCAACCTTCTTTGCGACCTTGTTTTTCATGACGTGCCTCTTCCTGTACTTGGATGAGCCCTTTTCTTTTCGCGCGGACGGTTTCTTTGTTTGTCCATCACACTCCCAAATTTCGTTGTAAACAGATGAGCCGGGTGCGGGACCACTTAGTGTGGCGCAACCTGCACGGCGCCGTCGGAGATCCCTTAGCCACTCCCCAATCCTCCTCCTCATCTCCACCTTCGTCGCCATCATCATCGTCGTCGTCGTCGTCACCACCACCACCATCATCGAAGCCGCCGCCGACCAAACCGGCCTACGAAGAGCGCAATTTGACGGGGTCTGCGGCCTTTGCGTTTTGGCGCGGGGTGTACTTCAGCAAGCTGCTGTCCGGTAGCAACCGCCTCGCGGTGGCCGTCGATTGGCTCCGCACCGAAGCCTTCGGCCGCGACATTGCCGTGCACCAGGCCCAAATGCGCCGGCACCAAACCGCCAGGAAACAACCGTAACTCTTGAACTGTACAGAGGAATGGACTGCCACGAGCACTTCTATGCATCCGCAACGCTGGAGGAGGTCATTGAGGCCGCTAATGGTTTCAATAATGAATGAAAATCTTATATGCATGTTACGCACTTCGGGCTTCCGCTTACGCGCACAAACGAGTGATAGGTTATCTGAGGACTGGTAAATAATTCTAACCATCATCAACCGCTTTGAGGGGCTTTTGGTTGCGGACTTCATAAAATTGTAATTTCTTAAAGACCTAAGGCAAAGGAATTACTAACAGATATACAGAACTGGTATAACTGGTAGCTAGACCACGAAGCCGCCATTGAAGTATGGCAATTTCCATATGGCAAAACGAGCAGATATCGCTGTACTCAAATGAAGCGGCTTATAGTATAGCAGTATTCCTATCATTACCCTGTTGCCTGTTGCCCTTAAATTTTAACTTATTGTTATTCAGTGGCTTTAAAAAATGTCCACAGTAACATGGTGATTTTTGAAAGTACGAAGAGGACTTAAAGGCTGCATTTGAATCTATGAATTGTTCACTTTGAAGTGAAACTAAGTTTTCAACTGCTTCGCCTTCGTTGAACTTTGCAGTGAAATGACCACAGCCAAAGCACTGCGCAGCCACCAATTGCCAGGGATGCCATCGCCACAAGGTTCGCTCGGTTGGCTTGAGCTCGCAGCGCATCTTTTTCCACCGCCGTTGCTGCAGCTCTCGCGGCTGCTGCTACTGCTGCACCGTTAGCTCTATGGGTTGCTGCTTTATAAACGCGTTCGGCTGCTGCGGCGGAGGCAGTTGCCGCATCAGCAGCAGCTTCAGCTGCGGCAATTTTCTCATTGGTCGCAGCAGCAGCAGTGGTTGCAGCATCACTTTCGGTGGTTGCACCCACGCAGCCTGAGCTGGCATCTGAGTTTTTGATTCTATCGTGTGACTGTCCAGCATTGTTCTGCTCCTCCTCTCGTGAAGATGAAGCTCTGATGACGCGCTCTAATTGGTTTACAACTTCCGCTGCCGATGGGCGCTCTTCGGGCTCTTCAAGAGACAGATCAAGGTACAAGTCGTGCAAAGCCGAAGGCAGAGCTTCGCCGGATGCAACGCGTAAACGGCCGACGGGCAAGGAAGGCATGCTATGCTCACCACGACTATTACTCGTTTCGAGCAAGCCCTCTGGTTGTGTTGGTGTTTCTCCATCGACACCTGTGCTTCCAGTGCATGAAGCAGTAGCAGCGGCAGCGACTTGTGCAGCAGCTGCTTTGGCGTCAGCAAGTAAGCTTGCATCGTCAGGTAGGGCTAGGCGCTTGCACCTTGACATGAACTTCACAATGGCCTGTGGTCCCCGTGACTCATGCGGCGCTATCCCGGTGCAGAGCTCATACAGCACGGCGTATAGGCTGCCATGAATATGGGGCGCAAACGAATGATGAGAAATTTAGGGAGCAGCAAACAAAAGCAGTCTCACTTTAGCAGGATGAAATGAGCAGGGCAATAAAGATTTATCAAAGTAATTGAGAGTCGCTTTTAGATGATATGAAGATATGAACTGAACAGACCTGAAAATATCGGCCGCCGGCGTGGGCGGTGGTTCTTGGTTGATCAGCTCTGGCGCCATCCAAGGCAGGGATCCAATGCTGAGACCACAATCAACCTCATCGTCGCTGTTTCTTGAAACGTCATCTACCACTTCAGAAACAAGCTTCGCCAACCCAAAGTCGGTAATTTTCACCACACCTCTGCAGTTGCACGCAATGAACCAAGCAAAGGATGAAAGTATAAAGCAACAACAACGAAGTACTACTGAACAACAAAGGGCCCGAATCACTTACAGCCATATATATAGGTGTTCTTGGTCACTGACCTGGCATCCATCATGAGATTAGCGGGCTTTATATCTAAATGAATCATGCCACGCCCGTGCAGAAACGCCAGGCCTCTTGCGACCCCAAGCAGGAGACTCAAGCGAAGAGACAGCGGTAGTGGCGTTCTACCATTCCAACACGCAGCTTGACCCTTGCCTAACGAATGCTTAGTTGATCTCAAGCAAGCAAGAAATCCACCAGCAAGGGCCAGTGGTACAGTGGGCGCATGCAGCAGGTCATCGAGGGATGCATCAAGCTTCTCCATCACTAATGTGATTGGACCTTGTTGAGGATCGACATTGAAGCACAACACGCTTGTCACGTTTTCATGCCGCAGATGAAAGTGCAGCAAGTACTCCTTTTCCATAGCTTTCAACGTCTTTCCAACCGTAGCTTTCTCGTCTTGTTGTTGCTTCACGGCGACTTCTTGGGAATAGTAGAGGCCGGCACAAACCGCTCCAAACCCTCCGCGGCCTAGCTCGTGGCTGATTGTGAGGTCTTCGAACTTGACGCCATAGCCCACAAGAAGCCCGGGGTATAGGGCCTCCATCTCTTCAAGAGTTTACGATGATAGCTTTTTAACGTTCAAGCTAGTAATAGAATGAGCTACAGAAGCTAAGCATTTATTCAGACTAGCTAGACAAAAGCATGTAATTATGTTCTTGTGTGTGATGATGCGATGTGATGATGATTTTAAAAATTAGCGAACTGACCAATCACAATCCACCATTCTCTGCGCTGCTGCACCTTCCTCTGAGCTTCAGAGCTTCAGAGCTTCGAGCTTCAAGAGTTCAGAGCCTCAGAGAGCAGTGTGTGTAGCTGAGTCTAGCTTCTGTACAGGCAATGCCGAAAGAACGGGCAACTTCCGACTGGTGGGACGACAACCTCTCGAATGACATCCTAGGGAGCGGTGGTGGTAAAAAATCAGCTGCAGGCAGTGAGTGGGGCGACGACGATGGGAGCAGTCGGAAATCGAAGCAAGCTTCGGCCTGGGATGACGAGCCAAGAAAGGCATCGGCGTGGGACGACGCACCGAAAGAAAAACAGCAGTCGGCGTGGGACGATGGCGGCGACACTCGGAAGTCTGCGCAAGCGTCGATGTGGGACGATGCGCCGAAAGAAAAAGCTGGAAGCGCCTGGTACGACAGCGGCGTTGCAGGGCTAGAGCAGCAGTCAGCGGCAGCGAAAGCTCGGCAAGAAAGCGAGTGGGACGCACCCGCTACGAACACCACGAAGCAAAAGCAGCAAAGCGAGTGGGACGAGGCGCCGTCGAAGAAAAAAGGCACGAGCGGCTGGGGCAAAAGCTTCCGCATGTCGTTTGGCCTCTCCCAGAATGAGCCCAAGGCAGCTCCCAAACAGCCCAAAAAGCCTACCGCCGCAGCGGCCACGAGTGGCACTCCCCCCACAAAGGGCAAGCTTCGCCCTCCAACTGCTGCAGACTCAAGGCAGGACACCCGCTTTTCCTTTGGGCTCTCAGGCATCAGCGACTCGCTAGGCTTCGGCGGTACTAGTAGCGGCAGTACAGGCGTGAAGAAAGAGAAGAAGTCGTCGAAAAGGACCGCAGAAGCAGCAGCTCCGGATTCTACTTCGTATTTCAGCAGTTTTCTGGATCCTTTCGGATTCTTTGCGCCAGCGCCGTCGCCTCCACCAGCCCCAGGATCGAACACAAGGCAGGCAGGAGGAGTCAAGGCGGACGGCAACACTAGCAGCCGGCCAGCGGTCAAAGACAAGCGCAGCAGCTGGTGAGTTGTTGTATGTTGTGCTTTATGTGCGCCCTTATACATTAGCTTCCTTGTTCACTTGCGAATTTTTGCTGTGCGTGTTTGGGCATATCATTTGGACACCGCCCAACTGCTTCTGCTACATGCTACCTGCCAAATGCACTCCTTCTTATCCCTTAAAATTACCACAGGGAGGGCCTGGAAGGCGAGACGTACGAGGCCAAAGCGGCGGAGAAAGAAGCGAAACGCAACGACCGTTTGAAAGACAAGCGAAACCAGCGAGGTGGCCAGGCATCAGGGGGCTCTGCAAAATCAAAGGAAGCGGAGGAAGAAGAAGAAGCTGGGGTCTCGGTCTTTGGGATTGTGCTCTGGTAACGAAGTGCAGGGGAAGAGCGCGGTGGAACTCAGATTTTCCTTATTCTGAGGAACTTACTTATCCTTTATGATCCGGTAGATATTCCTGTTGTTATTTGACGTGACTGCAGTTCAAGATCCACAGATCCCGTCCGAAGCCCGCTAGTGGTTATTAGTGAGTTAGTGATCAGCGGATTGGATTGGCCGATTACCGATTATACGATTGGCCCTCTGAATTCTTAGAACAGCTTTATGGTTTGAAACTATAGAGCTAGAGGCTGCTGCCAAGTCCAGAAGGAAATTTAGTCCCCATTCCCATTCCGGATTCGTCCAGAGGGACCTGCAAGGGGACTTAAATGTTTAAAGTCACTAATTTCAACTTCATGCGTAAGCGCTGTTGGTTTTTAGTGGTTATACAGCGCCTTATACTACAAGGAAGAAGAAGTACAGAGGAAAGAAAGCCCAACGAGGAGCGGAAAGGGAATTAAACTTTCGCCCTCATGGTTTAGCACGCCAAGGTGCTGCCTATGCCAGGCACCCAGGGCCCCTTGTTTTTCTTGCTCCCCACCGTGCGAATCTCCACTTCGTAGGTTAAGCCGCACTCGAGGTTGTGCCGCTCCGCGTACAAGTACTTCACTTCGTCGCTAGCAGCTGCCCTCGCGGTTTCCCAGGGGGCTTCGTCGCTCTGGTATTTGGGCCTGTACCTCAGCGCGAAGTAGCCTACGTTGTTGCCCCAGGTCTCCGAGGGCGGCGGCAGCGTCCACGTCAGCTTGAGGCCGGCTTTGTTGACTCCGGTCACCGCGAAATCGCTCGGCGCAGCAGGCAGAGGGCAGCCCCTGGTCTTGCGAAAGATGGAGTAGGCCCAGGGCCCGGCGGCAGCGTCTTCGATCCGAGGCCACGCCGCGGCGTTGGGGGTGCGCTCGCGGGTGGATGCGTCCAAGGAGTCCGCGTCGAAACCGTACATGTTCCAAGCTCGGACGCGCACCCGGTACTCCTTCGCACATTCTAAGCCCTGTTCGTCATTGTTGGATACAGAAAAGTGCATGCGATATAGTTTCAGTGACGGCGTGGGGGTTCTGTCTCATCGAAGCACCTACTAGTAATGCTTTCCTAAGTCGGAAATCTCGAAGGAAAGGAGCAGCACCCATGAGTTTGCATTCCACCTACCGTGAAGGAATGGCTGAGAGTATCCACATCCGTAGAGGTATAGGTAGCCACATGCGTCCGCAAGAGCCGCAGCTCCACTTCATACTTTTTGATTCTTAAGCCCTCATCGTCGTAGCCCTTGGGCATCTCCCACGCCACCTTCACAGACGGAGAAGGAAGCAAAGAAAAAAGCACACCGCAAATAATTCGTAAGCCACGACCAAAAGAAGCAGCCAACATCTCGGAAATTCATATGAGAATTAAAAAATGATTAAATTAAAAAAAGACCACGCGGCTCGATGCCGTGCACACTTACGTCAAGCCGGTCAACGTCCACGAAAGTGAACCAGATTTTATCGATTTGCCCCGGGTCATTTAGTGTCGGCACAGGCGTTGGCACAGGCGTGGGCTCAAAAGTTTGAGTAGGAGGCCATGTATGAGTCGGGCGATGTGTCGGGACTGGTGTAGGCGCAGGAGAAGGGTTGTGGTCATCGTGCCATGCCCATGCCGGTTGCACTGCCAACACAGCCGCCGTGGCAAGATACACAAAGGCTCGAGACCTCTTAGGCATGCTATTCTATTGATGACGGCGCCACTGAGCGGTAAACTTTCTGTATATATATTCTGTTCCTGAGTTCGTGTGCGACGTACGAAGGACTCTTATACTAAGCCCGCCCCTACTACTAGACCGATGAGCGCAGCGCTCTTTGTGCTCTAATCTACGCGGCGGGCCAAAGAAAGGAGCCAATCGTGCTTGTGTAATTGCGGTTATTTCTTGGTTCTTTGTTCTTTTGTGGTTGTATAAAGCCGTTAAACTTTTTAAAATCCCAACCCTGCACTCCTGCACTTTTTAGCTTTCATTTTCATGTCTCGTAGCCTTTGTTTGGCCTCCACAAGCTCGTTGTTGGCAGACGCTAGGCAGAAGCACCCATCATACCATCTAACATCGTTATCATCATCCACAATCCTGTGTATCAGTTTATCTTCTTGAGCTCGGTTAGCTTACTGAGAAGCAGCTTCTAGCCAAAGCACTGCTGTATATTTCAGCGTGGGCGTGAGCGTTTTGCTTGACTTGAACCAGATATCGGTATGCCGTCAAAAATAGCGACGCACCATAAAAATTGACTCGCTCGCGCTTTTTTCTCCTCTTGAGCCCGCTCGTGTGCTCTTTCTTGTCCTACTCAGGGTGAAGCATCATGCCATTGCTAGGGACGAGCCCTAGGCATCGGTATTGGCTCTGCACCGACGGTTGCGGCCTCACCTGCGCAACGATAACCTGGACGCTGCACATTTTTGCATGGAGCACTACGACCAAACTCGTGTGTTTTTGCACCTTCGCTTTGCATACTTTTAGGGAGAGTTAAATTGTGACGTGTCTTACTGTATATCTCACTATCCTCACCTCGATATTTGTTTGTTGGAATAGATTATCCACCCTTGGCTGGGCGGCAGCCCGAGCGGAAATTTGACCTATGCCATTTACTCGGCCATTACAGCTCTCTCGCTTGCGTCCCACATGCGTGCTATGCTTTCAAACCCGGGAGCTGTGCCTCCAAACGCGCTACCACCACCTGCGGTAAGTGCTTCATTGCCTTCGTAACTGTTTTAATTAGGGCGCCCACACATTGCGCAGCCACGAGGCCAATGAGCTGGCTTTCCCTAGCTAGCATTTCCAGGCCTTCCTCAGGCATTCTATGAGTAACCGCTCGCATTTGTATCCCTGGATCCAATGTGCATTTACTAATATATACAAACAATCAAACAATCAAACACCGTTGTGCATTCGTCTGATCGCATTCTCTCTCGCACGCACCCCCCCCACCTTAGGACGCAGAAGAAGGGTCACCGAAGCGGTGGTGCCAGCGCTGCAATGCTTTCAAGCCGGTGCGCGCCCACCACGACTCCATCACCGGGCGTTGCGTGGTGAAGCTCGACCATTTCTGCCCGTGGGTGAACAACGCTGTCGGGATCAAAAACCACAAGCATTTCTTGCTCTTTTGCTTCTGGACCTGCTGCCAGTGCGCCTTCAGCGCGGCTCTGCTTTTCAACATCATCGCTGCCTGCGGACCGGGCAGCCACAAGAAATTTCGGCACAGCAACCGTGCCAACTTACGCGGCAACAGCGGTCGCAACTTACAGGTGGCTGCTTCTTCTTCTTCTTCTTTAATTGCTGAAACTGCTGAGTTGGCAGCAGCCGAGATCACGAACTGCGGCGAAGGGCTAGGTCTCTTGACGCTTCTGCTCTTCTTTGAAGCCCTCCTCTTCGGCTTGTTCACTCTCTGCATGCTCTGCGACCAGGTTCGCGTAGTGCATGCGATAATGACGCATTGCGACAAATTCTTCTTGTGGCTAGCTTGGTGCATCTAACACCTGCTCTCTCTTGTGCTGTTTCATCTCTGGTGTGCAACAGTATGCCGTGCTGAACGAGGGCAGCACCAAAATTGCACGTTTGAAAGGCGACAATCTCGGCGCTGTCTCTAAAGTAAGGAGCCATTCCCTCTACGTCTATCTTGCTATTCCTCTGTGGTGCTTCTTCCTCACTCATGCTTCTTCGCAAATACGACATCATGAGCGTCTCTTTCGTCTTCTCTTCGGTTCTAATACGGCCTACTCGAGGAGTTACATCCTCTGTTTAGTACTAACATTTTACGATGAAGTACTCATGCATGCTTGTGTTTGTTCTGTGTGTCCTTGTCTCCGCCGCTGCTATGTTACTCAGGTTCATGAGGTCTTTGGGGCTGGGTCTTGGCTATGGCGCCTGGTGCCAACTGCGATGGAATTACCCGATCGCCTCCGAGACGACATTCTGGGCTATACACTCCCATCAGCCCCAGAAGAAGATGGAGGTCTCGGGAAAGGTAAAGGCAAGAGCAGCAGAAGCAGTCGCCATCGCCAGAGTACCAAAAGCCGACAAGTGCATGAGCTAGGTAAGAACACCGGCGATGATAGCAGCTCTGACAACGAAAGATGTAATCACCATAACCACAGCGGCAGTAACAGCAGCAGTAGCAGCAACAGCACCGGCAGTAGCAGCGAAAGTGAAGTGGATTCTGAGGAAGAAAGCGAAGCCATGGCGCGCTGCCGGCCCCTCGCTGAAGGCGGGGACCCTCAGGCGATGCTTCATTTGGCGATCATGTACGACGAAGGCCGCGTGGCCTCGCGCAACACCGCACGGGCGCGGCGCTGGCTCCAACGGGCGGCAAGTGGAGTGAACGCGGAAGCGAGCTACCGCTTGGGGAAGTACCACGAAGAAGGTTTAGGGGGCCTGCAGCCCTCAGTGGAGAAGGCCAAGCAGCTGTACACCGACGCGGCCCTGGAGGGCGACCGGATGGCGGCCATGGCGCTCCAACGGCTCAACGGCTGGCTCAACGACGACGACGGCAGCAAAGACGACGACAAAAACACCGAGGAAGAGGCCGAGAAGGAGGGCGATAAAATATCAGGAGGTACTGGAGCGGTCGCTAGTGCAAGTAGAAGTATGACCAGAACCAGTGGAGGAGGCTTACAAAGCAACCGGGGAGCGGCCCGGTCCCGTCGACCTTTAGGAGGAGGCAGTTGATGTAGCATGGCGGTGCTTTGTCCATTCCATCAAATCGCTTTTCGTAGCCCAGGGCTTCTTCTGCTCTATTTCTGCGCCTTTTCCTGTAGTTTAAATGCACGGCACATCTTTGATCTTACGGAATAGAGTATATCTAGCTATCTAGCTAGAATGTAGAATGAATCGTTCAAGTTCAGGAGTTCTCGACTCCTGACGTATTTTAGATGCACTATATTTTGTTGGTGTAGCTTCTCTCGAGCCCAGGCAAGGTTACGAAATCGAAATCGAGCATTCAAAATATTCGCTACCTGTGTTTCTGCGCCCTGCGTGTCATCACGGCACTCACACCGCATACCCGCAAGAGAGATCGAGAGCAAAGAATATATGCCTGTTACAAGAAGAAAGGCGGCATCAACTGCCCGCGAGGGGCAGGAGGCTGCAGAGTCGGTGCCTGTGCAACGCGAACATGAGTCAATCCCTGGCTCGTCGGCAGCCGCTGCAGCAGCCCCTTCGCCTGTTTCGCCTACCCCAGAGAGCAGCACCGTGAGCTCGCAGTCTATTGTAGCTGCCGGCGCGTGTGTGAATGCGTTGCTGATCGGTGTAAAGTTTGCTGCAAGCCTACACAGCGGATCATCAGCGCTCCTGGCTGAAGCGAACCACTCCCTCTTTGACTTAGCTGCGGACGCTGGTACATCCTCCAATACAACATACACTTCACTCTGGCAAACGTTTGGTGCTATTCTTATTTGTAGCTTCTCTTTTATGCGGCGAAGTATTCCCCAAGTTTGAGTTCTAATGATAGGACACGCAAGTTAGGTTATTAAGATACGCTGACTCATCTTGTTTACTTCTTCATTTCCACGTTTATGTGCGTGGTGGCAGTTACTTTCCTAGCGGTGCGGGAGAGCGCCAAGCAAGCAACGCCAACGTTTCCTTACGGTGATGCCTATATTAGAACGATTTTACATCGCTTATGCTCGTTTTACCTGCGGGTGCTTTTACGCCACACGTGTTTGCATTTTTGTTTTGCACATGTGTGTAAAATTGTTTGAGCGCTCGATTAGCTTGGAGTGCTTTTACGCCAGCCAAATATGTTTGTAATTTTGTTTTGTACACGTGAGTAAATTTGGATTGCATAATATATATATATTAGGTCGCGGCAAGTTCGAAGCGTTGTGCGCGCTAGTGCTCGGCGGGGTACTGGTGGCGGGTGGGCTAGGGATGGCCACAGAAACGGTGCAATCCATACGGGAAGCTTTCAATGAAGGAGCCACGGCTACAAGTGCCGATGCACCGCCTCAATCAGCGGAACAGCAATGGGAAGGGCAACGGGTGGCCTTAGGGGCAGCAGCGCTTTCGTTGCTTGCTAAGGTCGTATCTCAGGAAAATAAGCTTACAACAGACTTAACATACACACTCTTGCCCACCTACTCCGCCATTGAGTATCTCTTCAACAGTTCTCATTTTCTCTTTGCCGCCTGCATAGCCTTTCCCAAACTCAAGATACTTACGCCTCTATATTCCTTTGATGTCTTTTTCTAACGTACTTCGCATGTTTATCTCTCAATATATCAGGAGCTCCTCTACCGCATCACTTTACACCTCGGCAACCAGCGTCGATCTCTCGCTCTCATCTCAAGCGCTGCTCACTATCGGAGGTACATTAGTATACTTTACATGCTCTAAGATTCGTTGGTTTCTGTCTCTCTTGTAGTACGCCTATATGATTACGCTAAGTCATTGCACTTGATTTCTTCCATGTATCCACTAAATTTACCCCATTACCCCCACCCCTCAACAATCAAATTCCGCCATCCTTCCTTCCACCACTCTATTCAAAATAGCGACGCCATGGCGTCTCTGGTAGCGGTGTGCGGCATCGCTGGCTCTGCGCTCGGCTACTCCCTCTTGGACCCTTTGGCTGGCCTGGTGGTGTGCTTCATGCTCCTCGGCAGCGGTGTCGACATTGCCTCGAGCGGCCTGCGTCCCCTGGTAAAAGTGCATCCGAAGACACTTGGCCCTGTTTTTGCTCTTTCTTTTTATTTCTTGCGTCATTCTTTCAGCCGTTGCCGATTGTTCCGATTACAGCATGTGCGCATCTATACTTGACATTAATTCCAACCCACGCCACTTGCAACCCACGTTTGCCCCATTTTCTGCCCCCCTTAAAAGGTGGATTCCGTGAGCACGGCGCAAATCGAAGCGTTGCACACCAGACTCATTCAGGCAGGCTACACGGTTCACCGCGCCAGAGAGGCGAATGAACAGAGTGCTGAAGGAACACCAGCAGCGGCCACAGCACCATTGGACTTAGGTGTGCTGGTGAACCCAACGTCAGGAGGAGGCAACAGAGAGCAGCTGCCAGCATATGCCGGGACCGTATCTCACATACGGACAAGGCCTGTGGGCAAAGGCCTCGCTGTGGACCTTCGGTAAGAAGAACGCTGTTTTTGGGCGTTTACTTTTGCATCTTATGAATCGAATAGCTCTGGCGTATTTCTTGACTTCTCGTCCATTTGTTGCTTCATACTTCCTTCTCGTAAAATTCCTATTTTTTTAAATGAGTTTTATTCCTTACTTGTGCGCGCAGGCTGTGGTGCTATAGAGGTCTTTCTGCCGGAGATGCCACTGCTGCAGCGTCGAAACTTCGCAACACTCTCATGCAAGTTGAACACAACACATCCGATGGCGACAATAGCAGGCATGATGACGCTGATAGCGGTGGCGCCGGAGAAGAACATGGAGTAGTGGTAGTGGATGTGATAGTGCAGGTATTGAATAGGAGCTTTGTAGAAACTTGACGCTCAGGGGCACGTGATAACAGCAACACCACCACCAGTTTTTTGTTTTCAAGGTCACCCGAAACTTCCCACATGTATTTGTTTGTCTCCATGTCTTCGTTTTAATCTTTCTTTTCCATTATGATTTCTGGCTCAGACTGAAGTGTGGAACGCTGGAGTGGGTGCGAACGCTTTAGGCATCAGGTAGCCCTCGTCTAGAAGGACAAAAGCAAGACAAATGAAGAAAAGATTGTCCACTAACGGGCGACCTGTAAAGCCAGAATACCTTTTCTTCTGTAAATGGGAATTGAACAAAATCGAAGCAACTGCATGAGCTCTGCCGTGGAGGCTTTATTGTTTAGGGAGATATGATACTTGTTCCATATAAAAAGGGGCGAGGTAAACAGAAAATGGGAGTTCCGCTGGTTGTGGCCGTCCTGAGCCAACCAGTGTAGGCGTGCACCCGTTGTGCCGCCACATCTCTTGTGCTTCCCGTAAAGGATCAGCAACTTTTATCCTTTTCGTCTGAGGTTAAAAACTCGGCGAGAACGGTCGAGTTGTTGATTCGGGTCTGAATGGTTGCGTCTAGCGAACGTCGTTCAGGGCAAAGAGTCAGGATGCGGTCCAAGGTGGGGCCCAAAAAGCTCGGTGAAATGTCCGGAATCATTTACTCTCAAAACCTGCGTGGTATGAGTGATAGCAAGGAGGCGGAGCTTGCTACGAGGCTGAAATCGAAGGGGGTGTTT
>Ga0307982_1000800_pt1 | contig 25065 bp, 27 predicted proteins | sample OrgLakmetagen989_FD_201847 | JGI IMG/M metagenome (GOLD analysis project Ga0307982, IMG submission 201847) | Saline water microbial communities from Organic Lake, Antarctica - #989 | ecosystem: Environmental > Aquatic > Non-marine Saline and Alkaline > Saline | place: Antarctica: Organic Lake...
AGGTGCGGAAATTGTGCGGAAATTGGGAAATACGCTGCGGAAATTGCGTTTGGTTAGATAAAACCCTGCATTTCGTGGCCAGGGGGCCTCAAATTTTTAGCTTTCGCAGGGGGTGGACCAACCCTGCCCAGCTGCGCGCTGCTCGCAGCGCACACGTCAGCCAGGTGCTCGCGGCTGCTGACAGACAAGGCATGCTGCCTGTTCATGATGCCATAAACGGTCCCTCAAAGCGACAGCGGGGGCTGGGCGACGGAACAGCTGTGGCTGAACCGGAACACGACGAGCCCCGCGAGCAGCGCACAGGCAACCCTGCTGTAGCTGGTGCCATGGCGGCACTGCTGGCTCCACTGCCGTGAACGGAAGGGGGGGGGTGGGGGGGCTCCCACGTGCGTCGAGGAGGGGGGTGGCAGGGGGGCTTGCTCTGCAGGTGGGGTAGCTTCGATGGATGGTACTGGGCACTGGCGCACCGTTGCCGGTATGTGGGCTGCATGCAAGTTGTGTACAACTTGTCCACTCTGCATGCATGCGGCATAGCGCCGAGAGCACACCAAGCACGTTGCCATGTCGGCCTGCACGTCGCCACGCTTGTGTAGCCAGAGGTCGGGCTGTGGGGGTGCATCACCAAGGGTGGATGGGACTCAGGTTTACTGCCTTGCCCGCTGCTGCACTTACGCTGTGTGGTTGAGGGGGGCTCTTGCTGCCGGCCGTCACTCATCCAGCACATATCATGAGGAATACCTGCAATACATCTCACGCCTGTTGAATCCAAGACAAAAATAGTGAATTGGAGATGGCAACTTCAGCTGTATAGTGGTCCGCTTGTTCGCACCACAATGTAACTTTTATCAACAGAGACCCACAGCGTTGGCGTTGGAGACCCATGAAGCGGCAGTTGAAGCCGGAATGAGGGTCGTGACGAGGTGGCGTACGCGGGGTACTTCCCTTCGAAGTTTTGCCTGATAAAGAATTATTGTCTTTGGACACGGCAGCCAGCAGAACTGGGGCAAAGTCCACACAGAAACAGTTGCACACAGTGCCTACAACGACTGTGTGCAGCTGGTTGCTGATCTATCAGCGCTGTTGCACTTTCGTAGCACAGTGCCTACAACGACTGTGTGCAGCTGGTTGCTGATCTATCAGCGCTGTTGCACTTTCGTAGCAGCCTTGTTGTGAATGGGAAGCCTTTTTTTGAAACTTTAGCTTGCCACCAAACTCTGCATTGTGTTGTGTCACCCGACGGGTCCATTGGCAAGCAACATGAGTGCAGCGCGGCACAAGCTCTTATAATGGTTGTTCAAGTGTGTTTTACAGGCCCCACGCTGGAGCCGAGTGTGTTTTGTCGGTTCAGCTCGTCATCTCAGATGACAACCTGGGGGTTGACATGTCCTCCTGCCTTCAGCAGTACTCACACCCAGAGCAGGCGGTGAAGGCCACAACAGGCATGAGTGCCGGGTCTAGTTGAACATACGAAGTTTCTTTGTGGTCTGATGCGTGATTGGTGTCACTGACCCCCCCATGCCTTGAGGTGAAAGGGGAACTTGACCTGACCTGAGCTGCTTCCCTTCAAACTTCGCCCTGCACAACCATTGTATAATACATGGGTGTGACTACGCTGTCCTCGTTTTTCCATCACAACACCTCAGTGTGCCCAGCACAATCCTCTGCTCAAGTCCTCGCAGTGTGTAGAATTTGTGTGCTTTTGTCCTGGTCTGGTTGATTACGGTAGTTTGCATCGCCCACACAAGCGGTCACGCCGCCAAGAGCAATACCAGTTGTCCCCAAGCTGCAAAAGCTTGATTTCTTCCCGATTGCTTTCAGATTGGCTCGCATTGTGTCGCTTGCAACGGTGAGAATGGAAGCCTACGACGCGTGCGGCTTGACTTGAGCCTGATGGCATCCAGCCACAGCCGCGCCGAAGCGATGAGACAGAAACCGAAACCCCCAACGAAACTCGACGAATAAACTTTGAAAACTATGCCCAGCATTATTCTGCTGGTCTGCAACGCTGCCTCGATCCCGGGTCCAGCTTGCCGCCACACTCGTCAGAGCGTGCGGCTGAAGCTGGCTCAACAACGCTGCTGCAGCGGACCACTTCGGCGGCATCAGCATCAGCATGTGCATGTGCATGTGCACAAAATTCCGCTCGCAAACCCTGGCATGGTATCGCAGAATACGAAGAAGAAGATTATACTGCAGGTTGTGCCTCAAGTCGCCCCTCTCGCCCTGCCCGTGGCCCAGGCGAGCACATTCACAATGCAGCCAATTATCAGCACTTGGCTCTTGGGTCTGCCTGCAGCCATCAACATCAGCAGCCCGCACTCCGGGAGTTTGCCAGAAACGCCCCCCACGATACGCTTTCCTCGAACCAATGCAGGGCACACTGGCATGGAGCCTGTCCAGCAGCATGTGAAAACACATAGAGTTGTGCCTTTTGGTGGCTTTTCGCGCAATGATGCACCACAAGTCGGCTCACACGAAGCCCAGCCGGGCTCATGGTCGAGAAGCTCTGCCGGCAGAGTGCGGCTGCGGGCCGTTTCTAGAGCAGAAACTGCCACGCGACCCACTGCAGTGTCAACACCTACGCCAGCACATCCTCGTGCGCAACAACTCAGCCCAATCTACATGGGATACCTGCCACACAGCCCCACTGCCCCCTGGCGACATACATGAATCTGTGTTGCCAAGCAGGGGGGTGCATTGGGGCATGCACGATTCCCGTGGGGTGGTGCACGCCATTTCGCAGGTGGCGATGCTGCAGCAGTAGCTGCCGCTCATCAATTGAACGTGGTACTGCCTGTGCCGGCTCACAGCCTGGGCCTCCTAGACCTGCGCCCACCCCCAGAAGGGGGGGGGCAACAAGAGGGTGCAAGCGGGCACTTCCAGCTACTCCCAGCAAGCTACACAAGTGAGTTGGGTGGCGCTGTTGGGAACAAATGGTGTGAGGATCCGGCGCAGAGCCATATGCCAAGGACAGTCCGCCCAAGCCCTCCTATCTGACACGAGCGAAATCGAGCCCAGCAAGCAACGATGGCAGTTCGCCTGCAGTGGCCACAAATGCCGGCTCAACACCAAAGCCTGCACGAGATTCGCATGTGAACAGTGCTCTCAGGCTGGAAGTTTGTATTTTCCAGTGGATGAGCACTGCAGCAGTGTTTCACACCAGCAGGATATTTTTGTGAGACAACGCCATGACAGCGACATTGCCCTGTGGCCTGCACGAAATGTGTCTGCGCTGCAGTACACTTCTGTAGATTTATTTATTTGCTGCATTGATTCCTGTTGGTAAACACAAACTCAACAAGCCAAGCAAATGACGTATTATACATGGTCATATTTTTGAAGGAGCAGCCCAGACACAAAACTAACCAAAAGAATGCTTACTGGGCCCCCAGAATGCACAACTGTAGTATTGACCTGCATCGTGTGCGTAAGTTCAATGAGAATGGACAGTTTGTCACTCACACAATCCGGCAGCTGAACCAGAATCCAGATACATGTAAAGACTTTAGACCCCCGTTCAAAGCACTGCCTTTCCGCAAGCGCTGGAATGGCTTGATTGAAGCAGTTTACTTTCGATGTGACAAGAATCTTTCGTTCATTGCGGTGAGTCCAGGCCTTTACAGACCTGGTTGTACACAATCTTCATGTCAAGCAAATCAACTTCTACCCCTACCGTATTTGCCACAAGCTTACAATCTACTGCACCCTCTGCCGAAGCCAGCAAAGGTAAACCTCACCCAGTCGTACGTCAGCGTTGCATGTTGATATGTCGGGGCACTGCATCAGCAGAAAGCGGCGCATGTGAGAGAAATGTTTTGTGGCATCTGTTGGTTCTTATTCTCACAAGCAGCTGCAAGCAGCAATCACAGACAGCGCTGTGACAATATAGGGATGCAAATAGTGCTTCGTGGTAGAAGGCAACTCCCACTGTGTGTGCCCATTTGCCTTGCGTACCTGCCAAATGGCGTTTCGCCTTCAGATCACGGGGCGGGGCAGCTTCTGACCTGAAAAGCGAATATCTGCCCGCTGTGTTTTCCACACTTCAGCCCTGGGTCTCTGCTGCACTGCTGTGTGATTGTGAACCACGCTACGTGTAGGTCCGGGTAGTTTTCACCAATGACACCCAGCCTGCGTGCACCCCGCGTGCAGGTCTGATTAGGTTTTAGGGGGGGGGTAAGGCTGCAGGCCGTATTCGGCGACCAGCAGGCAAATTGCATCCCAACTGCAGTAAAGTGCATGGCGGGTCCCTAGCTGCGCTATCGTACAATCTCTCGTCCGTTGGCACCGGCTCACAGGTAGTTTGTAAAGCACACAAGCGAGGTTGAACCCGGGGAGCGAAGCTGCTCCGTGTCTCGGCGGCCCACCAGTGCTTCCGAGGCAGTGCTTTGCAAATGGTGAAACGCTGTGCACAACTCTACAGCACAGCAGCTGGTAGTGAGAGCCTGCTGCAAACAGGCCCAGGCTGCTGCTGCTGCCGAGTACGTCAGCGCAGCAAAATGCGGCGTGGGTATGCTGCCGGTGCGTCAAATGCAGCCACAGCAGTGACAGACAGGCAAGCCGCCACGCCCAGTGCCGCGTGGAAAGCTCACAGCAGCAATCAAGACTCCTCAAGTGGGCCACCAGCAAATCAAGTGTGGCATGTACTGCAAGTGTGTGGCCATTTCCGCAGCTCGGTGCCCGCTGGCTCCGATTTGCGGGCAGCACTCGGCGTCGCTCAGGCAAAAGCCGGCATCCGAGCTGCATGCGCCACGACGCTCGAGATGCAGTCCGCAGCTGGGAGTGCCAACAGCTGTGTGAGCAAAACCATGCACAAGGACTATGAAATTGGATTTCCGGCTAATTTGTGGGTGTCGCGTGAGCCGTGGGCTCTCAGCGGCACAGCTAGTGTGCCGCTACTATTTGCGAGTTCTGCCCCAGCAGCCAGTAGGCAACCGGGGAGGCACAGTCCGCAGCAACACCTGCGTGCGGAAAAGTATCCAAACCCCGCTCAGCCTCAAAGCAATCAGCAAAACCTCTCAGCGGTGCAAAGCTGCGTGTCGGAAATGCCAAACCAGTGGTGGGACAGCAGCATTGCCCCACCACGCGGACCGGGAAGGGAGCTGACAGGCCAGCAGTTGCCTGCAATTGACATCTTGCTCCCCAAGCAGCCGTCTACAGGGGGGCGCATATTATTCCAGAACACCATTATGCTCGGTCCACCATTGCAGCATGGGCCTACCCTGGGACAGGCCGCGTCAGATCGGCTGCTGACGCCACACGGCAGCCTTGCCGCCTGCCGCAACACAGCTGCAGCTGCAGGCGAAATCCACTCACTGGCCGGTGGCCCACCAAGTTCTTCAGGGCAGCAGCTGCAGCAATTTGACATGTCCAGGCCTGTGCGTTTTCACTTGACTCCGGCGGGTCACCGGCAGCCTGCACATGCGGAGTCAAGTGGCTATTTCACGGGCCGCTCGCTTCCGCAGAGCCAGCTAGCGCTACGGCCCCCCCAAAACTTTGTTGCAGGGGGGGTACAGCCAGGCGGAAGCAGCACGGCCAGCGCTCTCAACGGGCCAAAAACAGGCAAAGGCGCACACTATGGGGCTGCTGTTGCTGCTATGCCCCTGCCGCCCCCCCAGCGTTTCTCGGGAGGGGGGGGTGATGCCCGCAACAGCTTCGAGCGCAGGTCTCCACTCCAGTCAGGGCCAGGGGCCCCCCCACAGCTGGAAGGTGGCAGCTCTGGGGGAATGAAGCCGTTGGCTCATCGTGCTGGCCAGGTGCGAGCTCAAGGCGGAACAAAGCGTGCTCCGTCTGCTCTTCAACACCAACTGTGGAGGCCTGGGTAGGGTGCTACTGCCTATCATGCCAGCTGATTTGCAGCTGCGGCTGCACGTGGCCAGTGTGCCTTTGCATCCAACCGCTGGCATAGTTACAGACATTGGCCATGGGAACCCTTCGGCGCGCAGTACTGAAGGAGGGCAGGAGGGGATGCTGTGAGGTACTTTCCCAAGCCCACTGCCCCCAGGGGGGCCTACTGCGCCCCCTTGCCACATTGCCCGCGGCGATTGATCCAACTTCTGCCAGCAGAAGCAAGGTGGTGCCTTTCAGCCATCGTGGGCGCCAGTGGCAAGAGGCAGCCGAAGCCAAGGGGGTGGGGGGGGGGGGGCTTCGACAAGCAGCAGCTGGTGCAGGCAATCCCCGCTGCAGTAAAATGTATTAAAAAAATCCCAGCGTCAGCTCTCACGACCTTGTAAGGCTGCAGCACACTCTCGCCCTGGCTTGGAAGGAGGAAGACGCACAGTGTCCCGCAACGGCAGTGCACCTGCGGCATCTGCATGGGCAACACTTGCTGCGGCCCCGCTGGGCAGGCAGGCGGCCCCAATGCACCGGCGGAACTGCCAGAAAGCAGCGGAATTGGCAGTTTTTCTCTGCGTGAGAACTACACGATCGAGCGACAAATCGGAAAGTGAGTGCACACCACATGGATGAGCTCGTCGCTGTGCGACCACAGGTCTTTAAGTCATCATTCGTGCATTCACCCGCTAATTTTTACAGAGGGCACTACGGAAAAGTGTACAAGGGAAGGCATAGAGATACTGGACAGTCAGTGGCCATAAAAATCCTGGACCGGCGCAAATCTCGCCCGCACCGTTTGAAGCTGGAGGTGGGTACAGCACCCATGTGGCATGCCACAGGCTCTTAGAGCACCACGCCTTGCGTTGTTTATCCAAACCTTTCAAGATCATGCATAGATTCGTTCTCATTGATGTGTTGCTCTTGCCTGCTGCGTCGCCAGCTGCTAGTCACGTAACTCCGGTGAAACTCTCCCACTCGAGCAGCTGTCCTTGGCTCGCCCAGCCCTGAAGACCAGCTCTGCATGACTTTGTGCTCAGGTTTCAATTCTTGAGCATGTTGGGTTCCATCGGAATGTTGTCCAGCTGTTGGATCATTTTGAGGTGAGTGCTTTGATCAGTGACTGAGCAGTGCTGCTGAGCATCAAGTGGCCGTGATTCCACTCTAGCCAGACTTGCTGCCAAGACACTCTCAGGCGCACATGCACTGCCCATGCACTGTCCAGCACTATGATGAAAGCTGCCACTCAAGTGCATCACACGTGTGGTGCTGATATCTCGTGCATTGCACATTGCCCACTGCACACGCCTCAAGTCGCTACCGTGCCTTGCAGGACGCGGCAAATGTGGAGCTGGTGTTTGAGCTCATGGAGGGGGGGGAGCTATTTGAGCGTCTGCTTAGTAAGGGGCCCTACAAGTGAGTGTCCGTGCTAGAGCGCCTGTGTGTGCTGCGGCTGCAACACGTCCCGCCACTGTTCTCAGAGAAGCGCGCGCCCTCGTCATCGTGAAGCAGCTCACTGACGCACTACACTTCATTCACGGAAAGGGCGTAGTGCACCGGGACCTGAAGCCCGAAAACCTGCTCCTGGACTCCCCAGATGACAAAAAGGCGCTTGTGAAACTGGCAGACTTTGGCCTGAGCACGCAGCTCACCGACGGCGAAACACACATGGGCACAGTGTGTGGTGAGTCAGCGAGTCAATGCAACACCCGCGAAACGAGCTTGCAGCACGCTCTGTTCAATCATATGCTTTTGTAATTACAGGCACTTGGGCTTACTCGGCTCCTGAAGTTCGAATCAACCGCCAGCGGTACACCAAGAAAGTGGACGCGTGGAGTCTGGGGGTCATCACGTTTGTGCTGCTGTCCGGATACCGTGAGTGCAGTCCAACACTGTGCAATGTTGCTCTGCATTATTCCTTGGCGCTACGTGCTTCGTGCTTTTGCCTGCACCCTGCCCGCTTTGCACTTTTGGTGCCTGCACATGACGCTACCCCGTTTGCGCCTGCAGACCCCTTTGACCCAGATGGAGTTGCACCTGAGGAGGAACTGCAACGGAACATCAGATACGGAACAGTACGTACTCAGCCTGCTGCCAGCACTGTGTTCTGCCACGAACACGCTTTTTCCTGCAGTTTGACTTTGACGACCCAGCGTGGGAGCGAGTGTCAGCTGCGGCAAAGGACTTGGTCCGGCGTCTGCTGGTGACGGATCCAAGGCGAAGGTATGGAACAGAGGATGTTCTGTATCACCCATGGATCACAAAAAACGCTCATCTGTGGCGAGAAACGCCCCCTCGGCCTCGGAACAGTCTGCCTTCAACAACAGGGGTGGCCGGCTCGCCGTCCGGTGGTGGTCCGAAAGACGCAGAAAATGGAACACGGGAGGCAGAGAGCACAGGCTATGCATCCCATAGCTCTGTACAGGCGTCTGGATTCGCCTCTGGGGTGGGGGAGCCCCCCGCCCCAAGCTTAGATCTGCCCTCGGGGCAAACCCCTAGCGGGGGGGGGGGCGTTGCTGCCGGAACACAGGGGGCTGAAACGCTTCAGACGTATCCAGAGGCATCTTCAGAGAGACCAAATGGGCCCATGGGCATTGAAGCTGCGACAGCTGACTCGGAGGACGCGCTGATTGCCGCTGCAGCCGTGACAGCCCAAGCAGCAGCTTACGCTAGCAGCCCCCCCCTGCAGGTGCCCGAGGGGGGGTTACTCCCACAATCCGCAGCAACTTTTTCAGCAGAAACGCCCACTGTTCGGGCAGCCAGTGCGGCCAGCGCAGCACCGGGGGAAGCTGGAACACCCCAAGCTGCTATGCACCCCAGGATGGATACGTATGACTCAGAACAGTACGCTGGAGGAGGAACACATGCAGTCACCCCCCTTGAACACGAAAATACGTCGCAAGAACACAGTAGAGCACCCGATGCTTACACGGGCACCACCGTGTCAGACCTTGGGCAGCTGTCCCTGGCAAGGGATTCCGTCGGGGCTGGGGGGGGTGAGTGGGGGGGCTACACCACCCCCACGGCAGAGGCTCAAAGCAGCTTGAACAACAGTACTGGTGCGATTCACCCCACAGCCCCCTCTGCAGATGCGAGTGGGGGGCAGTCGAACAGGGGAGGGGGGCCTAGCGGCCCCCGGAAAGGTCTGGGCGAGCTGATTCGATCCGGCAGTTCACTACGTGCTCTCACGAGCAGAGTATCTGACACACCTGAATTCGACACCATCCAGGTCTCAGCAGCGTCACCAGGCACTGCCAGGAAATGATCTGCGGAGAGAGGTGTCAAATGTATGCATTGTACATCTCACGTGTGTCGTCCTGTCACTCTGCTCGAGCTATCGCGCCACGCGGGGCCACTTGGGTCGACACTACCTGCTCTTTGACGTGGGGGGGTGCTGTGGGCGCAGGCTCCAGCGTCGCCCGCTGCCACGGGGTTTGCGCACTCCCCGGCCTTGGGGGCGAGGGACAGGCGCTTGGCGCTGGCGGAGAACTGTTCCGCCCCCCTGGCACCCACTGCAGCCAGCTGCTTGGGTACAAACATGACATTGGTGCCGCCTCATGCAACCTGTTCATCGTTGCTGTCCTCATCGTGGGCGATTACGCCTGTGGCCTTGAGAGCTGTGCGCATGCGGATTTCCTTCACCTGCAGCTTGAAAGGACGCATGATGCGAGCGAAGAAGAAGTTCAGGAACGCCATCATCAAGCACACAAGCCCAATATCGCACATGGTGATGCCCAGCATGCGCACTGCGTTGGTCAGGGTGTCCTTCAGCTCATCTCGGGTCATCGTTCTGCCGAATTGCGCCACGAGGCGGCTGAGCTCTTTTCGTCACTGCGCTTGTGGACTTGTTCGTCCAACTGGGACAAGTTCAGCAGAGTTGCAATGCAAATGGCAAAGCTGCCCAGGCTGGTGATGAAACTGAGCACCATGTGGGCCACCAGGCGTTTCTGCCACAGACGAAACGCAGCCACAAGCCCAGCGATGCCCAGTGCAGCAAACCAGAGGCCGGACACGCCTGCAGTGGCAGCCAGGCTGAAGGCAGCGCTGCCTGAGCCGTACGCTGCTGCAAACCAGCTGATGGCACCACCAGCCAGAGCAAGGCCGAGAAATGTCGCGGCGTAGTTCACCACCGTGAAGGAGGAGCCCACAAGAACGTCAAAGCCCACGATGTGCGCTGCAGTGATGGAGCCAGACAGAACCATACAAAGCAAGCCGCCAATGACACCCATCAGGGCGGCCAAATTCTTTTCTGTTTCTTCAGTGATGTCCTCCACTGTCTCTGCACGAAGGGAGGGGGTAGCTGCCGCTTTGTTGCACAGAGCATCGTCTTGGTTATTGAACGCCAAGCACAGCGTGTCAAAGTGGTACCGGTGGTCTACGTATGCCTACATGGAGGCATCTCCTGCGTTGGTCACCACCACGTACATGGCGCCCAGTAGCACAGCATTGGCCAGGAACATATACATGAGAACAGTGCAGGAGACGCCGCGACCCGAGGAGGTGGCGGAGACATACCCCAGGCCCCCCAGTAGGAACAATTCAAACGCAATGGAGAGGATGGGACTCACCATGGGCAGCCCCACCAGCTGCTGTGACGCTAGGTACGCCCCCGCCGAGCCCACTGCCGCCACCACCAACATGAGGAGGCCGTTGATCATCTTTATGGCCCTGGAGGGGCACGGGGCGGGCTCCCACGCCTCGTAGATCTGCATCGCCTCCTGCAAGTCCCGCCCCGTGCGTAAGTCCAGGTCGAAGTGCATCACGCCACACCACACCTTGCCGCAGAGGCCCGCACGTTGACGCACCTTGCCGATCGTGCACACAATGGTGAACAACAGCGCAGCTCCCAGCACCGACATCCCAAAGACAAACTCCATAAAACGATCTATTTCTGGGAACTTCACGCCTGAGATGGTTTCCATGGCACAAAAATCTGCTGCTGGCGGACAGTGCTGTGCCCCAGAAATGCCGGTTATGTAGATTTTGCCGCCAACTGTGGAGCACTTGTACCAGAATACCGAGCTTGAAGCGATGCCGCGAACACCCACCTGGAGGTAGTCTTCACGGAAGCAGTTTGTGCGGTAGCATAGGCAGTACTCGGGGAATTTTGGGTTGAAGCCCTTTGTAAACTCCACCAGACTGCTTTCAAAGCAGCGGCACTCGGGACACTGCTCCTGGCCACCAAACAACGCCATGTCATTGTGTTGCCAAAAAGTGACGAGTCAACTGCGGCGCCCTTCTCTGAGGTTCGGTTGCCTGCCTCAGTGCTGGCTCCCTGTTTGAACGCGCAGTTCCAGTACTTGACTCGCACTGGGACGTAGTCCATGGACCCCGACACACCCCCAACCGTGGGGCTTGTCACTTGGAAGGCGTCGGAAGACCCAGGGAACAGCTTGTCCTTGTCGAGGGGTGCAGACCCCCCCGCGCCACACTGGTCGTTGCTTTGGGCGGGACATGTGGACTGCCAGTACGTGACCGGCCCTGACGTGAAGGAGTTCACAGCACCGCATGTGAATGCTGGTGGCTCACGCAAGCCGATCTTCAACATGCAGACGGCTGAGGCACGGTTGTCGGGCGAACATGTGTACTCTTGGTTAGAGCTGCATGTGTACCGTGACGGTCAGCTTGCGGGCCCGCCTGGACAAAATCGCAACCAGCGCCGCGGCCCCATCGCAGGCACCCAGGTGTCAGTGGTGGCGGCGCGTTGACAATTTGAGCACTGGAGGTTTGAAGGAAATCGACTATAGTACTATGCTTGTAGCTTCTTTGTACTCCACTGGAGGCGCAGCCAGAATCACACCACCGCGGGTGTAGTTGGCAATGTACACAGATTTTGAAGTAAGTGAATGCACCGAGGACGGAGCATGTGTTGTAGTCTAGGATGGTTTATCGGCAGCAGCATGCCAAAATGCCGACACAAGTCTCTCATTGTTTTGTGCAGCCTTTGTCCATAGAGAGTGAGCGCCATACTGCCTTGCACGAGCTTGCTCATATTTTTGGTGCGGTCATCGTTGGGCCCCATTTCATTTCAGATATAACAGGCCAGCCTTTGCACCCTTCGGAGGCTGCCATTGTGGAGCCTGATTCTGCAGCATACCCCAAAACTGTCATCAAGATCAAGACACCACGAGTTTGAGTACATGCAAGAAAAGATTTCGGCTGCGAATGTTTGTCTGGCTTGGCCCTTGAAGACGTCCCGCTGGGTCAAGGCGCTCATTGGGAGTCTCGCATCCTTGGGCCTGAGCTCATGGCCTATGGCAGCCATGCAGGGGAAACCTACGTTGCAGACTTGACCCTTGCGTTCCTGGAGACACCAATCAGTACTCCGAAATAACATCAGGAATCCAATTAAAGTGGCCCACTGTTGAACGGTGAAACTGGTCTGATTGAATGCTACTGGCGTATCCAGCGATTGGTTTATTCTGCGACGGCCAAGCTGTCATAACGACAACAAGGTCAAACTCGGGATACGTTCCTGATACGAAACCAAATCGAGTATCAACAGCGCTGCTCAATGAACTCGTATTTTGAGTACGCTTAACCGTCAATGTTGATGCCCATCGCTGCACTGCCCATTCGGTTCGGCGCTTCATGACTGTGTACTTGCGCGATGAAGGCCCCCCCGTGCACCACATCAATCTCGCGGCACAGTAAGTTTCCAGCTGGCTGCCGGAAGCAGCTGCAACCTGGATAGCTTGGCCAGACAATAAACATGTTCTATGAATTGGTTCACCTGATTGTGTTTCAGAGCCGGATGCATGCAATATGTTGTCCCAAACTACCTGCGAAATGGGTGGATGGCATACGAAACGGCTAAAATACAAGAAAGGCAGCAAGCCCAACACCTGAGTTTAATTTCGCACCTCGATCCGTATTGGAATTATTCCGGTTGCATTGTGTACACTAACGAACGACGAAAGGCGCCTAACATTCGCAAATGTCTCGTACTGCTAGACGTTCACCACATCTAGATTCTTTTTGGGCAAATTTAAAATCCCTCATTTTTGCGCGTTTGCAAGACTCTAGTATCTTTCTTTATATATTTATTTTGAATGTTTTCGTGGGGTTTTTGCTCACAGTGTCGCGCATTTGACTTCGTGGGCTGGACTCTGTGGCACAGTTTCACCAGCGCCATGGCATTGACATCTACACCACACCCCAAGTAACAAACTCCTCACCCGCTTCGAAAATGCTGCTAAAACAGCCCTCTCAGGTGGTGCCTTTCCGTCAGTTCAATCAATATGAAATGTCGCTTTATACGTGCCAACTGTGCCTACTTGATTTCAAATTCAGTACTATCAGTTTTTGCAAGGAAGTCACTCCATCCTTCTGCAGTTTGTCCTCTTGTTGATGTTGTTGGCAGGGACACAGCAAGCGCAGCCATGCAGCCTCAGTTGCAACTCAAAAAACTTTTGGATCGTTCAGAGATCAATGTGAATCTCACAGGCGGAGGTGTGATACTTCAGACCTTCAGCAGCTCGCAGTGCGGATATACCGGTAGTTTGACTTTTGCAGGCAAGCTTTGTTTGAATGCAAAGGATCAAGCCAGAATATTGTTATTCCAACGCCGTATGAGATTTTATTTACTCACACAGGCTCGTAAACGATTCTTCTTTGCCCGCCATATGGATCGTACGCTCTTGTACATTGTATTTTTGGTGAGCCCAGCCTGTCTTGTCAATGTGTGCTCGCCCCGGTTCAAGACTTTCGTGCAGATGGTGTACTGTATCTCACAAGTAACAACATATCAGAATCGGTTGCTTTTTTCATTGTCAACAAACGTAGTGGATGCTGTGATCAATGAGGAGTTTGACAGCAGTGATACCCACATCTACAAATCGTTTCATGACATTGGCTCAACTGAAGAGTTCTACCAGTACCTGCAAAATGTTTTCTTCAATCAAATGTACTCAGATGCAACAGGCTTTAACGCTTCTGATGTGGTGAGCATCCAGACAGGGTGTGATCTGTTCACTTGAATGAATCATTGTGCTTGCGCAGGGAACCCTTTTCGGAGTCAATCACATAGTTGGTGGCATCAGGCTTGGGCAACTGAGAAGTGAAGCCCTTCCTTGTGCTGGATCTGTCAAGGACCTTCAATTCGCGTCAGGGGGGAAAGTGGGGGCTTCAGGGTGTTTCAAAGGCACAAATGGGGAGTTTGACGTTGCTGCAGAAAGCAAGCGGCCGTTTGGCACCAATACTCGGTTCTTGTGGGATGAAACACCCGGAATGGGCAAACTTTTCATTCCACTTGCAGAAGAAAGGGTTTCTGGTGGTGGAAGCGAAGACAGTGACGCATCGGGCTTCACCACATTTGAGGAGGACTGGTTCCCAGCTCCAGCATTTGCTGTCGTGCTGCCTAATCCCAGGAGCCAAAATGCTTTCATCGATGCAGCAGCATCGATTCAGAAAGTTATTGATGGGCAGTATATTGACAGGTTCACTCGTTTGGTGACTCTGCAATTCAACTTGGCGAATCCGAGCTTGGACGTCTTCATGCCAATGACTATGTACGCCGAGCTACCGGTTGCTGGAGGCTACGCGGTGGTACGTGTAAAGCACCCGCCCCCCCTAATGCTTCTGCAAATATTATTTTGTGCACAGGGATATAAGTATAACGTTGTTCGGCTGTACCAGATCACAGCCAACAACAGCACAAACAGCATTGCGCTCGAGGTAGCAGTTGCATTGTTCTACTTGTACTTCTTTCTACGAATTGTGCGATCCTCCTTGAAGAAAGGGGTTCAGTATCTCTTCAAGGCTCGGACGCTTATCCAAATAGTTTCCATGGTATTTTACGGTGGCATGTGGTGGGCCAGGTACATGTCACTTGAAACTGTTCCCCCAATCGAAGAGCTGCAAGTGGACAGCAATTTGTTTTTCTCTTTGGAGATTCCTGCATCTTACAGATCTTTCGCTGTTCTCTTGTCTGCCATCAATTCTTTCCTGGTTGTATTCACCCTTGCAGACTACCTCTCTGGATTTGGCACGCTGCAGGTGGTAACAGGTTCCCTGTACAAATCGTTACGCCCTAGTTTGTCTTTCTTCATCATTTTCATCGTTGTGTTTGTTGGTTTTGCAATTGCGCATCTCATGATATTTGGACAGGAGCTTGAGCAGTTTCGCACAATGGGGCAGTCGTCATACACCTTGATGATGGCCTTGCTAGGCGACATCCCAGTTGAGGAAATGAGGCGCATCAATCCTGGGATCACACCTGTACTCACGATTGGATACATATCTGTTTGCGCGTTTGTTGTTCTGAACATCTTCATCGCAATTGTCACCGAGGTACGTATCTTCAACTTTGGTTCAAGCCATACAAGTTACTCATGCTCAACCCCGTGCAGGCGTACGAGCGACAACGCGAAGAGATGGAAGGCAGTGGCATGTCCAGCTTGATGAGTGACCTGGGCTGGTATGTCTCAGGCAAGTTGCGAGCGCTTTTTGGTGACACCGCCGACATTTTCCTTCGCTTTGCCTTTTCGCCAACTCGCTACCAACGCATTATTGCGGGACCAGACAAAGCAGCACGGCTGGCCAGCAGGATGCAAATGAAGGGCATTACACTTTCGAGCAGAGCAGCCAGCCGGGCCTACTTCACTGTTGAAGGATCAGCGTACACGGAAGCAGCCAAGTTTGCTGCATCTGGGGGGTACTTCACAGAGCAAACTGCCAGCATTCTGAGAGAAAGCAGCCACGCGGCACACGCAGCACACGCATCAAACTTCTCGTCAGTGCGGCAGCGCTCAACTGTGTCTGCAGGTCCCTCGTCTTTGGCAGCCCCCGAAGCATCGGAGCAGGAGGCAGAGCATCGCGAAGGCTCCACAGCATGTTGCCAAGCTGAGGTGGGCCGCTGGAAAGAACACGTCTCAATGTGCGCCAAAAGTTGCACAAGCAGCTGTTCCAAGTGTTCCTCACGCACTAAGGCTTCTCCGGGGCGCGGGGCACAGCGAGCTTGTCGGGTTCTGTGCGGTCGCCTAATGCTCTTCTTCAACAACAGACAGTACGTTCACACATTCAAAGCTGCCAGTGAAGCTTTACGTAAGTTTGCAGATGACTCGCCCGAAGTGATCCGAACAAAGGAGATTGTTTTCAATGCGCTGCACCTTGACCAGCAGCTGGGGCAGGCGCGGGCTCAAAAATTGCAAGCTGCGCTGACTCAGCTCTTGAAATCAGGGCCCGGCACAGCAAATGTCAAAATTGAAAACCTGAAAGCTGCAGCCAAGCTCCTGGGGGTAGATACTGAGTCAGAATCCGATTCCGAGGGTGAAAACGACGGAGACTTTGGGGGCACAGCCGCAACAAAGCACGGGACAGAAGCACAACTGAATCTCTCGGGAAATGAAAAGCTGAGAAACCTGCACGTAGCCACCCCAATTACCAGTATTGACGTGGTGGGTCCCAGTGCAGCCGCTGCAGCTTCGCATGGGGTTGGGGATGGGCTCGGAATTGTCCCCCCCGTCCGCGCTCCTCCGGCGCCCACAGTGGCCAACAGCAGCACAAATACAACGACATACAACCCATGTCAAGTATCTAGTGCACCCTCTAGCGACCTCGCACCCGATGCTGGTTTGGAATTGACAGCAGCCCACGCAGGGGGGGCAGGGCGCCTGGTCGGGGTGCAGTTCAGGAAGCAAGAAACCATCACAGGGCGGCATGAAGTTGGCACGTAGTGCAACTGGCAGCTCATAATACATTTTACATGTGCAGGTGCTGGACAGGGCACATCACGCCTTGGTGGCCAGTAGCAGGGCACAGGGCCAGGACACCGTGACGGTGTCACCCCCCTGTGGGACCAAGCCCCGTGCACTAAGCAGTGTGGCCTGCATACTATCACACAATGTCTCTAGTGGATCCTCCATGCGTTTCACTGCCTGGCTGTCCTTCAGGAAGGTGTTGTAGCCCGACCATGTGGACAAATATCCTCGCAGAGCTGCCAGTGGCATGTCCACTTCCAGGGCAAGGGTCTTGCGAGTGATGTTTGTGAATTGTGCACAGGTCCCATCTGCGTGAAACGCCGGCTCTTCGTACTTGCGGGGCTGCACCTGGGAGCTTTGCAGGAGGTACAGTTGCATGCTTGTGTCAGTAGCCGGCGCCGTCGGCAACTCGTCCTTCAGATAGTGGGCCGCAGAGCTACAAGGCTCGAAGTTTTCCGAAAGAGGGTGCAGGGGGGGTGCGTCTAGCCCGGCGTACAGGCTCACAACCAATGCCCTTCGCCGGACGTCCCACCACGGGGCAAGCGTGCTGTCAAAATCCAGCAGGTGTTGTTGTAAGCAATGTGTCACTGAGACATCCGCACAAGAAACAAACGGGAAACCTGCAGGCACATTTCCACATTGCATCAGTGACCTCTGCAACTGTCTTCTGGGTGATGGTCGCAATAGCGTGCTGCTTACCGTACCCAAGCACAGCCGAAGTGCCCCCCTGTGTTGAGGACTCGGTGTGTTTCTTGATGAAACTTAGAAATATCAAACCAATGCATTGCTTGCGCTGTCCTGCGGTACAAACTTGTGTGCAGTTCCAGCCTGGGCAGTTTCTGGGCAGTTGCGTGCAGACATACTCACATTGTCAAGTCTACAGAGTTGTCCGGCAGTGGAAGCCGCTCGCTGGATCCCACTGAGAAGGTGATTCTAGACGGGTCTTGACAAGCACTTTGGGCTTTGGCGATCAACTCATGATGAATTTCGAGGGGCTTTCCGTCTTGGAACCACGCCGTGGCTGATCGAGTATGCTTTGGTGCAGAAACTTCTTGGCATTCTGTGATCGCTGCATGGACCCGCTTCCTGCCTCTAGCAACTTGTTGCTCACTAGCATCAGAGGCAACCACTTGTTCGAAAAATGGCGTCAAGCACCAGCTTGCCTGGCCACTCCCAGCAGCAACATCGACTGCTTGACGCCAATATTTAGGGGATTTGCCGGCAGCAAGCGAGTGAAACTCTGCTACTGCAGCAGCTGCTTCAGGTGGATAGCTCGGGCGAAACTGAAGGTATTGGTCAGCCTGAGTATCAAAAAGCATGGCATTGACTCCAAACTTGCTGAAATTCCTTGTGCCCAGAATGCTCGTGCCGCGCATTCCCTGCAGCCATTTTTGCAGCGCCATTTCGCGAAACGATGTTGTGCATGTGTATGTGCAATCTGCAGGAGCATAACGCACTTCGAGACAATTCCCAGGTTGAGCATAAGATGAGACAACACTGTGATTCTTGCTGATAAGTTTGTCGTGTTGTAGCCCCCTCGAGAGCGCGCAGAGGAACTTCTTCCCTCGTCAAACAACCACCATGCGTCAGCTACCAAACAGCTTAAATTCACCTCAGTGGCGGAAACACTACGAATATAAAACAACCCCACAAACAATTGAATTTGGCACCATTTCATTCGTCAGCTGCGAAAGGCAATTCTGGCAGAGCAAAGTTGTCAACTTTTTGCGTGCCGGTTTTACTCGGTCTGCACTGATTTGCTGGCATTTGAATCTCAACCAAAGGTGGAAGAATTTGAATTTGGTCTACTATGTCTATCTCCACTCACCAACAGCGTGAGGGAGCCGCAGATGCGCGAGTAAAAAGCGCCGACCAGAATCAACTGCTCGAGGCAGTTTGGGCTGAAGTCTATATGACAAGGCTCAGGCAAATAAGCCGCTCCCTGGCAGATGCAGAAAGGGGCTTTGAAAATGGCATTTTGCGTGGTCCACCAAGGACTGAACTTGACCACGCGGACGCGGTTTGGAGCACACCAAAAGAGCCACTGAGCGCCTTCGCAATGTACGTGGTGCTGACGGTGGAGGAGAATTGAATCACTGCTCACATGACATTTGCTCCGCATTTCTTACGCACACTGCTTCTAAACAATCGACAACTTTGCAGTTCATGTCCGTATTTTTGTACCTCGCATATGGGCCCTGACATGCTGAACTTGGCTGCTGCTGCGGTGCGCCTGCCTGTTTCGGGTTTTGAGCCCGCCGGCGGCCTGCAGCTCGCTACCCGTGAGAAACGCCTTCGAGAAGCTGTGCCTGCTGCTTTACGTAGTGCTGGCCGCTCGGCAAGTATAGCGGCACGTATGATGGCATCCAGGCGTCCAGCATCCATGCTGATGATTCATCCGCGCACTGGTGAGGTGTTTGCAAATGTAAGGAACTGCATTCTGCTGCTGCTATTGTCTCGAGCGAGAGTGACAACACACAGAGCATTTGTCCTTCTCTGGGGCTCAGACCATACTGCACTAAGCAACGATGTGCACACACACAACATCCACCTTTTGCAGCTACACAATGACGCCCTGAATGTGATGTTTGGCTTTGAGCAGCCTGACTTGATGGATCAAGCCAATGACAAGACTTTTCCTGGTGCACCAGAGGCTTCTGGCACCGACTTGTCCCAGGAATACTCTGCGCCAATTGACTTCAGGACAACTAAAACTGGAACAGTGCAAACAGGCCAGCACCAAGCAGGGCTGCAACAAACTCACCAAGACAGTGCACAAGACAGATCACCCCCAAAGTCTTCCCCAGATTCCTCGTGGGCCAAACAGATGGCTGCTCGACCCGGACCTGTCCCAGCTGCGGAGCGGCAGGGCTCGGGGATAGACGCATCTGATGTGCGTCTGGCCAACCTCCGACTGATGGAGTGCATTGCTACTCGATCAAAATATGGCAGCGTTATACAGCGCCTGCGGACTCAAGCCTATCCTGGTACGTGATTTCGCAGACCCTGAATTTCAAACCCTGTCTTGCAACACTGTCAAGCATTCTTTTCGCCCAGGCGGGCCTTTGCAATGGACGGCAATCAAATGTGAAATGTTTTGGGAGTACTTTGACTCCACCCATGGAAGCCGTCCATCCAGCCTCGTCATTACCCACGATCAGGTAAGTGAACCATGCCGGCACAGGTGGTGTGGCCCCATACCACCGCACGGATTGTCTGCATTTGATTTTGGCTGGCATTGCTTTGAGTTGAGCGAGAGCAAATACCGCTTCCTTTTTTTTGCAGCAACCCCTTCCTTCTGTGTATTTGGGCTTATTGGAGCCGCGGGGTGGCATAAGCTCTGCTGCTCACTCGTCAAACGCCAGCCCAGCAGGAAGCCTGAGCCAAAACCGCAGCTTGGTACGCAACAGTTTGCAGCATGCAAGCCACACGAACCAGCAGCATGTACAAAAGGACACACGAAACACCTCACGCGATTTTGCGCACTTGGCAGGGCACGACGCATCCGCTCCCCATGGCAGGTGGCAGGGCGGCGGGCAAGACGTCGGTGCAGCCTCCTGCCGCAGCGCCGCAGGGGTCATTGGCAGCAACGAGCTGGCCATATACGACACCATCGGCTTGCATGGCACAGAGGCTCACTCCCAGCGCATTGCCAGCGACATGGATGCTGACAGTGTTGCATCACACACATCCCAGGGGGTGGTAGTGCCCCCCCCGCCACAGGGCGTGTGGCGGGTAAACCCCACTCAACACCCACAGCAGGTGTCACACGTGGCTGGGCGGCCAGCCACTGCGTTCACCTCCAGCGCTGGGATGCCCTTTGCCGGGCTGCAGTCCGGCTTCCTGACCGCCCAGATGCCCCTTGGCAGACACACAAGGGGGGGTGCACAGACCGCCCCCCTGCACCATGCAGCCGGCTGGCCTCTCACGCACATCAGCGGGGACGATGATGGCGCAGGCAGCTTGGGCAGCGATGAGTACCTGTGGGATGCGGGGGTGGACGACACTACCTCCATGCAACACTCGGAGGCAGCACGGGAGCATGAGGATGATTTGTTCGGGACAGGGGACGAGGAAGATCAGCATTTTATGCACGCCGTGTCCATTGGTGCCACGTGTCTTGCCAGTGGGGCTGTTGCTTCAGCGCCTTCGCTGCAGCCAGCAACTTCGCTCATGACATCCAGTGGGCAAAGAATGGCGCGCACGGCAGCAGCTACAGGTGCTGTGCCAGGTCAACAAGCAGCTTCAGGAGTTATTGTTTGAGACAACTACAGCAGACACGCTATGCAGCGGTTGAAACGTTGAATGGCAATTGTGCGGAAAGAATTGTCTTGGGAACGGATCACCTGTTTGGCCAGCATAGACTGGCAGTGTTCTCCAACAACATTCGAGCCAATTCAGAGTTTGATGCTTTTGTTATACAAGACAACCAATTTTGGAGTTTTGCGGGCTGGAGACTACCAACTATTCCAGACCAGAGATTCCTGCGCGTGCGCACTCTCTCGGGTGCGCTGCAGATTGAGCTGGCTGGTAGACAGCAGTTTCCCTCCAGGGGTAATGTACTATGAGTTTTCGCGATTATTTGAGGTTGTAGTCTTTGCACCTTTGCTCGGACTGCACGGCAGGTCTGAAGGCCTTAGTTTCTTCATGTGTTTTAACCCAACCGTTTACAATGTATGCGTCTCTTTTAGAAGCACAACTCAGCCCGTGTTGGAAGATTATGTAGACACCATGCACCATTCGAGAAGAAGGAAGCAGAAACACACCAAGTCTGGTGTATTGTGTGTATTTCCTACACCGCTTCTAGAAGGCGATTTGCGGGGTTTTGAGAAATCAAGTAAACTTTACACCCACGCGCGCGGGGTGCAGCAGCGCGCACGATGCAGAGCAACTCAGCACGGCACTATCCTCAACCAACGCATCCTCTTTACATTCGGGAAGGTTCCCGTGATACTGATCTCACATGCGTTCAGTTATATGGAATGGGCACGTTGAGGAAATATGGTAGAGGAGTGTGTGGGGGGCAAAACAAGGGAGAAAGCTTTCGCGAGTGGCCACAGTCAGTGATTTCCACATCAACAGAATTAACTCAACGCAAGGGAAGCAAATTGTTACCAAGCCAAGGCACATTGCTTTGCCAAAGCGTGTGCGGGAAGCACAATAGACCGGGACACAGCATCGTGTGGGTTTCGCCAGAGTTTCGCAATGGCTCAGTCAACCGATTCCGCACCAAGTGTTGCGGACATTGTGTCAAAGCACAGTGGCCTAGGAGTACTCCGCCGTCTGTTACTTGTGGCAAACTCTTCAAGCTTGGCAGCTCAATCTGCAGTCGATGCAATGGTTGAGTACATCACGTCACAAACAACGCCAAACATGACCTACTACCAGCATTTAGTGTCAAAGTTTTCGGTTGAAGCAAATCCAGCTTGGCTTGAGCAAGTTCAGGCTGATATGGAGCAGAATGCAGTCGTTCATGAACGGCAGCTGAACATTGCGACAGCGAATCAATCCCGAGATAACATTCGTGTAAGGTTTTCACCACGCCAAGTTTTGCACCGACTGCATTGACATACACTCGCAGGCTGCCCTGGTTTCATCTGGTGAATTCAAGTTCGCTCAAGGTGAACAACAGGCTGCATTGCAAGACTTTTTACGAGCTCGTGACTTTGCGAGCGCAGCCTCTCAAGCAGAGGTCTACGGCCACATTCTGCTCTCAAGTTTAGAACTGGAGCAATTTGGGCACATTGACGTGTATGCGGGGAAGCTTGCACAGCATCCATCATATGCTACTGACGAGTACGTTCTTGTTGCGCCTTCCTTATCTCTTCTGCACCAGGTAGTGATCATTGGTGTGCAGGAGTATTCAGGGAAAAGTCGCCATTTCCCGTGGCGTCGCAGCCCTGGCACGTCGCCACTTCTCCACAGCAGTGCTCAGCTTAGCCGAAACGCCTGCATCTGTAGCGTCTCAGGGCATTTTTAACCAAGTGGCTTCTGCAGAAGACATTGCCATGTACATCGCCATGACGGCCCTGGTGTCCTTTTCACGCAGCGAGGTCAAAGCCACCTTGCTTGACAGGCGCTCCCTTCGGCCGTTTTTCGACGCAGCTCCTGCAGCCAGACGCTGCCTTCAAGCGTTTCTTGACTCAGAGTACGCCCAGTGCATCGCAGAGACACAGGCGATGCAGGTGTGTATCCCCCCCCGTAACCGACACCCCCCCTGCATGCACGCCTCACACCCATACCCTTCGCAGAGCACTCTACAGTGCGACCCCTGGGCAAAGCCAGTTCTTGCTGAATTGGTCGCCGCCATCCGCATGCAGCTGGTGCGGCAATACTGCCTTCCCTACAGCGCCATCAGCCTGAACAAAATGGCGGCAGCCTTTGCGTGTTCCGAGGAGGTCCTCACTGCTGACGTGGTGGAGCTTATTTCCAGCGGCAGCCTCCCCTTTCGAGTCGACTCTGCTGCTGGGAAGCTGATTGCCAAACAAAGCGACAAGCGGGCCGCCTCCTATGCACGGGCGCAGCAGGCCGCAGACGACTTTGTGGCGGCTTCTCAGGGGGTGCTGGTGCGGATGTCTGCTGAGCTGCACGGTGTGTCGGCACAGAAGGGCTCTGGTGACGCTGCCGGGCGCGGGATTGCCTCCGGGGTGCCTGGGATGCCCCGGGGCTTGGGGGGTTTAGGGGGGGGTCGTTCCCCCCTTGTGGAGGACGAGGAGGGAGACATTGATCTGGGGGGGGGGTCACTGGGCCCCTTCGATGGGCTGCGCAGCGGCATTGCTGGTGGGGAGTTCTGAGGTATCCGACATTCTGCAGCAGCTGGCAGTGCTGGCTGACAGACTTTGGCAGGGATACCCGTGAGACGGCCTGGCCGTGCAGCGCATGCCGCTGATGCGCGATACTAGCGTCAGCCAGTTTCGCCAGAGTCTGTTTTAGTTGAAGATTATCTACAAAACAATCCTCTCCTCCACATGATTTCATTCCATGGTTTTGCTGATTTGAGCAAAAAAGCTGCTGTAGAATCAAGAAAAGTTCCCGTCACTGAGTTTAACTACTCTTGGTGTAAGTCGTGTCAAGATACAAATCAACCGATCAAGCTGCAGAATAATGTGGACTTCGCTTGCCGGTCAAGATCAACAGCAACAGTGACAGCTGACTGTATCGCCCGTCCACTGTCACCACCACAGCCAGCAGCAGAATCTTGCGCATGGAGACAATGAGCACCTCCCAGTACCAGAAGCCCTCATGCATGCCCCAGGCACGCTGATACGGTAGCCACTGCACAGTGACCCCACGGCATGCGTGAAATTGCGGTCTTGCAGGTTGAAGCAATTCACTGCCAAGAAGTACACTGCCAGCAGCGGCACGACCATGCCAACCAGGAACAGCCACATCACAGACAACGTCTGCGATGCAGCGAACTCCCCGTCTAAGTCCCCCCGCCCCGTGTCGTATGCAAACACCTTGTACCCCAGAATGCGCCCAGGCACCAAATCCAGGTTCTGCAGGTACGCGCACCAGCCCAAAGTGCAGCAGCATGAATGTGGTCACTGCTGCGCGCATGGCGTAGGCTTGCGCGTGCAGAATAGCTAGGTGGCTCGCACGCGCTTTGGGGTCAGCCTGTCAGTGACATTTTCGCTGTAACTGGCAGACCGCGTCAGCACAGCGGTATCCACATTCAGCCCAGGTGCTGCACCCCCCCACACCCCGTCCCTTGCCGCGGCAGGGGATCGAGACTATGTAGTTGCAGCCCCCCCTCCCTGGACTGCACAGGGGGGGCAGGGGCTGCAGGTAAATGAAATGCAGTGTTGATCCGCGCAGGCGAGTACGTGTGTATCCTTGGCAGCCTGCCTGTGGTGACGAGTGGCGGCAGCGCTGGCCTAGCCGCGGTTCTGCCCGATACTGAGCTGCGGGCGGTGCCAAGCTGCCAAGCTGCATTTCCGACACGCCAGTGATGCTGGTGGTGGGCAACATCCTCCATGAGCCCACGGATGGCCTGTACGCAACAACTGGCCACAGGGGCAGGGGGTTCATGCTGCCCAGCACGCTTCCAGCCATAATTGGCCGCAGGGGCAGTGAGGTAGTGGCTGCACGCGCGGCACCATTCCCCTCAAAGGCCGCCAGCGGCAAGGCAAACCCGTCTGACGATGAAGTCCGAGCTCTGACATGCTTTGACTCGCCAGCAGCTGCAGTGCCTCCTCTGTGTGGTGGAGAGGCATCCCTGGGGGTGCTCGCGCCCCGGGTGGGCAATCGACGCAGGGGGGAGCTGCCGCCTGATGCGCCGGTGTATGTCGGCCGCGAGCCCGTGAGCGATATAGCTGCACAGGCGCGGATTGCAGCAACGATGTCTGTCGCGTTGCTAGGCGCTGCGCACGTGTGGGGCTTTCTGTCCGTGAGCTGGTGTGCCGGCGCAGCACAGAGGGCCGTCGCCACCGCTCCACCCGTTGCTCTTCCACGTCCTGCACCCCGGCTGCCCTGCTCAACGAGAGGACTTCCTGCGCATATATCTCGCAGTGCGACAGCAGACGGGTGCCGTAAT
>Ga0307982_1000803_pt1 | contig 24988 bp, 21 predicted proteins | sample OrgLakmetagen989_FD_201847 | JGI IMG/M metagenome (GOLD analysis project Ga0307982, IMG submission 201847) | Saline water microbial communities from Organic Lake, Antarctica - #989 | ecosystem: Environmental > Aquatic > Non-marine Saline and Alkaline > Saline | place: Antarctica: Organic Lake...
GCTGAGCAAGATACAAGATAGCAGCACCAACTACCTTACAGTGCATCCGTTACCCCACGCAAACAACACTGAATAATATTCTCTTACTCATAGATGTGCTAAAGTACACTTTTGGATCTTTGTAGTCGCAAGCTGCTCTTTTTTAAAAGTAAATCTACTTAACACCAGAGCACAGCCGCTCGAAAACGATTGTAAAATCATTATCTCTGACAGTTGTTTTCAACCGTTGGACACAAATAGCACCCATACAGAGTGAAAATAGAGGAAGAACAAGCTCTCACGTACGGTAGATTATTGACATATTAATTATTGAAGCAATTCACTAAAATGCCCCATACCAATTGAACGAAGGGGAGCTCAAGAGCTCATCAATTGCAAGTTCCTAAAAGAATTTTGATGCCACCCACATCCTTAACGTAAAAACCTCAAAAAGGAGCAGGTGACAGAGCATATGCTTGCAAACAAAGGACATTTCTAGGAAGAAAGTGCTTATCAACATGAATATTGAAGACATTTCTTCGAGTGCCCGAATTTTCTAAAAGTGAAGTTCATCGCATACGTCGTACAGTACTGTAGTAGTTCATCGAGAGCACGTCCTGAATCGCAGGATTGACGATGAATTAGCTTACGACATCCAGTAAAGCTATGACCTGGGCATCAAATGTCATAATCCCCAACGGAGTTGTACTATGCTGTATTCAAGTATATTTAAGCATTGAGCGTGCTGGAGAATGCCATTAGAAGACTGTATAAAGCAGTCTCGTTCGTGTTCGTGGTATAAATAAGGTGAATGATAATCAACAGTAGACCACATGATACACCTGCTATCCCTTAACATGAAAACTTTCGACCATGATTTAAAAGTTGATTTTTGTGCCATGAATGAATTTACTCTAATTATTCTTAGTTGCTTGGAACAGTGTCTTATAGAAAACCCCAACACAATTACGGTCGAACGACTCTTCCGAGGATACACAGAACCTGATTTTTTAACGCAGGACTTCGAGGTTAACCACTTCATTTTAAGCATAAGACGTCACCTGAAATGCTTTTGTCAGACCTTAGAGTATTTCCAATCTCCAATAATCCATTGCACACAGTGCATTCCACCATAAAAATCCACAGTATTTATCTAGAGGCTTTAGAGACTGCAGTCACCTCGAAGGCTAAAGATTTGATAAAGCTACAGCAGAACAACTTGTAGTTGAGAGCTGATGAGAATACTAGCCTAATTCCCCACGTCCTCGCTTCGCCAACTCCGATGGCCAGTCCTACCTTCAGCCTTTAGCCATTCTGCACCTCATGTCATGGTGCGTCGGCACCTGTTAGCTCGTTGGACTTTATCTTTTCTATCAGATAATTCATTTCAGGATGTCATTGCGAAAAGATGAAAAGATGTTGTCAAAAGGTAGGAAGCTTACTAGATTCTAGCCTTCTAGTGCCTTTCTATCGAGCCACAGTAGTTGAGCGTGGCACAGCTTCTACTAGTACGGATAGTTGCATTCAAAAGCTTCATTGCAGAAGAATCGAGCTCAAATGGTGACGAGTATATTCTGCAAAGAGAGTTGGCAGAGCTTTATGACCAATCAAAAGTGTGGAAGAATAGATGTACTGGCCGCGGAACGGTCCCCTGGTGCTGGTGGGATGTTGGGATGTTGTTGGCAGTTGGTTGTTGATCGATCGTTCCGTCGGTAAATATTTTTGTCATTCATTTACCGAGCCACGCACTACACCGCTACAGTACACCGCAGCGCACCTACTACGCCCACGCATGTTCATATGCTACTTAACATACCTTTTAAGCCTCCGACATGAATTAGTGCATGCTTGCTCGATTGATATAATTCTGATATGATGGGTAGACCGTTCCAGCTTTGAATGTGATCATAATTTTATAGTCAAGAAGCGCTATCCGTATTCAGTTGGTGAGAACTTACAGCTGCAAACTCCACTCCCTGAACCACTACGCTGAAATAGCGAAAAATAGCGTGAATTCAACAAAAACAACTGTACTTTCAGATTTACCATGGCTACAGAGTTCGAGAAACAGGTTTTACGCGGGCTGCTGCTGTGCTCATTCTTTATATTTCTGTCCGAGAACTATTTGTTTCGCGGGCACGTTGATCCTAGAGCCTCGCAACCAGAGCACTCGCTCGAGGCGCACATGTACGCTAGCGTACGGCATGCTTGCACGCGGCCGGGGGATCACCAAAGCAGCGCTTGGGCAATAGGCATGCCAGCCCGGTTAGAGCGGCACGTGGCTGATCAGGAAGCGCACGGCGACGTGTGTCGCATCCTTAACCCCGACGGCGCAAGCGGCGAGCGCTGGTTTTGTCCGTGGACCTGCACGCAATCGGACAAGCCACCATTTTGCTTGAGCACCAGTGGCACGGCGTGCCGAATCCCTGCAGCTGACGAAGGCCCACTCAAACCATTGACAGCAGGGCAGCATGCTGAAGAAGTGGCGGCGGCAGCTCCACCGGCGCAACCGATTTCCCCGGTCTTAAGAAGTCCAACTAGCGAGCAAACGGTTCCAGTTGACACCGGTGCTGCTGCTCGTGCGGCAAAGGCAGCGTGCACCGACCCTAGTGGCGACGCTACATGGGCTACCGGTGCAGTGGTTGCCCTAGAAACCCACAATGGAAATGCAGCTCACGGCGACGTGTGTCGGGTGCGAGACGGCGGGCATTTTTGCCCGAAAACTTGCGTGGCGGCTAACGGCCCTCCGTGGTGCGTGCAAAACACCGATGGCCAAGCCTCGAGAACTCCTTGTCGGGTGTCGGAGAATGCGGGATCTGTGTTAGCTGCTAGTTCAAGTGCTGCGTCAACCACGACAGTTACCACAAGCAGCAGCACCAGTGGTAGTAGCAGTGATGCCAGTACCACCGCCACCAGCACTACCGCCACCAGCACTGCCAGTACTGTAAGTAGTAGCGGCAGCACTCCTATCACTAGCCAAGCCGATGGCAGAGTCGCATGCGCCAACCCCACGGGCAACGATGAGTGGGCTAAAGGAGCCGCGGTGGACCTGGAGACTCACGCGGCGGATCCGGTAATTTATTGACTTTGCTTTGAATCGAATGATTGACGTGTACTAGTACTTCAGTCATTATCGTATGCTTTGTGGAAGGCCGCTAATTCTTTAATTATTTTTCTTTGTCTTTTGCGCGCTCCTAATTCGTGAATCTTGTGTACTTTGTTTTTTCTTGGGGGTTGCCAACCTTTCTTTTAAAAAAAAGTCGCACGGTGACGTGTGTCGCGTGCGCACCGGCGGGCATTTCTGTCCCAAAGGCTGTGAGTCAGCGAATGGCGCCCCTTGGTGCGTGCACCGCACGGAAGGCCACACGGCAGGCACCAGCTGCCGATGGCAAGAAGCTCTTGGTACAGTGTCCTCGTCACCTGGTTCAACTAACGGCCCTGCAGCAGCAGTGGCGGGCGCAGTGGGTGGTGCCGCCAGTAGTAGGGCCACGGATTCGACAGTGGGTTCAACAGCAGCTGTGGACTCATCGAACGTTGCGACAGCTGCTGGTACTTCAAATAGTGAAGCACCACCAACAGGAGCCGCAGGAGCAGCAACAACAACAACTTCTGCTGAAGGAGTGGCGACACCAGCTGTGGCGGATGTAGAGTGGGCTTCCCTGCCAACATCTCCGAAGCCGCTTCTCGGGTTCAGTGCCGAAGTGACTCGCTTGGCCGAAGCGCTGCTCACTGAAGCCCGCCGCAGCAAATTTGCCAACAGCAGTAACCCCAGGCTTGCGCCGCTGGTGCTATGTGGCGATTATGCCCCCAAACTCTTGACGCAGCCTCCGTCTTCTTCTTCAACAACAGCAGCGGCAGCAGGCAGCAACCCAGCACCAGCAGCAGAACCAGAACCTCTGCACGATCCTCTGTCGTTCAGCGGCTACACGCACTACTACACCAGCCTCCTAGCTAGTCGAACGAGGTCAGGTGCGGAAAACGGTGACGTCTTCTTACATCCGGTGCCGCTCGAAACAACAACGAAAGGGGGCAGTGAAGCACTCGTAGCTGATACAGATGGCTTCAAGAGGCCTGTATCTACTGGTGCTGCTCAAGAAAGAGTGTTCTTGCGGTTGGAAGGCCGCGGCGATGTGATGGCGTCATCGATGTGGGCAGCCCCTAGAACAGAAGAACAAGGATTGGGTGTAGGATTAGGTGAAGAATTGGAAGGTCAAAGTTTGGTGCCTGAAGATCCAGTAGGCCGGAGGTCGGGGGGCGCTCTTGTGTGGACGGCGCCAGATCCAAAATGGCTTGACAGTTCTTCTTCTGCCGCCGGAGGTAGTGGCAGCAGCAGTGGTAGCAAGAATACCAGCTCAGTATGTGAGTACACGGTGTGGTTAACCGGCCCTTTACTGGTGATTGCCAACTGGTTTCCGGGGAATTTCCACCACTTTCTGCACGACACCATGCCGCTAGTGTTCTTTGTGCGCCGCTTTCGTGCTACTCCTTCGGCGCGTTTTGGGCTCGTGGACCACCCCTTGCATCGGAGGCTCTTGAATTGGCTGGACCCAAAACTTGTCGCGCGAATTGATTGGTTGCCCCTCGGGAAAACCATTTGTTGTGTGGCGGCATCGACCAGTAGTAGTAGTAGTAGTAGTAGTAGTAGTAGTGGTAGCAGCAGCAGTAGCAGCAGTAGTAGTGGAACACCTGAAGAAGAAAAAGAAGCGCTCTTGAAGGTGAAAGAAGCGCATGCCAGCGCAGCTGCAGAAGACTTGGCGGCGGGAGAAGCTTCGTTTGGGCCGCTGGCCTCGGTGGCAGCGAATGCTGAGTCTACTAGTACTGGAGCCTCAGCGAGTGCAGGGCCAGCAACACCAGCAGGAGTATCCTCGGTAAAGGACCAACCTGCAGTAGTGGCCGTGCAATTTCGATCGGGCGCTCCGCCGAAGAAACCGTCCAAATCGGGAAAGGTAGGAATGGATTATAGCATATAATGAACTGCTTGGCCCTTTGAACGGAATTGAAGGTTACAGAAGATGAGGACATTCAATGAGTGACACTTTTCTTTTTCTTCCAACTCTGTCTTGGTATCTTCAGGCTCCATCTACGGTGGAGTCGGCGTCCATCTTCAACTTTCGCAACGCTGCGCTCTCAAGGCTTATGGCGCTCGAAATCTTTCGCCTCAAACCGCCTTTTCCCACTAATATTCCCACCAACACTGCTTCCAAGGCAAGCTCAGAGGTTGCATCGACAGCATCAGGAGCAGCAGGAGTAGGAGCGGGTTCAAGCAGTGGCAGGAGTAATGCGACCCCGAAAAAGACGATTGTCTTTTACCGTCGGCACAGCAACACCACCTTGCACGGGCGATCGATGCCGCTGGACCACGAGGAGCAACTCTTTCAGGTGTGTGGGATTTTAACCGAATATCATCACAGATAGATACTCATGAAAATAGTGAGAAATGAGTTCAAGTATGTCCGCTTTGAACTTGTTTAAGAATCTACTTTATGTAACCCTTGAATGTCTCGCTCATCCTCATCCCTATGGTGGTGTGACTTTGGATTATTTTTCTTCATGTCCCGATGCATTTAAAATACAGGTGATTCGGCGCGTGCTTCGCGCATTTAATCGGCCCGAAAAACTGGTCATATTCAACGGCGAAGACCCTTTGAAACCGGGAACTCCCTTGACTTTCCAGCGGCAGTGGCGCATCTTCTCCCAGGCTACTCTGGTTCTGGGCCCCCATGGCGCGGGTTTAGCGAATCTTGCTTGGCTGCCTCCGCCTACCGACACCTGTGCCAAGGTGCGCGTCGTTCAATTGACACTCACAATGAAAGCAATAAAGGAGATGAAGGGAGAGAAAGATGTATGCATACACTCGCTGCTTGAATGAGTGAGGCTCCTCGATGCAAGTGCAGTAAGCACTTGTGTCGCAATATGTTATCGAATACGGGATTAATGGGTGGCTGGTGTCCATGTTAATTCTCTACAGTGCTCAAATTATGCCCTTTCACTCACCTTCATCTCCGCTTCATCACCCTACAGGGCCCGGCCGTACTGGAATTCATTTGCACCAAAGAAACCTCGTCAGTGCAAACCGGCTGCCCGGGCAAAACGCACTGGTCCCTCCTTGGGGGCACGCCATGGATCAAGTAAGCAGAAGAGAAGACGAAAAGAAAGAGGATAGAAGAGGAAAGAAAGAAATATTGCACTGCCCAAAATATGTTTGCATGACTGCCAGGGTTAGTATCACCTTTATCGTGCCGGTCATTTTCTCTCTCTTTCTGCCTTTGTTTCCCTGTTTTTTTTTGTTTTCCAAACATAATTTCTCAATGACTCTATTGTTGGTGAACTTTAGGTACTACCACTTGTTTCTCGCCAAAAATTCCACAGCCGCCGCAGGCAACTTATTTGTGGAAGCCCAAGAGCTCGAAACGGCGCTCACTGCGATTTTCACAGCTCTGAACCACGATCCTGTAGAGTTCCCTGCCAACGTTGATGCTTCCAAAGTCTTAGGCAGTGCTGTTGACCCTCTGCCCATGTTGGTTCCCGCTGCCTCCACCCCCTCTGCGAATGAAGTACCGTATTTTTTTCACGTCCCGAAAGCAGCGGGCACGTCCATTGAACGGATTTTATCGACGAAGCGCAAAATGAAAACCCTACCGTCGGGCGACCTTGAAGACTTGAGGTATTGGCAATTTTTGTCTATTTCTTACTTACTTTGCTACCTCAGTTTTATCCCATTCATTCATCCATTGCTTCATTCTCTTTCTTACCTTTTCATTCTATTGTTTCTAAAACAAAAGGTATGTGGAGCGGTCGCAGGCCCTCAAGCGCAACATCATTGCCTACGTGAAAACCCCCTTGTTCAGTGCGGCTTGCGGCTTTTTAGGCCGTGTGCACGTCTCAGCCAGAGTGTTCACCGTAGTGCGCGAGCCCATCGGCCGCATTGTGTCCCTGTTTTGGTACAAGAAAGACTCGACCTGGGAGAAGTCGTACGACCCCAAGTACCGCAACCAATCGATGGAGCTCTTCCTGAAGGACGCCGAAAACGACTGGCTCACTTATACCTTAGCTTCGGCCGTGGTGCCGCGCGGCGAGCCGGAAGGTTCCGGCCCTTTCTTGGCAGCGGATGTTGACGTGTACAGGGCCGCACGGTGGGTGCTTCTGGAGCGTATGGTGGTGGGATTCATGGACGACATGGAAAACTCGTTGGCGCTCATTTTTGACTGCTTTGGGTGGCCGTGGGTCGCGGGGGATGTAGCCAAACTGTCTCGGAACGTGAACGACCGGGCCAAAGCACCAGCTGCCGTGACAAAGGGAGGCAGTGCAGCCAGCAACGCCTCAACCACCAACCCTAGTACTGTAGGCAAAGGAGGAGCAGCAGGGGCTCCTGATGCTGCGAATTCAAAAGCACCCCCAAAGAAACCGGCCAAAGTCGACCCGATGGCGATTTATTTGCCCCGCATTGCCAGCCTCAACCAGTGGGACACCGCGCTGTATAAAGAGGCGCGGGTCATTTACGATGGCAAAATCAAAGCATTGTTAAACAAGAGGAAGCCTTCTGCTTGAATTTATTAATTCTAAGACTGTTTGAGTTTTTCAGCCCCACTGCTGCAAATTACTAGTAATTCATTTCTTGCGTTCTCATCACTTTAAACTTCAAACGCCATGAAATTTCGATATGTAGTACCATACAATAGTTCTTAGGAGCTTATAAACTTATGGTCTTTATATATGAGTTATACGGCTAGGTAAGTGAATGGTGCGTAGTGCATAGTGCATACGCGTACGTATCCGTACTTGTCTATGTCCAAGCGGGTTCTTCGTTGGGCTGGCCACGTCGCACGTATGCCCATGAGCCGGGCGCCACGGCAGTTACTGACTGGTTGGGTATCGCATTATCGACCGATTGGTTGTCCACAGATGACTTGGGGCAGGACGTTGGAGAGCGCGCTCAAAAATAAGGGCATTTCGAAGGATTTTGATGAGTGGATCACCATTGCCAAGGACAGGTCGAAGTGGAGGCAGCTGACTCACTCCATTCCCAAACCTCCTGATGCCTGGCGGCTGAAGGACACCTCGAGAGTAAATGATTACAATTGCATTACGCAAAAGGACACTCAGCCCAGTCAGACTTGTTCTGAAAGGTTACATTTTTCTGTTGCTATATGCCACAGTGGTGTTTCTGTGTATTTTTGGGGAGTATTAAGTGGACTAGAGTAAGATCGTGCTCCTACTCCTACCCCCTGCTCTTGGAGGAAAGCAAGTAGACAAAAAATCCCATATCGCCATACTCTCCTCTCTCCTTAATAGATGAAACTTCGAACCGCGAAACTGTTGTTATAATGAATAATGGAATGGAATTGTGCATCTCTTCTTAGAATTGTTGATTATCTGGCTGTATCTGCATCTGTTTCTCTTGCTACAATTCACGATAATAAAGGCCCGCTAAGCCCGATCATTCTGAAAAAAATAGTGGCTTCGGGTGCGTCTCCAGGCGAAATATAGTGCAATGATAAAGCTATGGCAGCAGACTCTTCTAATCTTCATACAATCACTGTTTTCACGTCAAAGTAACGGACTGTCAGGCGAACAAAGACAACTTCTTAGGCGTCCTCCACAAACGCCTACATATTTCAACAGAACACGCCATTTCCGCTGCTCTGACACGCAATTTCCGCTGCTCTAGCTGAAAATATTCTCATTGATCTGATCCGTGTTTCCTTTTATCGCGCACGTTCGCATTTGCCTCCATAGCTTCTGTCAAAACTTGCTCTGCGTCTCGCCGGCATTCCTGATGAAAGGCATCACATAACACAACAACAAATTAGTTGTCATGTAAACTGTCGGCGCTCTCCAAACTGGCCCTTATTTCATTCAACTATCCGCGCGAATTTAAGTATAAGTACCAATGCTATAATTTCCATTTATATTGATTGGTCGGCCAGCTTACCCGCAAGGCTCCAGCTAATTTAGCGTATGGTCCATTTTCAAGAGATGAACTCATCGCAGCACCGTCGTGCCTTCCAGTGTACCCGTAAACACCTGTTCATACGCATTTCGTTTAAGAATATTCGACAAATAATGTTCTTGATTTTGTCTAGTACTAGCGCCTCACCTGGGCCAGGCTCAACGACGTTCATTGGTGCTACGTCCGCTGAAGCCTCGTAGGAATTTTCCAGCAGAACGATGGAACCGACAGAGACTTTGATACTAACTAGAGCCATGGCGTGGGCTTTAAAAAAATTGGTGCTGCGAATACCACACGCTCTTTCTATTATAATGGCGCAGAACTCTATGAGGCTTAGACTTCAGAGATACTCTATTTATGAGCTTACTGTATGAGCTTATGGTCCAGTCTACACTACTGTCAAGTAGGCATGAGATTATGAGAGCGAGATGCGTACAGTACCTATACTGTATCTTCAATCTTGAAATCTTGAACAACACTACGCTACACATCACACAACTTTCTAGCCTTCAACCTTCTAGCTATATCCTCTGACACCCTGACACCTTCTTGGTGTTTGTACGGGTCTCTTGCGCAGGTGTGCAAAAAATTGTTTACCTCTAAGTCGCCTGATCTATTATGAAGGCTGCGTACGGGATCCTGACCCGCCGTGCATCTTCGCACTTTCGTAGCACGCGATGTTTCATTTTACCTCCAACACAGCACACAATCCAAGTCAGGGAAACGGGCGGACCGGACAAGTTGCAATTGACTCAGTCGCCGCTGCCAGAGTTATCACCACGCCACGTCCTAATTAAGAACGCTTTCTCCGGAGTTAATTTTCACGACACTTACACGAGGTCAGGGCTGTACCCGAGAGCATTGCCCTTAATTAGCGGCTGTGAAGGCTCCGGAGTTGTTATAGCGCAAGCCCAAGCAAGCGGTGGTGATAATCAGCTGGTCGGTAAACGCGTTGCGTATTTTAGTGAAGGTTCTTATGCAGAGTACACGATGGTCGATGAAAACATGGTATGCCCCATTCCCGATGAGGTTGGCCTAGACACCGCAGCAGCTTTGTTTGTCCAAGGCTTGACAGCGCATTACCTCGTGAACAGTTCATTCAAGTTGACCAAGGACCATACGTGCTTGGTGCATGCTGCAGCTGGAGGTACTGGAAGATTGGTATGCTTGTTGGCTAAACAGGCGGGTGCTCGTGTCATTGCAACAGTCGGGTCGGCCTCAAAAATCGACCAAGTCCGTGAATATTCAGACCATGCACTTTTGCTTCCTGAAGAAATGCGAGGTGGTGGTACAAAGTACGATGTTGACAAAATGGCTAGTGAGATTCGAAGTCTCACGCCTCGGGGCGAAGGGTGCGATGTCGTGTATGACGGCGTTGGCTTTGATACCTCCAATCTCTCGATGGCAGTGACGCGGCCTCGAGGCCTGGTAGTCTTTTTCGGCAATGCATCAGGAGCCCCACGTGATATCAGCCCCTTAGCTCTTGCCGCCGCGGGAAGCTTGCACGTCACTCGCCCGATCTTGAATGACTATATTCGGACACCTAGTGAAATGCGCAGCCGTGCCAATGAAATTTGGACATTGGCCCCCAAAATTGATCGAATCTTTCCGCTTTCTGAGGCTGTCAATGCCCATCAGTACCTCGAATCGAGAGGAACTCGTGGGAAAGTTCTCCTCGACTGTTCGTTACCTATCGATGAGTCGCGCGACATTTCAGCGAGCGCAAATCAGGAAATTGCAGATACCCCAGTCACGAAAGATCGCTCGCTTGTCCATACTGCGATCGATTGCGACGGAGTATGTACGCTTACGATGTCTGACCCAAAAACCTTAAACTCGCTGTCAGATGAAATGCTTACGGCATTGAAATCCGAACTCATTGCCCTCAAATATAATTCAGCGGCACGCGTTATTGTCTTAGCAGGCGCAGGTCGTGCTTTCTGCCCAGGGCATAATCTCAAACAAATGCATGCTAAGCGCAACGATAGCTCTCATGCGAAAGAGCTGTTTGCGTTATGCAGCGAAGTCATGCTGTTGATTTCAGATCTACCTCAACCGGTTATAGCCCGCGTTCATGGAATTGCGACTGCAGCTGGATGCCAACTTGTTGCTACTTGCGACTTGGCTGTGGCTGGTGAATCTGCTAGATTTGCCACTAGTGGCATTAACCTCGACTTCTTTTGCACGACACCAGGAGTAGCACTTGGGCGGAGCGTGAGCAAAAAGCACGCCATGGAACTTTTGATGACGGGGAAAACTATTGATGCGAAGAAGGCAGCAGAAATTGGCCTAGTAAATAATGTGGTGCCTGACGATGAGCTCGAGAGTGAGACGTTGACTCTGGCAAAGTCCATTGCAGAGAAAAGTGCCTATTCGTTGGCATTAGGGAAACGTGCATTCTACCGACACCTCTCTATGCCTCTCAATGAAGCCTATTCTTATGCTGGCGAAGAGATGGCAACGAATTTTGAGCATGCTGATGCAGCTGAGGGTATTGGGGCATTTGTTGAGAAACGCCCCCGCCACCAAAAGTGAACCTCGTGTTAAGAAGACGAATTATGTTTTACTTCCCGATATCCTGCTCAGTAGCTACTCGGGCGAAGGTCTAGGCCTGTATGCTGTGTCCACTATTTCAGTGAACCACGCCGTACTCCCATATGCCTTATTGTAGTCGACGCCCAGCTAACAGCAAGTAGGTTTATAACTAAGAACGGAATTTCTGGCCTTCTGGAGCGAATTCGCTAGCGCATTTGCAGCTCAAGTGCATTCTTTATGTGCCTCTGTGACTGCTGTGTACTTGTCTTTCTTTGTTTTTGGGAGAGTATTAACTAGACTAGACTAGAATTTCTCGCACACTATCCAAAATCCAAACAAAAGCAGAAAACATAAACATTTGACACTTACTGGTTACTGGAACCCCGGTACTTAATTGACCTTCCCATTCCCAGTTTCAGGGCCTTCTCAATAATTAAACCACAATTAACTACTAGTACATCAGTACATAAGAATTATGTGCTATTGTTCATATCACAGAAAGTGGCATGCGGCAAGAACGAATTCAAAAAAATGAGAACTGTCATATGCAGGTGTGGTCGGTCGTTTGCTGTATATGGTGGGCGTGAATGGCCAGGCTGGTCAGACCCTCCATTCTCCATTGAGCTTAGTTTGTTCGTTGCTTGTTGACTTTGTTGTCTTTCAAGTTTAGCTGTTCACGATCCCATTCAACCCGAGCATTCATCACTGCACGCTCCACGTATTCGTCTCGTTCTGCTTCTATTTCCTTTTTGATTTCATCACGATAAATACAAAGTTCATTCTTGAACAAGGTCTTGACTTCCATGTCTCGGGCCTTCAGATGCTCATCGCATTCACTTGCCCATTGTTCCTTCAGTGCAACTAGGAGCGCTTGTGCCTCACTGTTACCTGCAATATCCTCTTGAAGATTTGATGTGGTGCGATTGCGGCGTTTCCAGTCGTCACGCAACTCAGTCACCTTGGTCGCAATTTCTGTCTCCTTTTTTGTGCTTATGTCTCTTTGCATTTCACTCCACTGCTCTTGGTAGCCCTCAGATACTTCTCGGAGAAGCTCATCCTTTTCTTTCTGGAAATCGCGCATCATAGCAAGTCGCTCCTTCTTTATCACTTCTTCGGCCCGGTACATGATTGCATCCGCAACTTTGACACGTTCACGTGCGAGCTCCTCGTCAAAATTTTGACGTAGACTGATTGAGTTTGTATGGGCAACAAAATCTATATTCTCTGTTGTGTTTACATTGCTATCAATGATTGTAGTTGGATTGCCAGCACTCATTGCATCAAAGTTGTACTTCAGCGCTTCACTCCTTGATGGTGACGATGTTCCAACAAAAGGCTGTGCCACGACAGTAGTTTCTCCTGCTGATGAAGGGCTGGATTCCATTACTGTGCCGGGGTTTGAAGTATACTTATCAGGAGTGGAATCTCTCCCAGATGGTATTTTAAACTTTTTTAGGACCAATGATGAATAGGTTTGCTGAGATTCGGGGGGAGTCATGAACACTTGGTTAGGCACGTCGATTTGCGGTGTGTTCACAAGCCTGCTGTTGCCGGCTTCCTCTGAAGGTGTTAGAGCATCGCCCTTTTCATGATCACCGCTGGGGGCATTATTTTCTATATCTTCATAAAAATCATTCATAATGTCGCTACTGGCACCGCCTCCTGATGCCTTGAATGCTTCGTCTGCTGGGAATACCTCTTGGGAACTGTCATTTGCATGAGCGTGAGGTAAATTGTGATTATTTAGACCAATGGCAGCTTCGGTCTGGATACTCAACACTTTCTTTTCTTCGCAGTTATCATTATGCTGCGCTGCACCGTCTTGGTTTTGCCCGTGCTGCACTTGGTCTACGATATCCTGGGGGCTTTCAACAGCACTCGCAGCTGCACTGTGGGAGACATCTGGTACGTTTGAGTGAGCGTCAATAGATTCGTTTGACGAAGGACCCAAATGATCGATTCCGTTATTGTTGAAGCCACCCCTGCTTTCATGCGTTGCTGCATCATCAGTCTGCAAGTTTGCATTCCCATTGACTTCAGAAGAACGGGGTTCATTTGTCTCACAAGAGAACATCAAGTCACTGGCAACTTCGTTTTGCGCGACGGCCCTGGCCTTTGACTCTACCGGAAGTGCAGGTTCAGGTAGATTGCCATCAATGCCGTGGTGCAATTCAACTTCTCGCTCTGTTGCATGGTGCAGCTCTTTTTTAACATCTGCAGTATTCTGGATTCCGCTCTCTGCTGCGCTGTGGAAGGTAGTAAGCAAGTTTGAGTGATGTTCAACACGTTCATTTGACGATGGGCGCTGATCCATTGTTGCATCGCCATCTGCATAGTTTTTACCACTTGTAGCTTCATTCTCGATGACAAAAACTGGGGATGAGCGAAATTTAGATGAAATTTCGAGAGTCCCGCGCGAGGAAGTCATCTCCTTTGTAACGTTGTTTGTTGTCGTATCAAAAAGACTGACATCATCCTTATTGGCTGCGCTTTGGCACTGTCTAAAGATTCCGCTGTCCTCATCTTTGTCACCAGCTTTAGCCTCTAGCACTGCATCAATTGCAGGTAGATTTTCATCGGCATTATGCTGCATTTCATTGTCGGCTACATCTGCAGATTTCTCTTTATCAATTGCTGCGACGTTGTAGGAGATAGCTAGTACGTTTGAGTGTGTCTCGATACTTTCGCTTGACAAAGAGCATTTAGAATTGCTCCCAGTACTCTGGAATACGTTTAAATTGCATTCATTAATTGTTGCTGCATTTTCAATATCAATGGTTGCTGGCCCCAAACTGACTTCAGAGCTGACTTGATGGGTCTCACAAGAAGATGGTAGCTGATTAGTGTCCTCATTTTGCGCCGTGCTCGAGTTGAATGCACCACCTCCACTGACTACCTTTTGGAACTGACTGAAATTTCGGTTGCTGACGTCAATTTTATGCTCGATCTTGACCCCGGGTACCACTAGAATTGCAGGTAGATTATCATTGGCACCGTACTGCACTTTATCTTCCCGCTGTTGCTTAGGCTGAAGCTGATCGTGAGCATCCACAGGCAGTTCATTATCACTCGCTGCTATGCTCTGGGAGATAGCTGGAACACTTGAATGTGTTTTAGTATTTTCGCTTGATGAAGGGCGCTCAGTTGTTGTGTTGTTATCGCAAACTATATCGTTGGTTTCGAGAGTTGCGCAAGAGGACTTAACCTCATGGGTAGTATCTTCGTTCGTCAATTTCAATAGCTCAATACCACCTCCATTGGCTTCACTTTGGCGCTTTCTAAAACTGTCACACTCGTTTTTGCAGTCAGCTTTTAGAACTGGCGCCACTTGAATCGCGGACGGATTGTCATTAACCTCGTGCTGCACCTCATCTTCTGGGTCTTGATTGTGCTGTAGATGGCAACTAACGTCAGCGATGTCAGCGGCTACTGCGCTTTGAGAAAGATCTTGAACACTTGAGTGTGATTTGCTCCTTTCGCTTGACAAAGGGTGCCCAGAATTATTCTCGTTGTGTAAGTGGAGTTCCTTCGTAACGCGCTCGTTCGTGGTTGCTGCACTTTCGATATCAGCGGTACTCGTGGCGTTCTTGCAGTCAGCTTTAAGAACTGGCGCCACTTGAATCGCGGATGGGGTATCATTAACCTCGTGCTGCACCGCATCTTCCGGGTCTTGATTGTGCTGTAGATGGCAACTAACGTCAGCGATGTCAGTGATTACTGCGCTTCGAGATAGGTCTTGAACACTTGAGTGTGATTTGCTCCTTTCGCTTGACAAAGGGTGCCCAGAATTATTCTCGTTGTGTAAGTGGAGTTCCTTCGTAACGCGCTCGTTCGTGGTTGCTGCACTTTCGATATCAGCGGTACTCGTAGGGCGTAAGCTGACTTCCGAGCGGATTCCAAGTATCTCGCAAGAATACGGCAGATCATCACCACCATTAGCAATTATGGCGCACGATGGCTGCTCGGGTGCACCTGTTGCTACAGCAGTTTGTTGTGGCTCAGCACCTCCGTAGGTGCAATCTCCAGAAGAGGCTACAGTTCGGTTATTTGGTTTCATTTTCTTATCTGTAGAATTGAATACATTCTTGTCAGTCTTGATGTTTGAATCTAGTAGACTTGCGCTCGATTTGGCATCAGCGTCAGCAGAAAAATTGATTTCCTCAGTGCGTTGATCAGCAGTAACGAGACACTCAGTTGTTTCATTGAAGCTCACATCTGCTAACTTCCTTAGGTCCACCATCAAGAGGTTTGAACTGATGTCAGGATACGTGACAACGAAATCTTGGTTGACATCTCTTCTTGCGCTCAAATCTACATCATCGGCGTCGTCTGCCGCATACACCTCGATTTTATTTTCAATAATTGTGCTCGCAATTACTTCTTCTGATTCTTTGCTGCAACAATCATCATTGATAGTAGTCTTCTCAGAGCTAGCATCCAGCTGTCTCTCCAAGGATGCTGCATCGTCCATATCATTGCCATATTCATTTGCTCTCTTGATGTCAAAACTCGTTACGTGCATCTCGTTGGCTTCAGTTTGATCGTCTCCATGAAGGCTGTCGCTTGCCATGACGTCTTTTGAGGCCGCTGCAACGTCGGTAAAGTCTCCGTGTAGGCTGGCAACATAATGCTCACTGTTTAATTGATCAGCGTGTGTAGCTTCAGACTTCATCGGCTTATGCACTTTGATATCATTCGTATCTTGATTCATTGCATTGGAGCAACGTTCGACTCCAGGGGATTCCGCGAGACTTGAATGCATCGCACAGGGTGTATCTGATTCCGGTGCGATATTCTTGTTGAGGACAGGTAACGGCAAGTCAGTTACTGGATTGGCAGGTTCAAGGCTCTCCAACTTTTTGTCAATTCGCTGTATGCCCTGTTTGAACGTATAAATGTTGTCAGAATATTAATCGACAAACATTCGAAAACAGACACAATTCGAAATGTACAGAACATGGAACCAACGCCTCACAGAAAATGAAAACGTCATTTCAGACCTCAAAGCCGTCCGTCTTTTGCACTTTTGACTTCATCTCGAGTGTCGCTTCTGGATCTTCAGCTAACGATGCTGTCCTGTTCGATTAAAGGTGTAATGTCATGAGCACTCAACTTTCTTGAATGGTCTCCAAAATTGCATTATAGCATTCTATTCGCATGACTTACTCCATGGAGCACTCATTGGCGCTCAATGAACGCTTCAGAGAATTGGATGAGTCTCCTTGGTGATCTGGTGAATTAGATTCCATTTTATTGCCCAAACACGTAGCGCGAAATGCTCAAAAGGATAACTTTGGAGAGGACTGCCTCTTAGTTCTAAACTCCAAGGTTGTTGTTGTTTGAAAATAGTTTTTGAAATTCACATTTAAAACTTACGCGAATGTGATACAAAAAGAATACATTCCTCGTGTCACCGTCCACCTTCATTCGAGCTCAAACAATGGCGTCGGAACTTAACGTAATCATCGATGAAGATTGGCAGTGGCGAATGGAAAATCTTCCTGAGTTTGCTACGGGTATATGCGAATTTTAAGTTCTTGCACTAGTTAGTTACGCTGACCTCTCAACCGTTCTTATACGTAAGTAATATCCGCTCTTCATCTCACTTCCGCTGGTATCTTACCAGCAACGGGTGACCATCGCTACGACGACCGCCTGGACGACCGATCACTCGCTGGCTATACTCACCGACTGAAGTGGGCTCAAGCGGTGCTAGAACGGCTGGCAGCTTGGAACAACATCCACGGCGCCACAGCTGACGCTGATGCGCGTGTCTCCGCACGTTTGCTGCAGCATCACAGCAGTTGCGTGGCCACGGGCGCACAATTTCAAACCTACTTGATGCCCTTGAACCGCCTCGAAGGGCCTCATGTCGAGCTTCCTCAACTTGTAGCGTACATGCGGTAACGTATTCATGACTAGTCATGATCACAAAGCACAGGGTATTACAAGAAATTGTGAAATAAAAACAGGCTGAGGTTTGGGAAGCCGAGCCCTGGTTACAACTTGGCCAACGCCCTGTCCAACCCTCACTGACTCTCTCAGATGCATCTAGCTGTCTGCATGCTACATCTGCTTTCAAATGTCTTGCTCCTACTTTCTACCACTTGGTGCCTCTATTTTACCCAATCTTCTTTCTGTTTGTGCGATGCACTTGACATGAATTACTTTCTGGCTAGCTTTCGAAACGTCAGCGATTATCGTGCCTACCTAGCTCGCCTCAAGTCAATTCCAGCCCAACTTGCGCAAGTAACTGATTTGATGCGCGAAGGCATCGCCCAAAAAATGCTCCCCCCAGCGGTATGGTGCCTCTCAGGATGGAGTAGAAAGAGGGGGTGTAGCTTTGTTTAAATCACCATTTCAATTCTCGAACAATGTATCTTCGTATTCCCCTCTTTCCCTCTCTAATTCCTCCCATAGATTCCTCATCTTCGTTTTCAATGATGACAACGCAACTAGAACAATGAAATTATGGCTTCCTCCTTCTCTTCCTTCTCTTCCTCTCCCTTGTAACCCTCGTCAAGGTGGGTCTAGAAAGTGTGGTTGATCAGTTGAAAGCCACAGAAGACGGTCTAGTGGCAGACCACGGCAAAGGGGGAGCCTTCTGGCGCGACTGCCCGTCGGACAACAGCAACAACAACGTCAGCAGAAGCAGCACTAGCGAGGCCAAGGAGCTTGAAGAGCAAGTAGCTGCCTTGTTGCGAGGCCCAGTGCGCCAAGCTTTTGGGTCCCTGCGCAGGTAGTAAGAACCATGGTGATGAGACAACCAGATACAGGAGCAATGCTCAAGAGACGCACGCGCACATGTGCAGTGCTGCCGCTTTCCTTTGCTTCGTTGTATCATGGGATTAACTTTCGTTGTGCATGTGTGGAATTAAACACCTTTTTTCTTTTCTCCATCCACTCATTCCGTGCCCCTTCCTCTCATAAATAAAGGTTTGTAGAGTCCAAATACCTGCCGGCCGTGGCCACCATCCGTCAAGGCTCCAACGCCTGCTTGGACTTGCCCAACGGACCTTCCCTGTACGAAGCGTGCCTCAAGTTCCACACCGGCAGCAACCGCACCGCGGCAGACATCCATGCCGTGGGCCTCGCCGAGGTGCGATTTTGTGTTGGGTGATGTGCCTCAAAATGACTCTTTTATCTACAAAAGGTAGATGAAGCATTCAATGAATCATGGTAGCAACAATCTCAGCTTTATGTTTAAAGCTTGTCTCCTGCTCTTCCTATGGCTTCCCCACTGCTGCATCCCACTAATTCACCACCTTTATAACATCAACCAATGAATGAAGGTGGAGCGCGTTGGCCGCGCCATGGCAATTGCTTGCGAAGCCTGCGGGATGCCCTCGGGCGGTGATGTCGGGGCATTTCTAGCAAACTTGAAGAAAGATCCGAAGTTTACCGCTCCATCTGCGCATGCCCTAGTGGCCAAGTAAGAACTACCCACACGCAAAACCAAAAGCATATACTACGACGGATGAAGTCACTTTACATTTTCTTTTTCAATGAACTTGTATTTCGAGTTCATGTACCTTTGTCCTTCTCTCTGCATCTTTTACAAACAGGTACCGCGACGTGTGCATGGGCATTTACCCGATGCTCCCCAAGCTCTTTTCCATTCAGTGCATGCCCCGAACCCCTTTTGCCGTGGTCGCAACCCCGGAAGCTCAGGTTAGTCTAGAGAAGAGATTTATTCGCTTGAAGGAAATAACCTTTTATGACAACTTCGTTTGGCGAAGTAACGTTGTTCTACTGTATGTTATCGTAGCACCGCACTTTTTTGTGGAAGTTTTAGCGCATTACCACTTTACGTTTAACTGCCATTTTTTTTCATCCCTGGCTAAATATGCATGTATTTGCCTATCTCAGGCGGCCGCTGCGCCGGCCGCGTATTACCTCGGAGGCTCTGGCGATGGGACCAGGCCCGGCACTTTCTTCGTGAACACCAGCAACTTGAGTAGCCGCCCCACTTATGAGGTAGCGGTTTAAATGAGACGTGTGTGTAATTTATTGTTGATTTTGCTTAAGCGCCCTCCTTATATCTTTGCACTTCAATCACTCTTCTTTCGAGATACCCTCTAATCCTTTCTTCCTGAAATCGATTTCTCCACACGAAGGCCGAAGCCTTAGCCCTCCACGAAGGCATTCCCGGTCACCACACCCAGACCATGCTGGCCGGCGAAAACGAGAATTTACCGCACTTTCGGCGCTTCATGGACGACCGACGCTACAGCGAAGCCCCGGCCCGGTTCGTATAATACTATATTAGGACTTGGGCACCATGAGCACACACACACAGGCTCACATCTCACTTTCCAGCTGTTTACTTGGAGATCAATTAATTTATGGTATTGCCTATTGCTGTCCATTATGGTTTGACCCCTTGTTTCACTTGAAGTTTTACTAGCTTGCTCATGAATCCGTTTTTGTTTTGCCTTGAAGTTATTTATGCACTGCGCTTCTAGGTACCCGATCGACGGTGCTTTCATTGAAGGGTGGGGGCTCTATGCCGAGTCCTTGGGCGCTGATTTGGGCTGCTACCAAGACCCGTACATGCTGGTACTGTAGTACACTGAATGTATACATGTAGTAGTTCAACCATGCAGAGAACGGACGCGCGCGGACACAAGATGCATTTATGGCTCTTTGTTCGTTGTGCTTCTGTAGTGTCCATTTGCATTTGAATTATTTCTCCTTCTTGTGTGCGCCAACGTCAACAAATATGAATAAAAATTAGATCGGTCGCTTGTCGGCGGAGTTGTTTCGGTCTTGCCGTTTGGTGGTCGACACGGGCCTGCATGCCAAAGGATGGTCGGTGGAGCAGGCCAAAGCATTCATGGCCAAACATACGGCTGCGTCCGAAGGCAACATCGACGCGGAGGTGGGCGGGATATTACAATGGTACAATCTTACAATACAGCACGCCCGAGTCGACACTATTTGCTTCTCTCGCTTTCTTTGCATATACCTGGCTTACTATTCTCCCCTTTGGATGCTGCCATGATTATATTAGGTGAAGCGTTACTGCACGTGGCCAGGTCAGGCTGTGGGGTACAAAGTGGGGGAGCTAGAAATTTGGCGCCTTCGGAAGCGGTTTGAGTCGGTGCTGGGCGAAAAAGCCGATGTGAAAGTGTTCCACGAACTGGTAAACGATTGTTATTGACGTGAAAACACTGCCAAATGTTGTTCGATGCTTCTGCACACCATGGTTGACCTGCAACTTGTCCATAGCATGAGAATAAGAAAAATATCATGTTGATATAGATGAAGTTTGTTCGCTTAAAGCTTTTCGCTTTCACACGTGGTGATGTCGTTTGTGTGCACCCTATTTAGGTGCTGTTGAATGGCTCTCTTCCATTGTCAGTGATTGAAGAGCTCGTTGAAGAGCACCTGGCAGCAGCGACGTCCACCGACCCCAAGACCCGCGGCGGTGGCGGCAAAGCAACTTCGCTATCACCTCAAGACTCGCAGCAGCAGTCGGTTGCCTTCAGCGAGGGGCTCAAGTTTGGGCTTGGCCTCGTGGCTCTGTCGGCTGCCGTGGCGTTTGCCGTCCTCAGGCCTCGCGCTGGAGCTGCGCGTTAGAAGCAAGCATGCCATCAAGATCAAGGGACTGCCTTTTGGCGATACTCAAGAATTTGCTTCTACTGCGATTGCATGCCTGCGCCTTGTATTAATCCGGCATTCGCTGAAACCATCTCTGCGCTTCCGTCGATTTCAAGTGCCAAGTGCCAAATCAAGGAAATACAGTATTATGTGCGATTCGAATGGTTTATACTCCCCATCGATAGAAAGCGATAACCAAGAAACGCAAAGGAGCTGCGGGTTTCTGATTGCTGTAGAACAGACCTGGAGCAGTTCTTAAACCTAAGCACTCGCACATGCAGCTAGGTGGAGATAGCTAGTAGGCAGGTGCAGCAATTCTCTCTCTAATATTTTATCGCAAAATGGTAGCTGATAGAGATATCTCCGTGGCTAGCGAATCCTAGGGCGGAATAGTCGATGGGAAAAGGGATAAAATTAATGAAAATTCCAATACCTGTAATTAGTAGATAAAAGGAAGTCCGCTTTCACCAAAAAAATGGCTGGTGCTGATAAAACATGGGTTATGGCCAAAATTATGCATACAAGCATATACGGCGATTGTCTGCGGTTGAATAGCGAATAGCGCTGATTGGTGGCTTTCGACATTTCGCCGTATCTTTGACTATGCATCCGAGAATTTGACGCCCTCTTCTTCGAGGCTGGCCCCAGGAAATAAAGCTGCCTTTCCTTGAGCTTCCAAACAGCCAATCGCCTCTCGAATAAGCCACCTATTGCCATTCACACAAAGAAGCAAAGAACAGGAATGTATATTACACATCTACCCAGCACGAGCACAAACACGAAAAGGCCATCGCGAATAAATTGAGAACAGGTCTATGAAGAAAGTTGTTGATTGCTTTTCGACAAAACGCACGGGTCCATGTTTTCAAAGGGAGTGCCAATGGCGACATCCCCACTGTGCAGCTCGTAAATGGTAAACACCGCTCCCAGCATGCCGGCTGCTCGAGCATGGGCCCACAGGTCCACTGCCACCTTTGCTCCAAAGAAATTCAGAGAGAAAGAAATTTAACAAGGCGACAACGCGTAGTTTTTGAAAGCCAAAATACTAGTTATGAGATAAGTCTCTAAAGAAGCATAACAAATTATGACAGCTAACTACTGTTCCTGTTCCTTTTAACTGTGCATTTGAAGTACCTCTGAAGCTGTTCGCCACGTGAGTCGAAGCCGACCAGTGGTGGTGGCCACGGTCTCTTGTGGATTGCTCGCAAACGTGGCTGCGTCCTCGGGCTGTTCCCATGTCGCAAACCCTTCACCTAAGAGCTTGGATACGACTGCTGCTACCCCAGCAGGCGACAGGGTTCGCTGAATGGTAGGGTTAGTCCAGAGCGGGATTTTGCTGGGGATGGCAGCCCATGTATTGGTTTCGGCTGCCCAGTCTTTGATGAGTTTGCACCAAATCTAAACCGCGAAAACCACCACCAGGGTTAACTATGTAGAAGCTTGATATGACACCAACGCGCGTATGCAAATATGTGCTCGAATAATTCTGTATGTACAGATTTCATAAAGCATGAGTGTTGCGGAATGTCTCCCCACACTGCCCCCTCTAGTGATTGGAAATCTCCATATAAAACGCCACTAAGTTAGCAGGGATTTACTGTAACAATGAGTGTTTGTAAATGTAGTTTGTACCTCGAGTTGCTTCTGCCTAGTTTCTTGCACAGGCTGAAGAGTATAAAGTGGAGGAAAATTGAACCTGTGAAATCAGAGTTCAAATTAGAAGGGCTCTAGTTAAGACTGAATACAAGAAATTAAAATGGACGAACAATTCAGTCGTAGCGCTTGCTGATGAAGCAGAAGCCACTGCGTTGATTGACGCCATTTTTATAGTAGCTTGTGTCGAGTTGGTTTATCTCGATACAGTAGTCGTGAGCTCAAACTTCTAATGACAAGCCGAAGATGGAGAACTTGTGAATCATCCAGATTTTCCGCAGTATGTTGAGGGAGAGCTCTATCCTTTATACCTTGCTCTAGTTAGGACTATTATCACATTCGATAGAATTGCAAGAAAGAGTTTGCTCACTACTCAACACTACTCGCTACTCGCTACTATCTGTAGTACTGTACAGCGTAAAAGAAGTTCTAGCTAATTACTTAGACGACTCCTTGTGGTCGTACTGTAGGACTGTAGGTGTATACAGACGAACGACTACAGTACGACGACTTCACAAACTCGTGCTAGCTACTGTAGCTACTGTAATATTACTTGTGCACGTGGGCAGATACGTCCACTTCCTTCCCGATCTGTCAGACGGCGTTCCGGCTTACTCTTTTCGCAATGGCGGCAATTCAGGCTTCATCTAAGCCCTATATTTACTCTCGAAAGGTTCTTGCAGTAGATATAGGCTAGCTAATTGGCTGCGTTACTCTTATGAGATCATTCATCATCATCCTCATATATTTTTGTATGTTACGTGCTCATTGTAAATTCGTTCGATGATATCTAATTGCTTTCCCTGTTGCAGCCACCTCTTGACATTGCATTCGATGCCAAAGACAAGAACTACAACTTGATTGATTTTCGAGGCGTGCCTCAGGTTCGTTCCTCTAGAATATTCTAGCATAACCTTCCTTTAACCTGTTAAAGTTCTTAAAGACATGTTCGTATCAAAGCTGTTGCTCATCCTAGCAATACAAAGTATTTGCAACAACTGATTTTTTTTTCTTTTTTTTTCCAGAATCCAACATTTAGACCAGAAGAGCTAGAAGATCTGGTGGTAAACTTCGAGACGCGGCCACGCGATGTCTTCATTTGCACCTATCCCAAATGTGGCACGACGTGGATGCAACAAATTTGCCACCTTCTCTGCCACGGCGGCGAGCAGGTATCGCCTCAGTCTTTGCCGTTTGAACAAGACTCAAGGATGTCACCATAAATAATGAAAGGCTGCTAAATCCAATCTCTGGGGGAAGGGTAAATACTTGTCGAGCGCGTTCCAGTGCTATCAACCTCGTTTTGATAAAACACCGCTTTGCTTTCTAATTTCTAATCTCGTGTCCATGATTTCTCTTCGTTGTGCTTCATTCGACGCACATGCATACTAGGGCTCCTCTACCATGTACGCTACTGCCCCGTGGCTTGAAGCGCTCTGCGCAGCTCCCATTTTGCACGAGCGCGAAGCTTACAGCTATACTCTGGCGGACCTCGCCGCCAAGCCAACGGACAAACCGCGGTTCTTCAAGAGCCACGCCAACTATCCCGACTTACCCCGCGGCAAAAACCCGTGAGTTCGTGGTTTTGGGCAGCAACGAACTCACAAATATGACCTCTTTCCTATGCGGCTGTAAATTCGCAACCGGGAACATTACTACGATTATTCCCGCACTGTTTTTGAGCCTACCAGCCTTTCTGTTTACTTTTTCCAACTTCATCCAAGCATTATTTGGCTCACGTGCTTCCTTGCACCGTCATCTCATCATTCTGGCTACTCCTAGAGAAGGGATCAAAACCATTATCGTGGCGCGCAACCCGAAGGACACGTGCGTGAGCCTCTGGCACCATGCTCGCGAGAAGCCTGAATTCAATGCGCACGGCGGCGCCCCTAGACCGGGCACCGATGACCCTCCTGCCCCCGTGCCAGTGGTGTGGATTTATTTGCGCGCACAAATGCATTGTACTTGATTTGTTTATTTTGCTGATGTCTGTTTGTACCTCTGCTTCTATTCCTTTTTTTTTCTCTTTTTTTTCGCTCAAGAAAATCGTCGTCATGTGCAAATAGTTTCATGGGTTTATTGCTTCATTCAACTCCGTTTTATCTTGTGCGAATCCTATCTCACGCCTACCATGTGCTTTGTACACAGCTTGGCTTCCAATTTTGATCTTATACTTGCGTGCGTGTACCTGTTCTATGTGTGCCTGGTGTGCACTGGGTAGTGCGAGAGCTTCGACGACTTTGTGCATTTGTTTCTCGCGGGCAAGGC
>Ga0307982_1000804_pt1 | contig 24986 bp, 14 predicted proteins | sample OrgLakmetagen989_FD_201847 | JGI IMG/M metagenome (GOLD analysis project Ga0307982, IMG submission 201847) | Saline water microbial communities from Organic Lake, Antarctica - #989 | ecosystem: Environmental > Aquatic > Non-marine Saline and Alkaline > Saline | place: Antarctica: Organic Lake...
CGGAACAGCACTTCATCCAGGATTGCGTGAGCGGTCAACTGAGCCCCAGGTGCAAAAACCTTTGTAGGGGTGGCAAGGGGAGCCGTCACCTCACTCCCAACCCCGGTGGAGTGGCTGGGGGGGTCAGAGTTTCCAAAGGGCCCCCTCCACAGCCAACTCAAGCCATCTCCATAGCCACTCTTGTTCTTATCGCCAGTGGTGTTCTTGGTTGCATCAGCTGGCACAGGGCGCCCAGTATGCAACCCAAACTCGTCCTGCACTGCACTCCACGGAGACGGAACAACACTGTTCATGATCTCGCCTGCGAGGGATTTCCCGTGGCTAGAGCGAGGTAGAACAACTCCCGGAACAGGGGTGCTTGAGCTCATTAAGCCACAGTCCGGAACATTGACACTGGCCTGTTCCGCCTTTGAAGCAGCTGGGCGGGAGGCAGAGTGCACAAGCGCGTCGACCATGCGTTGCTCAGCATCCAAAGGGGGAGGAGGGGGGCTGAATTCAGGCATGCGTGGATCCAGAAGGACCACCCCCTTGATTGGGCACTCGTCTCGGGACACTTTGTTCGTGGTTGCATCAAGCGCGTCACTGCGAACGTTGCGAGCCGCAAACTTCAACGTGCTCAGCCAGTTGTAGTGAGTGGCCAGCAGCATGACCCCCTCCTCAAGCCCCTCGTCATCCCCTCCCAGATCCACTCCGTTCAACACATCTGCCAGCTCCAGTGCATGGGCTTCGCTGGTGGGGGGGGGTCCCACGTAGGGTGGCAGACAGTCCCACCCCCCCACCGCCGAGGCATTCAGCAACCTGCCCGGGCCCTCTGTCCTGCTGGCCAACTCAAGCGCCAGGCGGCCGCTGTCCACTTTCCACAGTACATCCACAATACCGTCGTCCGTATCCGAAACACCGGATTCGCTGTCCAGTGCGGCTAGCTCAGGGCTGTGTTTCGCCAGGCGCCGGCGCTCAGACACGGCGTAATTAGTGGCACGTGTGACAAGGGTAGCGGCTTGGGCTGCAGCTGTTGCAATTTGGTTGACACTGGCATTGTCTAGCTCCTCGTAATTCACATCGTCATCATACAGCGAAAACTCCGCAAAAGACTGTCCATGGAACTCATCTGCAGCTTCTGCCAGATCTTGCAGCACGGTATTGAGCAGGGTGACTTTGCAGAGGTTGGACAGGGCTGTCCATTGTTCCTGGATGTGTTCCAGCATACAGTGTGCGTGCCACCGCTCCTGTCCGTGGGTAGCACTGGAGATCATATGCTGCACCGAAGACTCCTGTGAGTCACCTGTCACCGCCAAGCGGCTGCCACGGGCAGCTGTGCCTGCCTCGGCGGAATTACTAGGCGGCGTTCCGCCCGTCTGCTTCCTGGTGGAGGGCGTTTTTGCGTACTGCTTTGCGCGAGCTGGGCTCAAGATCGGAACAGATCCAATTGGAATAGGGTCGTATCCCACCGGCAGTGGAGGTGTATTGGCCACCACTGCTGTCAGCTGTGCCATACCCACCCCCCCTGCCGCATTGGTGCTGCTTTCTAGGGCCATGCTTTGCAGACGGTCAAACCAAGTGCCAGCCTTGGACACAGGTGCCACCACTGGCCAAGCTATGCCTTGCACAGGAACACCACTGGTGTTGTTGGACTCAGATGCGCTGGACTGTCCTTTGTCCACTCGCCCATCAGGGTGCAACTTTAACTTGGAATACGGAGCTTGCAACGCGCCCTTTTCCGCGTGTTCAGCGTTGGGAAGACTGTCCTGCAGTTCCTGATGCAATAAGGGCCCCCACAGTAAGCCATACCTGTCAGCCACTTCCTGGGCACCCCCCCTCTCCACCCCCCAAGACACCCCATCCAGGTCTCCTCGCCGGGCGCTGTGCTGTAGCCTGCCAGGAAACGCGGAGGATAGCACCCTGGTGACATCAGCATATGCCTCGTGCACCCCGAAGAGGAACTGGTAGTCACTAGCCCCCCCCCCAATGCCCCCCTCACCCCCCGCATGGAACATGCTCAAGTCTACAAGGGGGGTGCTGGCACTGAGCGCACGTGCGATCTCAGGTCGTGCCACTGAGCTTAGCAGAGTGGAGTGCATGTCTGCAACGCTGCATGCAATGGCGAGATACGTGTTATGTTCCGCGTCGCTGTTCCACTTTCCCCAGCTCATGAGTGGCGCGATTTTCGCATGTCCAGCTTGAACTTCTTCGGTCCAGCTGCCCGCTTCAAATCGAGCCGGGGGCACATCCGCTAGACCAGCGTCTGCAAAGCATGCAGCTGGTGCTGCCTTGGCAAGAATACCCATCACAGCGCTTTGCGCGTCACCTGGCCCAGCAGGCTCCCCCGCCATATTCAGAAGGCTGGGGGGAATAATGTGCCGAAGGGCGGTGGCCAGTGCCTCCAGTTCCGGAACTCGGGCAGCAACAGAAGGTGGAACACTTGTTGCCGTGCTGCCTGCTGTGCTGCCCTGCATGGCATTGTCCTGGGCAGCTGCAGCGTCGGCAGCGCATTTCAGCAGGCGGGCCTTGGTGTCACTGCGGAGGTACTTGAAGGCAACTGCAACAAGAAAGTTCTGTCGGAGTGTTCCCAGTGGCGTGACGTTGATGGGATCACTGTGCATAAGCAGTGCCAGCGCGTCCGCTGATGCGCTTGAAGTGCAACGTGGAAACGGAACGTTCACCTCCCACCGAGTTGACAGTGGGGCAGAGCCGTTTGGTCCAGCCACCTTCACAGCAAATGATCCCTTTCGCAGCCATTGAAGCCCCACTGCTGTCTGCTCCGGGCGAAAGTCACAAGCGCCCATGACACGGCTCATGGTCGCGTGCAATGAGCGGTCCGGGCCAGGAGTGAGTTCAGCGTGGCTGTATGAAATCACACGGGTGTGCTTTGCGAGCGCGATTTGCAGCTCGTGAGCCATGGTTGTGGTTCCGCAATTCATGATGATTGTGGGGGCGATGTTGCCCTCTGGTCCAATTGGCTGGCTGCGCCCCATAACTGTAACGTTGACGAAACGCCCATCTGAAAGTCGCAGGCGTTGGTGACGCGTGTCAGGCGGTGTTTCCGACAATGGAAGGCGCTTCATGCCTGCAAGGAACACAGTGAATCTGACCGCAGAACAGGCCAGTACTGCACAAAAACAACCCACTGCACGATATTTTGGCGTGGATTTACGCACCTTTGTCATCTTTGATGACATCTGTGAAGTTTCGCCGCTGTGGGTTCCACCGAGCGCCGGTGTGGGCCGGTGCATCCGCAGACCCGCTCAAATACTCCGCACCCTTCAGACGGATGCCCAGCATAGAGTTTCCATCCTTGTCTGCGCCCTTGTCGTGCTTGGTCTGCACCGCTGCCCGCTTCGCCGCTTGAGCTTGTGCCGCGAGTTGCCCCGGGGATGCGTATGTGGGAAGGGCGCCCTCTCCGCTCGTGTATCGACGGGCACCCCCCACCCACGTGTCACGGGCTGGTAGGGCAGGATCATACATGCGCTCAATACGGGATGCGTGCCAGCCCACCACGGGGGCAATAGCGGCCAGGATCCAAGGGAGGATGAGCCACAGGGGGGGGGCCTCGTCGCCGTCATGGGGCCCCTGCTGTGGGCCGACACGGGGGGGAGGCTGGTTGGGGTCTGGCTGCCGGGAGTTGGGTTGCGGTTGCATGGCGTAGGGGGGGGCTGCAGGCTGGGGGGCAGCCTGGGGTGCCAGAGGTGCGGCTGGCAGAGACTGCGGGATAGGCTTTGGCTGAAAGCCTGCCTGGCCAGACGATGCAAACCTGGAAGGCACATTCGAATTGCCGACGTCGTCTGCAATAGCTCCAGATTGTATTTGAGGCGCTTGTGTGTAGCGGCTCTGCATCGTAGCACATTCGTGAGAGAGTGTTTGGCAAGGGGCAGCCGCAAAGCATATTGCGTCGATTTCCGCACGCACCTGGTTGAGATGTGCCCCGGGTCGCACAAGATGAGCACGGCCACGTCGAATACCTGCAGCCCGTATACCTTGCATTATACGTGTATTCTTGCTATCGACGTGAGCGTGGTCTCAAGATTGGCTTCTGGACGAGCCGCCTGACATGTGAGGAGAAATATGTCTCCTGCTGTCGACGCAAAACAGCTTGGACGCCTGCTTGCAGGACAGGTATGGAATAAAATGTGTATGGGGCAGTTGACTCGTGCCAGTGAGTGCGCACTATCATGGCTGCTTGAAAATACTCTTGCTTTCCTAAACTGTCAAAATAGAAGCCGCCATCCCAAGCAATCTGCCCCCCTCACCTCGGCATCCCAAGCAGTTTCCACCGCAGCAACTCATCAATACAGCAATACCAATCCCGACAATAAATACGATTGATTCTTTTTGCTTTCTACGAGTTGCATGAGGCTTCGGCAGTGACTGAAGCACTCACCAGACTCACACAAAAAACACTTCAGCCGAAAGGCACAATGGCCAGCGGAGGCGGGCCACGACCACTCATTGCCAAAGGGCAGGATGGTTCCGAAATGGATGTTAGTAGATGGGTTGTAGTATACCCTTGCTACATCGATGAAAGCAAGTCCCGTGCTGGTGGTCGCAAGCTTCCCAAAGAGGCTTGTGAAGGATGTAAGCAAGCGAGTGGCACTGCACGTATTGCACTCGCTTCACTGAGCTACAACACAGGCACTGATGTCCATTTTGTTGATATGATGGGCTGCTGCGAGTCATTGAAACTCAAAGCATGTGCTGAAGTACGCCCCTTTCCCCCCTGGCAGCCAGCGTTTCGTGCCGAAACTCCGTGCTCCTTCGCAGCCAAACAAGCAGCACCCCAGGGACTGGGGAAGCAGCGGCCGCATTCGAGTACAGCTGAAGACAGATGGTGGCGAATTTGCACACGAATCACTGCGTACAAGTGAGTACATATGCAGCTTGCTCGCTGTTTGCTTGATGCATGCGAATCAACAGGTGCACAATGTCATAACCCTACTACCATCACAGGGGAGCAAATCATGCGGGCAATCGCGCAACTCCTGCCAGAGCATCCCGCGAGAAAGCACCGCTTTGAGGCCATGGCCCAGCGAAGGGCGCAAATGGAGGCTCAAATGGCCGGACAGGGGATGGCCGTGCCAGGCATGCTGGGCGCAGACCCAGCGGCAGCTGCAGCTGCCGCCGGTGGCAAAACCAAGAAACCAAAGAAGGGCAAGAAGGCAAAGAAAGGCAAGCGCTAAGGTGTGCCACTGTGTGTGTAGTGTGTACACCCACGATCCTCCCCCCCCCTGTCTGTTACAAACAAGCAATTCATGAACATTAAAAACCAGGCACATTGTCTACTCGTGCATGGCTGCATCTTTCAGCTGCTGTAGGCGCTGTGCCATTTGTGGTGACCTGTGCACTCGTGCGCTTGGCGCAGGGTGCTGTGGGCGGGGGTTGGGAGAGGCGGCGCTGTCCCTGCCTGCAGCCGCACCCACATGGAAATGCTGCTCCTGGATAGACCCTGGGGTGGCGTTTGGGTCCGTGTGAGTGCCCATACTGCCGGATCCAAGCTTCTCTGTGTTTTCTGGATCTGTGCCAACATACCTACACAAGCCGTAATGCTGGCAAGAGTACCCGCGCTCGCGCTGAGCCTGGACCTTGGTGCGGAAAATGGCGGAATTTTCAGGTCTGTTGCGTTGCAAGCTGTGTTCCAGAACACCTTGCTTGTTGAAGTCGCTCGACAGGCGGGATAGTATGAACACTTCTGACAGTGCGCGCAGGTCACACGAGCCGTCCGCGCACCTGTCAAACCACCAAGCTGACTTGGAAAAGCCATGACCGTGGAAACGCTCATCAAATGGCACAATTGGCCACGGCAAAATGGCGTATGGCTCGAAGCCCATAGTGTAGCGTGTACGTTGAGGGGGGCTGCACCACCTTCTGGGCGTCCAGCGGCTGATGTTCATGAGCCCGCCATACGCAGACCTGTAATCGCGCATGTGGAAAATGTCAATGGTGTGGTTCTCCCGCAGGGCCTGGATTGTGTCGCCCTCCATGTACACAGCTGGCCGGAAGTGGGCAGGTGCAAGCCTAATAGCAGTTGCATTGCGCAAAGCATCACCGCTGCTGCGCGGGAGGGAATCAGCAACACAGTCGACCAAGCGCGACACTGCGTCGGATTGGGTATGCTGCGGATCATTTGTTTGCCCTGGGCGCTTTTGTCGAGCAATTGCCGCACCCATGCTCGCAAGTACCTCTGCCTCAACCTCTAGAGCCTGCGGTGTGCTGCCGTTGGGCCTGGATGGCAATTGCGCCTGTGGGTGCACCTCCATCGCTTGGATGACCCACTTGAGCTTCTGTTTTGTGATTTCTGCGCCATCGCTTCGGGCAACGCGGGTGTGATGGGCGAGCAGCAGGCTGAGCGCTGCAGCGTTTGTTGAGAGTAGACTGTCTACATCAATCAGCAGGACATGGGTAGGGGACGGAAGAGTGACAATGCTGCCAAGTTCAGCATTGTCATTTGTGGCCTGTACCTCAGCCACTGCAGCCCCTGGTACTTCAGGCTGGCCAGCCTCGGTCAACCTTCCTTGAGCTCGCTGCTGGGCAGCCAAACGCTTGTGGGGCTCTACCCCGTTTACTATGGAAAGGGGCCAGCTAGCGGCTGCATTCCGCATGATGTTAAATGGGTAGGGGTTCGGCTGACCGGATTCATTGCTGCCACCGCCCAAGTCTAGAACAAGGTGCAGGGAAGCCCACGTAGACAATGCCTGCACACCATGAATTGAAGGAACATACGGAGCTCATGTAAACTGGGGCAGACCTACGGAATCTGTTTGAAATGTGGAAAAAACGCTGAAAAACTCTGCTTCAGACTTTACAAGCACAGCAGCTGATACACAGCCACTCCACCCGTCGATCAAGTCCGTGAGCATAGAAAGACGCTCAAAGTCAAGATGGGTAGCCAGCAAAATATATGGGGATGTGCGACATGTTGCATGCGATGCTGTTGTGGCAAATTGAGACACTTGGTACTGCACTGCTGTGGACGAATTTGCTTCAGGCGCTGGTCCATAGGTACGAAGCCCAAGGACAAAAGCTTCAGCAGATAAATCCAACAGCGGCACATGGAGATATCCAGGGACATAGTTGGCTAGTGTCTCGTCGTACTCGCTTGGATCTGCGAGGCATGTGTGACGATTCAAGCGCAATGCCAGAATCACCGCAACGCTCCAAGCAGCTTTCAGCATGTTTGTCCAGCTACAGTGATGGCCGAGAAAGAGTCTGCCTCGCAGATGAAGAATGTGCATCCGATGCTTTTGGTGAGTTGGGTCGCGTGGTCTGACGGAAGCACCGTTGCTATGTTCGCTTTGACCCGACAGGCACCAGTTTTGAGCTCTTGTGTGTGGGAGCGCGAAAGCGAATCTGTATTGCCGACCACAGGCAAAGTGTTTTCCCGGCCTGCAATGGATGAGACACCAGTTCAACTTTGGAATCACTGCTACGACACCTCTGCATCTGCATTTCGCGTTTGCGCGGCAAAGGCCAAGCTGCATTGACAACTTTTCGAAGTTGACCCCCTCGGAGGCCAACCACACTCCCCTGAAATAGTGCCGAAGCTACATCGTGTTGAATAACGTGAGACTCAGTGGATTGACTGTAAAATCACTTATATTTGCCTCGTTAACCTCCTCGCATGCAATAAGCCGACGCCAAGCGTCAGCTCGAGTCTGTGCATTTTCCGCTCAGCTCAAACTCGTCAGTCCCGAACCCACGTTAGCGTGTGCTCCCCCTGACCCAGACAACCACCATGTCTTCTTACTTTGATGTGTTGGACTCCGATGATGAGGCACCAGTCCAGAAGGTCGCCGCCCCTGCTCCCGCTGCTGCTGTGAGCAAGAAGGCGCCTGTTGGCGCTGCTCGCCGCAATGCTGGTGGTGCTAGTGAGTTCCATGTTTGTCTTTCGATTCGAAAATGTGTTGGCTCAAAACCATTCCCGGATTTTTGTTGATGTTTTGCTGTCACTTTTTCTCATCGCCTCGCAATAAGCAATACCTCACCGTGCTGGTGGAGTGCAGGCAAGAGCCGCAGCTCTGGATTCACCAAGACTCAGAACGAGGGTGCTGTTACCGGTCCCCGCCGTACCGAGCGCAAGTACGTTATCAATTAGCATTTGATTTGGTTTTCTGGGCATTGTGCTCGCCTTGCTCCAAAGGCAGCCATCTCAGCTGAACCATTTGGCGTGGTAGCGCCAAATCAGAACGCCAGTCCGCACATTCGTTTTTTCTTCTGCAGCCGTGATAGCGACCGCTCAAGCCGCGGCGGAGGCCGTGGCGGGGGTGCTGGTGGTGCACCTCGCTCTGGCAAGCGCGAGTTCGACCGCCGTAGCGGACGCCCCGCTGCTGGTGCCAAGGGCACCTCTGAGGCTGATGCAGTGCTGCAGTCTGCCATTGAGGCCGAGGCACTTGCCCCCACCGACGGTGAGACCCCTGTCGTGGATTCCACGCCCGTGGAGCCCGAGCCTGAGGACGTAAGTTGACCAGTTTGCTGCCAACCTGTGCTTGTTTATGGGTTCCCCTGGCAATCTGGCACAATTGCGGCGTTTCGCGCGAGCTGCATGAAACTCCCACACTTCATTCTGTTGCGCTGTTCCCTGCAATTCCTCACAGGTTGATTTTTCACAGAGCTACGTGTCTCTGGATGCTTACCTGAAGCAGGTGTCTTCCGAGAAGTCTGGTGCCGCATTTGCCGGCGAGAAGGCTGCCCGTGACGCCAAGCCCGAGGCTGTTGCTGGCCGATCCCACAAGAAGGACGACACCCTCCCAGAGGATGACGTCAAGGCCCTGCTGGGCAGCGGGCTCACCCAGAAGAACTCCAAGAAGGCTGCCAAGGCCAAGACCACCGTCGATGTCAAGACCCTGGCCTTCAAGGCTCCCCGTGAGGACCGCCCCCCCCGCGAGGACCGCCCTCGCCGCGACGGTGAGTCCCGTGGACCCCCCCGTGATGGCCCCCGTGGCCCCCGCCGCGATGGTGAGTCCCGTGGACCCCCCCGTGATGGCCCCCGTGGCCCCCGTCGTGATGGCGAGTCCCGTGGCCCCCGCCGCGATGCCGGAGCTGCTCGTGGTGGCAGCCGTGCAGGTGGCGCCAGCGCTGGTGCCCGCAAGGCTGCCCCTGCCCCCAAGGCTGGTGACTTCCCAACCCTGGGCGGCAAGTAAGCCTTGCGAGCCGACGGCTAGCGGCCCCGCCATGGGCATTGCTTGTTCCACAGTGCATCTGACACACATGTCATGCGCTGGGGGGTGAGAGGTGGCCAGGGCCTGGGTTTGCAGTGTTGTTTTGCCGCGGGGTGGGTGTAACATGTTGACTGGAGGGCAGAGCAATGCACATTGACAGCACGCACACACACACTTCGCTACTTCTCATGCATTCGACCACGTGTGTTCCGTGTTCCTATAGGTCCATGTGCATGGTGTCTTGCACCTTCTTGACGTAGTCGCCCTTCTCCAAACAGCCCTCGCACGCCACGCCACGCTCATTGAGGATGTTCTTGAGCTGCTTGACACGCAGCTTGTTCAGGTTCACCTTGGACAGGTCCAGCTTCTCAGGGAAGCGCAGAGAGCACACCTCGGGAGTGGCGCGGGCAAGCTTCTTGCAGACGCGGTCCACTGGGGCACCAACCTTCACGGCGGTGGAAACATCCCGCTTCACTGGGGTCAAGTAGTAGCACTGCAATGCAAACAAAGTGTTCATACCAGGCATTGACGGCAAGAGGCTAGCGTGAAACGTACCAGCTTCTTCTCCTTGCTGTCCTTCTTAGTGCCTTTGCAAAAATCAATCAATGCCTCCTCCACAACTTCCTGCTTCTTGTAGTCAGCCTTATCAACACGACCGAGCACTTGGTCAATGACCTTTTTGCACACTGCAAGTCGTGGTTGTGCATTATGGTAGCTTTCCACGGCAGGCAACAGCAATTAAAGCTCATGACGCAGATAAACAAAAAGCATAAACACACTTCAAAACAGTCCACACTGGATGTTGGTTCAACCCACGTAGGCTGAAAGCTGGAACCGGGAACTCAGGGCCTTTCTATAGGTATGGCATTGCCATGCTGCTCGCTTGCTGCCCACAATGCGGCACTCAGCACACAAACATTCCATGACACGCCGCCAGCTGGCCGCAAATTCCGCACCTTCACAGTCCTTGGGGTCCTTTCCTCGGGCCTCAACAGAGGCACTGCTCAAGAGCATCAGGCATGCCACAATTGCGGCAAACAACTTCATGCTGCTGGTGCTGGGATGTGCTGTAGGTAGATGAACTCGACTTGGGTGACAGCGAAGACTGGCTCCTGTGCAGGTGACAAACGCAGCAAAAGCGGCAAGAATTGAATAAACATTGACGTTTGCATTTACATGCATTATTCGAGAAAATTTCAACACAAATCGAGGCGCGGCAGCTATCATAGCACCCCGCACTCTGCATGTTTAAGGCCAGACTGGCTGGCCTGCTCAGGACCCCTGAGATTGGGCTTCAGTTCAGCACCTGAAGCGCTGCGCAACTGGACTGCCGCCGGCTGGCCCAGCATTGGTGAGCAAATCAGTGCACAAGCCAACGCTGTTGAAGCTGAAGGTGCATTCTGCCCGCAGTGTGCTGCAGAAATTCACTTCATAGACCTCATGGCAAGTTCAGGATGTGTCGCTTCGTGTGTCGGCTTGCTCCACCGAACTACCGGCAGCTCAAAGTGCATCTGGGCCGTTTCTCGCTCCAGCAAACACGGCCAACAAGATATTCAGGCACTTGATGTTTTCCTTGGTGGCAGTGAATTGTTCAAGCAGTTCGCCACGACTGATGAATCTGGACGGCGAAGCAGCGTTACTGCGGCTCGTCTCAACGGCAGCGCCAGCAAGAAGCGAGCTTCATCAGCTGAACTGTGGCTTGTGGCCATATTTGAACTGTACGATTAAGTGCACTGTGCTACAGCTCGTGTTTGTGTCGAATTTCAAGCGTTGCAGAGAAATGTTGGAATCGCAAAAGCACTGGACCATGGCTGTCCTGCACGAAGCTGCTCGAGCCAGCTCCGAAGCGCCGATCCCTGCAGCAGCAGGCGCTGCAGCACGAGCCGCAGCCACTTCCCACGCAGCCTTAAGTACCATCCAGCTGTACGCGACTTCTTTGGTCCTGGACACGCCATTGCCGCCCCCGGGCCAAGTGCAGGTGCGCACGGCCGTTGGAGATGAGCACATTCCCTGGGAGTGCCCCCCCGTGAACGCCCCCCCCACCCCCCTTGACTCCCTTTGCATCCGCTTGCTATTCACATGTCTGCCCATTGACGACATTGTGCGCGTGTGGGGTGTGCTGCTTGCGGAGGGGAAGGTGCTGCTGCACGCGCAGCACTCCGCCCTCCTGTGGCCAGTGACTCACGCCCTCATGTGCATGCTGGCGCCACTGCAGTGGGCCCACACTACCATCCCCCTGCTGCCGCCATCCCTGGACCTGGAGACGTTTTTAGACGCCCCTTGTCCGTTTCTTGTGGGAGTCACCACAGGGCAGCTGCACTCGGCAGGGGCGACTTTGAGCCAGAATAGACGAGCAGCATGGAGCAGCTCACAACACCAAGACAGCAACAAGGGGGGTATCCTTGCTGCCTTACGCTCCCCAGGTGGCAGTCGCAAGGCCCCAGGCGGGGGCAGCAAGCCCCCCAAGCATGTGTCAGCAGTGACTCCAAGCAACCTGCCCGAGGATGTGACCCTTGTGGATTTGACGGGGGGGGCTGCGCATGTTCCCTGTGACAGCGGAACGGCACCTGTGCCCGCCTATCTGGCGGACCAAATGCTGCAGGTGTTGCAGCGATCGGCAGCGCATTTGTATGCGCCCACTGCCGCCTCCCTGCTCATGCACGACTTGGATGCGGAAATTGGTAGTCGCACCGCCGGGTGGGGCCCCGCTGCCGCAAAGGCCCTGGCGCCAGTGGCCCCAGAGCAGCCGGAGGCGGCAGGTGCTTTCGCAGGCAGCACTGCTGCAGGTAGCAGCAGCAGCAGCAGCGGTGCCGCCCAGGACACGACTGCAGGCGCTGCCGCTTCAGATGGCAAGGCATCAGGCCTTGAAACCCCAGCACACACCACTGCAGAGACTGTGTTCCACTCCACCGGCAAGTTCAAGCGCCGTAAAACTGTGAATGTGTTCCGGGATGCGATGGTGTCGCTCATTGGGGATTTTGACGACTTCCTGGTGCACGATGAGCACGTGAAAGGGGGTGCAGGGGGGCTCAAATTTGACCACGCGGCAGCCATTGCTGCCCGCTGTGACGTGGGTGAGCTGTATGACCAGCTCGTGCGCTCGCAAGCATTTGCAGCGTTTCTGTCCTTGCGTCTCTCCCCCGCTGGCGCCCTCTCCCCTGGTGTGCTGTGGTTTGACGCAGTGGTGGACGCAGCAGGGGGGGGTGAGGGGGGGGGTGCTGACGCCGCTGCAGCCCTACTGGGGGAGACCGATGCGCCGCATGTGAGTGCGGCGCGGGCTTTCCTGAAGGACGCATCCTTCCATGTGTGCCGCTCTGTGATCGTGCCTGCCCCCCTTGCTGCCTCAGGGGGGGGGGGGTCTGTGTGGCGCAGGCAGGCAGACGCACAGGCAGCACTGCAGATGCACACACCTCCTCCCATCGGGGAAATGCCAAGTGCTGACGAGCTGCAGTTGCAGCTGGTGCGTGCGGTGGGTGTTCTGGATGGAGACGGAACAGGGGACAGGCGCCGCAGCAGCCTGCAGCATCGACGACAAAGCAGCGGGAACACACTTGCTGCATGGCAAGCACCCGTGTTCCAGCCCATCCAAGAACAAGATCTCAAAACGCGTTCCTGGTTGTCTCGTGTCTGGGGGGGCAGCTCCAAGGGGACACAGCCCAACGACCCCCCCTTGACTGGCTTTGCCTCCCCCCCTCTGGGAAAACGCAGTATGGTGGCACATACACCAACCGCGGCATCCATGAGGAAAAGCCGACGGAACACAGCACGGAACATCAACCCGGACGGTGTGCCTGGCAGCACAGTGCCGCAGGCTCCCACAGACTCTGAACCCCCAAAGGCGTCTTCTGCTGAAGCAAATATCAGCACCAAGTGTGCAGTAAGTTCTCCTGTCAGCTTGGTGGATTTTCAGGCACCTGCCGGTGCCCGTGGCAAGGTGCAACTGTTGCTGGCTGACTTGGAGGCTGACATGCTGTGCGCATGTTCAGCTGTTCTCAGTATAAACACCAACATTGGACATGAACAAAGCTCATCAAGCACTGGCTTTGTTGGTGCAAGCGTGGAGGGGGGTGCAGGGGGGCTTCAGGGAGTTGCAAGCCCCACACGCCGAGCAGCTGAGCGCAGCGCCGGAACATGGCCTGTACATAGACGGAACACCAGTGCAGTATCCCAAGACGGGTTACCCTCAGCTGTACTGTGCTTCATGTGCGGCCAGCTTCAACTGAAGTCGGAACAGGGCCCGCCGATCACTTTTCATGGAGTGCAGCGCTTGGCAAGCGACACGCTGGTCTCCCCTGTGTTCCAGCTTGACCTGCAACAGGAACAAACATCCAAGGGCCTCGCCTTGCTTCTTCGTGCTCACACACACTCGCCCCTCTCTGAGTTGCTTCGACGCAGTGTGGTGGTGCTGCCCCCCCCTGACACCCCTGCCGGGGCTGCTATGAGGCAGAAGCCTGAAGCTATCCTGAAGCGCAGTGTGAGCACTGCAGGGGTTGCTTGGAGCCCCCCCCTGCCATTCCACATCTCCAGCGCCATGAGGGAGTCAGTGGCGCGAGACCAGGCCCCCCCCAGTGACGACTCCGGGACCCCCCCTAAGACTCGGCGCCTGGGGGGGTCAAACGGGCACAGCAGCCCCGCATCACCAGGCAGCGCTGAGGCACAAGGGCGTCAAGCGCACCTGCAACAGAAAGCAACTGCGGCAGTGCAGCTTGTGCAGCAGCTGTATGGAGCATGGGTGCACAACCTCACTCCTGACAGCAGCTCATGCTCCCAGTCACTGCTCACAGCTGCATCGGGAGTGCCTCCATCCCCAGCTTCACTGAACAACTACATTGCACCTGGAACAAGAGTCAGCTTGGACCTGTACCGCGACTTGTTTGTGGCATATGGGGCCATGCGGTGCCCCAATGCCGTGCTGTTCCTTTGGGAGGAGTTCCAAGCGTGGCAAGAACAGCAGCTGCGCGCAGCCAAGAACATGGACGAGTTGATGGGCACTCGGAACAGCACATCCATGGACGAGCGAGCGCCATTGGACAGCCTAGCTTCAAGCGGAACACTCCAGAGTCACTGGTTGACAGCTGCCACCAGGGATGGCATGGGCCCATCGGGGGTGCTATTGTCCCCTACTGACACACCAGCCAGAAGCAGTGCTGACAGGCTCAGCAGTGACTCGGTTTTTGCTGTGCCCCCCCCTGATGTCTTGCTGCAGCCCCCCCCCCGGCACAGGGGGCGTGCGCGAGACAACTCTGCTTTTCAATCTTCAGACAGTTTGACTGCCATGCTGGACGCGATACATGGTGGGCGGCAATCAATGGGCAGCACAAATGCTGACTCAATAGTCCGCAGCCGGGCTGGGTCCAGCGGCAGCCTTGCCTCCGTCATGCGGCAGAGTTCGCTGGTGAGTCAGTGGATGGCCCAGGTGCGTTCCGTGTTCTGCGACACCCTGACAGCTCTATTGCAGTGTGGTGTAGTGGCTGATGCCCTGCGTCTCCTACTGCACGCAACTGGGGTGAGTACAGACGAGATGGAGCCGAGTGCAGGGGGGGGTGTATCGGGTTTTGTCCCCCCCCTCCCGGGAAGCCCGGCTCCCCGTTGTACCCCAGGCAGGGCCGTGCTTGGCTCTGAGAAGCACAAGCGCACCTCAGCGCTGGGCCCTCGTCATGCCTCCTCGACTGCCGCCCGCAAACAGCTGCAGGGGCTGAAGCACCGAGGTCGAGGGTACAAGCGACTGCAAGTGCAAGTGGATGCGCCGTGGCTGGGCCTGCAAGTGCAACCCCTCAGCACGAACCCAGAGCTCTGCCGAAGTGTTCTTGATTGGGAGCGTGTGTTCTCTGTTCTTGAAGAAACCAAAGTGACTCATGCTGACGTGGGGGGCAGCGCAGACAGTGGCTCATTCAGCCAGTTCGGCACTTCAAAAGAGCCATGCGACCTTGTGTCGCTGTGCGACCAGGTGCAGTCCGCACTGGCGGCACTGACGTGTATCGACACGGAACAGTTCGGCTTTGACACCAACTTGGGCTCCGTCAAGGCCAAGCAGAACACCGCACCCTCATTCGTGGTTTCACCCGAGAGCGACCAAACCAAACTGCAACTCATCGGCGACCACACCAAACTGCAACTCATCGGCGCCGTGGTGAGCGGTTTCTCTCAGCCCCACGGGCAACCCTCCCCGGCACAAGCGGCAGGGCTGAGGGCTGGCGACGTCATCCTGTGCGTGAACCACAAGGAGTGTCTCAGAGAAGAACACGTGCGTGTTCTGCAGTGCGTAACGGAAAAGACTCCGCCTTTGCTGTTCTCAGTGGCCAGGCCCCGACTGCAGCGGCCAGCTGTTTACAAATCAAGCACGCCACTCTCCCCAAGTACTGTGTTAAATGTGGAAAACGGGCAGCAAAAACGCACCTCACCACGTGGAACACATAATAGGGGGGCGAAACGCGAACGCAACTCACTGCCACCAGCTCGTTCCTCTGCCCGGTCAGCTCCATCTCGGGCATCCGGAGCAGAACACGGAACACGCGCAGATACCCATGATGTCGTTGTGGCAACCGCTGCACGGATTGGCATCCAGCTGAAAGGCGGAGAAAACCTACAGTGTCCCAGTAGCGACTGTGGCGCGGAACACACCGTAAGCCAAGCCATCGGATGCATGACTGCTGCGCATTGCACCGGCCCCCAGCGGGAGTACACGATTCCATGCCGGGTGTGTGGACACCGCTTTGCTGCACGGGTGCACGCATGTGTTCCAGCAGTCGGGGGAGATGTCCCGTCTGCAGATGCGCAGCAGGGCAGTTGGGTGCTGCTGCTTCCAGTAAACACTCTACTGGCAGCTGCTGCTGCGGGCACTTGGGGCACATTTGGTGATCTTGCTGCAGCACGTACCGATGTGTTCTGGTGCATCGTGCTGTTCTTGCTCGATGCTGGCACGCCTGAAGTTTTGAAAAAGGTGCTTGGGTGGCAGGGTCGCCACAGCGATCGTGATCGCAGCAGTGTTCTCAGTTGCAGCACTTCTGGCGATGACCATCTCGCTGCACAACAGCTCGCTGTGCGATGCAGGTCTGAATCTCTCGAAAGCATCAGCAGTGCTCGCCCCCCACCTGCTCCCAGGAACACCTCCGTTGTTCCGCCCTCTTGCCCATATGCGCAAGAACACAGCTCTGTTTCAGCCATTGCTGCCCTGCGCTTGCAATGCGTCCAGCTGCGTGAATCACTGGCTCACGTGGAGCAGCAGTGTGTGGCGCCTGTGTGGGAGGCAGCACAGGCTACGCTGCAGTCGCTGCAGGCAACGCGAGAGCAGCTGCGACAGTGTGAGTGGCGCCGCCAGCAATCCCTGGTAGCATCGGCCAGAACACGGGGGGGGGTGGCGGTGGTGGTGCGCTGTCGTCCCCCCCGAACAGCAGAAACTCACATTGGGGGGGGGATCAACCCCAGCAGCCCCCCCCTTGTGAGTTGCATGCCAGGGGGACGAGTGCTGCTGGATGACGGCGGCACCTCAGCGCATGGCTCTGTGATACGCTTTGACGCAGCGTTGGGGACAGACAGTCACCAAGCTGGTGTATACGCGCACTTGGAACACATTTCCACGGCCGCATTGTACGGAATGAATGGGTGCATCCTGGCGTATGGGCAAACTGGCTCCGGCAAGACACACACCATGCAGGGACCTGGCAGTCTGGGGGGGCACAGTGCGCCAAAAGATGGTTCTGTGTTCCAAGTGCAAGACTCATGCTTGGCAGAGGATGCCACAGCTGCTCACCATGGTGTCCTACAGAGAGTGCTGGCCAGTGTTTTTGGGGGGGCCCGCCTGGAGAACCATGTGCAGGGGGGCAACGTGGTGCTGGGGGTCACCATGAGTGCAGTGGAGATCCATAATGACACTTTCGTGGATCTATTACCCCCCGACGAAGGGGGTCAGGGGGGGGGCATCCCGGCCAAAGTGAGCATCCAGCGGTCCACAGGCGCCGATGGCGCAGTCTCGATCCACCTGCGTGGGGCCTCATGTATGCCTGTGGACTGTATGCAGACAGGGCTGGATTTGCTGCACGCTGCCTCCGACAGTCGCCGTGTGGCAAGTAACGGAGTGCACGCTGGCTCTAGTCGCTCCCATTTGTGCATTGTGCTGCAGGTGCGGGTGACACGCCGAGATGGCGGCAGCGGGAAGGACAGCACTGCTGCTGCAGCTAAGCTCGTCATCTGTGACCTGGCAGGGTCAGAGCGCCTAGGCGCCACCAAGCTGCACGAGGCTGCAGCAGGAGTAGGGGCCCTCAGCGGGGCCTTTGGGTCCCCCACGCCCAAGCAAGCAGCTGCCACAGAGCGCCTCAAGGAGGCACAATCCATCAATGGCAGCCTGACTGCCCTGGGGAATGTGGTATCAGCGCTGTCCAAGGGGGCCTCCAGCGCAAAGGAGGGGGGGGGTCCTGCGCGCCACATCCCCTACCGTGACTCCAAACTCACCTCCCTGCTGCAGGATTGCCTGGGCGGATCTGCTCGCTGCGCGTTTGTCATTGCTGTATCACCTGACGCACAGGACGCAGACGAGACGCGCAGCACACTTGCGTTTGCGGCACGGCTGAAGCACATTAAGGCATCCGCCGCCAAGGCCAACACACACCGCAGTGCCAGTGAGCAGCTGAAGGTAGCCTTGGCTGCAGCAAAGTCTGCACAAGGCGAGTGCAGTGCTGCAGCCGCTGCCTGTCAGAAGTGGCAGCGCAGAGCGGAAGCGGCAGAAGCTGCCCTGGCCAATCGTGCGTCCCGCGACTCAGTGGACAGTGCCGACAGTGCCGGCAGCACGGGCAGCCGGGGAACAAAGCGGAACAGGGGGGGGTCGTGGCAGTCACAGGGGGGGGGTGGCGGCGGCGGTCAGTCGGTGTCAGCTGCCACTGCTGCAGCAAAGCCTGCACCAGCTGTGTCGTTGCCACCTAGGCAGCAAGATGCCGCCACCGCCCCCGCCACACCCATCGCAGGGGCCTCCACGCCGAAGCGCCCTCGGGGTCTGCCCACTGCCGCCCGGTATGACATGAATGGGCGACGCATTCGATGATGGCGTGTGCTTTTGTTGTATTGCACGAGGAAAATTGAAATCAAATTCAACGCGCCTACTACTCAGCTTTTGTGGGAAATTCAGTAGCTGTGTCTCCATGTGCATGTGCATGTGCGCATGCATGACTTCAAGCAGTACTACCCTTTGATTAATTTCACGCAGCTGCGACACGTCGAATTTCCGCTCCATCCATCCCCCTGTCGAGCGCTTCATGTGTGGCTCGTGGCGCCAGCATCAGCTCGCCCCCGCCAAGCGCACTCGTCCCCCCCGGGGCACAGGCTCGGACGCCTGGGGGGGGGTTCCCTGTACAGTGCCCCCCCCAGATGGAGGGGGAAAGCGTACGCCCGTATTGGCCAACCACTCTCGACTGCCCGAAGCGGACCCCCCCATTGGCCCCGATCTTGAAATGGAGCCCCCCTCGACAGGGATAGTCTCCTCGTCCGCATGCACTACAGAACCCACAGATTCACTGCCGGAACGCTGCCTGTGCCCAGCAGGAACACCATGTGTGGGCGATGGTGTGAAGCCCCCCCCCTCTTGCCCCTCGCTGACACTGTGGGTCATGGGAGGCGGGAGGGATTCGACCCCCCCTGCAGCCACAGACCTCCCCCCCCCCACCCGCTCAGACCCGTCCTCCAGGGACGCAGATCCTGAGCGCTCAGATGCTGTCGTCAGCGCCTCTTGTGACTTTGCCTGCCATGCTGCGATGCGCTGAGACACAGTGCTGAGCTTCCCGTGGGAGCCCTCAGACTGCAGCAGGTCGCTGTGCGACATGCCTGCAGGCAGGTGCTCTGTACTGACAGCCAGCAAGGAACTGCGCACATTGCTGCCGGACATGCGTCTTGCACCCCCCCCCTTGTGGGACCGAGAGGTCTTGCTGCCCCCCCCCAAGGACACCCCTGTACCCCCCCCCTTGAGGGCGGACGCCGCCGAGCTCCGGTGGGCACGCTGCCTGCTCTGACCCGGGGGAACGCCGTTGCTGCCTGCAGTGTGCGCCATGTGCTTGTTGCCGTGGCTGGTAGCGGAGGCAGCAGCGGCCGTTAGCTTCTTCTGCAGGGCGGCAGTCTTGGCCTCCGCCTCCTGAGCCCTCTGCAAAAACGCCTTCGCTTGCTGCCGCATCAGTGCCATGTCGTTGGTTGAAATAAGCAGCAAGTTATACAGGCAGCACCGCCCGTTTTCCTGCACGTTCCGTTCTTCCGGCATGCGTTCCATGGTTTCTTCAACTGCAACCGCAGCACCCAGCTGCGTGATGTAGTACGCTGGTGACTGCACCATGCCATAGTCGTCCAGCAAACTGCTTGTTCCTTCGCCGGAACACACACAGGCTAGGTTGCGAATGCAGTTGATGGCCAGAGTCTGCAGCGCGGCGGCTTGGGCGTACTGCGGGCGGTGCATGATGTTAAGAACACCCTCTGCTGCAGCCTTGTAGTCCGTGTGTGCATCCCGCACACTCTCGAACACCAGCAAGTTGCTCAGTGCAGTCATGAGTTCTTCAACTTCCTCGCGCTGGCGACGCATGGGATGCAGGGTACTCACGATCACCTGCACAAGCCCATGGCTGGCCACGGCAGATGCTGTCTCCTCGTCGAAAATGCACTGTGACAGGTACTTGAAGGCGGAACATGCAGCCACGAACGCGTCAAAGTGTTCCGAGTTATCTGCGTCCAGGGAGTACAGCGCGTACACTGCCACTTCCGCGATATCCGCGACCGGAATTGGCACTTCCGCTATGCCCGACTGCAGTTCCGGAAAACGAAGCAGGTTCGCAATCGCCATCAGCGCGTCTTCAATTGCCGACGGTCGGAAGTGCAACGCCTCTTCTCGCAGCCCATGCATGGCCCACTCCACAGCGGAGTACGCCGAGACGAGGTCACTGGCGACCTGCAACTCCCGAGTGCAGGACACGCACCGCAGCACCCCCATTGTGGCGGTCAGCACATCGGCATGATGGCTGAAGGTGTGGGCGATAGTGGTGGCTACACCCGCCACAGTCAAAAAGGGGAAGTCAGCCACACTTGACCTGATGGCCTGTGCTGCCACCCACTGCAGACGCTCAAGCAGGTAGGCGCACTGCACAGGGTGCACCCCTCGCACGGGCTCAATGTTGGAGCCAGACACCCCCCCCTCCACCGCCTCATCGTCCTGGGCAGTGTGCAGCCCCCCCCCCAAGTTCAACTCGTCGCAGTTAGGCAGTCTAAGGGGGGTCAGCATGGCCACCACCCCCTCGTCATAGGGATCCCCCCCCAACGCCCTTCGCAGGTTCCGGCCGCTGCCCCCCCCCTCATCCAGTACTGTTCCAATGGACTGCAACCGCTGCAAAAGGGAGCTAAGTGAGCTGTCCACGATGTCGGACGCGTCCAAGCAAACTGTGATGTCCACGACAGGCACAGCCGTGCTGACGCCTGGGATACGCATGTATGTCATTTCCGGCACTGCGGAGAAATCCAGCTGCAGTGAGCTGCGGCCTTTCGGCCCATGAGTGGGCGCAGTGGCCACTTTTGGCACCGAGTCCGCTGCAGCCACCAGCCACACATCGCGACAAGACACCCAGGAAGCGGGATCCCACGAGAACCCATCCACAATGTTGTCACCTGCCGGCGCTGCCCCTGAGACACAAGGGTCGCCGTCGGCCGTGGCGGTGACTCCTGCGACCGCAGTATGTGCTCCCGCTTCCTCGCGTCCAAACTCCCGGGCGCCTTTTTCAAAGGGCACTGCTACAGACTCAAGTTGCTGTCCGCCTAGCAAAACACATCCAGGCTGACTCTGTTCCCCTTCAGTAGGCAGAACAAAGTCCTTGTGCAAGCAGCATAGCATTGACCCCAGGGAGCTGGAAAGCACAGCTGTGATGCACTGCACCTGCCCCAGCCAATTCGTAAAACGCACGACCACAAATCGCGGGGGTGCCAGCAGGGACGGACAAAGGAGGCCATCGAACGATAGGGCAGCGTCTGCCGTGCTATCAGGCGCCATAGAGCTTTTTCGCTTGGCTTCGAAATACGGCACAAGTGTCGCCACGCTATGAGCACTGGCATGAAACCCAAGGCGAAAATGTGACAGCTGTGGATGCAGGGCGGAATTATCCAGGAGTCGCACCAGAGCCTCCTGAGGGCACATGCGCTGTCGAGGGTCAGGGTGAAGCAGCCACCGTACTATGCTGCGAAACTCATCAGGGTATGTGCCGGCGGCAAGCAGCGGAATTTGATCCCATCTGTAAGAAATCCCTGGCACATCGTAGGCCGCTTCCTCTGTGCCTGCTTGGGGGATTGACACTTGTGTATGGGGGCGCACAATGCAAGAGGCCTTAGGGTATGCCGGAAGCGCCCCATGACCTGCTGCCAGCTCATACAGCATGAGACCAATGCTCCAGGGCGCCTGGCGTGAAAAGTCAATCACCACATCGCCGTGTGTGCCAGTGGCGCCATTGCATCCGGCCCCCCAAAACACCGTTTCGTCGTCAGGGGGCCCCTCACGATGCACCACATACAGCCCCTCGGCAAAATCAAAGGCGTTGAGGACTTCTGGTGGCAGTACGGCACGGTGGAGACTCATTGAGTATGTATCCAGGTACGAGGCTTGCAGGGGGTTGGGCAGTGGAAGCGGGTGCGCACACACCTGCACAGCTCGCCGGGACTTTGGGGATAGTGGTTTGCTTGAGCCACCAAGTGCAGGGGGGGGTCGTGTTGGGGCTGTGCCGCTGCGCGCTGTGTCGTCTGGCGCAGACCCACGCTGCCGCAGAGATTTGCGCACAGCGGCGAGGAGCTGCCTCCACGGGGAAGGCGGAGTCGAAAAAGCAGGAATCAATGAAGGACCACCTGCCGATGCAGTTGCCCTTGGAATTCCACTGTGCTGCATTGCTGCAGCCCTTTCACGCTCAGTTGGCGCAGTGCTGGCAGCTGAAGGTGCCTCCATGCTCAGCCCAAAATCCGCAACCACACAGCGACCGTCAAAGCCCACCAACACATTGTCCTCTTTGATATCTCCATGGATAATGCCACATCGAGCCATATGATCAGCAGCCTGTGCATGCGTGAAATGTACCTCAGTGACTTGCACACCGTACAATCGGCTTCGTGGAGTACAGAATGTAACAAGGCATTGGCAACGGTAGCAATCTGCAACACATACCAGCAATAGCTCCACTGTCACTCTGAACAGCACATGATATGGCATAGGAGACGGAAATAGCTTTCGAAACTGGTCCAGTGAAATAGGATGGTACTGAAATGCAAAAAACTGCGCCTTGTATTGCCCAGAATTAGCCTGCGAAATGTCGGGTTGTGCGAAGTCGTTATTGCACACAGTAAGGCTTAGGCTGCCACACTGGACCAACAATCACAACCAAGTATGTACGTTTGTAAAACAATTTGTCGTTGGCAAGTCATTTGCGCAAGAACTACAGCATGCAGCCAGTTCACAAAGCTTGCAGCACTGTTGCTGCGGCAATAATTCGACTCGACCGTACCATGTAAGCCATGTCTTCGGGTAGTTGCTCAGCTACAGCACGAGGAATCCTTTGTCTATCAACTCCATAACAGTGAAGTATGTTGGGATGCGCCGGCAGCCGCTGTAAACAACGTTTGGGTAAGTGTCCAACGGCGTGTCGCGCAAGAGCCGGCGCCAGTCAGCAAGCTTACGAGAAGTGTTTTCCGCTCCACATCAAGGGCCTCGGCGGCACTTTCGTCCCAAAAGTGTGAAACAACCTTCATTGCAATGGGCTGTGTGCTCAATGTGGCCGTGGAGGCTCGCCTCTGGGCACTTCGATCGCCGTCATCGTCACCGGTCTGGGCAGCTGCCTGGGCTGCGGCAGCTGCGGCTTTTGGGTCGGGCGGCTGCTGCACTTTCAGCACAGCACCATTGCTGCCCGCGCCCACGCGACATTTCACGGCCAGCGTGGCCACAAAGGCCGGTCCTAGGTCTTCTCGCATGGACATGACTGGTACTTGAGAATTTGACGACACCTGACACGCGGCTGCCATGACCTCCTGCCTGTGCCCCCCCCGTGGGGGAGGGAAGGGGGCAACGGGGGACTGCCGTCCTCTCTCAGACCCAGTACTGTGCGTAGAAATGCAGTGCATGATGACGCACACAGCACGATTTGCATTCTTATGGGGGTCACTGTGTCACCCCAATACCTCCAGGCACCCCCGAGAAACTGACATCCCCACGCACCCAGAAGAGCCCCCCTACTCAGCTCAAGACACCCCTTGGCAGTTTTGTCTGTCACTGTGGCTTGCCAACTCGAGCTTGGGTTACTACGGGGCGTAGAGATCCACAACATACACCCTGCGTTCCGTGTGCAACACGAACAACGATGTGCAGAACCTGTTGGAGCCGTTGTCGGTGAGACCCAACACTCGCTGGATCTGCATGGAAGACACGTCCTCTGCAAACCACGCGTTCCACACACACCCATTCAGTGTGTCCTGTAGTTCCTGGGCGGCTGCTGCAGGCTGCCACTGCCTCACTGCTGCAGTGGCCTTGGGGGAGACCCCCCCCTCCAACAAGCGATCCTGCACAGCTTGGGGGGCCCCCGCAAGGAAGTCACAGGAGGCTTCCCGCATTAGCGCATGGCTGAAGTCCACTGTACCGTCAGTCAGCAGCGGCACAGATCGCATGTTTGGCAGGGTGCTGCCGGCATCGCGAACCGCGGCGGCGGCCGCAGACCCGCAGAAAGCATCAAAGCCGCTGCCAAGCTGCCCAAAGAAACGAATGAGGACCTCAGAGGTGAGATCAAGTGCGTCGAAGTTTGGGACGTCGTGGTATCCCCCCTCTGCTTGCGCGGGGGGGTGTCTCAGCTGGTTCACGTAGTCGGCGCCTTCAGGGCCAAGCTGCCCTGCTGCGATGCGCTCAACGTTTTCCGGTTTTGTTTGCTGATCGGCCCACCAGCGCACAAGGAATTCATCTGCCTCATTTGGGTCTGCTGGGAGTTTGCTGCGGTCAGCAGCCCAGACGTTGACATTGCCAGGACCATTTACCCTCAACTGGGCAAACCCCGCTGTCAGCTTCTGCCGCTTTGCAGAGGCATTTGCAACGCAGGCTGGGGTCGAAATGAAACCGTTGATACTGTAAAGCAATTTGAATGGTGCTGTCTTGTCTATTTTGGTGGTCTTCTCGTCAGTCAATGCAGACGATGCAGCCATGTGTGTGAGGCAACAACCCAAGGAAGTGTTGGCGTGGTGGAAATACTGGTTCCAAACCGCGACAGACTGCCGGAAACGACTCAACACAACACAAGTCAAGAAGACAGCTCTGCTATAAGCACTAGGTATGATTTGTGCGAAATGGCACACTGGCACAGAATGCATGCAAACTAACTCTGGCCAGGATAGCCGTGCATTGGCGAGCCGAGCCCCCTTTCATCACAGCGGCGAATCCTGAGAAGGGTTCAAGTAGCAGCTGTTGTCTACAAAGCTCCCGGTGTAAGCTGTTACATGCAAAGCAAATCAAAGCTCTTGGTGTGACGCTGACCCGACTGCCAGCTGTTGCCTAATGGCCTGCAGCAGCTTTTGAGCTTCTCTCAAAATACGCTGCCTGTGAGTTGTCACAGCAATGCCAACCTCGCGCAAAGAGTCCTCGCTCAAATCCACCAACAGAGAAAAATCAACAGCAGCATCAATGAGTGCCTTGCGGTATTTGGAAAAGCCCCCGTTCAAAGCGGACACCCACTCAGCTGTGGCACTTTCGTCCCACGTCTCTAGGGGGTTACCGGATGGCAAGACCCCCATGCGCACCCCCTCTACAGCAGCGATAACCCCCTTGCTGGCTTCACTTCCCGCCACGAGTGTCCACCCCTCAGGAGCTGACCA
>Ga0307982_1000805_pt1 | contig 24976 bp, 17 predicted proteins | sample OrgLakmetagen989_FD_201847 | JGI IMG/M metagenome (GOLD analysis project Ga0307982, IMG submission 201847) | Saline water microbial communities from Organic Lake, Antarctica - #989 | ecosystem: Environmental > Aquatic > Non-marine Saline and Alkaline > Saline | place: Antarctica: Organic Lake...
CACACAACCGATGGAGAAAACAAGTCACGACGCCACGGGGTCGGTCGCCCCGGGCGCGACTAACCGCCAACACAACAAGAAATGGGAGAAGTGGGAGGAGGAGGGGTCGATCAATTTATGCCATTTCTACTGTGTTCTGCGAAGCCCACGGAACACCTGTTCATATGTGTGATGGTCAGTACCGCAGCAGACCCCCCCCCGACTATGGTAAGCTCATGTAGATGAGGCCCCTGGCTCCGGGAATGAGGGATACAGGGAGAGGGGGGGGGCCAGCAGGGGGCCTAGCTGGCTACGCTGTGCGTGACAAGACAGCAAGCCATTGTGTTCGCTGTTGGGGGCTCAGCATGCTGACCCCCCCCCCCCCCCACACGCTTTCAAATGAAAGGGGGGGCGGTGGTGGCACAAGTGCCCCAAGCATCAAGAATGGGACTGTCTAGTGCCCCGGCTGGTGGGGGCTCCCGCCCAACGGCAATTTTTAATGATGAACAGCCACGAAGCCATGACTACATGCAGGGCAGTGGGGCGCTACTGCGCTAAGCGTGCCAAAGTTGTCAACCTGGCAAGGAAGTGCAGCCGCAAATAGTATGCGATCAATCAAGCACTCAACAGCACTCAACAGCCAGGGGCTGGCAGGCGCACAACCGTGGATGGCGCGGGGATTCAGGATCCACGCGCACAGATCCAGGCGGGGGGGAGGGGTGCTCTCCCGGCCACCACCCATGCACCCATGCACGCCTGCAGTCATACTCAAGTCAAACGTCCCCTGTCAAAAGCAGTTGAACACTGCCCCCACACCGACGACAGCTACAAAGCCCACTTCCAGCACGCCTGCCACCCTGCAAGCCCCTGCTCAGGCGGGCCATGCATGCACACACTTGCTGAGCCCTGAAGTCCAGCTGGACCTGGCAAGGCATTGACATGCAGCTGGCGTGAGGATCGGGGCTATCTCTGTGCGGAATGCTGTCATCCAGGAGGGTGCCACACACTGGCGGCAGATGCTGTCATCCAGGAGGGTGCCACACACTGGCGGCAGATGCTGTCATCCAGGAGGGTGCCACACACTGGCGGCAGGTGCAGTGATGCGTGCTTGTGCAGGAAAGGCTGCCTGCCTACAGTGCCTGCGGCACAGCGGATCACGCGGGCTGCATCCCAATGCATTGTGCGCGCCCTTGCGGCAGCAGCGCACACAGTGCACACAGCAGCAGTCACCCGACCCCACACCACATGCCTCATAGCATCACCCCTCTCCTCTGGGGCGCTTTGCCGCTTTCTTGCCGGCTGCCAGCCTCCCCTCCAACGCCTCCAATGCAGCCTTCACACTCTCGTCCCGCCGTGCAAGCAGCTTCACGTCATCAGCTGTGACGGTGAACCGCTTGGCGTGATCCCGAAATGCCTTCACATCCAGTATCACAGTGTCTGCACACACGTGGTGCATTCACGGGCCAGCACTTGTACACTCTGCACACGCCCAGCAAATGCTTGCCACCTCGCCACGCACCTGTGAGGTATCGCCACACCAGGTCACCCAGCGCTGCAGTGGCTTCCTTGGAAATGGATGTCTGCATGCGCAAGCACTCATCTTGGCACACCCGTGCCACGCTGTACTGAATGCTGCTCTGATGCTTGGCGTCAGCTTCAGCTGCTGCACTGCTGCTGTCGGCAGCAGACATATCTTGTACTGTTGGAGAACTAGCTTCACACTGCACAGTGCAGAGTTGCACCTATCAGAATTTACTTTCAATGCGTGGAAGCTTTTGCTGGGTCTTGGTAATAACAGCTGCAATGGCATTTTGGCATATTCTGCTCAGGCCTAGCACCGGTGCTGTGCGGTCACGGGGGGCCCCCCGAGCGGCTCCCCGCACCCAGCTGCTAATACAGTGCCTTGCAGCCCATACTCCCCAAACTTGACCAAGCTGTGATAAACCCTGGCGAGTAAGGATCTCTGTGTCACCGTACCTTTTCCAGGCCAGGGCAGCGACCCCCCTCCCAGGCGACCGCCTCGGGGACAAGGGGGGGACTTGGAGCGCAGCAGACCTTTGAGCTTCGCTGCAAGCCATGTGCAGCAAGACAGCCACGTGTTTCACAAACATGCACATGTATTCAACTCCCCCCCTCTGGGAATCATTCAATCCCCCCCTCTATGGAAATCAGCTCACTGCTGAGCCCTGACCCACACCCCCCCTGGCCCAATCGACCCCCCCCCAACAGCCGCACCTCACGTCACAAATGTGTAAAAAGGCAGGAACCACCGCCGGCCGTTCATCCAGTCCGCATACGCCTTCACTCGTGGGTGGCGCTTAAGGGGATACTCATTGGCGTACAAATGGGCGATGAAGTCACCTGCCTGCCAACGGAAGCCCCCCAAGAAACCCGTCTCCCAAGAGTTCAAGGCGCAGGGGGGGTGCACATGCACACGCACGGGGTGTGATTGTGGGTGAAACCACTTGTTCATCAGGGGCTGGTCGATCCATGCTGCGGCGAAAAACGGTGGTGCGGGGCGGAAACAGGAACAGGGAACACTGCATATACGTACACTCCTTTCCATTTCTGACTTCAAAGTCGTCATCCACCCAGGCACGCTGTAGCTGCGCCAGCACCCACGGATGCCGTGCCACCAGTTGCACTCCGCTGTTGAAGGGGAACAAGTGATACAGCGGGTCCTGTGCAACGTGGAACACGGCATGTGGTGCAGCTGCCAGCAGCTTCTCGATGCCTTGGTGGGGGTTGGTGATGATGGCGTCTCGGTCCAGGGTGAGGGCCCAGTCACACTGCTTGCCGCCAGTCTCTTCCACAGCTGCTTCTCCTGACAGAAGCCAGTGGGTCAGGGCCAGCTTGGCCATTTTGGGGTTGTTCAGCCGTGCACGCATCCATTCGTGGGGCAGATCAGGAATGGCCCGGCTCAGTGTTGAGTTCCATGCTGGCCACTGCCCATGCTGCGTGACGAGGGATGTGGCCTGGTCCACCACTAGATGGTATCCATGAGCCTCTGTGAACCGCAGTGTGGCTTCTTGAACTGACTGCAGGACATCAGCGGGCCACCCAGTGCCCTGCACAAGCGCAACGCAAACATGGCCACTCCAGCCAGGTACTTGCTGCTGCCACGCTGCAGCAGCTCGCAGCGACGCGCTGGTCGCAGTGCGACTGCTGGGGGCAGCTGCAGCGTGCAGCAGCACCCGCTCCTCCTCTGTGGAGGCAGAGTGGTAATACACTGAGCGCTGAGGGCGATGAGCCCAGGATGTATTTTTTGCTGTCTGTGCCTTGTGCTGAATGTGCGCCTGCCGCTGTGCCTCTGTGATGTCCCGTGGCCCACTGAGAACTCTCTGCGCCGTTGCCGGCCCCAAGGCGGCAGGGTCGCTCCAGACTGCCTGCATCAGCTGCGGGGCTCCAGCAAGCTTCCCCGCAGCGCCTTCTGGGAAATAATCCACCCCGCCAATGCACTGTGACACGCGTGTGAAGCGTTGCATGCGGAAAATGTACGGCAGTGCCGTTGCAAAGTACGCAAGGCACATGATGGCTGCAGCGGCAATGGACAATGCTGTGAAGACCTTCACAGCCGTGTGCTCCTCTTTCTCTGCTCGCAAACAATGTCTGCGTTTGCACACCAGCAGTGCAGTCACACATCCCATGCCGATGAAAGCTTGCAGCACTGAGTACGCCAGGTTCATGGACGGCACTGAAGCAGAGAACTGTCTCGCGCAAAACGGGCTGCACACTTCTTGCAGATACGCATGCTGTAGTGTGCTGCGCACAAGTGCAAATATAAACAGACACAGTAACGGTATTCGGATAACACTGGGCAACGGCTTGCACAGCCGGGCGCTCATTACGTCCTGCACGCTGCGGTTGTCGGCTCGATTCGCAAGGCCGGGTTTGCGCGGAGCAGGGCGGATGCCACTCAATGCAGACAATGGCACAGGAGCGGCACTGATTGTCGGCTGCATTTGTATAACATGATGGTTTGTGCCATTTCCTTTTGTATTCTTGGCACTGCTGCTGCTTGCAGCTCGAAGTGTCGGTTCGGGCGAAGGGCGGCTAAAATCAGCTGCTAGGCCCGCTGCCTTACCCGCACTCCTCCGCAAATGCCCAGAGGCGGTGCAGGCGTGAAGGCGCCCCTTGCTGGCATCAATGCCGGAATTGGTCACCATTGGTTCACCTGGGCAAGCTGTCCGCTGGGTGTGTTGGCTGTGGGCTGTGTCGGGCTGAGTCCTCAGCTGATGCACTCACGCCTCGTTGGAACAGATGACGCTGCCTACTCTGAGCAGCGCAGCCGTCTTGAGCAAGGAGAATGTGCAAGGTGCCTGTTTGCAAATGCGTGATTCTCCACGAGAGGCACGCCTGCAGCGGCCAACGAATCTCAAAGGAGGGGGGGTGTATCGTCTCCCGAGGCAGTGCCACGATTCCTTGACGGAACCAAGGGCAGCAGTGCGTGTGTGGACCAACAGACCGCTTGCATTACCAACAAACAACTCTATCTCAACGAAGTGTGCAGACACTCGGCGGCGTTTAGTACTCATCGCCGAAGTCCTCACCCTCGCCCTCACCCTCCAGGGTCTCGGCGCCGACCTCCTCGTAGTCCTTCTCCAGGGCAGCGAGGTCCTCACGAGCCTCAGAGAACTCACCCTCCTCCATGCCCTCACCGACGTACCAGTGCACGAAGGCACGCTTGGCGTACATCAGGTCGAACTTGTGGTCCAGTCGGGAGAACACCTCAGCCACGGCAGTGGAGTTGGCGATCATGCACACAGCGCGCTGCACCTTGGCGAGGTCACCACCGGGCACAACGGTAGGGGGCTGGTAGTTGATGCCGCACTTGAAGCCAGTGGGCGCCCAGTCGACGAACTGGATGGTGCGCTTGGTCTTGATGGTGGCCACAGCGGCGTTTACGTCCTTGGGGACGACGTCACCGCGGTACATGAGGCAGCACGCCATGTACTTTCCGTGGCGGGGGTCGCACTTGGCCATCATGGAGGCGGGCTCGAACACAGAGTTGGTGATCTCGGCCACGGACAGCTGCTCGTGGTACGCCTTCTCGGCGGAGATGACAGGGGCGTAAGAGGACAGCATGAAATGGATGCGAGGGTAGGGCACCAGGTTAGTCTGGAACTCAGTCACGTCCACGTTCAGGGCGCCATCGAAGCGCAGAGAAGCAGTCAGGGAAGAAATCACCTGGGCAATGAGGCGGTTCAAGTTGGTGTACGTGGGGCGCTCGATGTCCAGAGAGCGGCGGCAGATGTCATAGATGGCCTCGTTGTCCAGCATGACGGCAACGTCGGTGTGCTCCAGCAGAGAGTGCGTGGACAGGATAGAGTTGTAAGGTTCCACGACAGCGGTGGACACCTGAGGGGAGGGGTACACAGTGAAGCCCAGCTTGGACTTCTTGCCGTAGTCGACGGACAGGCGCTCCAGGAGGAGGGAGCCCAGGCCGGAGCCAGTGCCTCCGCCCACGGAGTGGAACACCAGGAAGCCCTGCAGGCCGGTGCAGTTGTCTGCCAGCTTTCGGACGCGGTCCAGGACCAGGTCGACGATTTCCTTGCCAATGGTGTAGTGACCACGGGCGTAGTTGTTGGCAGCATCCTCCTTGCCGGTGATCAGCTGCTCAGGGTGGTACAACTGGCGGTAAGTGCCAGTGCGCACCTCGTCAATGACAGTGGGCTCCAGGTCGACGAACACGCAACGGGGCACGTGCTTGCCGGCACCAGTCTCAGAGAAAAAGGTGTTGAAAGCATCATCGCCGCCGCCGATGGTCTTGTCGGAGGGCATCTGGCCATCGGGTTGGATCCCGTGCTCGAGGCAGTACAGCTGCAGAAACGGCAGCGTTTTCAAATGCCGCAGCAACGGCAACAATCAAAGTGTCGTACCTCCCAGCAGGCATTGCCAACCTGGACACCAGCCTGGCCAATGTGAATGGAAAGGACTGCAAAAAGGAAAACAAAGTGCTTGAGTGGACCGTGAGTGTTGTGCAGGGCCAGGTAAAAAACACGCGATCACACATAAAAACACGACGCCATGGCAAAGCAGCTTCTCGTCGCTGTTTCAGACATTTAACAGAACAAAACAAAACAAAAACTGCCATTAGAAACTTTGGTGATTTTGCACAAAAGCAGGCATTCAAGGTGAAGTTGCTCAGGCAACGGCCGTAAACGTCTGGCCGACACCACAGCAGCTCGCGCAAATGCATTTGCCCAAATTTGCTCCCGCGAACATTGATGTGATGGAAAGACAAACAAAAACAAACAAACAGTCAACGTCTTTCAAAATAAATGCAATCGGGGCCTCACAAGGCGCATGAAAACGACGAGAAAACTAATGGAGCGGAAAACGACAAAAACTTACCCTCACGCATTGTTGAAAAAGAGAGAAAAAAGGCGACTTGAAGAAGCTTGAAACAGCACTATGATGATGCTGATCAAACTAAAATTTGCACTCAAAGCAAAAGACACACTGTTACAGAAGACTGAGAGAACGAATTTGAGTTGGTCGTGGCACGGCAACGGCAACCTTCAGCCAGCACTTTTTTCGAGCCCCCCCCCTCACCGCCAAAAGGCTGCTCTTCAGGCAGCCAACCACCAGAATGGTGCAGTGATGAAACAAAGAACAAACTTCAGAGCAGGGAAGAGTCGCTTCGAGCTGCAGACAAGCATAGCATTCAGCAAGGTTTGCTCCTCCGCAGGCCTGCCTCCTGGCCGAGGACCTGGCCGGCCTGGCTTCACAAGCCAGCCCAGGTGGCAGGCAGCGGCGGGGGAATACGCAAGGCGCAAGTAAGGTCACCCATGCAGTGCCTCAGTTGCACCTGCAGCTGCTGTGCTTCCCCAGACCTAGACGGCAACTGTGCTGACATCGGCCACAAGCGCCCGGCAGTGTGCTCAAGCAACGGGCCACTTCACAACGCATGCCCAGAAAGGGGAGGTGTGACCCAAAACCAACCTCATCGCGCGGCTGATCACCCTGCGCCAGCAACGCTACTACAATAAGGACGCTCTTGGTGGTGGGGAGCTGGCTGGGGGTCGTTTGCATCCGCACTCCGGCGCCCATAACTTTAGCCGGGCCATTCGTGGCTCACATGCTCAGCTGAGCATTTTCACCAACTAAGTGCCCCCGTGCAGTTCATTCATGATCAGGATGCCTGCTTATCGGGTGCTTAATGCCACAATTACCGTGTGGCGCCCAGTCTCCCGGTGTACTGGGCACGGCCAGGCCAGGCAGAAATGCAGAGGGTGGAAGCAAGGCAGGCAAGCGTGGACCATAAGCAATATTGTTATTTTGTAAGCGCTGGTTGGCTCTGCCTGTAAATGCGGTGTCATTGTTCTTTGGGGTGTTTGCTTAGGCGTGGCGATCGTCAGCCAATGGGGCACCTGGCCAAGGCCAGCCCAGGGGCAGCTGCGGCAGAACACCAGCCACGGGGATCAGACAAACATGCTTCCGCCCTCTTGTTAATTGGTAGTTTCTTGGCCGGCCAAGCGTGTGCGCATGTGGAGTGAAACTTTGGCGAGTGCGGTGTCCAGTGCCCATCTGGGCAGGTGACTCACGCATCCCTGATACCAGTTGATTTAATTCGCTTGAGCTGGGAAGCTGACACAACCCCTGCCAGGATGAGCAGCTGTCTGAGGGCTGGGATGTCTTCCACAGCGGCGGGGGGCAGGTACAGCAGCGTTGCACGCGAGCGCTTCACCTGGTCGTCCAGGCGAACCATAATTGGCACCTGCAGCGCAATGAAGCCCAAAATAAGTACCCCAATCACGCAGCCCGTGAGGATGGTATGCGTGTTTGAAAAAGTGTCGATGGTTGTGTCAGTGTACTGAGACACAAGTGCGCTTCCCTGCCGTAAAGACTCTCGCAGGTGCACTTTGCCAAACAAGCGAACATTGTTCATGTCAGCGGCACGAATGCGGTCCAACCGTGACACAGTAACATTATTGGCGATATCTTTTGCACGCTCTATTAAGATGAGCCGAGAGCGCGTCACAAACTCGGAGACGCCAGCGTGAACCCCGTTCAACAGAACGCCATTGAAAATCTCGTTGCAGCCAACAGTATCTGCAGCTGCACTTGTCACGCAGCCATCATGCATCATCAACTCGACACGTTCTTGGCTCACGCGGGCCGCTTGAATCTGCCCATCGCCGTAAAACAACTGGTGCTGTATGTGCGTCAAGGTGTCGGCAGCAAGTAATGCCTGGGTGACTTGCCTTGAGGCCTGACCCGGATCGTTCTCAATCATGCAGGTCATGAGGGTGCCTAACAGAGTCAAGGACCACGCTTCACGTTGGTATGACCACAGTAAGGTGTGCCCCGATCCAGCAATGACATCAGTTGTTGCAGCAGACCACATAAATGTTCCGCCATAGTAAGCGACAGCAACCAGCAGCGGCAAAATGAAGACCCCAACTGTCCACAAGATATCACAGTATGATGAAGCCAACTTACGCCCTTCCTTCCTGCTGGAAGATTGCCTGAACTGCACCCTGCTCAAGCTGCTGAAGTCGTCTTGCACAATGTCGTCAAAGTCATCGGGTTGCATGGTCACATCTTCGTCAGTCGACTGGGCCCGCAAAGCGTTCATCTTGGATTCAGTGCGCTGCTGCAGCATTGTTATCACGCGAAGTGGGATGTTGAACATTAATTGCCAAATTCGGTCCCTCTCCGCAATGGCCAGCCACGACATAGGAATCACCATGCACATGGCCACCAGCGCAAGGAGACTCACTGACGCAGCCAGCAATCCAAGTTGCACCCCTTCAGAGTCTGCAGCCATGTCTTGAAATGTTGCATCCATCAACATGCTTGATTTGTTTAAAGCGGGCATGATAGTGCTCCTAGCATTGACGACAAGCCAGTGCAAATGGCCATCCGCGTCAGCAGCCACGCTTGCAGCAGTGGACATGGCAATCACTCGCAGGTGCCCCATGAATTCAAAGACGGCGTCATTCATCATGCGGTTGTACTGCACTGCTTGTCCGTCCTCTGTGGCTGTGAGGCTCAACGGAATCTTAGTGTGCAGCTCATCTTGCCCCACAGAGGCATCCACAAGCACATGAATGTTCGCATAAACGCCATGGTGCCGAGCATCAAAGGTCTCCAGGAGGCTCAGCACTCGCTGTTGGCCTGCAGTGAACTCTGCCAAGACAGCATCGCTGTGTTGCTCCTGCAATGACAGCGCGAGCATTCGCTGGTCTTGTGCCAGTAGCATAAGCTCTTCTCCCTGCACCTGCCTCTCAGCACAATCGTGCAGCAAGTTCAACGAGTTCTCATACGTGCCGAGGAGAATGCTGAGAGTCACAGCTCCAGCAATAATGAAGATCACTGTGAGCGACAACACGACCATCACAGCACGCCTCAAGCTCAGCACTGCAGACTCTGGCTTTTCGTTGGCTTGAACAACCGTCTTCCTCAGCACTGCAGATATTGCAGCCTGCGAATCACTGCTGCCAACAGACGAGGCACGATCACCATCAACACTATGTGGAGCACTAAATGACGAAGTGTGCTCCTCTGGCTTGTTCAGCAACTCAACCATGCTCAGTTGTTTGCTGAGGCCAGGGAGATGAACCAACTGGTCCGATGCGGCTGAGGCCAACACAATGGCAGGTGGGTAATCTTCTTCGAGTTTGTTGTGATGAGGTGTTTCTGCAACAACATCGTCGACAGCAGAAACACTACAGCTGCTTGTCTTCTTCAGCACCGAAACAAGTGGTTTGCTATCTGAGGGAACCGTGTCTTCAGCTGTCTTGCTCTGGGCAAAGACCCCCGCTGACAACGCAGAGTCAACCGTCACCATTGTTACAATTGATGGGCGTCCGTCAAATGCTGCGGATGGCTTGCTATCAAAGTTATGGTGATTTGTGTTTTCTTCCGTTTCTGTGTCGAGCAGGCTGCCGTCATCAGTCAACGCGTCATCAAGCAGACCTGCCAAGGAATCTGCATCATTCGAATTGTCATCACTTGTTGTATCCACTCTTCGAGGCTCTTCCGAGCCTGAATGCAAATTCATGTGGGCATGCTGGGAAGCTTGCACTGCGCTCATAGCAGATGTGGCATGTAGAGTTGCAATCAACGCCGAATGCCTCATACTCTCACGTTCGTCACGCTGCAGCTGCTTGAGCTCACCATGGGGCAAGCCTGCTTCCCACATGAGCACGCCCAGCGTATCGCCGGAAACGCCCCCCTGGGTGGACTGCCCTTCAATGGAAATGGGATACGAGAGCAGTTGCACTTTCATCCATGCACGGCAAGTGGCAGAGCGTTTCCCGCTACGCTGCACGATGTGTGACAAGGCGATGGCCGGGCAGCCAGCTGGGAAGAATGTGGGTGACACATTCCTGAATGCACCCCAGCAGCCACCTTGCAGTGTATCTGGGGAAAAGCTGGACTCTTTCAGCTCTTCGACCAGCTTCCCCCGCGTCTCCCAGAAATACTCATCGTCTTCTCCACGAGACTCTTCAGCTAAGCGGCGCAGCTGCTTCCACCCTCGAAGGAACTTGCTGAGGAATACAGTTTTTGACCGAATGCGCTCGGCAGAGGTGTTGAGCAGGGACATGGTGGCCTTGCAAGCACCTACGACTCGACTGGACTTGCTGCCGAACAGAATGAAGTTGTGCTTGGTGGAAACAGTCTGCATCAAGCCCCCAAAGCCACTCCGTAGAGATCTCACTGCTAGTAAAAGGGGGAAAATGTACCCTGTGCTGTGCACGCCAAACGCCTGGCGGACAGAGCCGATACTTGTAGCCTTCCCACTGCGGAGGTAGGCGGACAGTATGCGGTCATGCATAGAGGCAATTGGCTCTGGCAACAGCATGGAGATGTTTTTGCCCATAAGTTCTGTCCTTGTGTAGCCGAAGCTGCTGCAAACTGCCGCATTCACTTCAGTCATGTGACCAAGCGTCTTGGCTTGGTCACTGATTGAAGCCACTGCAATGTTTTCAGCAGACGAATCCAATGACGTCACCTTCCTGAACAATTCAAACTTTTCCAAGCGCTTGGTGTGTTCATGGCTCTGTTCCTCTTCTACAGCCTCAGCCTCCATCAGAAGGGTGGCGCTGGAGCCAGGGTCATTCAAAACATCTCCGAGGAACTGCGCATAGGACCGCAAGATGGTCACGTTGCGGCGATTGATGCCCAGCATGGCATCATACGACTCTTCAGCATCATCAACAGCGTCCTCAATATCTCTGCTCAGCCGGATGAGGCGTGCCACAGCCGGCCGTTTCCCCCCCAAAGAAGACCAGAAAGCGCTGAGAAAGCCGCGTGCACGAAGTTCGTTGGTCAAGGCATCATCTTTCAACTCCTCAAACTGCACCCGTTCTTGAATTTTCAGGTGCTTTGCATCCCGGCGCAGTGCAGACTTTTCCAATTGCTCTGACCATAATTTCGCGAGGAAAGCTTCATCTGGACCTGGGGCGAGTCGCAAGACGGCTTCAACATAAGAGCGCTCAATGTGGGGGTTGTTGAACCAAGTTCTCAGAAAATCTGCAGCACACAAATGCAGGAATTTTGACTTGGGCATGGTGTAGTGCGCCTTTGCAAGTAGGTGTTCCACTTGCCGCAGCGTGCCCTGCATGGGGAGCCCAACGCCAAGGGCCTGTATGCCAGGGGCTGCCTCCTCGTGACTCTCCAAGCTGCCGTGCATGCTTGCCCGGGTTGCTTCATCAATACCAGCCAGAATGAAGTGGGCAGAGTTTTGTAGAATACTGCGTGCACGGCGCTCCACTTGGTATGCTGTGCGCAGGGGCGCCTTGGATTCTGCCAGCTGCTGCATGTGTTCCTGGCCTGCCATGAAGGAAGCCACACAAACCAGGGACAGACACACAACGATGCCCCATTCTGCGTTATGGTAGGGTGCACCCTCCAGCTGGCTGAGCACATGCATGACTACTACAAACAGCGCACCCGCAGACCCACTGATCAAGGCGCTGTTCAGTCGCTGGCTTCGGTACGGTAAAAATGTGACCCACAAGTATAACTCCAGAACGATGCAAGTGGAGAGGACAAGCACAATCATCATTATTGGCAATGTCCCAGCTGTTGTGACAGCTAGAGCTGATGAAGCCCGTAGAAGGATGGAGGCGGCGTGCGCTCGGCCATGCACCTTGGCGTCCGGCTCTTTGAAGTGCGTCTGCACGTGCAGAAGTGAGCAGGCAGCTGCCCAAAGGGTGAAGCAAAACGCAACCACCATTGAAAGGCTCAGTAAGACTTGGTGCTGCAAAGACCAGCAGGTAATTGAGGAAATCCACACGTCACCCTCTTCGCGGCTCGAGCAACGGGCAGGGGACAGGAGAGCCATCAAGACCGGAACAAAAGCTGCCCCGCATAGCAGTTGGTATGACGAGTGCATGAATCTCAAGACCCACTTGGGTCTCCAAGGGCGCTCGCTGGCTTTGTGCTTCCGCAATAATTCTGATCCGTACATGTTGACTGCCACAGCCATGCATGCCAGCCAAACCAGCGAACCCCCAAATCCAATCAAAACTAGACTTGCTTCTGTGGATATGGTGGATATATATCCCATAGAAATTAGTCCCATAAAATCGGCAATGGGTCTCGTCATATTTGTATGCTGCCAAGGAAAGTGTGTCGAAGCAGACAATGCCAAGCATAGCGGCTGCAGAGGGTCGTGTGAGCACAGAACAGCAGTAAATGTCCAATTGACGTACCTGAAACGCCGTAAAAAAAGCCAATGCCAGGGACCATGTGCCTTGGAATCCTTTCGTGTTTAAGCTGGCTCCGATAGTTTTTTTGGTCATTGTGGAAATACGAGACATGAAGCGTTGGACCAAAGCGCCTTTTGAAGCAATGAGAGATGACTCAGAGCTGAAAAGGTGGCCTTGTTTGACACTTGCTGCTTCCAAACGCAACAAATCGCTCTCCCCAGTGTGTTTTGAAGACTGTGCCGTCATGGCAGTTCGTGGCACTACCTGCATGCAGGTCGTGATTTGCCTGCGTCAGATTATTTTCTGCGTCAGACACTAGCAAAACATACCCTTGAGCTTTTTTTGCGAAGCATGTTGACGGATTCGTGGTTATCTAAATGTGCTGACAATTCTCAATACTTCGAAGCGAAGGCGTATTTTTCATGGAGGGCGTTTCAGCATCGCACCAGCATCTGGACTTTGGCTGCTTTCATCGCACAACTGCTGGTGAATGCAATGCATGCAGAAGTATTGAATAATGCAATTATCTTATGGGCCCCAGCAGATGTAAAGCCTTCATGCACAAGGTTTGGTGCCCCCCCGTCAGCTGACGAACTATGGCGGGGAGTGTTGACTTCTACACACACTGATACCGTGCCGATACTGCTGGCAATGAAGATGTGATGATGCATTCAAAAGTGTCAAAGGTGGTAAAATCACCAGGCCATTCCTCTCATAGCAACGCTTAACAGCCAACAAGACGCTACAGCGACCACCTGGGCAGGGTTGGTCATGGTCAACCCTGTGAAGTGACTGCCCACTGGCCTATAGCTTTACTTGCGGTTCCCTGGCTGGCTTGCCCTGCAGGTACCAATATCGTGCATCTCTGGTGCTGCCTATTGCAAGTACCTGCCATGCGCCGTCTATTGCTTGGTCCGTGCTGCCCGTGTACAGTCGTGTACAGTCGTGAGGCAGCTACTGTGAACACAGCCCAAGCAGCAAGTCAACAGTAAAACACGATCACAGCGCAAGTGTGCAATTTTGACTTGCACGTTCCCTGCCGTGGCGCGCCAGAATTTCGATCTCTGAAGCCACAGACCACCCTGTCGCCTCAGCGGCTCTCCTGGTTCTTACCTTCCTGCGCAGCCCCCTTGCGCCCAGATAGCAGGCGCACATTAAAGAAGTCACGTGTGCGCCGCACCCGCACCCGCCCCGCTTGCTTCTCCTTGGCGGCCAAGTCCTCAGACAGCATCACTCGCATCAGGTCTGACATGGACACAATGCCCAGCATCTTCCGGTCCTCAGTCGTCACAGCAATGTGTCGCACCTGCTTGCGCAGCATAAACTTGGCGGCCTTCACCAGGCTCCACGTAGCCTTGCTAGTTTTCACAGGCGACGTCATGACATCGCTCACCAGCAGAGCAGTGGCGTCCCCAGCCTCTGCCCCAGACATCGCAGCCTGGGCCTCCCCCGAAGCATCTGCACTGGGCGCAGACACAGATGCCGCTGGCGTGGGCGCGTCCTCGAACATTGGGGAGCTGAGGAGGGCCTCCTCGTCCCCCCCATCTGCCGCTGCAGCCACGGCCTCCGCCTCCGCCGCTGCAGCCTGACCCGCCACCACCCGCCACAGGTAGTCCCGTGAGGTGAGGATGCCCACAAGGGTGCCCTCCGCGTCCACCACCACCAGTGAGGTGACGCCGGCCTCCGCCATCTCGTTTGCTGCGTCAGCGGCGGTCACCTCATCCTCCACTCGGCAATTCAACAAATGCTCCACGCCGTTCTCGCGCTGCCACTCAAGCACGTCCTCCAAGTCCAAGCGGAAGGCGCGGTGTGCGGGGCCCAGGCTTTGGAGGGCCCCCTTGGCTTCCTTGAGGGCCCCCTTGGCGGCTTCCAGCGCGGAGGCGTGTGCCTCCGTACTGCCTCCAGTCTTCGTGTCGGCCTCGGCAGCAGCAGCGCCAGCCACAGCAGATGCCTCGTCCATGGCATTGCGTGCGGCGTCCACCACTGACTGCGCCTGCTCTGCTGCGGCGCCCCGGACAGCCTCCTCGCTCTCCAAAACCCGCAGCACGTGGGCAAGAAGGGCCCTCAAACTGAGCACTGCTGACACATTTGCCAAAGGCATGCGTTCACCAGCATCGTTTGCAGGCTCTATAGACTCAGCTGCCTCCTCATCAGAGCCTGAATCGGACTCAATCGACGGAAGTGGCCCGCCAGAGAAATCTCCAGAATCGCCGCCACTGCTGCTTGCCAACACAGGCATGTGCCGAACTTTTCGGGTCAGCATCCACTCAATGGCACTGCACACAACAAAAGCGGCGTTTGAAGAGCTACTGCCATGAAAACAAAGCGGATACGTACTCTAGAATGGGAGTGTCGTTTGTCCCAGAGACAACCTTTGGCGTCATGACGTGCGCTGCGACGATGGATGAAGGGCAAAAAGCTCCATGATTTAAATGCAGAACGTAGTCCTTTTCAGAGAGGATTCCACGAACTGTATCATCTGTAAACGGCCGCGCCGTACTGTTTTGTGCTGCTTGGCGACATAATTCAGCAACGTCAAAAATTGCGGAGCGTATTATGTGTTGGCCCATCCAAATGACAGCGGACATTGTCTTATAAGCATACCTTCAGTGACAAGGATAGCCCCAACTTCTGCTTCCTTCATTGTGCGCACAGCTTCAGGGACGGGAGTCTGCAGTCGGGCCAGGTGTATGCAGAGCGTGCAGCGGAATATGGTCGACTGTAGCGCAGCACGCCAGTTACGCACATCAGATCGGCATGTAGTAATGCGCTTCGATGGAGTGCTCTCCTCAGAGTCAAAGACATCAGCAAGATTGTAGTCGCTTATTGGTGCCTGCAGTAACACAGCTGAAGCCTTTCCAGCCGAACAGTGCGTGGCTCAGTGCGACGTACCTGTGCTGCGGCAGTTGATCTGAAGCCTCGACTGCCTCCAGCCAGCGCTGTAAAAAGACATGTGCAGATAAAATGACCCGAACTTCAAGCTGAAGTACATACATTGTGCTTGCACGACGCGTCGAGCAACTAATCTGGAGAGCATGTCGCGGTATTTAGTTGGAAAGACGCTCAAGGAAAGTTCACGACGAAAGCGCCAACGGCACAGATGGGCAGGCTGATAAGCTATCGGTGGCTGTGAAACGTATTTCGTGCCGGCATATTCAAAGCAGAAAGTAACTGCTTCACCTGCATCGAGCCTTTCGCCCTTATTGGGACGGCCAGCACGGAGTGGGCCCTCCAGCGAAGATTCTATCCCCCTCGAATTGCTTGGATTTTCTCGGAACAGCTGTGGCAGGGCAGATGCAGTGAAGACGAGGCACAGCCCAGAGTACACTGGAAGATTCATCTGTGCGCGGTTGCCTCTAAATCAGCGGTTCTCACACACAGCGGTGCAGGGGCACACACACCGCACTGCAGCTACCCCCCTCCTCTCGCCCCCCCCCCCTGGGCCTGCAGTTGTGCGCAGCTGGGACAAGCATGCATAACCCTGCGGTGCAGGCGGTACTGATGTGCCTAGGAATTCGAAGCAGTTAGTTTCACGGCTGGGCGGTGTGGGGGCACCCTTCACGCGCTCTAGCCGAGGCAAGGAGGGGCTGGGCATACAGCCCCTTCAAGCACTGTGTCGCCCCCGCCTTTTGCGTACTCAAGCGTGCCGGTATGCATAGCAAGATGCAGGTGTTGGGCTGCCAGCCATGACCCGGCAGCCCAACGGCTCCCCTAGCCCCCCCTCCCCCCAACACCTGCACCGCCCCGAACTGCCAATCCCACGTGCCTGTGTACTCGCTGGTGCATCGCTGCCAGGCTCTACAGTGTGCATGTGCTGCCCCCCACCGAGCCCTGACAGCAAGCAAAATCTTTCAACGCAACCCCCCTTGGCAGTTTCCGCGTTTCCTACCAGATCTAGAGCTCAGCACCCTTTTTGATTGCCGCTTTAGTTGGAACAGCAGCTGCAGGCTGAGCTGCATGCAAGAGTGTAGCTACAGTCAGCTGTTGCCTGCAGTGTTGTGTTGTGGCTGGCTGAGCACATGTCGCAAGCACGGAGCGCTGATTGGGCACTTGTGTGGCCTGGAGGGCACACAGTTGCAGACTTGAGGAGCGCAGCCTGGCAGCGTGTATGATGGCGACAGATTCGCGACAAAAGTTTCAAGTGAAAGGCGGCTTTTCTGCTCCTGCCATTTTATTGAGCGTGCTTCAGTTGAGGATCGTGAATTATTTCAGCGGTGAAAGAGACGTACCCGTCTTCCTGCAGCCTCCACCAGACTGGTAGCGAAGCTGTGTCTCTAACACCGCAATGTTTCAGCTATCATCCCTTCAGGCCATCATTCGTGTGAGCAGATATCGCTGACATTCACGTTGGGACTGCAGCACGTGTGAGGATCACGGCTTCAAACCCAACCCAAGCAATTGCCGTTGCTCCAGTCTGCGAGACAGGCCACTCAGTGCACACACAATACGAACACTATTGACTCCAGCAACACTGTAGCCACCCTGCAATGATGCTCTCCTTTGCTCCATCATTTGTCTTCCTCCCACTCTGGCTTCGCTGGCGGTGGGCCGCAAGGCTGCAGCATGCGCTCGATCAACTGCACCCGCATCCGCTCCCTTGAGACATTCTCACCAATGGCAAGGAATGCAAGCTGGTCTTTGTGGCCAACAAGGGATGCATTTGTGTCTCTGTGCATGTTTGTGCCCCATTCCCATTTGCTTGTGTCTGGGTGGCCAGTGCCCACGAACTGCGACAGACAAACTTCTTTTGAACGCTCAGTGGGCAACCAATGTAACATGACTCACTTTGTTTTGTAGATGCTCCCAGTTCTTGCTGAACGAGATGTTCACATTGAATCGATCAATGTTTTGCATGGCTGCCCAAGTTCCGCACTATAGCGTTGACTAGTGGTGCTACAAACTGTAAGACGTGCCGAATTGCAGCCCACGGGAAAGAGGATGCTACAGTTGTGGGATGTTACAGTTGTGGGATGCTACATAGCAAGGAAATGTGCCATCAGTGTGCTTCGGTTGCTCTAGGCGAACCTTGCCTCATCGATTCCTAGAAATTGACCCCCCGTTGAGACCTACTTGAGCTGCTTCGAGAGCCCTGGCCGCAGGGCCGAACGAGTACACACCCCTGTTGAGGATGTCGCACATCCAGCTTACACTCGAGGTGGCCTCTATCCATCATGCCAAATACTTCACTCCACATTGGGGCTGTTTGAAGGAGGACGCGAGGAATGAATTCAATGCACACTCATCACTTGCCTGCGCGAGCTGACTGCGCGCTGGCCTCCATTTGCGCCACTTGCTCCCTCACCCGCCTGAGTGCGGTGGAGTCAATCTCCGACCCCCCCTCCGAAGGCCCCCCCGTGACGGCTGCTGCCGCCTCCAGCCGAGCTATGGCCTCCCGCATGCGAGCCAGCTGCTCCTCCTGACTCAGCCCCGACAAACTGTTGCCTCGAACTTTGCCCTGAGCCCCTGAGTGCACCGGTGCAGGGGCCCCCCCATCAGGCCAAAGGGGGGGCTGCGCCGCCTTCCCGTGGCCCGTTGGCGACGGTGTGAACTTCATCGCGTCAATGCTTGCCCCAGGCACAGGTGATGACTGCAGGGCTACGGCAATGGCTTCCTCAGCTGTAGTTTCTTTCAAGTCCACACTGTCAGGGGGTGAAGGGGGGACCTCCCCCCCTTCACCCCCTGAAGCAGAGGCAGGGGGTGTGCTCTCAGCAGACTGCTCATCCTCATCGGCTGCATCACTGGAGGGGTCTACAGCTGCTACGCTCTGAGCAGCACCAACCACAGCAGCCCCCCGTAATACCCTATGTTCCTGAGTCAGGGCAGCAATGTCTTCCCCGATGCGGGTCGCCAGCTGCGCCTCAAGCGACGCCAGGGTTTCCCGGACTTTCTCATCGGAGGAATCCAATTCAATGCCCAGGGCCTCCAGCCCGCTGCTGAGTGCTTCTGGCCATGTTGCCTTGTGGCTGCTCACGGCACTCACAGCGGCGCTAGTCTCATCATCGGCAAGAAGGGTGGCAGGGGGGGCTGCTTCCCCAAACCCACTGAGAACACGCCGCACGCCTTCACGAACACCTGCGTGGCGCGCACTGCGGACGTGGGCCCACACCTGGCCCTCCCCCCATGCACTGGCGGTGGCGCGAGCTGCCGCCACTTCCGCCGCCTGTGCCCGAAGCTTCCCCTGTAGCTGGGCAATGTGCTCTTGCCATGAGGACAGCTGCACCGCAAACTGCCCTCGCAGCGCCATACACTCCGCAGCGAAGGCGTCTCGCTCGCCTGTGATAGCTACGAGGCTGGCCCGCAGAGCAGCGGCGGAGGGGGGCCCCACAGCTGGCTCCTGCCCCCCCCCCTGCGCCGCATCGGCGGCTGGCCGAAGCATGCTGGCCAGGGCACCCTGCAGTCCGTCAATGTGTGCTTGAGATGAGGACAGAGAAACTGCCATTTGAGCAATTTGAGAGCTTAAGCCCAGGTTCTGCGCGCGCAGGGTCTCACTCTCTGCTGCTGCCACTTCCGCTGCCACTTCCGCTTGCTGCCTCTGCGTTGCAGCAAGCAGCCCGTCGTCAGCCTGTTGCTCCGCACTGTGTCGTAGGGCTTGGTTTTCGGCCGAAGCGGCTGCCAGTGCCGCTGCCAGATGCAAATGCTGCAAGGGGGCGGCCTCAGCAGCAAGAGCCCCCCCCTCAGATGGAGGGAGGGGGGGTGCCACCGCCGCGCCATTTGCAGCGAGGGGCGCCGCTTGAGCAGACGGCTGCCCGCCAAGCCCCTGAGAGGCCTGAATAGCAGCAAGCACGCGCGCCCGGTCGCTGTGCAACATGCTTGTGATGGCGGCAGCTGCGAGGGCAGAAGCCTGGGCACGGGCGGCCGGTGACTCCTGGTCGGGTGACTCAGCAGCGAGTGCACCCAGAACAGACACAAAGTCTTGTATGGATGTTCCGCCACTGGAAAGTGTTCCGTTTGAGGCAGCTTGGAACGCGATGCTCCCCCGTCGGCCGCCGGTGCCCCCCTGCGACTGCAGTTGAGCTTTGAGCTGTTCCGCCATGTTTGTTCCGTTGTACGCATCCACTAGCTGCAACTCCCGCTCCAGGGCAGTCTCTCGGGCGGCTGCATACTCCAGGTACGCCCTGTGTTCGTCGTTGTACTGCAAGTCGTCGTCTGAATCCGAGTCCACGCCAGTCAAGTCCCACGTGTCTGCCAGGAGGGTTTGTTCTGTCTCATGCCACAGCTCCTGATTGTGGATGTGCAGTGGCTCGCCCACCATCACAGGGGCTGCTTCTTTGATCTTGGCTGTCCATTCCTCCACCACAAAATCAGTGTCCCCATGGAACATGAACCGGCGCCCAGAGGCTGTAGTGATAGCAAGGATGCATGGCTTGTCAGCGAATGTGTGCTCCGCCACGGCATCTGCATCGCCGTCTACCGCCACGGCACCTGTGCTGCTGCTGGCAACACCGCCAGCCCCCCCCTGTTTTGGCTTTAGCAGTCTCACCCCCGCCCCGCTAAGGGCAATGGCACCCTTGGGAGCAGAGGCCCCCCGCTTCGCGTAGTACAGCAGCGTCCAGCCCCGCAGTACCACCCAACGCTTGCGCCAGTTTTGGAACACCCCCTGTGCTGAGCGTTTCTGCAGCCAGCCACTGTGGGTGGCCTCAGCTTCCGCTGACTCCGCGTCCAAAAGCTGTTCCGGAAGAACACCCTCTGCAGTCTCCTCATGGCGGGGGGGGCGGCAGGGGGCAGGGGGGGGGGGCAATGCAACGCTTGCTCTTGCTGTTGACGCCTCAGATGGTTGTTCCATGTTCTGGCCTTTCTCCCCCAAGTCTGCAACTGTCGGCGCCGCCGCAGCAGCGCCCTTGCTGGTGGCCACATCAGTGAGCAGGGCGGAAGTGAGAACAGCGTAATCCTCCTCAGACATATGTTCTGGCTTGGTTGGCAGTGTTCCGACGTTGTCTTCCTGTGCAGCAATGCTCATAGCCATTGCTAGCTGCGTTGCTTCATCCAGCTCAGCGGAGGCGCCCTCAACGTCAGAGGCATCGGCGGCGTCAGCTTCAAATTGAGATGCAGTGGCATGGGCTGCATTCGCGGAAGAAGACTCCTCCAAGACAGGTGCAAATTCCAACAAGGTCTCTTTCCACGCTCGCGTGTCTTCTGGTGTGTCTGCGTGCAGGAAGTACACTCTGCAAGCAAAGCACGCGAACTTGATGATGGCTGTGGCACAGGTAATTCGCAGCACTGGTACGCACCTGCCACCGCGTACACGCAGGGCAATGCATGTATCAATGCCGCTGAACTTTTTTTGAAGCACCTGCGATGATAGAGTCACGGGTGTGGCACTTTTGGTGGCTTTGAAGTTTCTCTGCAATGTCAGAGTGAGCAAGCTGAATGCTGCGTACCTCGATTGAAGAGCCGGTCAAGTCGATGCAGCCTTTGGGCTTATCCATGGGTTTAGCATTTCCGGCAAAGTACCAGAATTTGCTGTTGTTGAGTACGAACCAGCGTTTTTTCCACTTTGCTGCGACACCGTATTGCCCGCGCTTACGCAATAAGCCAGCTCGCTGGCTGCCTGCAGTGGCCAGCACAAGGGGTGTGCGCAAATCCACCATGGTGATGCCAACTGGAAGAGCTGCAGAAGAGGCCATGCTTGTCTGCGGCAGGGCTGGTCTCGTTTGGCTCGTTTACAGCAGCGGCAGAAACTCTTGCAGAGTTCTCTCGCGATGACGAATGAAGCAACGCCCGCTCTATGGCTTCGTCAACACAAGCTGAACAAGTCGTGAAACAGTATATTTGTCCAATTTAAAAGTGCCGACGGGGCAGCAAGTTTGACAACAGTGAAATTGAACTGCAAACTGTGTTGTCAGAATTCCCGCCAGAGTGACCACGCCAAGTCCCCCCGCCCCTCTCCAGCTTGACCCTGCCAACGTGACTGACCCCCGCACAAGCTGCTGTATCTTCAAGACGCAGCCTGCATGCGCTGCAGTGCCTCTGACAGCTGTTTCTGTGCTTCAGCAGAGCGCTGCAGCCCCAGGTGCACCCCCAGTGTGGCGTAAGCATCCAGAGCCCCGTAGTGCAGCTGCCCAGCCGTTAACGGGCGGCGCAGCCAATTGGACATCTGCCAGAACTTGCACATAGCACCCCCAGCCTGCCAAAAAGCGCAGGCGGACAGGGACATTGGGCAGAGTTGCGTCAGCGGGCTCAAAATCGCGTCCTGGGCAGCTGTGGCTGCAGCTTCGTCAAATGTCCTCAAACGAGCCACCTGCTCCGAGATCCGCTTTGCTTTCTTGTCGATGGCTTTCCACTCCTGCTTGCACTCTGGTGAGGCATCTGCCCAATTGCTCTGTGCTGCGGCTTGTGAGAACACTCCCCCGAGGGGTGACCGGCACAACATCTGATTGTCCCCAGAGCCCGCAAAGGTGGCAACTGCAACATGGGTGGGACCGAACAAGGATGTCATGTTCCGCGAAGCATCCTGGATCTCTTGAGTAGACATGTCTTGTGTTCCGCGATCAAGTGCAACCCAGTCAAGCAGGGCGACGCCCCCAGGCCACGCAAACTGCAACAAGCACGCGCCAGCGTAGCCCCCCCCTGACCCGGCATCCACCCCCTCGTCATACAACTGCAACCCAATCTGCATTACCCACTCTCCGTCAAATGCGATGGGTGCATCTACCGGAACAGTGCTGGCCAGGGCTGCAAGGTGTTCCGGCGTGGCCACCCAGTACACAGGCACAGACGGGGGCAAACTCAGATTCCCATCAGGTCCTGGAACACAGGGAGTGAACTCGGAACACGATGTGTTCTGGATACGCTGTGTGGCCAGGCTTTCCGCCTGTTCGCTGTTCCGGCATGTAAAGCCCACGGGAGCCCCCGCCACGACGCTGAAGTTGCTGTTTGCAATGGCTGCTGCCGATTGTGCTGCAGAAAATGTCTGCTGTGCCCAATGCACACGGCGGTGATGCACTGCAGCCATAGGTTCCTCAATTTCCGCAATGCACCCCGAAGCGGGGACCCCTGCCGCGGAGGCGTCGCTGAAAGCCGACGCCAGAGAAGCTATCCTCCCCGGAACAGCTTCGCCGGAACACATCTTTGGAATCTTGGGCGGCACCTTGCGTCGAGTGGCCCGCAGTTGGCTGGCGGATGGTGAGAGCAGGGGGGGTGACTCCGTGGGCCCCTCTCGCGGCGAGTCAATGGCTGCGGCATGATCAGCGGATGGGGTGTCCATGAGGGGGGTGAAGGGGGGCTCATCTTCCTCGCCTGCAGCGGATCGCACAGCCTTTGGGGGCGTTTGCAGGGTATGCGCTGTGCTTTCCGCAGGGGGGCCTGCTGGTGCCCCGTCTGCGGGGTGGGTCTCGTCCGCTGGAAGGGGGTACTTTTCCAGCAAATACGCAATGGACACCTGACGGTCCTCTTCTCGCAAGTTGCTCAAGTATGCCTGTAGTACGTCCGGGTTGCGCATCCATGCTGCGAATTTGATGGCGCCTTTGTTGGCGGCTAGCTTCAGCGCAGGAAAGTCCGCAATGCGCATGCCCCACGATCTGACGCGTTTCAAAGCGTGTTTTTCGTCTGCACGGTCAAGCACTCTCGCTTTGAGTTGTTGTTCAATGTTGTGCAGGATGAGGGTTGCCAAGTCCTCGCAGCTGGCGGCTGCAGCTTCATCAGCTGGCGGTGCCTTGACGGCAGCTTTGACGACGATGTCGATGAGGTTCCAACGACTGCGAGCCAAAAGATCCAGCACGAAACGACGCACGTCTACGCTGTACACTAGTGCTGGTTCACTGCGCATCATGTGGGCTGCCACTTTTGCCCTGCGGCCGTTGGTCTGCGGGTTCTGGTGGTGAGCAGCCTCAAGAGCTGCGACAAAATCCGCAGCAATGCTTCCGGAGGGGTTCACCCCCGCAAGCTTGCACAGGGCATCGTACAGAGCATTATCTGCTGATGGGACCACTATTTCAAAGAGCATCTTTATGCATGATTCACTTGTGATGGCACTTTTGGAGTGGGCAGGCACAGCGGCCAAGGCTTTCACGAGGCACTCCGGCTGCACCTTTCGATTCTTTGTGCCAACGCCAACAGCGACAGCCACAAAAGCAGCAGCTTGTGCACATGCACATGCCAGCTCAGGCGACTTGCTGTGCGAGCTGGTGACAAGCTTCGTGGTTGCTGCTGTCATTTCATGCAGACGAGCAGGGTCCTGACGACATTCTTCTTCAAAAATGGCAGCGAGCTCAGCCGACGCATCGGCTGTGTCAGCGCCACTCAGCACAAGCTCGGCTAGCAACTGAAGGCCACTTGACCATGTACTAGCCAGTGATAGCTGTTCGGTTGCTGCCATGCTGGTTATACTAGCTTTATGGCCCTCAAGTCAAGCGGGCCCGAGGGGACAGGTGCCAGGAAATGTCACGAGTGCGGGCTGAAGCGCCGTAGAGCAGCATGTGCAGACGGGCAGCAGGAAGTAAGTGCAAAACCTTGGACAGCAAAAATGATTTCAGTTCACAAAGCACGCACGCAGAAGAGTGCAGTACCGCTGGGTGGCATCTTGGCCCCGACACCCCCCTTACACCCCATTCCACTTACAAATCGTCCCGCGGCTCGCAGAAATTCCAGTACCACTCTCCCTCCGAGTCAGTATACGGACAGCGCAGACCCACACCCACCAATGCCCGAGACGTCAGGTTCATTGCGTGCAGCAGTCCCAGAATATACAAGGGCACCCACCACGGCAGCCGTGTCTCCCACGCCCGGGACAAACGCACTGCCACCAACTCCGTGCGCAGTGTGATCCAAGCAGCAGCGTACTGCATGCTACTCAGCTCCTCTACGCAAGTGGGAACAGTGCTGCTGCTGCTGCTGCCGCCGCCGCCGCCGCCGCCGCTGGGCGCGTGCTGTGCTTCAGCCGCTGTTCCAAGCGGCGGGCCTCCCAGCTTCACGAACAGCACCCGGTGTTCCGAGTCAACCACGTTCACCGTTGAGCTCATACGGTGCACAAAGCTTGGCATGGGCCTATCCACGGATGACTCAGTTTCCGCAAGCGACACGACGCGTTCAAAATCAGGGACCCCCACCAGTTGCATGTTACCCCCATGTACCCCCCCCTGGCTGGACAGTGCACTGGCCTGGGAGGAATGCCGCACACGAGCTACAGTGGGCGAGACAGACACAGCTGTGCCAGCACCCATGCTGCCCCCCCCCCCCGTATCGCTGACACCCCCCCCCTCCTCCTCATTCTCACTCCCCGCAGAACTGAATTGGAGATCCTGAAGAAAATCAAAGCTGTTCGCTGTGGGCAAGCTGGCGCCCACAAAAGAATCTTCGGCCATGGCTGAGCTGTCCATGGTGGAACACGCAAGGCT